>Ga0224531_1000454_pt1 | contig 20512 bp, 17 predicted proteins | sample CBST100metaG_FD_179876 | JGI IMG/M metagenome (GOLD analysis project Ga0224531, IMG submission 179876) | Peat soil microbial communities from Stordalen Mire, Sweden - C.B.S.T100 | ecosystem: Environmental > Terrestrial > Soil > Wetlands > Peat | place: Sweden: Norrbotten County, Stordalen Mire...
CCAATAGCCAGACTGTCAGGTTGCTGAATGGGGTCGGTCCGCTGACTCCCGTCCTTTGGTGCCGGAGCTTCCTTCGACTCGCCGGGCGTCCGGTCTTGCAACTTCTGCCGGTTGCCTTCGCCCTGGCCTTCGCCCCCGCCTTGAGTCGTCAGGCGAAGCAGCAGCAGCAGCGGCCGCACTTCGTACGCCAGTCGCGAGTTGTCGTAGTAGCGGATGATCGGGGTCGAGGCCGTCGTCAGCCGCCGCTCCAAAAAGGAACGCGCTACGCTGGGCCGCAGGTCGGCGAACCGCAGGCTGTTGAGCCGGATGCCGGTCAGGTTGAGTGTCATGGCGATGGAAAAGAAGGCCATTGCCGCCGTCATCAGCAACCGGGGTTCGGCAAAACGGCGAACCTGCCCGACAAAGCCGGGACGCTGCCAGGCCGGGGTCCCCGATACGCGATCTTTGCGGGTTGATATGAAGGCGGGAATAAAGACTGGGCGCATCGGCAAAACATTGCCGCCAGCGGTCGCCAAGCCATAACCTGCCTCGTGTCCTGGGCCAGTCTGGGCAAGTATTTTGTCCAGCAAACCGGCCGGAACCTCCGGCTCAGGCGAGAGAAATTCCAGCCATTCGCGGCCCAGGCGCGCCTCTTCAAACAGCGCTGAGCAGGCAGGGCAGATGGCCAGATGGGCATGAAAGGCTGCCTCATCCTCGGGCTTCAGCAGCCCGTCCAGCGCGTCCGCCAAAAGCGCCTCCCACTGCGCGCAGGCAGCGGAGTTCGAATTGTAAGTGCGCTCTGCCATCACATCACCTCCCGTTTATTACGTTCCAGCAGCCTCGCAAGTTCCGCGCGGCCTCTGCTGATGCGGGATTTGACCGTCCCTTCGGGAATGCCCAGCACACAGGCGATCTCCTTGTAGTCCATATCCTGCAAATCGCGGAGAATAACGGCCTCGCGCAAATCGACGGTAACGCGCGCCAGGGCCTCCTGCACCATCTTTGCCAGTTCATTCTTGGCCGCCATTTCGTGCGGCGAGGCTTCCCGGGCTGTCAGCCGGTCAATCGGCTTCAGCTCTTCGGCCGACTCCCAGCCATCATCCAGTGAAGAAGTTGCGCGTTGGTTGCGGCTCCGCCGGAAGTTGTCCACCAGCAGATTGCGGGTCATGGTGGCGATCCACACCTGCAACGAACCGCGCCCCATGTCGAAGCTGGCCAGGTTCGAGTAAATTTTCAGAAAAACGTCCTGGGTCAGATCCTCGGCGTCGGCCGGGTTGTTGGTAAAGCGATAACAAAGCCCGTAGACACGCCGATGCTGCGCGCGAACCAACTCAGCCCATGCGCTGGAATCTCCGTCCATGCAGCGGCGGACGATTTGGGACCAGTCGATTTCCAGTGAAGCTGCCTCCCCGCGCGCTGAACCGGCAATCGCCGCAAGGCTTTTGCCGGTTTGAACGGAACCATGCGCAAGCCCTTGGCCGTCTGGAATCGCGAGCGTCCTTGAAGCGGCGGCTTCCTCCCGCCGGACTTCCAGGTCCTCGTCACTGGGGTGGCTGGCCAGTGTCCCCAGTCCCATCCCGCTCCAGCTTAATGTACTCACGCACTGCATATCTTGCTATTACGCAGGATTTTTATCGTTGGTTCCGTTCGCCGGAATAGGAACAGACAGAATAGGCGATATAGGGCGTGGGATACATTTCTGTCAATCCACAACGGAAATGACCTTCCATAGGCTCAATGCCTCTCCACCCAGCCCCCGACAATCCGCGCCGCCTCTTCGAGAAACGCACGGTCGATGCCCGTGAAAGCGGCCTGTGCATGGCTATCGATGTCGATTTCTCCAACAATCCTGCCATGCGCATGGATGGGAACAACAATTTCGGATTTTGTCCGGATCGAGCAGGAAAGATAGCGCGGGTCCGCGTTCACGTCGTCCACCACCACCGTCTGCCCTGACGCGACCGCTGCGCCGCAAATCCCTTCCTTGACGGGGATGCGCACGTGCGGGGTCGGCTCGCCGACGAAGGAACCCAGAACCAGCGTCTCCGGATCGTCCGGGTCGAGCATATAAAACCCGGTCCAGTTGTAATAAGGAAACTGCCCGGCGATGGCCTTGGCGACGCCTGTCTCCAGTTCGTCCAAAGACGGCGCAATCGAGGCTAGTTCGTTCAAATGGGCAAGCAGGGAGTTCATTTCTGGAGTGAGGTTAAGGGCCGGCATATTCATCTCTGTTCAAGATGTAGCACAGGGCTCCCCCTGCGACAAATTGCGGCGAAGCCGAAGAAAGGCCGCCCCGGTTGGGAAGCGGCCCTTCTTGTTTTTGAATCGGTTGTCAGCTTAGAACGGGTTCAGCTTGGAGATGCCCTTTTTCTTTTTCTTCTTGCTTGAAGATTCGTCGCCCAGATCAGCCTTGGGCTTCTTCTTCTTGCCGTCCACGGAGGACTGAGCCGGCGTCGTGCCGGACTTGATGTCATTCACCTGATCGGGAGCCTCGGCCGGCTTTTCAGCGGCGGGCACGGCGATGTTGGCGGGGCCTACCTGCTTGATGACGGCGTTCGGGTCGGCTGCGGGCGCGCTCACCACCTGGACGCCTACGCCGGTGCCGCCCTCCGGCTTCTCAAGCTGCAAAGGCGCCTGGGAGGGCTGATCGCTGCGGGGCGGTTCATTGGGGCCGGTGGGCGTGACTACTCCGGCCGGGGCGGCAGGCTTGCCGGCGTTGATGGCTGCGGCAAACAGCGCAATGTTCTGCTTGGTCACATCGGGTGCAAGGGTGCGCTTGGGGTCTTCCAGGCTGGGCTCGCCCACATGCACAGCCTCAACCACTGAGGGTCCGTGCTTGATGATGTCGAAGGTCTTGTCGGTAAAGCGCAAGGGCTGGCGGCTTTTCTCTTCGGCGTCGTTCTCGGCAACCGCGGCCTCGGTCGGCTCGGGAACGGGGCGGTTCATGGCCACCAGCCGGTCGCGCGCATCCTCCACGTGCGGAGCCATGGGATAGCGCGTGATCACCTTCGCGTAGGCTTCGGCGGCCCGGTCCTGGTAGCTTGCGCGCAGCCGCTCCTTGATCGCGCCGGGAAGGTTGGGCGCAATCTGGATGGAATGGGCTTCGCCGGCAAAGGCATCTCCGATGCCCAGCAGCGCCTGGTCGCTCTTGGAGTAAAGCGGGTAGGTATCCACCACGGTTTCCAAGCGGGCAATCGAGGCCGAGAAGTTCTCCCGGCTCCCGTAGTAAAGGCCGATCTGCGTCTCGCGTTCGGCCAGAACCTCTTGCACGTCGCGCAGCTTCTGCTTGGCGCGGGGTACGAGCGACGAGTCGGGGAACATATTAATCATCGCCCGGTACTCCCGCTCGGCGTTCTGGGCATTCGTATAGTCGCGGTCCGGCTTCTCCATCTGCTGGTAGTAGATGTCACCCACCTTCATCTGCGCCTCGGCGGCTTCGGGAGCCTGGGGGAAGAAGGTGATGAAGTCCTTGTACTCGGCCTCGGCCTGGGTCAGAGCCGCGGTGCCGCCCTCCTTGAACCAACTGTCGCCCACCGCCAGCTTGGCGCGCATCCGGTATTCGGAGTCGGGATAGGTGTTGAGCATGGTCTGCAGGTCAAGCCGCGCCACATCGAAGCGATTCTTCTTCATGGCGATCATGGCCTTGTCGAAGAGCTCTTTGTCGGGCTGCTTGGAACTCAACTTGGCCAGCGGATTGGCGCTCAAGTCCTCGTGCTTCTTGTGCTTGGGCTTCTTTTCCTTGGCCTGGACTGAAACTGTGCCCAATACCAGAACCGCCAGGACTACCGCGGCAATCTTCCTCGTCAACCGGTTCATACCACCTCATTGCGGCTGCGGCCCGTCGACAGGCCGCAAGCCAATTCCCGATAATCTCAGTTTCTTACGCGCAATACTCAACGAGTTCTCTGACCGCTTGATTTTGTACCATCAATCATTGGGTGCCCCACATCTCGATTTTGAGATGTGGGAAACCACAAACCCAATGAAACTTCTTCATCCGGTCAGAGATCTATTCGCCCGCGGCCTCGCGAGCCTGGGCCAGCAGCGCGCGCGCATTCGCTTCCGGTTGCCCCGCTCCAAAAACAGCGTTTCCGGCCACCAGCAGCTCCGCACCTGCTTGGACGATGCGCTCCACCGTATCGTGAGCCACGCCGCCGTCCACTTCGATTCTAAATGCCAGCCCCAGTTCCTGGCGCAAACTGGCCAGCCGCCGGATCTTATCCAGCGAGAATTCAATGAATTTCTGTCCGCCGAAGCCCGGATTCACGCTCATCACCAGCACATGGTGAACCATGGGCAGAATATCCACGAGCAGATCGACGCGGGTGGCCGGATTCACCACCACCCCCGGCTTCATGCCGTGCTGGGCAATCAGCTCCAGCGAACGATGCAGGTGCCGGCAGGCCTCGTAGTGGACGCTCACCCAGTCGGCCCCGGCCTCGGCAAAGGCGGGGATAAATTCGTCCGGGTTCTCGATCATCAGGTGGCAGTCCAGCGGCAGCGCGGTCACTTTGCGCAGACTCTTCACCACTAGCGGTCCAATCGTAATGTTGGGCACAAAATGGCCGTCCATCACGTCCACATGGATCACCGTGCCGCCGCCCCGCTCGGCCATGGCAACCTGATCAGCCAGGCGCGCGAAATCCGCTGAAAGTATCGATGGCAGCAGCTCAATCATGGCTTCTCCGCATACATTTCCTTGCACGGCCAGTGTATCAGCGCGGACGCACGGCAGTCTGCGATGGGGAGGAAGCTCCACATCGCCATTTAGGTGCCGCATCCTTGCGACGTTCTTGTTTTTGTCGCAAGGCGGGACACATCGTCTTTCGTTCATTCAGCCGTCGGAGTCTTGAACCGGCTGGCAAACACCCGTCCCACGCCGCGCAGCATGGTTTTCACCGGCCAGCGCCCTTCGCCATCAGCAAAGAAAATCTCCCCGGTGCGGCGCGCTTCTGGGCGATAATACCAGCGTTTGAGCAACGCCAGATGCCCCTGGCGGAGGGTCGGCGACACTGTGCCTGAAGCCTTTCCAAGCGCGGCCAGCACGGCGTCCATCCGCGCTTCGAGCGCGCCACGTGCGGCTTTAGCTGGCAAGGCAGCCCTTGCTTCGTCCGCCGCCTCGCTCTCCCTACCCTCTGATCCCTGATCCCTGTTCCCTGTCTCCTCCGGAATCGGCACAATCGCCATCGGATGCGCAAACAGCGAAGTCGAACCGGACTGCTCATTCTGGATTCTCATGCCCAAAGTCGAAAAGCCAACCGGCCCGCTTAGCCGGCCATTTTCAAAGAGAAAAACTGCCACCTCGCCAGGGTTCGCCGAGGCTTGCAGCACCACCGCCCGAAGCTGGCTGAGCGGGCGAACCAGTTCGGGAGCCAGGGCCCTCACGCTCTCCACGCGCTGCACCTCCGCGTGGAGTGCCGCGGCGGCCTCGAATTCCAGCTTTGCTGAAGCCTCATCGCGCTGGGTGCGGATCGTGATCAACCGGCTTTCGCCCCGCGTGGCCAAAAATTGCTCCACCGCCGCGGCCTCCTCGGCGTAGCGTTCGTCAGTGCAGCCCTTGTAGCAGGGTGCGAGGCACTTCTTCATCTCCGAGTAGATGCAGCCAGGATGATTGGGGTTGGGGTCCAACTCCTCCGTGCAGCGCCGCAGTAAAAACAGTTTGAGCGCCTCGTCGGCATAGCGTTCCGTCGCTGTCCGCGATTGAAACGGCCCATACGCCCAACCGGCCTCGCGCTGGCTGGGGTGATTTGTAATCGCAATGCGCGGATAAGCGTTGCCGCCCAGAAAGCGAATAAAGCTTGGCGCCCCCAGGTGCATTCTTTCCAGGACCTTCGGTCCGTATACCTTTTCCAGGAGTGAAAACTGCGCCAGCAGTGATTCAAACTCCGAGCCGGTCAGCCGCCAGCGAATCTGCCGCACGCGCCCGGCCAACTGCAATCGCCGCGGGTGTTTCGCCGAGGGCTGCAACAGCCGTTCCAGCCGTCCGCGCAGGTTGGGCGTGTGGCCGATGTAAGGCTCCGCGTGAGCCTCCGCGCCATAGAGCGCGAAGACCGCCGACGATTCCGGCAGTTTTGCCAGAGTAGCCCTGGCGTCTGCCGGGTCAAAGGCGATCTGCTGCATCGCAATCTCGGAACTCTGTTTCGAACTCCCCATTCCGCCGGCTCCGCCCCTTCCATCCAACTCAAACTCTGCTAACTCCGCTAACACGCTGGGTGCCCCACATCTCGATTTTGAGATGTGGGAACGAGGATCTCAAAGGAACGAATTCATCCTGTCAGAGAACTAGCTCCCCGCGATGGTCATGCCGTCAATCCGCAGCGTAGGCGAGGCCACCGCGCCTCTGAACTCCAGATCGTTGCCGATGGCCGTCACGTTCTTGAGCATCTCAGCCAGGTTCCCGGCAATGGTCACCTCTTCGACGGCGTGGGTCAGTTGCCCGTTCTCAATCCACAAACCCGTCGCGCCGCGGGAGTAGTCGCCCGTAACCACATTCACGCCAAAGCCCATCAGGCCGGTAACATAGAGCCCCGCCGGCACATCGGCCAGAATCTCCTCCGGCGTCAACGTACCCGGCTCCAGGTAAAGGTTGCCGCAGCCGATCCCCGGCGTTCCGGCCAGTCCGCGCGAGGCGTTATGTGTGGACTTCATGCCCAGTTTGCGGGCCGTGTAGGTGTTCAGCAGGTAGTTGCGCAACACGCCATTCTCCACCACCACCGTACGCAGCGAGGGCAGCCCTTCGCCGTCAAAAGGAGACGTCCCGAAGCCGCCCATCCCCGTGGGCAGCAGCATGGTGTTGTCGTCGATGATCGTCAGGCTTGGCGCGGCAATCTGTTCACCCAGGCGGCCAGCCAGGAAAGATGCGCTGCGCCAGATTGAGTCGCCCGAGGCGGCCTCGAAGACTGAGCCGATCAGCGTTTGCGCCACCTCTGGTGCAAAGACGATGGGAACCCGCTGCGTAGCCACGCGCCGCGCGCCCAGCCGGCGCAGGGTTCGCCGCGCCGCTTCTTTGCCAATCGCCTCAGGCGATTCCAGGTCCTTGAGCCGCCGCGCGCTTGACCACCAACCGTCGCGCTGCATCGCGCCATTCACATCCACGGCCAGCGGAGCTGCCGAGACCCCGGCGTAGCTCGCCCGGTAGCCGCCCGCAAAGCCCCGCGAGTTGGCCAGCACCTTCCGCCCGGTGGCCGCATCAAAGCTGCCGCCGTCGGAGTTCGTGATGCGCGGATCGGCAGCAAGCGCCGCCGCTTCCGCCCGCCGTGCCCACTCGATCCGCTCCGGCCCGCTGAGCGAGTACACATCCTCGTCGTAGAGGTGCAGGTCGCCTGCGAGTGAGCCAAATTCCGCGCGCTCCGGCAGCCCCGTAAAGGGATCTTCCTCGGTCACTTTGGCCAGCGCCAGCGCGCCCTCCACCAGTTGCCGGAGTCCCTCCGCTGTCAGGTCGCTGGTCGAGGTCGAAGCCGAACGCGTGCCCAGAAACACCCGCAGCCCCAACCCCCGCGAGCCGGACTCCTTCAGCGTCTCCACCTGCCCCATGCGCACATTCACGCTGAATTCGTCGCCCTCGCGCGCCACCACCTCGGCGTCGCTGGCGCCAGCTTTCACGGCCAGCGCCACCACATCGGCAGCCAGGGATTCAAGATCAAGATTCGTCGGATCGGGTTGAGAGGGATTTTCAGGCATGAATCAACACTACGTGGCTTCAAGCTCCCCGTGCAACCGAAGCTGTCTTGAGTGTTTTTTGCGGCCTACTCCAGAGGCTCGATCGCTCGCCGGGTAATGGGCGAGGATAAAACGAGCATCGTGGTGGTGGTGACATACGGCATGAACTTTTTAATGGTATTTTCCAGGGCCTCGGACGTGGGAACGCAGACTTTCAGCAGAAAAGTGTCCTCTCCGGCGATGTGGTGGCATTCGTAGACCTCCGGCATCTCGCGGGCTACGGCGATAACGCGGGAAATCGAGTTCCCGATGACGCGGACGCGAATAAACGCACAGACGGGCAGTCCAACCTTCTGGCGATCGATTTCGACGCGGTATCCGGTGATGAGTCCAGCCTCTTCCATGCGGTGGACCCGCTCGATGACAGCCGGTGTCGAGAGACCAACCCGTCGGCCCAGTTCAGAAAAGTGGATGCGTGCGTCGTTCTGGAGTTCAGCCAGAATGTGCCATCCGATGGGGTCGAGCAGCTTGGTAATTTCTAAGGTGTCTGTCATTTGCGACCTAATAGAGTTCGGAGGATACACAAAAGTATCATACAAATCGTATTCCTATCTGTTGTGTGCCTCAAGTAGATTTCTCTAGAGCGTGGTGTAGCTTCACAGGTTGTCCATCTGGAATAGCGCTTGATCCACATGGACGCGATTTTGCCGGTTTTACCGGCTTACAGGAGCGTCAGTCATTATGACACAGTCGTCTCAGTATGATTTGCGTTTGTCTAGCCGCATGGCGCGGTTGGGCACGGAAACTGCTTTTGAAGTCCTCGCCAAGGCGAAGGCGCTCGAGGCCCAGGGCAAGAACATCATTCACGTGGAAATCGGGGAGCCCGATTTCGATACGCCCTCCAATGTGGTGGAAGCGGCCGTGGATGCCCTCCACCACGGTTGGACTCACTATGGCCCCTCGGCCGGCCTGCCTCAACTGCGCAAAACCATCGCCGACTATATTGGCCGCACGCGTTCCATCGAGGTTTCCCCGGATGAAGTCGTGGTCGTTCCTGGTGGAAAGCCCATCATCTTCTATACGATGCTCTCGTTGATCGATGAAGGGGATGAGGTCATCTATCCCAATCCGGGCTTCCCCATCTACGAGTCGATGATCAACTACGTAGGTGGCAAGGCTGTTCCCATCCAGTTGCGCGAGGAGCGCGATTTCACGTTGGATGTCAACGAACTGGCCGGGCTTATCACCCCCCACACCAAGCTCATCATCCTCAACTCTCCGCAGAATCCCACCGGCGGCGTCATGCCCCGCACAGACATTGAGAAGGTTGCTGAAATCATTGGCGACCGCAACATCATGGTGCTCTCGGACGAAATCTACAGCCGTCTGCTCTTTGAAGGCGAGCCTTTCTCCATCGCCTCGATCCCCGGCATGAAGGAACGCACGATTATTCTCGACGGCTTCTCGAAGACTTACGCAATGACCGGCTGGCGCATGGGATACGGCGTCATGCGCACCGATCTTGCGACGCAGATGACGCGCCTGATGACCAATTCAAACTCCTGCACCGCCAGCTTTACTCAGATGGCGGGAATCGCGGCAATCACTGGAGATCAAAGCCCGGTGGGTCATATGTGCGCTGAATTCAAGCACCGCAGCGAGGTCTTCGTCGCCGGGCTGAATAAGATCAAGGGCTTTTCCTGCCGCCAGCCCAAGGGCGCGTTCTACACCTTCCCCAACATCACCAAGACGGGATGGAAGTCCAAGCCTTTGGCCGATGCGCTGCTCGAGCAAGCTGGAGTCGCGGCGCTTTCCGGCACGTCCTTCGGCGAGTTCGGCGAAGGGTACCTGCGCTTCAGCGTGGCCAATTCGCTTGAAAACCTGCAAGAGGCGCTCGTTCGCCTCGATAAGTGGACGAAGCAGAACCTATAACCGATTCGCTGGGCCTCATCCTTGCCGCGGCCTTGTTTTTGCGGCAAGGATGGGATTTCCAGCGTTCCGTTCTTCTTGGCTTGGTTGAACAAAAGTGCGCGGATTTGATTCCCGCGCAAAGGAGAAGGCTATGGCCCTCATGGATTCAGCAACCGGAAAGGTAATCCGGGATTATTCGGTCGAACAGCTCAAGGAAGCCGCCAACCTGATGCGCGGCTATAATCTGCTGGCGCTTTGCGCGGCAGGTTCGGGGCACGCTGGCGGCACGCTCTCGATCATGGATATTACTGCCGCGCTTTACCTCCATGTCGCCCAGCAGGACCCCAAAAATCCCACTTGGCCCGATCGTGACCGCATCCTCTGGTCCGCCGGGCACAAGGCTCCAGCGCTCTATGCCGGATTGGCCTTCGCGGGCTTTTTCCCCATCGACGAGTTGGTAACGCTGCGCAAGCTCCACGCGCGCTTGCAGGGCCATCCGCATTGGTTGAAACTGCCTGGCGTCGAGGTCTCCTCGGGCTCCCTGGGGCAGGGTCTGAGTATTGCCGTAGGCATGGCGCTGGCCGCCAGAATCAACGGCAAGAAACATAAAATCTTCTGCTTGATGGGCGACGGCGAACAGCAGGAGGGCCAGGTTTGGGAAGCTGCCATGGAAGCCGGGCACTTCCATCTGGATGACATCATCGCCGTGATCGACGTCAATGGCCTCCAGATTGATGGCTTGGTCAAGGATGTCATGCAAGTCCAGCCGCTCGACGAGAAGTACGCCTCCTTTGGCTGGGAAGTCATCCACGTTGATGGCCACGACATGAAGCAGTTGGTCCAGGCCTTCGATAAGGCCAAGGCCGTTGTGGGCAAGCCGGTCGTTATCCTCGCCAAGACAATCAAGGGCAAGGGTGTCAGCTTCATGGAGAATGTGGCTGGCTGGCACGGCAAGGTGCCGAACCGCGCCGAACTGGACGCTTCGTTGAAGGAGTTGGGGCTGACCGAGCGCATTCCCGTCGATCAGTTGCTCAATCAGGCGAAAAGCTACCAGGCGCGCATGGATCGTGAGCTGGAAGCCAAAATGCCCAAGTTCTCCCGTGATTTCTGGTGGAATGCCGGCGACGCCATGCAGGTCAAGATGGAACCCACCCGCAAGGGCTTCGGCCAGTCGCTCGCTGAAAACGGCGGTGATGAGCGCGTGGTTTGCCTGGGATTGGACATCTCTGGCTCGATTACCATCGCCGATTTCTACGCCGGCAAGCCCGAGCGTAAAGACCGCTGGTTCAGTCTGGGAATCGCCGAACAGTCGGCCACCTCCGCGGCCGTGGGGCTGGCCAAGGAAGGAAAGTTGCCGGTGATTGGGTCGTACGCCACGTTTTCAGCGGCGCGCAACCTGGACCAGATCCGCGTCTCGATCTGTTACGGAAACTTCAACGTCCTGATTGCCGGCGCCCACGCGGGCGTCTCGGTTGGACCCGACGGCGCCACCCACCAGGCTCTCGAGGACCTATTCGCCATGCAGGGCCTGCCGAATATGTCGGTCGTCGTGCCCTGCGACATCATCGAGGCCCGCAAGGCCACAACCTACCTGCTGCTCGAACACAAGGGGCCCAAGTATATCCGCCTTGCGCGCGAGGCCACGCCCGTTGTCACGGATGAAAAAACGCCCTTTGTCTTCGGCAAGGCCAACGTGATTCGTCTGCGCAATGAGTCGGCCAACTTCGTTGACGCCTTCGAGACCCGGCTGGCTTCCGATTACAAGAACGAGTCGGAGGACCTGAGCATCATCGCCTGTGGACCCATGGTACCCGAGGCGATGCGCGCGGCCTGCATCCTGAAGCGCGACCACGGCTACGAGACGCGCGTTCTCAATATGCACACGCTCAAGCCCATCGACGCGGAAGCTGTCATTCGCGCCGCTCAGGATACCGGCGTGGTCGTTACTGCCGAAGAACACCAGATCGGCGCTCTAGCGTGGCGCGTCAGCGGACTCCTCACGGAGAACAAGCAACTCTACGGCAAGCCGCTCATCACCGGGGCCATCGGCGTGAAAGACCGCTTTGGCGATTCAGGCTCGCCCTGGGAGTTGGTCAAGGAGTTCGAGGTCAGCGCCGAGCATATCGCTCAGAAGGCCGTCGAATTGATGAAGCTCAAGAAAAGTAAGCAGTAGCGGGACCATCATCTTCCCGCCAGTTCCTGCTCAACACAAGGGCCTGTTCACATCGCCATCCTGGCAGCGTGAACAGGCCCTTGTTTTCTATGCAAACATGCTGCGGAAAAGCTCGCCCAGAGCATTTTAGTTTTTGCTATAAACTTTCGTGCCCCATCCATTCCGCGCTTTTTGCGGAATGGATGGGATACCGAAAAAAACCGGTCTGCACAATTTCCGGAAAATCTCTAGATGAAGGCCCGGAAGCGTTCAGGAAATCGCGTGGAAGAGCCAGTAGAGAAGGCCGGAGAGCAGTGCCGCGGCCGGCAGCGTGAACATCCAGACCGCCGCGATATTGCGAACGGTGGTGAGACGCAACCCGCTGCCATTGGCGGCCATCGAGCCGGCAACGCCGGAACTGAGCACGTGCGTAGTGCTGACAGGAAGGCCCAGTGTGTCGGCCCCGAAGATCGTGGCCATGGTTACTAATCCGGCGCAAGCGCCTTCCGCATAGGTCATGTGTTCTTTGCCGATCTTTTCGCCCACCGTGACCACGACGCGTCTCCAGCCCACCATCGTGCCCAGTCCGAGAGCCAGGGCTACGGCTACTTTGACCCAGTCGGGGATGAACTTCGTAGCCTTGTCCAGCCTGCTTTTGTAGTTCTTTAGAGCGGCGTTTTCGTCGGCGGTAAAAGCCGGGTTATGATTCCTCGCCATCAGCCGCAGCGCCTCGTTCGTTACATACATCTCGTTGCGTATGTTGGTCTGGTCCTGCGCGGGAATGGACATATAGACCTTGTAGCGGGTTGCCTGTTGGTCCATATCCTGAACCAGCTTGCGAACCGCCAGAATCGTGTCCGGCTGAAGTTGCTGGGTGCGGATGTACTGGGTGACCTCGGCGCGGGCGTCGGGGCCGAGGGTGCCGGTCTTGTCCACGTGCTGGTCAAGAACCCGGCTGACCTGCTCGGAGGCGGCGATAAATTGCTGAATATCGTTGGCTGTGGCGGCGTGATTGAGGGCGTAGGCGGTAGGCATCGTGCCAATGAGGATCAGCATGATCAAGCCGATGCCTTTCTGACCGTCATTGGAGCCGTGGAAAAAGCTGACGCCGGTACAGCTCAGCACCATAAGCGTGCGGATGGGCCACGGCGGAGGCTGGTTGTTTTTGGGCGCTTCGTAGAGCGAGGGGAACTTGATGAATCGCTTGAAGAGGAACAGCAGCAGTGCGGCAAAGAAAAATCCAACAAAGGGCGAGATGAGCAGAGCCTCAAGAACCCTGAACGCCTGTTCCCAATCGACGCCGGAGGTGCCGACGTGGGGATTGAATACCTGGTTGGCGATCCCCACACCGATAATCGAGCCGACCATGGTGTGGGAGCTGGAGGCTGGCAGCCCGAGCCACCATGTGCCCAGATTCCACAGAATGGCGGCGATCAACAGCGCAAAGACCATTGAGAAGCCGGCCCCGGAGCTGACCTGGAGAATAAGATCAACCGGCAGCAGCGAGACCACGGCAAATGCCACCGCCCCCGTGGAGGCCAGCACGCCGGCCAGGTTGCATAGCCCTGACCAGACCACGGCGATATCAGGTTCCAGTGAATGTGTGTAAATCACCGTGGCCACGGCGTTGGCGGTGTCGTGGAACCCATTTACAAATTCGAAACTGAGGGCGATGAACAGCGCCAGAGCCAGCAGCATATAGGGCCAGATGCTGGTGATGGTAACGGTTCCCAGGTCTCTGGCTACATGGAAAGCAATGTAGCAAAGCCCGCTGGCCAAAGCCGCCACAAACACCGCGATACCCAGACCGCTGGGCCGCTTGCCCAGTGTGTTATCAGGCAGAGTTTTATTTTTTTTAGGCAGGACTTCCACTGCGGCTGCCAGATCGGCCATCAGATTTCACCAAAGCGGCCGGAGAGATTCCGGGTCCGTCTGGGCCTCCGAGGTCGAGACTGAACAACTGCATGGCAAAGCAAATACATAGGGGATGGTTTGAGGCGGGTGACAGCAGAGCCGGATAAATTGGCGTCCATAAAACCCCAACAACCGCACTTTACGCACAGTTGTTTGCGTCGCCAGCCGGAGAAAGCAAACTGACTGAGTTCATTTTACACCGGCTGGCGCGAGGCCCGTGAAAAGCGAAAAGGCGGCGGCGGGACCGGAAAGCCCGACCAGCGGCGGGTCAGGAATCCGCCAACCGTTGAAAGCTCTCGCGATACCGTTCAGTCACCCGCTTTGCGGCATCCACGTGCTCTGCAAGCTCGGGATCGTCTTTGGCCCTTTTCTGGAGTTCCATCCAAAGAGGGCTGTTCCGGTCAGAGCCAAGTTTTTCTTTTTCTTCCACTGAATGCTTCCTTCCGGTCCCGAAAGGCGTTCGTTTAGACAGCAAGCAACAGCGATTGAAATCCAATCTCTTCCTCGATGGAGACCGGCTCACCGCGAAGAACTGATTCGTACAGGTCTCTCATTCTCGATACAGGGAGTCCTTTGGGAACAAACCGGAGGAGTGAGGAGGCAACATATTCTCGATTCAGTTCAAAGGCGAGCCAACGACGCCCCTCAGCCTCAGCCACCATCCCTGTGGTATTTGAGCCGGCAAAGATGTCCACAACCAAATCGCCGGGGTCGGTCAGGAAGCGAATAAAAAACTCCGGCAGTTTTGAGGGGAAACGCGCAGGATGCCCCTTAACCCCTATTTCTTTACAAGTGCCGAGGTACACGCCGTTGCTTTCAGAGTTTGGAATCTGCAAAAGGTTCGAGGGAATAGCGCCGCCGTTGTCGGTTGCGAAGGCGAGGCCGATCTCATGTCCGGAGGGCCGTTGTTTTGGTGTGTAGAAAGCTTCAGGGTCTTTCAGAAGTTTCTTCATGCGCGGGCTGTATTCTGTCAACACATTGGAAACATTCGCTTTCGGCCATTCTGAGCGCGAAAACCACCAGAGTGTATTGACGGTGTCCTTTGCCCGCAGCTTTCGCTTGTTCACCCACTCGATAGGACTGGGCAGTTTGGACGGATTGTGCCAGAAAAACTCTTGGGCCAGATGGAATCCGATTTCGTCGCAAAACCGCAGCAGAACCCGGAACTGATAGAGGCTGCGTACCGGCAAACCCTTCCGATACGCCCCACCAAGATCAAGGACAAAGCTCCCATCCGCACACAGTTTCCGATGCACCAATCGCCCAAATTCCATCAACCAATCCACGTATTCAGCCTGGTCGAGGTTGCCATATTCCTTTTGCCGCTGGAGTGCGAATGGAGGACTAGTGACGACGAGATTGACGGAGCCATCTGGCAAATCCGTGAGCAATTTCAGGGAGTCGCCTACGTACGCCGCGCCAAGTTGCGTCGTGTAAGCAGGATTCACGGAATGGCGGGGAGCCAACATCGTTACCTCATACAGTCTATAGGCTGTAGATTTCAGCTTACCACGGGTCGAGCATGAAAGACGATGAAACCCTTGAAATCTCAGATTACCGCGCGCGCGAGGTTTGCTGTCAACCTGAGATCGGCGCGTTTGGCGCACGGTCTCTCACAAGAGGAACTGGCGGCACGAGCTAGCCTACATCGGAACTATATCGGAAGCGTAGAGCGAAACGAGAAAAACATCTCCATCGACAGCATGGAACGTCTTGCGATTGCCCTGGAGGTTGATGTGCTGGACCTGCTCGTGCGGGGGAAGGCATGAAGCCGCATCCCGATCATATGAAGCTCCGCGCTCTGCTGCCCGGCATCCGCAAGCTCCAGAGACTGGCCTCGGTGCATGGAATCGACGACATTTTTCAGGACAATGGCGGTAAGGTTCTCCAAGTGCTGCTCTATACGGGGCTGAAGATTCTACCGGGACGCGAGGGAAACGATGCTCGCGACGAAACCGGCCGGGAATACGAACTGAAGTCGGTGAATATTCGGCTTACGCAGAGCTTTTCCACACACCACCATATGAATCCCCACATTATCGAGAAGTACAGGCAGGTGGATTGGATATTTGCCGTTTACGACGGAATCGAACTGATCGAAATATACCTCTTGACCCCGGCTCAGATAGAACCCTATTTCAAGAAATGGACCAAGAAGTGGGCCGATGATGGCAACAAAGACATCAATAACCCGAAGATCCCGCTGAAGTTCGTGCACGAAACAGGGAAGTGCATCTATTCCACCGACAAAGCTACTTAAATCATTCCTTTACCGCCAGTCGTCGCGGGCGTTGTCCAGGCCTTCGTTCATCACCGTGTCGAAGTCGGTGTTCTTCTTGATGAAGATCTCGCTGAATTGGCGGTCCTGGCGAAGCAGGATGGCCTGTAGCCGAACCAGCTCCAGCAGCGCCAGGAACATGGCAATCAGCGCCCGTTCGCTGCGGGTGTGGCTCAACAGGCGCCGCAGGGCCACCGGCTTGTCTTCCATGGTGAGGCGGCGGGCGAGAAACTGGATCATCTGGCCCACGGTCACCGAGTCTTCTTCGACGTTGAAGGCTGGGCGCTTGCGGGCGCGCTCCAGAATGTCGCGGAAAATGCGCACCAGGTCCACAGTGTCGGCTGCAATCTCCGGTTCCGCGCCGACATCGTCTTTGAACTCGCTCGCGCCGGGGTTGGACCACGTGGCCGCCTCCAGCATCTGCTTCTGTTGCAGCATCTGGGCGGCGTTCTTGAAGCGCTCATGCTCCAGCAGCCGCTCCACCAGTTCGCGGCGCGGATCCTCGGCCTCATCTTCTGGGCCAGAGGGCGCGCGCGGAAGCAGCATCCTGCTCTTGATATGGATCAGCAGCGATGCGGTGTAAATGAACTCGCCCGCCACGTCCACATCGCCGGCCTTGAGTTGGTTGACGTAAGCCAGAAACTGCGCCGTGATCCTGGCAATGGGAATGTCGTAGATGTCGATGTCCTGCTTGCGAATCAGGTCCAGCAGCAGGTCCAGGGGGCCGTCATAAACCTTGCCCACGATCACCGAAAAAGGAGATTGCTCCGAGCTTTCGTCCAACCTCTTCTGCCGCGCGGCCAGCTTGGCGGCGGCCTTTTCTTCTGCTTTTGCCGCCTCCTTTTCGTCCGCCATGGGCTGAGAGGTGAGCACCAGCGGGGGGACAGCATCGGGAGCGGGAGCCAGATCGGGCGTCTGCTCCGCAGCGGCTTCCTGCTCAGCTTCCATCACCGCCTCATCAGCTTCAATCGGCCCTGAAGCAACCCCATTTTCAGCTTCGGCCGGCTGTGAAGCAATCTCATCCTCAGTTTCGGCCTCCGGAACCTCCGCAACATCTTCCTCGGCCACAGGCTCGGAGTCCTCTACGCACTCCGGGGCTTGCTCTGAAATAGCCTCGGCGATTGGCTCAGGAGCGGGTTCTGGCTCAGCTTCCGGCTCAGGTTCAGCTTCCACCACCACTTCATCAGTTTCAATAGGCTCCGCAGCAGCGTTATCTGCAGCTTCGATCAGTTCTGAAGCAGCCTCATTCTCAACTTCGGCTTCCGGAGCCTCCGCAACTTCAACCTCGGCCGCAGGCTCGGAGTCCTCAACGCACTCCGGGGCTTGCTCTGAAACAGCCTCGGCGATTGGCTCCGGAGCAGGTTCCGGCCCATTTTCCGCCACCGCCTCATCAGCTTCAATCGGCTCCGCAGTAACCTCATTCTCAGCTTCCGGCGCAAGTACGGGTTCTGGCTCAGCGGTAAGGATGGCGACCGGCACTTCGGCAGCCGGGGCCGTGACCACCAATGCTTCGGCCGCAACTTCGGCGTCGGGATCCGGTTCAGCGGCTGGAAGGGGAGTGGCTTCACAAGCTGCGGAAAAACGCTGGCTTGTGTCAGGGCACGACTTCAGTCGTGCCGTAAGTACTGCACGATCAACGTAGGCTTTAGCCTCTGAGGAAAGCTGTCCACCAATTTCATCAGAAATCCCCGAGGGGGCCTCAGCTTGTTCAGCCTCGGCGGAAATCGGGTCGCTAGGAGCCGCTTCATCAATCGCCGAAACGGAAACGGAGTCCGGCTCAGCGGTGGGTGCTGCTTCTGCCGCGATCTCGCTCACGCCAACTGGCTCCGGCAAGGGCTCAACCTCGGCGGCAGGGGTAGGCTCCGGCTCGGCCGGGATCGCCACTGCTGCGTCGGCATTTTCGGGTTGGGGAAACGGATCGCTCAATACTGCTTCTTCTTCCTGGTTATCTTTCAAATTGCCTGAAAATGCCGGTTCTGTAACCGGTTCAGGCTTTTGCGACCGCGAGAAAAGGCCAAATCCCGAGCGAATTCCGCCCAGCGCAAAATTCAGCGCCCTTCGCCACCACGGGATCTTCTTTTCCACCATCTGTCTTCCTTCGGTGGCTCACGCCGCGGGCGCCGATCAGGCCGCACCCTCAATGCTATTCAGAAGGGCGTGCTGATCGGCCAATGCGGCTTCTTCTCTCATCTCAGCGGTTCGTAATTGCTGCGCAATTCTGCAATGTCGACCGGCTCGCTTCCGTGAATGCTCAGCAGAAAGCGATCACCGTCGCTGTGAATTGATACAGGAATCTTCTCATCTTTCTTCAATGACTTTTTGGCCTTCGCAAAAGCCTGTGAATAATACTTCTGCGGAATCACGAGGTCTTCGAGCCAGTTGTCCCTCTGGCGCCAGCAAAGAAGCGCCCAAACCTCGTAGGATCTGGCCGGAATGTCGAAGTGCCACTCATTCGGACTCGCCGCATCCTTTGAGGTCGTCACGAATACGCGCTTCTTCTTTGCGCTCAGAAATGGCTCTTCCAGTTCTCGGTCGAGCGAGGTGAAAACGCGATTGCTCTCCTGCCGCAACGGAATATCTCGTGGCACGATAGTATTCCGCCAGTGATCGCGCAATAGCTTTGTTTCTTCATCCTGCTCAAGGCCCAATAAATCAGGAAGCTGCGTGAGGTCGTGAGCGCTGTGGAGATCAGCTTCCGTGGCGCCGAAGAAGCGCCTTGTCGAACCCAGCTCGTGCGACAAATCCAAAACATCGCGCACCGCCAGCATGGTTTGCTCGGCGCGTATCGCGGCCTTGTCGGACTGCGCCCTCAGCATCTCCCAGGTTTCGTCAATCCTCGACTCGAGTTCCATCCGTTTGTTGTGAATAGGCTCGGTAATGGCGCAAACCGATTTCGCGGCCTCTATCTTGCACTGTTCACAGCGCATTGAAGCTGCCCGGCAGCCCTTCTGCGTTTCCGCAATGACATCCGGCGCGCTGAATACTTTGTGCAGATCGCCAACGGGGCAGAGGTCGGGGTCGCCGGCGTCGGTTTGCCGCGTGCGCTGCCCGCCGGTGGACATACTACTAATCTTCGCGATCGCGCTCAGCGGCTCTTCCGTCAGCCCAATCGTGTTCCCGTAGCTCTTTGACATCTTCCGCCCGTCGGTGCCGGGAACCTTGGCCGAAGGCGTATACAACGCTTCGGGCTCCGGAAAAACATCGGTCTTGTACATCGAGTTGAAGCGCCGCGCCACTTCGCGGGTCAGCTCGACGTGGGCGCTCTGATCCTGGCCCACGGGAACATACTGCGTCTGATAAAGCAGAATGTCGCTGGCCATCAGCACCGGGTAGCCGAGAAAACCGAAGTTGGTCAGGTCTTTGCCAGAAATGTTTTCCTGCTGTTCCTTGTAGGTAGGTACGCGCTCCAGCCAGCCGAGAGGCGTCATCATGCCCAGCAGCAAGTTCAATTCGGCATGTTGGAGCACATGGCTCTGAATGAAAATAGTGGATTTCGCCGGATCGAGTCCGGCGGCCAGGTAGTCCAGGGCGACGTCGAGGGTTTTCAGCTTGAGGCGGCCCGGATCGGCGTAGTCCGTCGTTAAAGCGTGCCAGTCGGCGATGAAAAAGTAGCACTCGTACTGCTCCTGCAACTTGACCCAGTTGGCCAGAGCGCCCATGTAGTTGCCCAGGTGGAGCTTGCCGGTGGGGCGCATTCCGCTCAAAACGCGCGGACGGGAAGATGAGATTGCGGATTCAGGCATTTTGCTTATCGATTCCGGGGTGATGCAAAAAGAATGCAGCCGCCCGCCGGAAAATCCGGAAAAACGGCTCATTCCATTGTAGCGGGAGGCGAACGGGTAACGCTGAATTTGATCTAAACGTGAAGCAGTCCCCAGAGCACCAGCCGCATCGCGGGGCCGAAGAAAATCCCCAGAAAGAACGGGCCCAGGAAGATCATCAGCAGGTAGCTCATCCAAATGGGAATCCGGTCGTAGACCTGTACGGCGTTGTAGGGCAGCAGGTTGCGCACCACGCGGCTGCCATCGAGCGGAGGGATGGGGAGCAGGTTAAAGAAGCACAGCATCAGGTTGATTTCAACGGCCAGCACGCCCATCAGCAGCAGCGCTTCCAACCCCGTCGGGATGCCGGAAATGAGACTGCCCTGGAAGGTGGAAAGAACGAGCAGGCGCCCATTGGGGACCGCGATGCAGATCGCGGCGAGAACGCAAAATCCGGCCAGCACAAGCAGCAGGTTGGAAACGGGGCCGGCCAGCGTAGTCAGGTTGTCGTCGCGCACAATTTTGCGGAAGTTGCGGGTATTCACTGGGGTGGGTTTCGCCCAGCCCACCAGTATTCCGCCAAAAAAGTTAAAGCCCATGAAAGGTCCGAAGATCATCAGCGCCGGAAACAGCAGGGTGCCGATAGGGTCTACGTGGACCATGGGATTGAGCGAGACGCGCCCCACCATGCGGGCGGTCTGGTCGCCCAGCCGCGAGGCCATCCAGGCATGCGCGCACTCATGCACGCAAAGAGAAAAGATGAGGATAGCGAATTCGAAAAACGCTCGGATAAAGTCGGACTGTTGCAAACGGACTCTCCACAAACTGGAAATCTCAGGTTAGCATGGAGGGTCGTTG
>Ga0224531_1000456_pt1 | contig 20439 bp, 15 predicted proteins | sample CBST100metaG_FD_179876 | JGI IMG/M metagenome (GOLD analysis project Ga0224531, IMG submission 179876) | Peat soil microbial communities from Stordalen Mire, Sweden - C.B.S.T100 | ecosystem: Environmental > Terrestrial > Soil > Wetlands > Peat | place: Sweden: Norrbotten County, Stordalen Mire...
CTGCTGCAACTCTCGGCTTGACTTCCCTTTCACGTACTGCACCAACTTCGCTGCCGACAACAACGGCGGTACCGACACCAGCAGATGGATGTGATCCGGTGACACCGCCCCGCGCACGATCCTCACCTCACGAGCCCGGCATATCTGCCGAATCACATCGCGGGCACGCTCTGCCACTTCTCCACGCAATATAGGGTACCGATACTTCGTGATCCACGATCAGGTGATATTTGATGTCCCATAGCGCGTGCCCGCTTGTCCCATACTCGCCCATTTCAGCCTGCCCCTCACAACATTTTAGGAGCTTGCTAAAGCTGACCGCCTGAAGACGGTGGGATTAGACCCGGCGCGTTGAACTAAACGTGGGCTAAAACCCCTCTATAGAATTATGAGTCCGCTGCTCTGACCAATTGAGCTATGGGCCCCTCGTCTGCCATGCTACTGCATCCACGCTCTCGACGGGGATAGCAGTTGTGCCGCGCAGCCCCGGAGCTGTCCTGCTGCGCTTCACGACCGCTGCGCATCATGGCCGGGTCGCTCTGCGCGGCTGGGGTGTGATTCAATGAATCTAGCGATTATGTAATTAATCCATCAACGATGGCCTTTGAGAATACAGCTTCGCGACGTCCCGGGAACGTGCAGCGCCGATGGAAGGCTGCGACGCGCAAGTTGCGCGAGCTGGGTTCGATCGGCTCGGCGCTGCTCGACACCGCGCATCCTTACATGGCGCACATTGTGCCCATGCGCCGCTGCAATCTTTCCTGCGCCTACTGCAACGAGTTCGACGCCGTCTCCGACCCCGTGCCCATCGAGGAGATGGAGCGGCGCATCGACGAGCTGGGCCGCCTCGGCACATCGGTCATCACCATCTCCGGCGGCGAACCGCTGCTGCACCCCGAACTCGACCGCATCATTGCGCGCATCCGCCGCACCGGCGCAATCGCCGGAATGATCACCAACGGCTATCTGCTGATGCCGGACCGCATCGCACGCCTCAACCGCGCCGGACTCGACCACATGCAGATCTCCATCGACAACGTGATGCCGGACGCGGTCTCGAAGAAGAGCCTGAAGGTGCTGGACGCCAAGCTGAAGATGCTGGCCGAACACGCCGACTTCCACGTCAACATCAACTCCGTGGTGGGCGGCGGAATTGCCAATCCGACCGACGCACTGACGGTAAGCAGGCGGGCGCTGGCGCTGGGATTCTCCTCGACCATCGGAATTATTCACGATGGCAGCGGGCAGTTGAAGCCGCTGGGCGAGGCGGAACGCACGGTGTGGGACAAGGTGCGGCGGTTGACGCGACGAAATTACTCCCGCTTCAACCATTTTCAGGAGGCGATCGCCAACGGCCAGCCCAACGACTGGCGATGCCGCGCGGGCGCGCGATACCTCTACATCTGCGAGTTCGGGCTGGTTCACTACTGTTCGCAGCAGCGCGGATACCCCGGTGTTCCGCTCGCCCAGTACGGCAAGGCAGACCTACAGCGCGAGTTCCTCACCGAGAAGAGCTGCGCACCCAACTGCACCATCAGTTGCGTCCACCAGGTCAGCTACATCGACCACTGGCGCGCCCCGCAGACCTCGCAGATCACTCCCGGCGGCGCGCATGGCGCCAACCCTGGAGCCGATGCGGGTCTGGTGCAAATTCGCTGATCCTCGAAACGCCTTGCCGTCATCCGGCGGCTCAAAGAATTCGTTTTAGCTCTTGTTCTTGAGGCTGTCCGAAATCTCCTTGAGGCTCGCGTCCGCGCCCTTGAGGCTAAGATCGATGCCTCGAAGGGATTGCACGATCTTCCAGAGGACCCAGATCAGGAAGATCCAGAAGACGCCAATAGCGGGGAAGAAAATAGTGGGGAAAATGAGAGGGGTCAAAGTTGTATCCTCATAGATAACATATACCTGCAAACACAGAGAGCATATATCAGCAAACTTTCCATGCACAATCCATAATCGTTGTCTCGCAGGGGGCAAGTTTGGTACCCCCGCCGGGGCCGGAACGCACTAAACTGATAATGAGCGTGCTTATTTTATTCCAGTCGAATTGTTCCGCCGCAAGAGCGCGGCTTCGCAGGCGCACCCGGCGCAGCGCAGTTGCATGCGTGTCGATGCTGGTGCTGGCGTATGCCGGGGCTGGCGGTCTGGCGCGGGCGCAGCAGAACGCGTCCCTCCCCATGGCTCCCAGTACTCTGGTGGCCGCGCTGCCGGCAACATCCGTGGACCGCGCGGCAGGCCAGCCACTCGCCGATCGGGCCTTCACGAACCTCAGCTTCACGGCTCAGGCGGGGGCAAGCTCGGGGGTTCGCTTCCGTGTGGAGCAGGCCACCCCGGGCGCTCTGCCGCTCTCGCTCGACGACGCCATCGACCGCGGGCTGAAGCACAACCTGCAGGTGCTGCTGGCGGCCCAAACCGAGCAGTCCGTCCACGGGCAGATTCTCGGCGTCTTCTTTGCGCTGCTTCCCAACATGCGGGCCACCGCCTACACCAACACGCTTGAACTCAACCTCGCCGCCATGGGATTCAAGCCCTCGTCGCTGGCGGCCTTCGGCATCGCTCCAGGGACCTTCAGCTCGATTCAGAAGGTAGATACCACCAGCGCGCAGTTCAGCGCCAACCAGGTCCTCTTCAACCTGACCGACTTCTATCTCTACCAGGCAGCGAAGAAGGCCTCCGATGTCGTCGCCATGGACACGCTCAATGTGCGCGGAGGCGTGGTCGAGGCGGTCGGCACCCAGTATCTGGCCGCGCTGGCCGACCAGGCGCAGATCGCCAACGCCCAGGCGCTCGTCACCGCGGACGAAGAGGTGCTGCGCCAGGCCACGCTCGCCCACGACGCCGGCGTCGGCATCAATCTCGACGTGCTGCGCGCCCGCGTGCAGCTACAGAACGAGCAGCAGGCGCTGGTGCGCGCCCAGAACACATTCGCCAAGGACAAGATCGCAATCAACCGCCTCCTCGGCCTGCCCGCCGAACAGGAGCTGACCCTTACCGATGGGGTGCCCTACGCCGAGTTGGCCGAGATGCCGCTCGACCAGGCCCGTGCCCTCGCCTACCAGCGGCGCCAGGACCTGCTCACGCTCACCGCGCAGCTTGAGGTCGCCCAGCGCGCGCAGAAAGCGGTCAAGTACCAGCGCCTCCCATCGCTCTCCTTCAACAGCGACTACGGCGTCGTCGGCATCACCCACGGCAACTACCATGGCGTCTTTTCCGCCCAGGGAACGCTGAAGATTCCCATCTTCGAGGAGGGCCGGTTCCGCGGCGAGAGCGAGGTGGCCACCGCCCAGCAGATCTCCCTGCAACGCCAGATCGACTCGCTCAAGGTCACCATCGACGCCCAAATCCGCGCCAGCCGCATGGACGTCGAGTCCTCCGCCGAGCTGGTGAAAGTGGCGCGCAGCAACGTCGAGCTGGCCAGCCAGGCGCTCGCCGACACGCGCGACCGCTTCAGCGCCGGCGTCGCCGACAACCTCCCCGTCGTCGAGGCGCAGGCCGCGCTTGCCGCCGCCCAGAGCCGCCTCGTCGCCACCGAGTTCGAGTTCAACCAGGCCAAGCTCATGCTGGCCCGCAACACCGGCGTCGTCGAAACCCAGTACAACCAATACCTCGGCCGATAACAATCTCTCGTTCCTTCGCCGCCGGGTTTATGAAACCATAGGCAACATGGCAGAGGGCCAAACTGGGGTTGTGGAGTATGGTGCGGAGATCGGCGCGGGCAGCGCGTTTCTCTCGCGCGACTTCCGCCTCTACCAGACGGCGCGCCTGCTGGTCATCCTGGGCGCGGAGGCACAGTTCATCGCCGTGGCCTGGCAGGTCTACCAGATCACTCATTCGCCGCTCTATCTCGGCCTCACCGGGTTAACGCTCTTTGCTCCCATCATTCTCTTCATGCTCGCCGCCGGCCACGTCGCCGACCGCTACGACCGCCGCACCGTCATCCTCGTCTGCTACGCATCCCAGGCCTGCTGCACCCTCGCGCTGATGCGCTTTGCCTTGCACCCCAATGGCCGCGTCTGGCCCATCTATGCTGTGCTCTTCGGCGTGGGGATGGGCCGCGCCTTCAGCAGCCCGGCCTCCTCGGCGTTTTTGCCCAGCCTGATTCCCAAGCGCCACTTCGTCAACGCAGTCACCTGGGGAGCCATCGTCTTCCAGATCGCCAACATCGCCGGGCCTGCGGTTGGCGGCCTGCTCTATACCCTGCGCCTCACCGGCTTCCTCGCGCGCTGGAACGGCGCGGCCGTTGTCTACGTTTTCAGCCTGGTGACCCTGCTGGCCTTCCTCGTGCTGGTGGGGATGATGCGCACCCGCCCGGTGCGCATGGTCAAGAACGCCTTCAATTTGGAGACCATGCTGGCCGGCTTCCGCTACGTCTTGCGCGCCAAGCTGCTGCTTGGCTCCATCTCGCTGGATTTCTTTGTCGTGTTTTTGGGCGGCGCACGGCGCTTCTGCCCATCTTTGCCGTTGACATTCTGCACGCCGGGCCGCGCGCCCTGGGTCTGCTGCGCGCGATGCCCGCCCTCGGCGCACTCATTGTCTCGCTGGTGCTGACGGTGCGTCCCGTCAAGCGCGATGCGGGCAAGCGGATGCTCATCTGCGTCGCGATCTTCGGCGCCGCAACGGTGGTCTTCGGCCTCTCGCACACCATGTGGATCAGCCTGCTCGCGCTGGTATTCGTGGGCGCAAGCGACATGGTCAGCGTGGTGATCCGCGCCAGTATTCTGCAACTGGCCACGCCGCCCTGGTTGCGCGGTCGCGTCAGCGCCGTCAATGGCATCTTTGTCGGCGCGTCCAATGAGCTTGGCGGCTACGAGAGCGGCCAGACCGCGCAGTGGTGGGGCGCGGTGCGCGCGGTGGTTGCCGGAGGCATTGGAGCGCTGATCGTCACCGGAATGGCCAGCACGCTCTTTCCCGCTCTGCGCCAGATCGATGAACTCACCACCGAGTCGCTGATGCAGGCCAATCTGCAACAGAGCACCGCCGAGCCACCGGATTAGAAGCAGTTGTTAGTTGCAGGTTGCAGGTTGTTAGTTGCAGGATGATAGTTGCGAAAAGCGGGGGAAGTTATGACAACAGGCAAGAGAACGGCAATCGGCATAACTCTAGCGCTGCTGCTGGCGTTGGCAATCCGCATCGCGATGATCCACCACGAGCGCAATGCACCTGGGCCGGAAGCTCCCGCCGCCACCGCCACGGTGGACCCCGACGAGCTGGTCTTCCTGAAGCAGCAGCGCCCCTCGTCGCTGGCCGACGTGAAGCAGTTGATTGGCGCCACCGTCTGGGTCTCCGCCGGCGGCCAGCTCGACTACTACCCCTGCACGGCGCATCGCGCGGACTACGCGCACTCCGCCGGAACCCTGCTCGGGGCCGAACCGCTGGCCATCAAGGACGCATTCGAGCAGGTCGCGCCCAAGTCCGCCACCTTCCGCATTCGCGGCGGCGACAAGCAGGTCCTGCTCGCCTTCACCATGCCCAAGTCGACCGACCCGGCCAAGCTCTACGCCGTCCCCGTAGGCTTCAAGGAGGCCGGCGACTACACCTTCGCCAACGACGAGATCTTCTTCTACGACGACCCGCACCAGCTCTTCAACCACTGGGGGCCCAAGGTCTGGCAGGCGGTCGATGCCCACCAGGTCATTCTGGGCATGAACGAGCGTCAGGTCGAGCTCTCGCTCGGCCAGGTCTCCAAGAGCGCGAGCAAGGACTACGGCAACCGCATGGTGGTCTTCGACAACGTGGGCAAGCCCATGGCCGTCACCTTCGTCAGCAACCACGTCACCGCCTTCCGCCCCGACCAGGGCTTCCGATGAACAGCGCCGCCGCAACCGTGGGACACCGGAGGCATGTACATAGTTAGGACAAATATTTAGACTTATCTCGCCAAAATACCCGAGCACAAACCGCCCGCTTACCACCATAGAAGCTCGTTCCACCTGCGCAGGAGCAACAAATGCCCATCTCCACTCGCCTCTCACGCCGCAGATTTCTTGTCCTCACCGGTGCTACGGCCGCACACGCGGCGCTCTATGCTGCTCCCACTCTGCCTACCCCGGCGCGTGCTGGGGCCCAATCGCTGGCAGGGAAGTGGTGTTTCTCGCTCGACCGCGAGGACAGCGGCGTTAAAGAAAGCTGGTTCTCGCGCGAGTTGCCCGACACGGCCCGCATCTCTCTGCCCGGAATTCTTCAGTCGCAGGGCTATGGCGACGAGATCGTCGCCGAGACACAGTTTGTCGCAGCGCTGCCGCGCGACATGGCCTGGTACAAGCTGCCGCAGTACGCGGCCTACACCAAGCCCGGGCACGTCGAGGTGCCATACCTCTCGCAGCCGGTGAAGCATTACCTCGGCGTGGCGTGGTACCAGCGCGAGATCGAAGTCCCCCTCGCGTGGCGCGGCAAGCGCTTCGGCCTCGCGCTGGAGCGCACGCGCTGGCAAACTACGGTCTACCTCGACGAGAAAGAGATTGGCACGTGCCACTCACTGGTCGCACCACACGAATACGACCTCGGCGTCATCGCGCCCGGCAGCCATCGGCTCACCATCCGCATCGACAACCGCATGATCCTGCCGTACCGCGCTGACGGCCACTCGGTCTCGGACGGTGAGGGTGGGGCGTGGAACGGGATTGTGGGCCGCATCGAGCTTGCCGCGACCAGCCCGGTGTGGATCGAAGACGCACAGGTCTTTCCCAGCGTCGCGGGAAAGTCCGCCAAGATCAAGGTTCGCATCGGCAACGCCACTGGCAAAGCGGGAACGGGAAAGCTCGCGGTTGGCGCGACCACTGCGCCCGTAAGCTGGGACGCAACCGGCGGCGACGCCACACTCGATGTGGCTCTGCCCAGCGCGGTTGCGTGGAGCGAGTTCACGCCAGTGCTGCAACATTTGACCTTGAGGCTCACCAGCCCAGGCGGCGACGCGGACGATCGGCGCGAACTGACCTTCGGCCTGCGCGAGATCCATGCGGATGGCAAGCGCATCCTGCTCAACGACGAGCTGTTTCACTTCCGCGCCACGCACGACGGCGGAGGATTTCCGCTCACCGGTTACCCCGCAACCGACGTTGCCACATGGAAGCGGATCATCGGAATCTGCAAGACGTGGGGACTGAATGGCATGCGCTTTCACTCCTGGTGCCCGCCCGAAGCGGCGTTTACGGCGGCGGACGAACTCGGCTTCTACCTTCAGCCGGAGTGCGGTATGTGGAACTCCTTCGACACGGACGGCAAGATGCTGGCGGTGCTGAACGACGAGACCGCGCGACTGCTGAAGGCGTATGGGAATCATCCTTCGCTGGTGCTGCTGAACGCAACGAACGAGCCCGCCGGGCATTATGCGGAGCAGCTTCCGCAGTGGGACAGCAAGTGGCGCGAGGCCGATCCGCGGCGGCTGTATTCCGACGGCACCGGACGTTTTGCTCCACCCCCCGCAGGCGCCGGTCATCCCTACGCAGCGAACTTCCTCGTGACACCGGGGGCTCGCGGTCCGCGCGGCTGGTTCGGCGCCGACTACGAGAACACGCTACAGACGATGCTGCGCGGGGCTACCGTACCATGCATCGGCCACGAGGTTGGACAGTGGTGCGCCTACCCGGACTTCGACGTTATTAAGAAGTTCAGCGGGCTGGCAACCACCTTCGCCGGTGCCCCGGAACCGGTAAAAGTGCCGTACATGGTTCCCGGCAACTACAGGATCTGGCGCGACTCCGCGTCCGAGCACCACCTGCTGGCCAGAAACAAGGAGATTGCGCATGCCTCTGGCCGCTTCCAGGTCGCCTGCTACAAGGAGGAGATCGAGGCCAGCCTGCGCACGCCCAGCTACAGCGGGTACGAGCTGCTCGACCTGCACGACTACCTGGGCCAGGGCGGCGCGCTGATCGGACTGCTCGACGCATTCTGGGAGACGAAGAGCTACGTTGGGCCAGCCGAGTTTCGCCAGTTCAACAACACAACAGTTCCGTTGGCGCGGCTGAAAGACCGCGTCTACACCACGGCGGAGACTCTGAAGGCCGAGGTGGAACTCGCCCACTTCGGGCCAGCGCCGCTGGCCAGCGCGAGTTCGCAGTGGCAGATTGTCACAACTGCCGGCAAGATCGTGGCCAGCGGCAACTGGCCCGCGCGAGCTGTGCCACGAGGCAAGAACATTCCGCTGGGAAGCATCTCGGCAGACCTCTCCAAACTCCCCGCGCCGGCGCAATACAAGCTGCTGGTCGAGCTGCACGGGGGGACCATCTTCAAGAACGAATGGAACTTCTGGCTCTACCCCGCGAAGGTCGATACAGCGGTCCCAGCGGGCGTGTTGGTCACCACTTCGTGGCCTCAGGCAGAGACTCACCTGGCAACCGGCGGAAAAGTGCTCTTCCATCCACTGGCCGCCGATCTTGACTCAACCAATCCCAAACTCTCGACGGTGCCAATCTTCTGGAACCATCTGATGAATCCCAATGGGACGACGTTCCTTGGGTTGTGGAATGATGCGAAGCATCCGGCTTTGGCCGGTTTTCCCACAGAGGCGAACTGCGACTGGCAGTGGATCGACCTCCTCGGCGACGCTCGCGCACTGAATCTCGACGCGCTGCCGGCAACGCTGCAACCCATCGTGCAGCCCATAGACGACTGGAACCGCAACTTCAAACTTGGCCTGCTGTACGAGTGCAGAGTTGGTTCCGGCAGACTGCTGGTGTGCAGCATCGATCTAACCGCAGCACGCGCGGGCACGCCCTCGCTGCGCCGCTCCATCCTGAATTACACGGCGAGCGAGGCGTTTCATCCCATGGTTGAGATTGCCGTCGCCGACCTGCGCAAGCAGTGGGTGAGCCAGCGTCCGGGTTACGTCGATCCCGGGGCCAACCAGCCGGTGCAGCCCGCGTCGCCCGACCTGGTCGATCCGGGGCAGGTCCGCCGCAAGCCTGCCTCCTAGTTGTTGCGGCTCAGGGTAACGTCCGGAAAATGCGCTTTCATCAACCCTGCTCCTGCTCAAGTTGTATTCTGTAGCCATGTCTCAGCCTGTGGTTGAACCGCAACCAGCAAAGGCCGCGCCTCCCGCGTTCGAGTCGTGGGGCCGGTATCCCAAGTACAACGCAAAGATCGTTCCCCTGAACTGGCAGAGCGATTTCCCCAGTGTGATGACCGGGCTGCATGGCGGCGCGTTGCCGGTGGGACTGGGCCGCAGCTACGGCGATGTATGCCTGCTGAAGGACGGCAATCTGCTACAGACGACGGGGATGGACCGCATGCTCGACTTTGACCCCGAGACCGGTATCCTGACCGCCGAAGCGGGCGTGTCGCTGGCCAAGGTACTGGACTTCGCGGTGCCGCGCGGGTTCTTTCTGCCGGTGACTCCGGGGACGAAGTATGTCACTCTTGGCGGCGCGATTGCCAATGATATCCACGGCAAGAACCACGAGGCCGCGGGATCTTTCGGCAACCACGTCCCCAGCTTCGAGCTGGTGCGCTCGGACGGCAGCCGGCGGATCTGCTCCCCCAACCAGAACGCCGACTGGTTCGCCGCAACGATCGGCGGGATGGGTCTGACCGGCGTCATCACCTGGGCGCAGTTGCGGCTGCGGCCGATCGTATCGCGCAAGATCGACTACGAGGGCATCCAGTTCCACGGCATCGACGAGTTCCTCGACCTGAAACAGCGCTACCAGGACGTGGAGTACACGGTGAGCTGGGTAGATTGCGCATCCACTGGCAGGAACTTCGCGCGGGGGATCTTCATGCTGGGCGAACACTCGAAGGTGCCCGGCAAGTTGAAACCATCTTCCGAGCCGAAGCTGGCCTTCCCCTTCGACCTGCCGGGATTCGCGCTGAATTACACGACCGTCAGCCTGTTCAACTCGCTCTTCTTCCACAAGCAGATCAAGGCACATGTGAAGACGGTGGAGGACTACGAGCCGTTCTTCTATCCGCTGGACGCGGTGCTGCACTGGAACCGGATGTACGGCAAACGCGGGCTGGTGCAGTTCCAGTACGCGATCCCGTGGGAGCACGCGAAGGAGGGGACGATCGAGATTCTTCGCGAGATCGCCAAGTCCGGCTTGGCCAGTTTCCTCGCGGTGCTAAAGGCCTTCGGCGAGATTCCTTCGCTGGGGACGATGAGCTTTCCCCAGGCCGGCATCATGCTGGCGCTGGACTTTCCCATCAAACCCGACCTTACCTTTCCGCTGCTCAAGCGGCTGGGAGACATGACAGTGGAGTTTGGCGGACGGCTTTACTCCGCCAAAGACGCTGCGATGACTCCGGCGCAGTTCCAGGCCTTCTACCCGCATTGGCAGCGGTTCGCGCAATACCGCGACCCACTGTTGAACTCCAGTTTTTGGCAGCGCGTCACCGGAGGCAAATCAACCCTATGAGCACTCTTGCCACACAGCCTGTAGCAGCAGCGATTCTTGTAGACCCAAATTTGAAGATCGCAAAGAAGATTCTGGTTCTGGGCGCGACCTCCGGCATCGCCGAGGCGACCTGCCGCATCTGGGCGGCCGAGGGCGCGCAGTTGTTTCTGGTGGCGCGCAACGCGGAGAAGCTGGCTGCGGTTGCTGCCGACCTGAAGCTGCGCGGCGCGGCGTACGTTGGCACCGCCGTCGCCGATCTGGACGACACAGACAAACACGCCGAGCTGCTGACGCATGCGGTGAACTCGCTGACCGGGATGGACATTGCCTTCCTGGCGCACGGCATTCTGGGCGACCAGGCGCGCGGCGAGCAGGATTTCGAGCACGCGGCGCAGATCGTTTACACCAACTTCATGGCTCCGGTCTCGCTGCTGACGTGGCTGGCGAACTACTGCTTGCAGCGCCATGCAGGGGTGATCGCGGTGCTGTCGTCGGTAGCGGGCGAGCGCGGGCGCAAGTCGAACTATGTGTACGGCTCATCGAAGGCCGGGCTGACCGCGTTCCTGAGTGGGCTGCGCAACCGCGTCGACCACGAGGGCGTGACCGTAATTACAATCAAGCCGGGCCCGGTGAAGACCTCGATGACCGCTGGGATGAAGGGCGCGGAGAAGTTCGCCGACGTGAACAAGGTGGCCGCAACCATTGTCAAGGCGATCGATAGGCGCGTGGACACGCTCTATGTGCCGTTTCTCTTTCTGCCCATCATGTTCATCGTCCGCCACATTCCCGAACGCATCTTCAAGAAGCTGAACCTGTAGCCTTTCTTTTCATGACAATCTTGTCATGATGTGATACTATCAGCACTCCGTCGCCGCCTAGAAGTGTTAGCTGGCGTCGGACTATTTAGAGGCTCCTGCGGGAGCCTCGTACTATTTGTGAGGCCAATCATGGAACGCGTAGCTGTTTTTGTCGATGCTGGATACCTATTTGCTCAAGGTGCAACAAACCTAAGTAGCAATAAAGTCGGCAGATCATCGCTCACCTTGAACGCTTCCGAGATTGTCAATCAGCTTAAAACGCTTGCTCAGACGCAGAGCGGCGGTCGAACTCTACTCAGAGTTTATTGGTATGACGGAGCGAAATCTGGACCAACCGTAGAGCAAATCACCCTTTGCCGATATGGACGATGTAAAGGTGCGGCTCGGCACGATTAACAGCGCTGGGAAGCAAAAGGGCGTCGACTCGTTGCTCGTTACGGACATGATCGATTTAGCTCGTAATCAAGCGATTTCCGATGCGGTAGTTGTTACCGGAGATGGTGATCTCAGGATTGCCGTTCAGATTGCGCAGACCTTCGGCGTTAGGGTACATCTTGTTGGATTGGAACCGTGTAGTGGTTCACAGTCTCGTATCCTTCGCCAAGAAGCTGACACCACACATGAAATCTGCAAAGCAGAGATTGCAAAATTTCTGTCGGTCTCTACCGTAGTTGCTCAAGCTATAGCGCCAGTTGCAGTACTGCCTGTAACGCCCGGCTCGAAGCCTAGCTTTGAAGCGGGGAAGAACCAGAGCATTGCATCTTTGATTGCCCAAATTCCTCCAGGTACGCAGACTGTGCTTGATGCAGCGATCGGAGATTCAGATATTATTCCCTCCCAGTATGACCGTAGACTCCTCGGGTCATGTCGAGGTGCTATTGGCAGAGACCTGTCGGGAGACGAGCGTCGTGATCTCCGCATGGCCTTTATTGCTGAACTGCGGAAACTACTGGGAAGCCACAAATCATAAACTTCGCTAACCGGTTGGCTCGAGTACCTCCTATTATTGCTGTTGGGCCATTTGCTGCTGGCGGGCGGGGGGATAGGTCGGGGAGGGCCTGGCGCGCTCGACGAGGATGGACCACTCCTCGGGGACGGGGAGTTCCTGATCGAGCGAGGGCGTGCCTTCGCTGGGGGTGACGCGGACGGCGATGGCACTGTCTTTGTCCTCGACGCAGCGGCCAGCGCTCCCATGATTCGGCCCTAGTAATGCGTATGGTTGGCGATGAGTTTGCGGCACTCGACATCGCACGGCTTTGGGTGCGGGGCGATGTTGGCGTACCCATAGACACGCAGCGTCGGGCCGTCCAGCGTGATCACCTGGTCGGCGCCGGTGTGCTCGAAGTCGAACATGTGGTACGCCTCCCCCTTGAAGTAGAGGGTCGCGTTGCCATCCGGCTCCAGCTTGAAGCGGTACCAGAAATATGTCCGCTTGCCCGTCCCAAACCAGTCGCCACGCACAAAGTTCGGGTTCCCGCCCAGGGGATGCGCCGGCCACTTTTCAAGCAGCCGCCCCTGATTGTCGAACCAGTAAAGTTGCGCGCTCAGGCCGTTTGCGTATGTCCGTCCATTGGTGACCACCTGGGGCGTCTTGGAACCGCCCAGGATGTAGCCTGCCGTCACCTGCTGCGAGTGGTCGGAGTTATTCTGCCAGATCATCTTCCCGTTCTGCGCGTTGTACTCCAGCGTCCCCGCGTCCGACTGGCCGATCAGAAGCTCCGGCTTGCCGTCGCCGTTCATGTCGAAGAACTCCATCGCGTCCATGTGGTCGTGGTTGTCCTCGAAGTACTTGGCGTTGTTCCAAACCTCGTGCCCCTGCGCGTCCAGGCAGAGGTGGCTGATGACGACCTCGTCGATGCCATCGCCATTGACGTCCCAGGGATAGATGTAGTGGCCGAAGTAATCTTTCAAGCGGTGTTCGGCGTGCTGCCATAGCTGATTGAGGTCCTTGTCGTAGGCCGTCAGCGAGATGTATCCACCCGTATCGACCAGCACCAGCAGCGTGTCCGGGCCGTCCGAGTCTTTATGGAACTTCGCCACCGCCATGCGGTAGTTGTTATCCACATGCGGCAATAGCGGCGCGGGCCAGGGCACCTTTTTGATGGGCTCGCCGGTGCGCCCATCGGCCAGCACCAACCACTCCTTGCCGTCGATTTCGCGCCAGTGCGCCAGTTCATCGCGGCCGGTGTGATGAAAGTCCCACAGAATTCCCGCCGCTTCGTTGCCACGCGGGTCGCCCTGGGTCGTCGGCGGCGCATCCCAGCGCCACAACTCGTGGCCATCGTTGGCATACATGATGGTGGAGTAGTTGTTGGTGATGTCCAGGATCGCATATTTTCCAGACCCATCGACATCGCCGAATTTGACGATGTTGGACGGCGCAATCGTGTACTCGTGCAGCAACTTGACCTCTGACGGCAGCTCCAGCGGCTTCAGGTCGTCTTCCGTGAAGTTTGCATTTTTGGTTAGAACCAGAACGTTAAATATTGGCCGGGGCTGTATCGAAGTGAGCTTGATCTCGACCGTCCCCGGCTTCAGCGTGAAATCGCCCCCGCGCTGTAGTTGCATTGCTCCCTGACCAAAGGTGGCGGGATCCTGCTTGCCATCGATGGCGACGTGGAACGAACTGGTGGGAGTGCCGCTGCCACGCACAAACAGGTGATAGGCGCCGCCCTCCTTGACAGGAATCTTCGCGGCGACGTCTCCGGCGACCGCCAGGGTCAGCGAGGAGTTATTGAATTCCCACACGGTGGCAGCACCACGACGTCCGCCGCCGCCGCCGCTGGTATCGCCTTCGGGAAAGTCCACGAAGAAATCCGATGCTGGCACCACAATGGTGCCAGGAGGCTGGTGTGCAGCATCATGGTGATGCAGCGTGAGCTTCTGCTGGCCAGGAGCAGGAATGGCGGCGAAGGCGGTAGAGACAGCGAGCAGACTGACGAGAATGTATTTCATGGGCGCACCCCGCGGGCGAGTTCGAATTCGGGTGTGATATCGACGGGAATGCCGGAGGTCGATCCGAGAGCGCGGGCCAGAGCCGGCGGCATAACGTCGTACTTGGCGAACCACGCCTCCACCCCGGCGCGGTCGCCATGGGCCTCGAACGTGAGCAGTTGCTGAGCGAGCGACGCGACCACCGCAGGCATCGCAGCGTAGTCGATGGTGTACTTGCCATCGGCCCCCTGCGCAAGCGCGCCATGTTCGAGCAGGTAGTTGAACTCCATCATCTCCGCGCGCCCGTGCGCCTCGCCCGTGCCGAAACGGAGCGTGCGAAAGATCCCCGCGACGTACGATGCGTAGGTGCCGTTGAGTTCGGTGGACGGCAGCAGCTTTTGGTCCACCAGCCACTTGGCAAGGTAGATGCCCGTCGTGTCGGCCTTGGCTTCCTCCAACCCGCTGTACGCCGGCCCGATTGCCTCATTGATCGTGACCTGCTTCCCATCCACATGCGCATACGCAGGTCCAAGCCCATGCGATATCTCATGCAGAATCGTGCCCGTCATATAGCCTTCGCTGCTTACGTCCTTGATCTCGGCCGGCGTCAACATCTTCTGCGCGACCGGAAGAATCACATATTCCACACGCGCGTCCATGAAGTTCTTGAAGAAGATTTTTTTCGATCCCTTCTCGGCGTGGATGCGCGGATCGTTGGGCAGATTGTCCGCGACAGCCTGGTATCCATAGTGCAGATCGCCGGCACGCAGCGGCGCATCGACCACCTCCATCGGCGTCGCCCGGCCCTCCTTCGAAGGCCTGTCCTCCGCAGGAACCGGCAGCGCCTGCTGCATTGCAGCCTCGTGCTGCCGATAGATCGCCAGCTTGCGGCTCTCCGCCTCGTTGCGGACCAGGATCGCCCCGCCATACGAGGTTTTCACCCCGAGGACGCCATCGAGATACGTCTCATACGGCGCAAAGATCAGATCGATCTTCGGGTCCTTCAGGTCGAGCCATGCAACATCGCTGGCGTAGTAATCGTCGGTGAGCAGGGCCTGGGCGCGCAGATTCAGAAAATGCGCGAAGGCCGGATCGGGCGAGAGCTTCGCCGCCGCCCGCAGATCGGCGGCAATTGGTTTCACCCACTCCGCATAAGCCTCGTGATAGGGAACGGTGAAGAGATGCTCGGCAACGCTTGCCACCGGCTGGCTGAAAGCGGGCGCAAGGTCAAGCGGCGCCGACCGGACCACCGTCCACGGGCTGTAGAGAGCAGCCTTCTGGTCCGGATGCGCCGCGGAGTATTGCTCAATCACAGCACTGGTGGTTCCGAACGGATAAAGCTCGTGGCCCGGCACCAGCGGCTCTTCGCCGATGACCGGGGAGTTGCGGTCGACCAGGTCCCACCGGCTCCCATTGATCGAGAACAGGCGGTACAGGTCGGCATTCTGCGTCGTGTGGAAGAGCGCCCAGCCGCCCAGGTCGCTCTGACGCAGATAGATCTCATCCATCAGGTGGCACGCGTCGGCGAGCTTGGCGATCATCTGCTGCTCGGCCGGTGTCAGTCCGGCCCGCGAGTACGGCATCGCAACCACCTTCCACCGCGCGGCGCGCTCGGCCTCATTGTGGATCGGACGGCCTCCTATGCGCTCCGTCGGCGCGGGCAGACCAGGTTGGGCCGCCGGAGCCGGTGCGCGACCCTGCGCGCGAGCCGGCGCGCGAGGCCCGGCTGGACCCGGCCCCGGATTCTGGTTAGGAGTCTGGACAGAAACCTGGCTGGCAGCAGGGATTGCCAGCGCGAGAGAGAGCAAGAGACCGATTGATTGAAACCGCACCACGGAATGACCTCGCTAGAACGCACACCACTATCTCACCGCAAAACATCTCCGCACAAGCGCTGGCGGCGGCGATTTTCTATCTTGCCAGCCCTTTTTCGGCGGCGAAATCCAGTCCCGCGCAGGCAATGCTTTTCGTTGATCGGTGGCGCAAGCCGGCACTACTGCAACGGATAAGGGATACACGTTGGAGACGAGCGGGCCGTCCAAAAGGACTCCTCAACAGCGCGATGCAGCATTGCTGGATTTCGCACTTGCAACCCGCTTGGGATATCTGAAAGCATGGCTGGCATGATTCGTAGACACGTCTGCTTCTTCGTTACAGCGCTTGGCCTTATGTTGTCTGTTGCTACGCTCTACGCACAGACCAGCGCGCCGCAGCCGTTGGTCATCGATGCTTCGACCCCGGCGGCAGCGGCGCCTGCTCCTGCAAACTACACATTCGATGCAGCGGACGCGCGCGCGCCTGATGGCCATCTCCTTGGCCTGAACGCGCAGTACCTCACACTGGACGGAAAGCCATGGCTGCCCGTCATGGGCGAGATGCACTACTCGCGCGTGCCCGAGGCGGAGTGGGAGAACGAGATCCTCAAGATGAAGAGCGCCGGCGTTCAGATCATCGCCACTTACATCATCTGGATCCACCACGAAGAGGTCGAAGGCCAGTGGGACTGGGCCGGACAGAAGGACCTGCGCCGCTTCGTCCAGCTCTGCGCCAAGCATGGAATGTATGTCGTGCCCCGCATCGGCCCCTGGTCGCACGCGGAGGTGCGCAACGGCGGCTTCCCCGATTGGCTGCTGGCCAAGACCACGCAGCAGCGCTCCAACGACCCAACCTATCTCGGCTATGTAGACACCTACTACAAACAGATCGGCGAGCAGCTCAAGGGCCTGATGTGGAGCCAGGGCGGCCCAGTCGTAGCCATTCAGTTGGAAAACGAGTACAACAAGCGCTGCGCTCTCTGCGGAACGCAGCACATCCTCACCCTCAAGCAGATGGCGCGCGACGCTGGCCTGCGCGTTCCCTTCTACACCACCACCGGCTGGGACGGCGCGGCGATTCCGAAGGGCGCAGTGCTTCCGGTCTACGGAGGCTATCCCGACGCCCCATGGGACGCCTCCATCAAAAAGCTGCCGCCCTCGGAGGTCTACGCCTTCCGCTTCGGCAGCCGCGTCACCGGAGACATGGGAGCCGTCGGCGGCCAGGTGCCCACCGGAAACGCCGCGAATTTCACCCTTGACACGCCCTTCATCACAGCGGAGATGGGCGGCGGAATGCAGGTGACGTATCATCGCCGCCCCGTCGTCTCGGCCGACGACATCGCCGCCATGATGCCCGTCATGCTTGGCTCCGGCGTCAACCTCTACGGCAGCTATATGTTCCACGGCGGCGAGAATCCCGATGGCAAGCTCACCACCCTGCAGGAGTCGCTAGCCACGCACTATGCCAACGACCTGCCGCAGAAGACCTACGACTTCGAGGCTCCGCTCGGCGAGTTCGGCGACGAGCGCGAGAGCCTGCTCAAGCTCAAGCTCTGGAACTACTTCCTCAACGACTTTGGCGCGAGGTTGGCACCGATGCAGCCGCGCCGACCGGACGTGTTGCCCGCTGGGCCGCGCGATCTCACCACGCCGCGCATCAGCGCACGCACCAACGGCGCAAGCGGGTTCCTTTTCGTTAACAACCACGTCCGCGGCTACTCCATGCCCGCGCATGAGGGCTTTCAGGTCGCCATCAAGCTCCCCGCCGGAGAAACGCTCACACTGCCCGAGAAACCCATTACCCTGCCCGCCGACAGCTTCTTCGTCTGGCCCTTCAATATGGACTTGAGCGGCCTGCACCTGCGCTACGCCACCGCGCAGCCGCTGGCGATTCTCGGCACAAAGGACGCGCCAGTCTATGCCTTCTTCGCCCAACCCGGAATCCCCGCCGAGTTCGTCATCGACGACATCCCCGGCCTCAAACTCGACAGCTCGCGCCCAATGGAAGCGACTCACAGCGATGGCAAGTTTGTCCTACGCTGGAACGGCCTGGGCGACCAAATGGAGGCAGTCTTCAAACTGCCGAACAACAAAACGGTCATGATATTGGTTCTCAATCCTTCTTTCGCAGAGCACAGTTGGAAGATCTCGGCGGGAGCAACGACGACGCTCTTATGGACGCCGCAAGAGGTCTATGTCGACGGCGATCTCGCAACGCTGCAGGGTCTGGGTGATACCCCTTTCTCCTGGAATGCGAGACCCAACCTCGGCGAACTTGTGCGACTCGACTCCGCCGGCCACGAGCTTCCGCAGGTTTCGGTTGGAATAAGGGTCGCCATGAACGACCCGGCTTCCAGGCGCGCCGCAAATCAAGCGGTGATCAAACTTGCCGTCAAGCAAACCAAACCCGCCGACGAAGTCGCCCCGCTCCCCGCAGGCTTCGTGCCCTCGTCGAGACCGCGAGTCGTCGCCGCTGCGCCAACCGAAGCCGACTGGTCCCGCGCCGCAACGTACTCCATCCCACTCCCTAAATCCGCACTCACCGACACCCCCGCCGAGCAGCACTTCCTGCGCATCACCTACACCGGAGACGTAGCACGCCTCTCCGTCAACGGCCACCTGCTGGACGATAACTTCGCCGACGGACGCCCCTGGCTCGTCGGTCTCGACCGCTTCATCTCGCAGCTCGGCCCCAACCGCGAGCTACAGCTCTCCATCTACCCCCTGCGCAAAGACGCACCGATCTTCTTCGAGCCGGGACTTGAGCCAAAAGTCGATGGACCACAAGCCGTGGGCCTGCAATCGGTGGAGCTGCTCACGCAATACACCCTCAGACTCAAACTTCAGCCGCACACAGAGCAGAAGCCTCGATGAGCGCCAAGCCCCGTTTACAATCGACTCTGTGGACACCTCAACCATCGTCATTCTGGACTTCGGCTCGCAGTACACCCAACTGATCGCGCGCCGCATCCGCGAGTTCAACGTCTTCTCCGTGGTGCTGCCTTGCACCGCGCCGATCGAGCAGATTCGCGCGCTGGCCCCGCTTGGCCTGATCCTTTCCGGCGGGCCAAGCTCGGTCTACGACGCGGACGCGCCGGCCGCCGATCCCGCGCTGCTTGCAATGAATGTCCCAATCCTCGGCATCTGCTACGGGCTGCACTTCATCGTGCATCACCTGGGCGGGCGGATCGAGCCTGCTCCCGCGCGCGAGTACGGACATGCGCAGGTGGAGGTGATCGCCAAGACGCAACTCTTCCGCGGACTTCCCACCACGCTCGACGTGTGGATGAGCCACGGCGACGAGGCGAAGGCCCTGCCCGCAGGCTTCATCCAGACCGCGAAGACCGCGAACGCGCTGGCGGGAATCGCGGATGAGGCGCGGAGAATCTGGGCCGTGCAGTTCCATCCCGAGGTGGTGCATACGCGGCAAGGGATGGAGCTGCTGCGCAACTTCGTGCTCGGCATCTGCGGCGCCAAGGCGGACTGGACGCCGGAACACTTCATCCAGACAACAGTGGAACGCGTGCGCCAGCAAGTTGGCGAGGGACACGCGATCTGCGGACTGAGCGGCGGCGTGGATTCGTCGGTCGCGGCGGTGCTGGTGGCGCGGGCCATCGGCGACCGGCTGACCTGCATCTTCGTCAACAACGGCGTGCTGCGCAAGGACGAGTTCGCCAAGGTGCAGAAGACAATGCGCGAGCAGCTTGGGTTGCGCGTGGTCGCGGTCGATGCGAGTGAACGGTTCCTTGCGAAACTTGCCGGTGTGACCGAACCGGAGAAGAAACGCAAGGCAATTGGCGGCGAGTTCATCGCGGTCTTCGACGACGAGGCGAAAAAAATCTTCGCGTCGGAGAAGGGCGCGACGCGCTCCGGCGGCGAGGAGGTGGCATGGCTGGTGCAGGGCACGCTGTACCCCGACGTGATCGAATCGTCCAGCGTGAAAGGCCCGTCGCAGACCATCAAGAGCCACCACAACGTCGGCGGGCTGCCGGCGAATATGAAGCTGAAGCTGATCGAACCGCTGCGCGATCTGTTCAAGGACGAAGTCCGCCGCATTGGCCGCGACCTGGGAATGCCGGACGAAATCATCGAGCGCCAGCCGTTTCCTGGGCCGGGACTCGCGGTGCGCATTCTCGGCGAGGTGACTGCGGAGCGCGTGGCTCTGCTGCAAGAGGCCGACGCGATCGTGGTTGACGAGATCAAGGCGGCGGGACTCTATCGCAAGGTGTGGCAGTCGTTCGCCGTGCTTCTGCCGGTGAAGACCGTCGGCGTGATGGGCGACCAGCGGACCTACGCCTATACCTGCTGCGTGCGCGCGGTGCACTCCGAGGACGGGATGACGGCGGACTGGGCACCGCTGCCCTACGAGGTGCTGCGCGCCATCTCCAGCCGCATCGTGAGCGAAGTTCGCGGCATCAACCGCGTGGTCTACGACATCACATCGAAGCCGCCTGGAACCATCGAGTGGGAGTAAGGTGCTGGCTGCATGTGTGAATTGCCGTTTGTTCGTCGTTTGTTCTTTGTTTATTCGCTTTCGCCCTACCC
>Ga0224531_1000457_pt1 | contig 20422 bp, 18 predicted proteins | sample CBST100metaG_FD_179876 | JGI IMG/M metagenome (GOLD analysis project Ga0224531, IMG submission 179876) | Peat soil microbial communities from Stordalen Mire, Sweden - C.B.S.T100 | ecosystem: Environmental > Terrestrial > Soil > Wetlands > Peat | place: Sweden: Norrbotten County, Stordalen Mire...
CCCCGTTTTCAATCGAATAGGTCAGTTCCTCGATGGACGCCGAATCGTTCCACAAGCAGGTGGGGGTGGTTTGCGTCATTTGAAAGAGTGGACTTTTGTACTGCCGCTGCGCTTCATCCTGAGACATTCATCCTCCAACTAATGCACACGTGTGCAGAAAAACCGTATCACCGTTCTGTATTTTTGGTCAAGAGGCAATTTACTGCCGTACGGCGCGGGACCGGCGCGTCCAGCGGAATCTTTAGGGGGTTGACAGAACCACCTGCCGAAGGCGATTATATGGTGTTTGTTGCACACGTGTGCATCTACTGCAAAACCAGGGATGGTGTATCCCGGAACCATGCACTCAAGTCGACGCGACCAACAGGGAGCGGCGACCTTCAACGAAGCAAATCAGGATACAGGTTCCCTGGTTTTGATCTAGCCCGTGGAGATGATGATGAGCAAATTGCTGGTCCGCCGTGAAGCCTTCCGGAATCGAATAGAAAATTTTGGCTATGAGTTCCTGTCCTTCCAGGTTCGCAAGATGGCGCAGGGTGAGAAGTACGACGGAGAAATTGACGGTACCGAGTTGGCAATCGTGGTGCTGGGTGGCATCTGCTCGGTGAAGAGTTCACGCGGCGAGTGGCTGCGTTTCGGCGGACGGAAGACGGTATTTGGCGGCCTTCCCTACACCCTGTATCTGCCGCTGAAAACCCGCTTCACCATTACCGCCGAAACCGATTGCGACCTCGCCCTCTGTTATAGCCGCGCCGAGGAGGAACATCCGGCGTCTTTGGTGACGCCTGACCAGGTGGGCATCGAGATTCGCGGCGGCGGCAACGCCACGCGCCAGATCAACAGCATGGTGCCACCGAAGTTTTCCGCGCATCGCCTGATTGTGGTGGAGGTTTTCACGCCTGCGGGCAACTGGTCCAGCTTTCCACCGCACAAGCACGACGTTCATAACCCTCCAGCAGAAGTGGACCTCGAGGAGATTTACTACTACCGGATCGAGCGCCCGGAGGGCTTTGCCATCCAGAAGGTGTACACCCCCGACCGTCACATCGACGAGACGATCACGGTTCGCGACGGAGAATTGGTTCTGGTGCCGGAGGGCTATCACCCGATGGTGGCCGCGCATGGTTACAACGCGTATTACCTGAACGCGCTGGCAGGCTCGGCGCGTTCGCTGGCCGCCTCCGACGACCCCGACTATGCATGGGTCAAGGAGACCTGGCACGAAACAGATCCCAGAGTGCCGATGGTGAAAAAGTAAGTGCCAAAGATTGCATTGATTCGCTGAACTGAGGAGGCACATGGCAACGCTTCGCATGACGATGGCTCAGGCTCTGATTCGCTTTTTGAAGAATCAGTATGTCGAGCGGGATGGGCAGGAACATTTATTCTTCGCCGGGGTGCTGGGCATCTTCGGGCACGGAAACGTAGCGGGGATTGGGCAAGCCCTGCAGCAGAATCCCGAATTCCCTTATTATCTGGTGCGCAATGAACAGGCTGGCGTCCACATCGCGTCGGGCTTTGCCAAGGCCAGCAACCGGCTGCGTGCTTTTGCCTGCACCTCATCCATCGGCCCCGGCGCCACCAACATGATTACCGGCGCGGCGCTGGCCACCATCAATCGTCTGCCGGTGCTGCTGCTGCCGGGCGACATCTTCGCCCGCCGCAACGTGGCGCCCGTGCTCCAGCAACTCGAGTCGCCCGCTTCGCAGGATACCGGCGTCAACGATTGCTTCAAGCCGGTCTCCCGCTACTGGGATCGCATCTACCGGCCTGAACAGTTGATCACCGCGCTGCCGGAAGCGATGCGCGTGCTCACCTCTCCCTCTGACTGCGGCGCTGTGACGCTGGCGCTGCCGCAGGATGTGCAGGCTGAAGCGTACGACTATCCGGAAGAGTTGTTCAGCAAGCGTGTGTGGCTGATTCGCCGCGGCCAACCCGACGAGCTTTCCATGAGCCGGGCGGTGGCGGCGATCCGTTCGAGCCGCAAGCCGCTGATCGTGGCTGGCGGCGGCGTACTCATGAGCGAGGCTTGTGCCGCGCTCGACAAATTTGTTGCGCAAACCGGCATTCCCGTGGCGGAAACCCAGGCGGGCAAAGGCTCGCTGCCGTGGGACCATCCGCAATCGATGGGAGCCGTTGGCGCCACGGGCACGCTGGCTGCCAATCGTCTGGCGCACTCGGCTGATCTGGTCATCGGCATCGGCACCCGCTATGCCGACTTCACTACGGCCTCGATGACCGCCTTCCAAAATCCGCAAGTCCGCTTCGTAAATATCAACATGGCGGAGTTCGATGCTTATAAGGTTGCAGCCATTCCCGTGGTGGCCGACGCGCGCGTTGCGCTTGAGCAATTGGCTGCGGCGCTCGCCGGCTTCCGGGTCGGCAAGGAGTACGAGGCAGAAACGGCCGCTCTGAAACTGCAATGGGAAGCAGAGGTGGACCGGCTCTTTGACCTGAACAACCCTGGACGGCCAGCGCAGAGCGAAGTCATCGGCGCCCTCTGGGAGGCATCCGGACCGCGCGACGTGCTGCTCTCGGCCGCCGGCAGTCATCCCGGCGACCTGCACAAACTATGGCGCACGCGCACGCCCAACGGCTATCACATGGAGTACGGCTACTCCTGCATGGGATACGAGATTCCCGGAGCCATCGGCGCCAAGATGGCCGACCCCACCCGCGAGGTCTATGCCTTCGTGGGCGACGGCACGTATCAGATGATGTCCAGCGAAATTGTGACCTCCGTGCAGGAGGGCGTAAAGATCATCATCGTGCTGGTGGACAATCACGGCTTTGCCAGCATCGGCGCTCTCAGCCGCTCGCTGGGAATGAGCGGCTTTGGAACCAGCTACCGTTTCCGCTCGCCTGCCTCCGGGCAGTTGAACGGCGATCCGCTCACCGTGGACTTCGCCGCCAACGCGCGCAGCTTGGGCGCTCATGCCTTGAAGGCCGCCACGTTGAAAGAATTCAAGGAAGCCTTGCGCAAGGCCAAAACGCTGGATCGTACTACGGTCATCGTCGTGGAAACGGATCCGGCGGTATGCGTGCCAGGATACGAATCCTGGTGGGATGTTGTGGCGCCCGAAGTCTCTGAAATGGAGAGCGTGCGCGCCGCAAGGGTCAACTATGAAAAAGCGCGCAAGCGCGAACGCCATCATCTGTGAAGTACTCGGGAAACCGGAAAGAGGAGAATTCATGAAGAAGTTAATGGTTGGCAATGCCCCCTGTTCCTGGGGCACGATTGAAAACCAGGACAAGAGCCAGCAAATCCCGTTTAACCGTATGCTGGACGAGTTGGTCGAGACCGGCTACACCGCAACGGAGTTGGGCGACTGGGGCTATATGCCCACGGAGCCGGCCGCTCTGAGCGCTGAACTCACGCGGCGCAAACTCGTCATGCTGGGCGCATTCGTGCCGGTTGCGATGAAATATTCCTCGTCCCATGCCGCCGGCGTCGCAACCGCTGTAAGAACGGCGCGCCTGCTGGCCGCCGTGGCCACCTCCCCGAAGCCCTTTCTGGTGCTCTCGGACGACAACGGAACCGACCCCGTTCGAACCAAAATGGCCGGACGAATCACGCCGGAGTTGGGGCTGAGCGCGGCGGAATGGAAGACCTTTGCCGGCGGCGCTGACAAAATCGCGCGCGCCGTCTTTGAGGAGACCGGGCTGCTGACGGTCTTCCACCATCACTGTTCAGGTTACGTGGAAACGCCGGATGAGATTGCGACCTTCCTCCAGTTGACTGATCCGCGCTATATGGGGCTGGTCTTCGATGTGGGCCACTATTACCACGGGACCGGCAGAGAAGATTGCGATGTGACGGCGGCTCTCGACCGCTTTGCCGACCGCGTCTGGTACATCCACCTCAAGGACCTCGAGCCCGCGGTCGCCAAGCGCAGCCGGGACGAGGAGTGGGACTACTTCACCGCCATGCGCAACGGCCTCTACCCCGAGTTGGGCAAGGGCTGCGTTGATTTCCCGGCCATGCTCCGCTGGTTGAGCGCGCACGACTACAAGGGTTATATGCTGGTCGAGCAGGACATCCTGCCCGGCATGGGCACGCCCAAGGAGAGCGCCGCTCGCAGCCGTGAATATCTGCGCTCCGTCGAAAAGTATTTCGCCTGAGCCAGTAGAGAATGCAGCGGCAATGACACGCCGCTGGGGACACAGGATTTGAAAGGGCGCTCAAGCCGCGCCCTTTCAAGCCTTGGAATATGAGGCGAAGCAGGCTTCAACATTCACATGATTTTTTTGACAGATACCAAGGGAGCACAATGAGCACATCAAAGCTGAACATCGGAATCATCGGCGCCGGACGCATCGGGCGGGTTCATGCGGAAACGCTGGCCTTCCGTTTGCCGGAGGCGAAGATCGTCGCCATCACGGACGTCAACCGCCAGGCCGCGGAATCGCTGGCCGCCCGCTGCGGCATTCCCAAGATTGCCGCGTCGAGCGCCGAAATCCTCGCCGATCCTCAGATCGAGGCGGTGCTGATCTGCGCCTCGACCAACACCCACGCCGATCTCATCGTGCAGGCCGCCCAGGCTGGCAAGCACATCTTCTGTGAGAAGCCCATCGCCTTTAGCCTGGAGCAGATTGACCGCGCCCTGGCTGCTGTAAAAACTGCGGGCGTGCAACTCCAAATCGGCTTTAACCGGCGCTTCGACGCCAACTTCGCCCGTGTCCGCAAGGCCGTGGCCAGCGGTGAAATCGGCGCGCCCAGCTTGATGCATATCATCAGCCGCGACCCCGCGCCTCCGCCGCTCTCTTACGTCAAAGTCTCCGGTGGCATCTTCATGGACATGACCATTCACGACTTCGATATGGCTCGTTTCCTCATCGGCGACGAGGTGGAGGAAATCTACACCGCGGCTGGCGTGCGGGTTGATCCGGAGATCGGCAAGGCCGGCGATCTTGACACCGCCCTGATCGTGTTGCGCTTCCGCAACGGCGTCATCGGGACCATCGACAACAGCCGCAAGGCAGCCTATGGCTATGATCAGCGCGTGGAGATTCTGGGCAGCGAGGGAAAGATCGCAACGGAAAACTGCTATCCAAATCAGGCTGTCGTCAGCGACGGAAAATCCGTGCACAGGGACCTGCCTCTCAATTTCTTCATGGAGCGCTATACCGAGAGCTTTGCCACGGAGCTGCAATCCTTTGTTGCCGCCGTGCGCGAGAAGCGGACGACCGTGGTGACCGGCATCGATGGACGGATTCCCGTGGCCATGGCGCTGGCCGCGCGCAAGTCATACGACGAGCGCCGTCCCGTCCGTCTGGAAGAGGTTGGCGGATGACGCGATCCAAGTTGTTTTCCATCGTCACCGACGTGCATCTTTGGGTGCCCGTCGGTGTATTGATTCTCGGCATATGTCTTCTGATGAGTCTGAGGTGATTTCTTGAGCGATACTGTGACCGCCGCACGAGGACGATCGACACTCTCCTTGCACAAGCTCGGCGTCTTCTGCGGACTGGCCGCGGCCGTCTGGCTGGGCACTGCTGAAGCGCCCACCAAGCTGGTGAACGTGGGATTCTCGCCGTTTCTCCTCTCCATGGGCATGGTGATGGGCGCCTTCGTGGCGCGCTGGACAGTTCCCACGCTGCTGAAAGGCACCACCTTTCTCTTCGCTGATCTGCGCGACAAACCCCACCTGATCGTGTGGGCGCTTTTGGCGGGTATGTTGTGGGCTGTGGCCAACACGCTGACCATCTTCGCGGTGCGCAACGTCGGCTTGGCCATTGCCTTTCCGCTGTGGAACACCAATAGCCTGGTGGGCCTCTTCTGGGGCTGGCTGCTCTTTAAAGAGTTGCGCGGTTCCGGCATCAAGGAATGGGCAAAAGTGTTGGGAGGCGCCGGCGCCATCGTTGGGGGCGCGGCAGTGCTAGCTTTTGCCACTGCGCGCCAGTCCGACACGCCGGGCAAGGCGGCCGTGGGCATCGTGGCCGCGCTGGGCGCCGGCGTTCTGCTGGGCACCATGTATATTCCCTACCGCAAGGCCTACATCAGCGGCATGAACCCGCTCTCCTTCGTCACCATCTTCACTTTCGGCGAGTTGGGCACCGTCCTCACCCTGAGCGCGATCTATATGGGTGGCTGCGGGCAGGTCGTCAGCGAGTTGCACCGCGCCCGGCCCATGCTCTTCTGGCCCTTCGTCGGCGGCTTCTGCTGGGTGATGGGCGACCTCTTCCAGAACTTTGCGGCAAAGTATATCGGCATCGGTCGCGGTATCCCGCTTTCCAACACCAATCAGCTTTGGGGATTGGCATGGGGCGCGCTGGTCTTCGGCGAGTTGGCCGGGTTGGGCCTGTACTCCAAAGGACTGGTCATCACCGGATCCCTGGTGATGATCGCCGGCGCTGTATCCATCAGCATGGCCGATCCGGGCGCTTCGGAGCTGGTGAATTGGAAGAAGGCCATGCACCGGGAGTGTGACCGCTACGGTTTGGATACCCAAAAGGTAGCCTTGGTTGTCGCGGGCAACGACCCGCAGGCCGAGCATCCACCCGTGCGGCGCTGGTGGGAAGCAGTGATCGTGACCGTCGCGGTGGGAATCTTTGTCTGGCTGGCCATCGGCACGCGCAGCCAGCACCTCGCCGTCAGTATGCCCTGGATGATTGTGCTGGTAATTGGCACCATCGTGCCCCTGGGAGTATGCGGAACCATGCTGTGGCGGCGAACCCGCTTCTCCTAAAAGCATTTCACCTTTGCTTGCAGGAATCTTGATTCCCTCTTCGCGCTCTTTGCGAAGGGGGAATCAAGCTCATCTCGTCTTTACCCGCGCCGTTGACTCCCTCACAATCAGCTCTGCCTCCACCTTGATGCTGATCTCCAGTTCGTCTCCTGACAGCAGCTTGAAGAGATTCTCCATCGCCAGTTGTCCCATGCGCCGCATGGGCTGGCGAACCGTGGTCAGCGGCGGCTGGGTGTATGAGGCGAAGAAAAGATCGTCAAAGCCGATCACGGAAATATCTTCCGGCACGCGCAGCCCGTGCAGGCGAATCGACCGCAGCGCGCCCAGGGCCGACATATCGTTGTAGCAGCACACAGCCGTCGGTGGATGAGGCAGCGCCAGCAACTGATCCATTGCGCGCATGGCGGCTTCCGGCCGGCCATCGCCATGAACCAGCAGTTTCTGGGTAAACGGAATTCCGGCCGTCTCCAGAGCCTCCCGGTAGCCCGCCATCCGTTCCGCGTCCGATTGATAACCGAACTGGTCACCCATATAGGCAATCCGCCGATGCCCCAACCCGATCAGGTGGTTGGCCGCCGTCCGCCCGCCTTCGAGATTGCAGATCATCACCGAGTGTACAAATGTTCCGGGGTGCTGGTTATTGACCAGAACGATAGGAACCATCAGCTCCGACAGCAGCGGAATATACAACTCGCCCACTCTCGATGAGGTGACGATGATTCCATCCACTCGCCGCTCCGCGAATGTCTTCACCACTTCTCTCTCGCGCTGGGGATCTGCATTCGATTCAGCCAGAAAGACGCAATACCCGCGGTTATGGGCTTCCTGCTCAATTCCGCTGAAAACTTCGCTGGTAAATGGATCGGCGACCGTCGTAACCACCAGGCCAATCGTCCGCGTCTGCCGGGTCACCAGCCCACGCGCTACGGCGCTGGCCCGATAGCCCGCCTGCTCTGCGATCTTCTGGATCTTCGCGGCTGTTCGTGGATTCACCAGCGGGCTGTTTTGCAGGGCGCGTGAGACTGTGGGGTGCGATACATGGGCAAGCCGTGCAATGTCCTTGATGGACGGCCGGCGAGCGGATCGCCTCAAGCCTTCAGCACGCGCAACATTCGAAACCCCGCCAGTATCTTCGTCAGGCATAGTCGAAAACATTATCCCACATCCTCATTTGAGCTGCATTTCCGCGACCTTGGGCCGTCACCATCGTTTCAAGTCATGCGGATGTAAACGCGATGCGGCAACCGGTCTTGGTCGCCTGGGGCTTTTGACGAAGAAGCGTCCTGACAAGTGCACCCAAATAGGGCAAATCCCGATTGATCGGTCCGCTATAGCTGTTCTCCAATTGCTGTACACCAAGCCCCTGCGGCCGAGTGGTTTTTTCCTCAAGAAAAAGCCACCTTGCAGGGTCTCACTAGGGCTACATCTATTGGAGAACAGCTCTAAAGGCACGCCAGAAACGACCGGTTGGGGAAATTGGAACAAATGCAAGAAACGGCACGGCAAATGCAAGTAGATGTATATTGATTAGCAACCGAAAGACAGAACGGAAATCCGGCTGAAATTCCGGCTAGGTTGAGTTATGGATTACGGAACTTTCTTCTTCACCAATATCGCGTCGGTAGCCGTGCTTACGCTGTGCGTCTGTCTGCTTGCGCTGTACAACCGCCGCGTGACGGGAATGAAGTGGCTTGCGGGCGGACTAGTTGTCGGACTAGCCAAGATGATTCTGCAAGGCGTGGAAGGAAAAGTATCCCCGGAACTCAGCAATATGCCGGCCAACGGGCTTTACCTTATTTCTTTCATGATGCAGTTGGTGGGCCTGCGCTGGTTTGTCGTGCGCAAGCCTCTGCGGAGTTGGTGGCCTTGGATTGCAATCGGGCTTGTTCTGGTGGTTTATATCATCCTGTTTCTCGAGAAAATTCCATATAGCGCCAATGTTATCAATATTCCTTTTGTTGTAGTGTGCGGTGCATCCGCGTGGATTCTATTGAAACATGGGACTGGGCCGTTTACCGCGGTATCGCGAGTGTCCGCGGTAATTCTATGCGGAGAGATGGGTTTGGCGGCGTACCGTGCCGTCTTGACCGACCTGTTCTATAAGCGGCCGTGGGAGACTGAACTTGCCGAGAGCGACCCGCAGTGGTTGTATTCACTGGCCGGCATGGCCATTCTAGCCACCTTCATGGTGATGTGCTATCTGTGGTTTCTGGTAACCGAGTTACAGAGAGAGCTGGCCGCGCTGGCAAGAACGGATCCTCTCACCGGAGCCCTGAATCGCAGAGTGATCGAAGAGGCGGTCCTGCATGAGACTGCGCGAAGCATACGGTATGGTTACCCGCTCTGTATGATCATGATTGACATTGACCATTTCAAGCGCCTCAACGACACGCGCGGACATTCTGCCGGGGACTGCGCGCTGAAGGTATTTGTGGCCAAAACGAGAACCTTGCTGCGCCGCCAGGATTTGTTTGCGCGTACGGGAGGCGATGAGTTTACTATCCTGTTGCCAGACTCGCCTGAGTCCGCCGGCATCCTCACCGCGGAGCGGGTGAGGCAGACCGTAGAAACGCTGGAAATACCTTTCGAGAAAAAACCCCTCCAATTTACCATCAGCGCGGGTGTGGCCCAGCTTGATCCGGCACACGATGGCACTGAAGGGATGATGCAACGCGCCGATGCCGCACTGTACAAGGCCAAGGAAAATGGCCGTAACTCCGTGTCCGCACTATCTCCGGTAATTGCCATGCCCGCATTTTCGCCCGATAGTCTCGGAAATAAGTAAGCATTGACAGCCTTCAAGTCTGTGGTATGATTCTCCCAGTGCGGCAGATATAAAGAGAGCCGCCCTCCAGTGCACAGAATTGATCTGTGTCCTGGAGGGCGGCTTTTTTGCGCACGGTCGGCATAGATACCCATTAGAGCGATGACCGGCAAAATTGGGCAATGACGCTGCGGTGATTGGCTATGCCAAAAACTGCCCCGTTCAATCTTCGCCCGAACTCAGCGCCGGGCAGCTTCAACAGAACAACAAGAAATTGGGATCGAAGAGATGGCTTCAGGCAAGCAGAGCCAAACAATAGCGGACCATATAGAGGCTAGCGGAATCTCCCGCCGGAGGTTTCTGGAATTCTGCGCAATGTTGGTGGCTGCGGCGCCCGCTGGATTGGCGCTGACAACGCCGGCCTCCGCTCTTCAGGTCGCGCGGAAGATTGGCGCATCGAGGCGTCCCTCGGTGATCTGGTTGCACTTTCAAGACTGCACCGGATGCACGGAATCGCTGTTGCACGCCTCACGGCCAGATATCGCCGATCTGATCTTCAATATCATCTCCCTCGACTATCACGAGACGCTCATGGCTGCCTCCGGTTATCAGGCCGAGGCCGCGCTGCGCCAGGCGGTCGACGAAAACAGCGGCAAGTTCATTCTGGTCGTTGAAGGGTCAATTCCCGCCAAAGAAAACGGCGCTTACATGAAGCTGGCCGGCCAGTCGGCGCTTGAAGTTTTGCGAGACGTCAGCTCAAAAGCGGCACTTGTCGTGGCCATCGGCTCCTGTGCTTCCTGGGGCGGAATTCCCTCCGCGGACCCCAACCCCACGGGCGCTCAGGGCGTGGATTCCATCCTCACGAACAAGGCCGTGGTCAACCTGCCCGGCTGCCCGCCCAACCCCTACAACTTCTTGTCGCTGGTGCTGGAATACACTGCCATGCACCGCCTCCCCGCCCTGGATGCGTACCACAGGCCGAAGTTCGCTTATGACCGCCTCATTCATGAGGACTGTCCGCGGCGCGGCCACTTCGATGCTGGCAGATTCGCCAATGTCTATGGTGACGAGGGACATCGCCAGGGCTGGTGCCTGTACAAGCTGGGATGCAAGGGCCCGGTCACTCACGCGCCCTGCTCCACTCTGCACTTCAACGAGCTTCCCGGCGTCTGGCCCATCGGCATCGGCGCGCCCTGTGCCGGATGCACTGAAAAAGCCACCGCATTCCGCATCCCGCTCTTCCAGACCGTGGACATTCATTCCATCACTCCTCCTGAAAAATTTCCCGTCATCAATGCGCCAGCCGGATCCGTCGGCGTTGCAGCCGCTGCAACCGTTGGCGCCATCGTCGGCGCCGCTGCAACCGCGGTGGTGATCGCCTCTCGCCGGTTGCCGGACAGCAAGCAGATACACGCTCTCCAGAAACCGGAAGAAATCTCCAAGCCAAAAAGCAAAGAGATCGATCCGGAAGGACGCTAGCCATGGAGATCACTCGCCGCGATCTATTAGGGGGAATGGCAAAGGGCGCGGCAACTGTCTTCGCAGCCGGCGGCGTCTCCTCTGTTGCGCGTGCCGAAAGCTCTCCGTCGGAGGAAAAGCCGCAAGCATCGAAGACCGCGATTGCCATGCTTTACGACGCAACCCAGTGCATCGGATGTCAATCCTGTGTCGCCGCCTGCGCGCAGGCAAACAGCCTCACGCCCGACACCAAGCTCGACCGCCTCCACCAGGCCCCGCGCGACCTGAATGACACCGCCAAAAGCGTAGTCAAGCTCTACAAGCCGGCTGATGGCTCACCGTATTCCTACGTGAAACAGCAGTGTATGCATTGCGTGGATCCCCCTTGTGTGGCGGCCTGTTTGTTTAAGGCGCTCAAAAAGGAAGCGGGAACAGGAATTGTTACCTGGGACGGAAGCCTCTGTGTGGGTTGCCGCTACTGCGAGATTGTTTGCTCCTATCACATCCCCAAGTTTCAGTGGCATGGAGTCAATCCAAAGATCGTCAAGTGCGAGTTCTGCAAGGAACGCCTGGCTCATGGCAACGATCCGGCCTGCACTTCGGTCTGCCCCACTCATGCCGTGATCTTCGGCAAGCGAACCAGCTTGCTCGATGAGGCCAAACTGCGCATCACGAAGAACCCCGGAAAGTATTACCAGGAGCGCGTCTTCGGAGAGCGCGAAGGAGGCGGAACGCAGGTCTTCTATCTCACTCGTGCGCCATTTGAAAAACTTGGCCTGCCGAAACCGGGAAACGAGTCGATTCCCGGAAAATATCTGAAGTGGCAAAAGCGGATGTATAGCTATCTGCTCTTCCCTGCTGCCTTGTATGCCGTAATTGTCTTTGTAACTCGAAAGAATTGGGATCGCCACGAAAAGCATTTGAAGGAAGAAGAGATAACCACCGGCTTGAGGCCGCAACTATGAGCAAGGCGTGGGAAAGAAGCGTTCCCGTTTTTGACATTCCGATTCTCACCCGGCCGTTCGTCGCGTTGTGCGCCATGGGCATCGTTGCCTGCGGCCTGGTGCTCTACCGCGAGATAGTGGGCCTGGGCCCCGCCAGCGGAATGAATGACGCCTATGCCTGGGGCATCTGGAAGACCTTCAACGTCATGGCTCTGACCGGCCTGGGGTCGGGAGGGTTTGCCATCGGCATCGCGACCTGGATCTTTGGCCGCCGCCGCTTGCATAGCGTGATGCGCACGGCCGTGATCAGCAGTTTTCTGGTCTACGCATCCGGCCTCGTGCTGCTCGGAGTCGATGTCGGCCGCCCGTGGAACTTCCTTTGGATATTCGTTCCCTGGCGCTGGAATGTGCATTCCCCCATGCTGGAAGTGGGCTTCTGTATGCCGCTGTATACGGCGGTTCCCTTATTCCTTGAAGCGATTCCGCCCGTGCTGGAGTGGATTCACAGCCGTTGCCCGGAGTTGGAGTCGATCACCGAGATGGCCGAAGGCTTCCTCATGCGAATCTACCCCTGGGTGCTTGGGCTGGCATTCCTCCTGCCCGCCATGCATCAATCTTCGTTGGGCGCGCTGATGCTTCTCGCCGGCAATCAGGTTCATCCCTTGTGGCAGACCCCTTGTTTGCCTCTGCTCTATGTGTGGGCCGCGGCCTTTATGGGCTTTGCCTTTGTCAGCGTGATCTTGATGATTTGCCATCTCCTCTGGAACCGGTCCCTTGACGTGGATGTGCTGCGCGAAATGAGCCGCATCACGGCATGGATCATTGCCACCTGGCTGGCATTCCGCTTTGCGGATTTGGCGTTGCGCGGAAGACTTCCCCTGGCCCTTGAAATCTCCTCCCCCAGCGCCCTCTTCTGGATGGAAACATTGTCGCTGGCGGCGGCCGCCTTGATGCTCGCCGTTGCCAGCAGGAAGCGGAACATCAGGCTCGCATTTCAAGGAAGCCTGCTTGCCGCGCTCGGGGGCCTCTTGTACCGCTTCGATCCAACCACGCTGGCATTTCAACCCCGGGCTGGAGCGTTCTACTTCCCAACCGCAATCGAATTGCTGGTTGACCTCGGTTTCCTCTCGCTGGCCGTCGCCAGTTTCAGCCTGCTTGCGAAAGTGCTGCCCATCTTGCCGGCCTCTAACAAGCTATGGCACGTCATGGAAGCGGCGCGGTGGAACCGGGCAATTCTTCATCCTCGCCAGGACGATTACAAGCAATACGTGGCTGCGGACTAAACGGCTGCCCGCTGAAAGACACCAGATAGGAACCGAGATGAAAAGCGCACCAGGTTTGGAGTTCATCGAATGACGCGACGTATCAAGATTGATCCAATTACCAGAATCGAAGGCCATCTGCGTGTCGATGTCGAGGTTGATAACGGCAGGGTTTCCGACGCCTGGGTCTCATCCACCATGTGGCGGGGGATGGAAAAGATCCTTCAGGGCCGGGATGCGCGCGAAGCATGGCTCTTTGCTCAGCGAATCTGCGGCGTCTGCACCACGGTCCATGCCATCGCCAGCGTGCGCGCCGTGGAAGATGCCCTGAAGCTCCAAATCCCCGCCAATGCCCAATACATTCGCAACCTCATCCTCATCCATCACGCTCTTCGCGATCACGTGGTGCATTTCTATCAGCTCTCGGCGCTTGACTGGGTCGATGTGCTTCAGATTCCCCGTGCGGATCCCAGCCGGGCTTCCTCGCTCGCGGAGGGCTTCTCATCCTGGACGCGCAACTCCCGCGAGGAGATGAAAGCTGCGAAAGACAAGGCCACCCGCATCGCGGAAAGCGGGCAGTTGGGCATCCTGACGAACGGCTACTGGGGGCATCCGGCGATGCATTTGCGGCCCGAGGCGAATCTGCTCCTCTTCTCGCACTATCTTCAGGCCCTGGAATTCCAGAGGAAGGCCAGCCAGGCCGTCGCCGTGCTCGGCGGAAAGATGCCGCACATTCAGAACCTGACCGTCGGCGGCGTGGCGAACGCGATCAATCTCGATAGTGAAGCAGTGCTGGGCATGGAAGGCCTGGAATCGATCCAGGTGCTCATGAGCGAAGTATCGAATTTCGTCCATGGCGTCTACTTCCCCGACGCATGCGCGCTGGCTGGCTACTATCCGGAGTGGTTCGGCAGCGGAAGAGGCATTGATCGGTATCTGGCTGTGCCCGACCTGCCCCGCGATCCCCAGGCAAGCCAATTCGATCTTCCCGGCGGATATATTCGCGACTTTGCCGCCGACTCCGCCAGCCGATCCGTAAGGTTTATGGATGGCCGCTTTCGTGAGTCGGTCACCGAAGATGTAACTCATGCGTATTACCGGGGCGACAAGGCGCTTCATCCCTGGAAGGGCGAAACCATCCCCGAATATACCGACTGGCATCCCGATCAGAAATACACCTGGGTGAAGGCCGCCCGGTATGAGGGTCAGCCGGCAGAAGTGGGACCGCTCGCTCAAGTGCTGATCGGCTATATGCAGGGCCATGCGCTGACGAGAAAATGGACAAACGCCGCGCTGGATCGAGTTTCGTCCATCGCCCGGCATAAAATTGGCATCGAGCAGCTTCGTTCCACCATGGGCCGTCATCTGGCCCGCGCCATTCGCGCCTCGGTGCTGGCCGACCTGGCTCACGAGCACTGGCAAATGCTGGTCGATAACATCTCCAAGGGCGATTGCTCAACCCACAATCCGCCGGCTTTCCCCGATGGAGAAATCGAGGGAGTGGGAACGCACGAAGCGCCACGCGGCGCGCTCTCTCACTGGGTAGTCATCGAAAAGGGCAAGATCAAGAACTATCAGGCCGTGGTGCCCTCCACCTGGAACGCCAGTCCGAGGGATAAAAACGGCGTGCGCGGCCCCTATGAAGCCGCTCTGCTGGGAACCGAAATAGCGGATGCCGAGAAGCCGCTTGAAGCCCTCCGAACCATCCACTCTTTCGACCCCTGCATGGCCTGCGCCTGCCACGCCTTTGACCCGACGGGTAAAAAGATCGGGACAGCCGGCGATCTATGAAGCGAATCCTCATCGCCGGAATTGGAAATGTGCTGCTTCAGGATGACGGGTTCGGCCCGTGCGTTGTGCGCATCCTGGCTGCTCAATACCGCTTCGGGAGCAACGTCGAAGTGGCGGACTTGGGCACCCCTGGGCTTGACCTGGCCGATTACCTCACGGGCAAGGATTGCGTCATCCTGATCGACTCGGTCAAGAGCGAGCAGCCTCCTGGCACGATCCTTCTCTATCGTCTGCCGGAGATTCTCCAGCGTCAGGTCGAGCCCCGGATGGAACCGCACGCCCCGGCTTTGACAGAAACCCTGCTCACCCTCGATCTCCTGGGCGCAGCGCCCGCGGAGCTTTTGCTTGTCGGAGTCGTCGGACACTCCTATAAGATGGGTTGCCACCTGAGCCAATCTGTCCAGCTCTCCGTAAACCCGGCGATTGCCGAAATCCTGCACGAACTGGCTCGCCTGGGCGTCCGCTTCGAATCGAAGCAATCCGCCGCGGAGCCGAATCTCTGGTGGACAAAGCCGCCCGTATGCATGGGCGCCGGCGCTGCTGGCGAATGATCCCGGCCATAGGCGCTCTCCCGAATGGCGGTTGCCGGTCCGGCAAGCATCGATGAGCGTAACCGCTTGAATTGAAAAAACTCCGCAGGCCGCCTGTCCCTTATCTCGGAACCGGGACACGCTCCCGCATCGAAAGATTGCTACCGGATGGGGACAAAAGCTAGGGCAGTGCCTATGCACCTTGAAGCTCATGAAAAGATGCTGAAGAATTATTCTCCTCGGCGCGAAACCTTTCCCATTTCCCCGCATCTATACGGTAATTAGCAGAGGCTTCCCCGAAACATCACCCACCCAAGAAAGGACTTCCCTCCTTCTTGAAGGTTCTGTACGAACCTCTTCCCCAATACCCCCTCTGGACCCCCTCCCTAAACTGCCTCTCAAGCGGGCCTGCCGGAAGGCAGGCCCATTCATTTGCGCGCCATCCGATAAAATGGGGCCAGATGCGTTCTTTCTCCACGCGTGACACTCACACGAGCCCGGAAATCCAGGCCATCGACGCGCTTTTTCAGCAAGCGGGCCTCAACCGCAACCAGCGCGGCAAGGCCGCCGGCGTAACAATCCGGATGCGTTTTGAACGTGCGGCGCAGGAGGAACTCGTCCCCCCCGCGCCGGTCCCCCGCATCGCCAGCAACGGCGTCCAGTGGCTTCCGGTTCCTGCCTGGCAGAAGATGCCTTGGCTCTGGCACGGCTTCAGCACACGCCGAGGCGGTCTCAGCCGGGTTTATTGCGCTGACGACGCCCCCGGCGAGTTGAATTTAGGCTTTACGGACGCGGACGACCGGGAAACGGTGCTCCGCAACCGCCAACTCTTCGCTGAAGCGGTCACCGGAGACCCGGCCACACCACTGGTGGCACTCAAGCAGATTCACTCCAACCGCACGGTCCAAGCCGCCGCCGAGGATGCTGCCCGCGAGCGGCCATCGAAGGCCGACGCCCTGATGACCGATGAGCCCGGTCTGCTCGTCGGCATCCAGACCGCCGACTGCATTCCCGTGCTGGTGGCCGACAGCAAGCGGCACGCCGTGGCCGCTTTCCACGCCGGCTGGCGAGGAACGGTGAATCGCATCGTCGAGAGCGGCATCGGCCGCATGAGGCTCGCCTTCGGCTCCCGGCCTGAAGATTTAGTGGCCGCCATCGGCCCCGGCATTGGCGTCTGCTGCTACTCCGTGGGTGAGGAGATGCTCTCCAACTTCGAGTCGCAGTTCGCCTACGCCCGCGAACTCTTCCGCGAGGTCTACGACTCCGACCCTGTGCGAACCAAGTATCCAATGTTGTTTTTGACGCAGCGCGCTCCGGGCCACTCGGAGATCGGCCCCAGCCTGCACTTGAATTTGGTGGAAGCCAATCGCCGCCAGTTGCTCGCGGCGGGTCTCAAACCCCGGTCAATTAAATTCATAGGCGGCTGCACAAGCTGCCAACAGGATATGTTTTTCTCTCATCGCGGCTCACAGGGCCACGCCGGGCGGATGTTGAGCGTGATCGGCATCCGTCCCTAGCTCTCTGGCCACTTGTATATATATCGTCTTCCGTGTCCCGCCTTTTCGCCTTTTCCTTGCGAAAGGGCGGGCGTGCTCAGGAGGCCTTGGCGGCTTCCTGGGGATTCACCAGGTCGCGCAGTTCCTTGGACGGCTTGAAGTAGGGCACTTTCTTGGCGGGAACCTCAACGCGTTCCCCGGTCTTGGGGTTGCGCCCGATGCGGGGATTGCGCTGGCGGATACGGAACGACCCGAAGCCGCGAATCTCAATCTTGTCTCCGCTCTTGAGAGCCCCGATCACAGCATCGAAGATGGTCTCGACGATGACCTCGCCGTCACGGCGCGTCAGGTCGCCCACTCCGGTCACCTTTTCCACCAAGTCTGCCTTTGTCATTTTCCACTAGCCTCCGCTCACAGCATAACCGGATTTTACCCATCGTGACACGAAAAACAAGGCTTCTTTGTGGATTTGAACCTTTTCCTCTCAATGGCTTGGAGGAAATGCCCTCAGCCCCCCAGAACACCGGCCAACTTCACCCGCTTGCATTTATGATGACCAGAGTCATTCCTCAGCTTTCCGCTCCCTGCCGGGAGCAAAATGCTTGAAGGAAGGGGCGGAGACATGACAGACGATTCCTCGATCAACGCCGAACCTGAAATCAGCGCCGGGCCAAAGTACAGCATCGTGATTCCGGCCTACAACGAGAGCGCCCGTCTGCCAGCGACGCTTGCCTCGGTGATGGGCTGCATTCGCGCTCGCGGCTGGCAGGCTGAAGTTCTGGTGGTCAACGACGGCTCAACCGACGCGACGGCCGATGTGGTGCAAGCCTTTGCTCAAACCGCGCCCGAGATACGGCTCATTGAGAACCCCGGCAATCGCGGCAAGGGCTACAGCGTACGCGCCGGGATGCTCCGGGCGCGGGGCGAAATCGTGCTCTTCACCGACTCTGACCTCTCGGCGCCCATCGAGGAGGCCGAACGCCTCTTCGCCGCCATCCAGGAAGGCGCTGACATCGCCATTGGCTCCCGCTGGCTGGAGAGCGGCCGCCAGACCCAGCGCCAGCCCCTCTACCGCCAGTTTTTCGGACGCTGCTTCAACGCTGTCACCCGCGCCGTCATGCGTCTGCCCTTCGCCGATACCCAGTGCGGCCTCAAGGCTTTCACCCGCGAGGCGGCTCAAACCGTCTTCCAGCTCCAGACCATCGATCGCTGGGGCTTCGACCCGGAAATTCTGTTCATCGCCCTCAAACGCGGATACTGGATCATCGAGGTGCCGGTAAGCTGGGCCCACGACGAACGCACCCGCATGAGCTACCTCCGCGACGGCATCCGTATGCTCCAGGAGATCGCCCAAGTCCGCTGGAACGCCTTCCGCGGCCTCTACAACAAGCCGGTCGAGGCCATCCAACGAACAGGCTCGCCGAAGTAAGCGCCTATCCGCAATATGTAGCGCCGGCCTCCCGGCCGGCTGTAGCGCGGGTTTCCCAACCCGCGCTTCTCTGCCCATCGAACAAAATGATGCTGTTAGAGACCTCGACCAACCTGCCTACCAGAGCGATCCCATCAGAAAATCACCCTCCGTAGTCGGTCTAAAGGGCTCAAACCCCGCCCCAGGCGTTAATGTCATTTCGCCGAAATAAACATCGCGGTCGTTGATCGAGTACAAATCCACTCTGCAAAAATCTATATCCCGAGCCAGCGCTTCAGCGATTTTGAGCATTCGCTCCAGTGTGGCGGGCTTCTTTGTCTCGACGATTCCTTGAGGAAACCCAAGAATAAACTCCTGCGGTTCCCATCTAGCGTTGTAAATCGTCTGCGTATGATTGCTAAATCGCCCATAATCCACTTTTATAAAATGACATTTTCCGTGAAAAACAAAAAACTTGTAGTCCAACGGAACTTCATATTTATCATCGAAGAGAAATTTCTCAATCATGATCGCCGGCGGAATATCCCGATAGTGGCGTTCCTTGCTCCACTCCCCGTATACGCTATTCATCCATATCTTGCATTGGCCGGCAATATCTTCGGGATCGATCTCTTCCTTATTCCTGACGATAATATTCCATCCGGAACCGTGAGTGGCCTTTACAACGAAGCGTAGCGGAAGTTTCGCAAAGTCAATCTCCTCCGGATGCTTTGTGACCAGCAGGATTTCGTTCAATATCTCCGGGTAACCGCAGTCGGCTACAAACTTTCGCACGGCAAACTTGTCGGCTAGCATCGCCGCTTGAGGGACTAAATTGAAGAGCTTGCGATTGCAGATTTTCTCGTTGAATGTACGTGGATGCCTCAGATGAGGGATGTATCCAAGTTTGTCATAAAAAACGCAGCGCTCTGCTACCACTGGGCCCAGAATCCTGTGTATCCATGGAGTTCCAGCTTCAATGCGCCACGCGATTCCATGAACAAAGCGTCGAGCTATCTTATGCCAAAGGCCAACCGCCTGAATGTTCAGTGGCGTTGAAATAGGATTTCTAATCTTCTTGGCGTTCATGCTGCCCTCACTTTTCTATCGATCCAGAAAGCTTTGAGAGCTAGGCGCCCTGCGTTTCGACTTTGAGACCAGGGAAACTACGAGACGAATTCTACCATGCAGACTCATTACGCCGTAGCGGCGCTGGCCTCGCTGGCGGGTGGCCCCGGTCCCGATAATCTTTCCAAACCATAATGAGGGTGCCCCCGGTCCCTCGGCAGGTGGCCCGCACATCAACCCCGAAGAATTACCATGAGGCACGAGAAGCTGTGCCCGGTGTCATCGCGCTTTTTTCGCGATGAGCGGGCGGTTGGGCGAGTGGTCCCGGCCTGACCATTCTCAAAATGACGGGTGCTCCAGGTCTCGCTTTTGAGCCGTGGGATGTAGGATATTGAGATAGATCAGGTTTACGACGTGGCGGGCAACGTGCTGAACGACGGCCAGAACCAGTATCTTTATGACGCGGAGGGCCGCATCTGCGCGGTAGCCAGCACGCCCATGCCCGGTATGACGGCGATGACCGGCTACCTCTACGACGCTGACGGTACGCGCGTGGCTAAGGGAATGCTGACGCATTTTACTTGCGACTTCAATCCCGCCGACACTTACAATCCCTCGACCAACACGGGGTTCAACGGCTTCCGGACCACCAATGACTACATCCTTGGCCCCTCGGGCGAGCAGGTCACCGAGATGGGCATGGGCGGCACGAGCAACGGCGCCACCACCAACGGCCTTGGCGGGTGGCCCGGGTGCCGGGGATGAAAAGTGAGCATCCCCACTGAAGATGGGTGCCCCAGGTGCCTCGCTTTTGGGCACCTGGGATACGATGAACCTTGTCAGCTCGGTTTTGTTTTTTTCGACATCCGCAGTGATTCGTTGTAAGGCGGGTGGCCCGGGTGCCGGGGATGAAAAGTGAGCATCCCCACTGAAGATGGGTGCCCCAGGTGCCTTGCTTTTGGGCACCTGGGATACGATGAACCTTGTCAGCCCGGTTTTGTTTTTTTCGACA
>Ga0224531_1000458_pt1 | contig 20393 bp, 19 predicted proteins | sample CBST100metaG_FD_179876 | JGI IMG/M metagenome (GOLD analysis project Ga0224531, IMG submission 179876) | Peat soil microbial communities from Stordalen Mire, Sweden - C.B.S.T100 | ecosystem: Environmental > Terrestrial > Soil > Wetlands > Peat | place: Sweden: Norrbotten County, Stordalen Mire...
TCCAGAATCCGACCGCGCAAATCGTCCGATATGGGCTCTGCCATCCTGTTCGCTTCGCGGAAATCGCCTCTTCAAACCTATCCCTTCGCGCCTGCTCCGGGATATAGCTACTGTGGTTCCGCTCTAGCTTGGCCACGGCGCTGTCCTTATCATGCTGAGCGGCGCCAAGTGCAGCCTCTGCATTGATGACCTCGGCTTGCTGTGACGTGAGATCGTTGAGGTTGCCGATGCGGGTGATGGGCAGATTTGGATGTGCGGCGCCGAGTTGAGCCACGGCCTGGTCGTACTGCACTTGTGCCTGCTGCAAAGCGACGTTATTGTCGCTGGGATCTAGTTCCACCAGCGGCGTTCCGGCCTGCACGAATTGATTGTCGTCGATGTGGATGGACTTGATGGTGCCGTCAATGCGAGCAGCAATTGGGTTTAGATGACCGTCGACCTGGGCGTCATCCGTATCCTCATAACCGCGGGAGTAGAGGTACCAGCCGATACCAATGGCCAGCAGCACAAGCACAACGAGACCCAGCACCAAGGAGCTGATGCTGGAGCGGGGTGGAGTGGCATCGGTGCCGGACTGGCCCGCCGCCTCAGGTTGCGATTCCGGCTGTGGTTCAGTACTCATTTACTTGCTCCCTTTGAGTAAGTCGGGAAGATCTTTCTCGGCCTCTCCCATAGCGTGTGCGAGAGTGATCTTGGCGAGATTCTGTGAAAACAAGCTGCTGACGTAGTCGTGGTCCGCAGCGGCCAGCGCCTCTTGCGAGTTGACCACCTCAACCGAGTCGGCTACGCCCACGGCGAAGCGGTCCTGTGACTGTTGCAAGGTTTCAAGCGCAAGCTTGCGATTGCTCTCCGCTGTGCCGACCTGATCGCTGGCCACGGTCAGATCGATGTAGGCATCCCTAACATCAAGCTCAACAGCGCCGCGCTCATTGGAGAGTTCAGCCCGGCGTTCGACGACAACAGCATCTGCCTGCGCGGTATCCGCATGAATGCGGCCACCGTCGAAGATGGGAATGCTCAGCGTGGCCGAGGCCTGAAAGATACCATTGCCTTGATTGGGATTAATGCCTTCAATTCCGTAGTAACCTTTGACCGTCGCTGAAGGCAGACGCTCGGCTCTAGCAGCCTTGCGCGCTTCTTCCGCCGCGCGCAAGGCTGCTTCCGCTGACTTGAGATCCTGGCGCTGCGTCCATGCACAGCTCACAACATCCTCAACAGAGGCGGCGTCGAAAGGGAGGGTTTCCAGCTTTTCTGTGATGGAAATATCGAGGCCCAGCGGCAGCCCGATCATGCGAGCCAGCGCATTCTTCCGTTTCTGCAAATCGCCCAGTTGGGAGCGCAGGCGCTGCTGTTCTGTTTGCAACTCCACCAGGCTGCGATTGGCTTCTATAGGAGCTTTGTTGCCCGCGTCGGCCTGTGCGCGCGCTTGCTTATAGCTGGCTTCCGCGTACTGCACCTCCGCGCGTTGTGCATCGATCATAGCGCTTGTCGCCATCAACTGAAGATAGACTCCGGTCACGGCGAGCACGACTTCTTCACGCGCCTGACTCGCCTCCAGACTCGCCGCGTCTGCAGACCGCTGTGCAGAACGATAGTTGTGGATCGCGGTGAAGTCCATGACGTTCTGCTGGAGCGATCCGCGAAGGTCGTAGTAGTGAAATGGCCCCACTGTGTTTGGGAAGCTAAAAGCCGCAGAGCCTCCAAATGCGCTGGCACTGAAGCCCTCCGCCTGGAGATCGGTTTTCGCGGCGTTCTCCGAAGCGCTGGCGCTGAGATTGGGCAGCAATGAACTGCGCGCGGAGATGCGCTGCGCCTGCACCTGCCGCGAGGCGTCGTCTGCGCCGATTCTGCCAAGGTTGAATTGAAGGCCCCGGCGCACGGCATCGGTCAAGGTGAGTGTGAGAGAACCGGCGGGCGGATTCGGATCAAGCGCGCTGCCGGTATAAGCGCCTTGTATGCTCACCTGAGTGTTCAGTGTATTGACGCTCGATGCGGTCGAAGGCGTGGCCGACTGTTGCACGGAGGCGCCGCCCTGCTGACGGCCGGAGAGCGGTAGTTGTGTGGCGCGCGTAACGGAACCCTCCTGCGAACTCTGCCCCCAGCCGGCGCCAGCGGCACTCGCGAACAGCACAAGAGCGGCGGCAACGGCGCGCAGAACTGATTGCGCTATGGCGGTATTACATTGGCGAGTTTTTCGCAATAAATACATCCGTGTGCGTATTATTACGGAATCAGCGATAGAGCACGCTCTCTCCGATGCAGGTTCTAAATCAGAGCATTCCATGTCCTTCTCCGATTTGCATTGCCGTTCAAAACTCGAATCCAGGTTCAACGCAATAATCTGTGCTGCATCTGACGCAGACCATCCAGTGCAACTCGATATTGCTACTTGTCTGCTGTCCACCACACCGGGGGCATCGGGATATGGGCCAGATGTATCTTATTCAGAAATCGGCCTAGTTCCGGAGCGAACTCTTGCGCAATGTTCTGGGCGGCGATGGTGCCGAAAACGATGGTTGATCTTTGGCCTGCATGGGTTAGATTGTCGAATCCTGCAGGGAGGTATGTGTTGCCAATGAAACCACCGGCAGCGGCGCCTGTGAAGTTGGAAATAGCAACTGTAGTATGTCCTCCGTTGGTTTTGTCAACAAAGCTATAGAGCAACGAATGGCCCAGGCGCGCTGGGAAAAAGGAGCTTTCAGATCGCTGATAACGTGGGTCTTCATGCAACAGAACGGAAGCGGAGAAACGCCCAATGCCTTCAGCTCCGTTGCGGGCAAAACTGTCCCCGTAGAGCCGCCCGAATGCTTCGGCTCCACCGTGCCATTCTGGAGGGTAGTGGCTGGGAGGGTTCGCCATGAATATTCCTGCCTCGAAAGCGTTCGTGAAAAAGCTGCGAGGGCCGAACTCAGGCTCCACCAAATATTTGAACTTATCGCCGAGGGTCATATTCCGACTAAACGGAGGTGGCTGGAATGGGATGCTTGGCTGAGGGTTTTGTTGAGGTGTTGGGGATGCAGACGGAGCGTCTGGCAGGCCTGATCCTCCGGGCGCGTCGGTGACAATATTTGTAGAAGCTGTCTGAGCTTGCGTCTGTAAAACAGATCCCATTGAAAGAATGACCACTGCGACCAGCAGCTTCGAAGCAGATGGAATGAACGGCTTTTGCAAGAAGAGCAGCGAGGTCGATTCTGTGCTGCTGGATCGATTCCAGAAAAATTCTGTAAAGCTCATGCCTGCCTGTTTCATATTGCCTCCGACGTTTGGCTCTCCAAGAAAAATGAATGTTCAAACTCGCTAAACTCAAGACGATTGCCGTGGGAACCGGTATAGTGAGTTTGTGCTGTCTTGTGCCTCATGTAATTAGCGATGTGCGCCAATCTTATTGCGAAATACGCCAAACGAATAAAGTGCCAACTGGATTGTCGTGAATGCAAGCCAGCGACCGGGGTGATAAATTGCCTCACTTGCGGTTCGAGATTACTGACGTATCCACTCGGCTGTCGGCTTGGAGGAAGACCTTTTCGCTGCGACGGCCCCAAGAGCAACAAAGGCCGTCAGCAGCAAGATCTGCGCGATTCGAAAGCTACTGACACTGGAGCCTTGTGCAGCGGTCGTGTGGTTGAACACTTGAATCGAAAGTGCAAGTGTGTCGAGATAGAGAACGACAGACAGCGTGAAAGCGATTGCGTAACGCCACATGCCATATAAATGGAAGGTGCGCCAGGCAAGGACGATAACGCCCGTGGCATACACCGAGAGCATGGCCACTTTCTGTGAAGGGAGCAGATGGTGGAACTGAGAGAGTAAAACGGCGAGGTCGGCTCCCAGGCTGAAGCGCAGAAACCACACTATCCGCCTGCATGCCAAGCGCCTCGTAAGCAGGTCAGACAGCACCAATACTCCAAAGCAAATCGCCAGGATGCAAAGCGCGTCGTGAGTGGATAGAAGGGCATTCAACACATGATCGATTCTGCACTTCTTGAGACTGCAAGTAATTAACGCTTCGCGCCATTATTGTTGCGAAATACGTCAAATCCAGTATGGCGTAGAACGCAACAGGGTTGTCGCGATATGCTACTAGTTAAGCTGCCGTTTTCGGCGAAAGTGCCCTGTCGGAAGGTTCGCGGCCACTCAAGAAGCGGTGTCGCTTGCGCCTGTCGAGGTTTGGACCAATGTCGATCTCTACGCCAAGTCGGTTCAGGATTCCGAGGCAGTTCTGGCTTGTGCTTCGCAAGTTGCACATTGCGCCGGCATCTGTCCTGCGACGGGCAGGTATGTCACTCACTCATATTGAGGACGAGAAGCGCCGTATCACTGATGCTCATTTCTTTTCTATCTGGGATGCCATAGGCGAGTTGTCGAACGATCCGGCAATTGGCCTGAAGATGGGTTGTCAATTTCATGCGGATGCCTTACCTCCCTCCATGCTGGCGGCCTATTACGCACGTGATTATCGGGATGCAATCACGCGGCACGAGCGCTTTTTGCAGATGAGCGCGGCAAGTGAAATGCGTATCAGCGAACATCTAGGCGAAACTTCAATCGAATGGAATTGGAAACGCGGTCGTCTGCAGGAGCCGCCGTTGTTGACGGATGTGACGTTCGCGATGTTAGTGGAAATGGGCAGGCGTGGCACAGAGCAACCGTTTAATCCCAAACGCGTCGAGTTGAAGCGGCCTCCGGAACGGACAGGAGTGCATCGAGCTTTCTTCCAGTGTCCGATCAAGTTCCGCGCGGCGCGCAATGTCCTTGTATTCGATTCTTCTGATTTTCAGCGCCCGTTCGTCACGTATAACGCGGAGTTGCTGGAGATGCTGCAACCGCAGCTCGATAAGAGCCACCTGCAAGCAAAGGCTGAAGTTACGGTTGCCGAACGGGTCAAGTGGATACTAAAGCAAATGCTCGCGGGGGGGAGGCCGGATGCTTCCGTTGTGGCTCACGAACTTGGATTGAGTGTTCGCACCTTGCAACGCCGGATCGTCAACGAAGGTACAACCTTTCGCGAGCTCCTATCGGAAGTTCGGAAGGAACTGGCACGTGAATATTTGAGTCGGCCTGAAATGCCGCCCACCGAAATAGCATTCTTTCTCGGTTTTGAGGATACGAGCTCGTTCTACCGCGCTTTTCGAATATGGGAAGAAATGACGCCGGAAAGGTGGCGAGCCGATTCGGGCAACTCCGATTCTCGCTAAACAGTGGCGGCATAAAGGAATCGAGGAATTACTGGTGTTGCCAAATCGCCGAGGCGCTCGTCGAAGAGGGGATAACGTCATTGCTGAGACGGTCTATTCGATCCATCGTGGTCTTGTGGGCACGAAGACTGTCACCATCGTGACGTTCTATGCTGGGTCAACGGGTACGTTCCTGTCGGAAGTCAGAGGTGTCTACAGAGGAACAACAGCAAAGCAACTTAAGATATGACATTGAGAAGCGTTATGAGGACGACTTCCGAATAGCGGGTATCAGTCAACAATCTGCCCGACGGTGTGAGCGTTCCGTTTGTGCATACACACAAGCAGAACGAAGAGCTATACATCATTCTCAAGGGCAAAGGGCAGTTCTACATCGATGGCGAGGAGTTTGCCGTGGCAGAAGGCGATGTCCTGCGGCTCGATTCGGCGGCTGCTCGCTGCATGAAGGCTGACGCCGACTCCTCTCTGGGCTACATCTGCATTCAGACTCAGACAGGGAGCCTGCAAGGCTTCACGGAAACCGATGGCGTGCCGGTAGACACCAAGCCGAGCTGGCTCTAAGCTGAGTGCATTCTGACGTCGCGCGGGAGTCTTATTCACAGAAAGATCTCGCGCGTCGTCAAAAGGTAGAACGAGAGAGGAATGGGATGACACGGAATGGGAAACCGAGAGCGTAATGAGGAAATGAATTGACAAGAAGAGGCATTATGATCAAGAGGATTTCGTACTTCGCGTCCGTAACGGTTGCGGCAACCGTCTTGACGTTTGCCAGCCTGACGTCGGCTCCGCTGTTTGCATCCGATCTGGACCGTCGGGCAGAGATTCAAAAAGTCGTTGTTCCTGGCACTCAGCCGCTGGATGCATCGGTTGTTGACCTGGCAAAGCACGGTTATGAAGAGCAGGAGTATTACGCCAGCGGAACGGCAAATCGGTATCGAATCAAGAACCCATTGGATACTGCGACGCTTGTTGACAGCGGGCATCCGTATAAAACCAGGATCGTGGTTCGCAGGCCGTCGGATCCAAAGCGTTTCAATGGAACCGTGGTAGTTGAGTGGTACAACGTATCGGCTGGACAGGACATTGATTTCTGCTGGGGCGGCTCGCATGACTACCTGATGCGGAGGGATACGTATGGGTAGGCGTCTCCGCCCAGCGTGTCGGCATCAAACAATTGAATGCCTGGAGCCCTGCTCGATACGGCACATTGAGCGCCGAAGCTTCAAACGACGATCCCCAAGGTGGAACGCTGGATGACCGCGGAGATGTGCTTTCGTGGGACATCTTCGGACAGGTTGGAGCAGCCCTCCTGAGACACCAGGGGCCGAGTGATCCACTAGCAAGACTCGCGATCAAGCGTCTGATCGCCGCAGGCGAATCACAGTCAGCTCTTCGCCTCACTGCCTACTACAACTCGATTCAGCCCCTCCATAACCTCTATCATGGGTTCATTTACTATGACGCCGCAGGCGATCTGAGAGGCGACGCAAAAGTTCCTGCTATCAGTGTAGGGACAGAGTTTGGAGCCACATTTCCGGTGATCGCCGTTACGGGCGACAAGTCCTTCTTGCGCCGCTGGCCTGTAGCTGGCACTTCGCATGTGAGCTTTCCGGAGATGAAAGAATACATCGATGTGGAAACTCTACGAGACGGATTCCTAAAGTCTCCTGACGGCAAGCCTATATCCGTCACACAAACGACTATGGGATGCAAGCAGAATCCACTATGGAGTAACGTGCCAACCGAACTTGTTCTCAACGCCGCGTATGAACACCTGAATCGATGGATCAAAGACGGTACGGCCTCTCCTGCCGCACCGCAGTTCGAGCGCAATCCGGATGGTACTCTCAAGCGCAATACGGATGGAGAATTGCTGGGCGGCATACGCTTGCCTCAACTTGTAGCGCCTACAGGGAAAACTTCTGGATTCAACTCAGGACCGGGAACATGCAGGCTCTCCGGTTTTCATCACGACTATAGTCCAGCAGAACTCAAAGCACGTTACCACGATCATGCCGGATATGTGAGGGAGGTGGATAAGGCGACGCAGGAGGTTTTGAAAGCCAGGTTCATCCTGCCTTACGATGCTGAGCAGGTCAGGCAATCCGCGAATGCAGCGGATGTGTTCCTGGAGAACGGAGAAGATGTGAACACGGATCAACAAACAAAGGGCGATATTGAAGTTGAGGAGTTGGTGCGCACGAGCGCCTCGTGGAATGGCACTGCATACGGCTCGTACCCGGAGGGCGTGGCGGAACCAGTAGTGGCGAAAATCACAATTCCGGCGCACAAGGAATTGACCTGGCACTCTCATCCCATGCCGAGCTTTGCCTACATTCTCTCCGGTGAGATCACCGTTGAGGACAAAGAGGGCAATAAGAAGCACTTTACGGCAGGAGAAGTTATGCCGGAGACGGTCAATACCGCGCATCGGGGTATCGTAGGCGATGAGCCGGCGATCTTTATCGTCTTTTACGCCAGAACGAAAGGTATGCCACTCTCACAACCGGCTAAGTAGGCCATCGGTCAACTCCAGGAGACAAGCCGTATGCGTTCCAGTGTGCTTCAGATCGCCCAGCAGCTCTCAGCAAATGTGGTGTTCATCGTGGCCCTTCTGGTGACTGCGGGATGGCTGCTCAGTCCTCTCCGCTGGATTCCGGCAACGGTTTAAAGCCGCACAATGTGACGGTGGATCGCTTGTCCTATCGAGGACAAAATGCTGTTCGAGTGAGGTCACTGCCGAGTATTGATGCGGTCTATGATGCGCAGAAGTCAGGGACGGGTGGCGGCATTGTCCTTCTTGAAGGTTCCTCGTTCCATGACGGTACTATCGAAGTGAACGTGGCCACGAATACCTCAGGCCAATGCACCGGCACTGGCGCACGGCTTTGTTGGAATTGCGTTCCGCGTGCCACCTGATGCTTCCAAGTACGACTACGTCTACATACGTCCAACGAATGGGCGGGCCAACGATCAGGAGCGGCGAAACTACTCGACGCAATACGCCTTTTTTCCTGAAAACGAATGGCTGAAGTTGCGCACTAAATCACCCGACAAGTATGAGTCGTACGCAGACCTCATTCCCGGCGAGTGGACTCACCTCAAGATAGAAGTCGATGGCATCAAGATGCGGCTCTACGTAAACGGAGCTTTGCAGCCTACGCTGCTCGTGAATGATCTCAAGTTAGGCGATTGCAGTGGAGCAGTAGCGCTATGGATCGGTGTCGGGACCGAGGCGTACTTCGCCAACCTGCGAATGAAGGCCTATGAGCATTGACTTGACAGTGGGGCGATGTCCTCGGATCGAGTGAAGAGGATGAGTCTCAGTAAACGCCTTTTGCATATCGAAATCTCCAGCCCCTAATGCTTCAGCTCTCGATTCGTGACAAATCACTTTATCACTCGTCAAGGGACTGTTCAACTGGTTGAGAACCAGGGCCAAAATCTCGATTTCCCAGGCAGGCACCGGCAATTCGGAAGCATCAGCCAAAGAGCTCTCACTTGAACCTCTTGTAGAAACCGGACCTTCGATAATCAGGCCAGAGAAAAGGCCTAATCTGGGGTCCGATTTTGGCGGCTGGAGAAATTCTCTGGGGGGGGAGAGGGATTCCTATCGCCACGCAAGCCATTTATTTGCAATAAGTTGAAAATACGCATTCCAGAAATACCCCCAATAGTACCCCCGGCCAAGCCGCGCTAAGGGGAAAATAGGCTTCCACGCCATACCTTGCCGAATTGCGCCAGTATCCACCACCACACGCCGATAGACTCACGGCGCTGGTGCGGCGGGCGGGCCGTCTCTGCGCTGGCGGGGGTAAAATTGCGGGGTCATGGCGTGGCGATTCCGGCGAAGTCTGAAATTCGGGCCGCTCAATCTGAACTTCTCAAAGTCCGGCGTTGGGACTTCCATCGGCGTTCGTGGCTTCCGCGTGGGCAAGGATGCCAGAGGCAGATCGTACACAGCGGCCTCCATCCCCGGCACGGGCATTTATAGCCGCACGTATTCCAGCCAGGGCAAGACGGCGGGCGGGAATGCAGCGGGGATGCCCGGCGCGCCAGCGGGGCGAGACAGCGGAATCGGGGTTGTGGTGGGGATGCTTGCTCTGCCGTTCATGGCTGGCGGGCTGGTGGTCTTCATGCTCATGCCCCGCACCGTTCCCCCGCCCGTGTCCCCACCAGCGGCGGTGACTGCCCCTGTAGCACCAGCGCAGCCTATCCCTGCGAAGCGGCGGCGCGCTCATGGTTCAAAGCCAGCAAGCGCTCCAGGAGTTCCGCATCGGTCAACGTCACAGGCCAGCCATAGGCCGCAAACACCGCCGCGTCCAGCTTCCGATACAGCGTCGCCAGCAAATTAGGGCACCCTGTTCACTCGAAATGGGCTTACTGCCGGATCGGGATTACCGAACTCCAACACCGCCCAATCGTCGTCGGCGTCTGTTTTGTCTTTCTCTATTCGCACATCGGTTATGAGTTGTCCATTTGCCAGCTTATTCAAGAATGGATTACTTCTGACCATGAACGGCAGAGATTCAAAAGCATCTTGCCTCAGAACCCCCGCCAAAAGCTCCAACAAATCGCGCGCTGACATTCTGATTTGATTTTCGCTCACGTTACATGCTCCTCTGAAGTTCGAGCCACTAGACCATTGCCCTGCCTCATGTCTCCACTCCGCCTCATATCGTGCATTCAAGGCTGTGCTGCGGATTTGGGGAAGCTTCGTCGAAAGGTCTCTTATCGGGACCAGCCACGCCGGGAAATCTACAGCGCGGTAAATTAGCCGACCAACCACGGAATGGTTTTCAGGACTGAGGTCAAGACGAAACCCATTGTGGACTGGAGCAAGGGTCAAGATGAACTCAATCGAGTTCTCTTCGCACAGGAACCCGCGAATAATATCATCTGCTCCGTAATGGTCCCACTCGCTGTTGTCTCTAAGGGTGTCGCAATCTCCATCGCAAAGGATAATGCCGCGATGGCCAGGCACCGTCACTTTTCCGAGCTGGCAACTCTTTTTGTGAAGCGCATTCCAAACTGGATTGAACCTCAACATGGTTGACTGCGTATACCGAAACTTGTCCAGTGTCCATCCGTTGCTATTCGGGCTGAAGGTGAAAACCAAGTTGCAATTGCAGTTATTAATCCGATAGCTATGGTGCTCGTTTGGCGAAGATCGCAGCGAACACAAGAAATCCTCGAAACCCGTGTTAAAGACTACCTCTTCAAACTGCTCAACGCGCGGGATGTTCAACTCGGTTGCATCTGTTTCCAGTTTTTGCGGTCGGAAAGTTGTTGGACCAATCGCCAAACTAAATCCGCCTTTCAGTCCAGCCTCAATCAAAGGGGCAACACGATTGGCGAATTCATCGTTCAATTCGTCAACTGGATTGGCGCGGTGCCGTTCCCTGTCTGAAACCGCTCTCACATCTGCGATAACGGTCTCGCCGTTTGCGCGATAAATGATGTCCGGCCTTGAGCCAAGATCGGGTTCATGTTCGACCTTTACAATTTTGCTGAGAGCATTGAGAACGGCCACTTCCCAAATCGTTGCAAGCGGGGAGGGCTTCTTGGAACTATTGAGCGTTCTCACCTGTTCCTGTAATGGTTTGTGTGGCATCCAGGCTGCATTTTCATCCAACATACGTTGAATCGCTCTACGAGAAAAAAGCATTATTCGCACCCGCTTCTTCTGCCGCCAATCCTACTGGCGTTTCAGGATGTATGCCGAACGTTATCCCTGCGAAGCGGCGCGCGCTCATGGTTCAAAGCGAGCAAGCGCTCCAGGAGTTCTGCATCGGTCAACGTCACTGGCCAGCCATAGGCCGCGAAAACCGCCGCGTCCAGCTTCCGATGCGCCTCCGCCAGCCAACTAGGGCGGGCGTTATAGAGATTCGTGAGGGTGCGGCGCTTCAATTCCTCTGCGCTGGCGTTCGGCGGGTTGAGCCATGCGTCCCGCTTCTCTACCAGTTCGCGGGCGGCCTCTGCAATGGCCTCCACCAGCGGTGAATCTTTCGGCTCATGGCCCGGCAGCCACGGGAAGGGGTAGGTTTCAAAGATGGAAGTGGGAGTGTAGCGAAAGCCGCTCTCCACTTCCCGGAGCTGCGTCCCTTGTGCCCGAGCCCACGCCTCATGCAAGCGAGAATGCAACACGCCGAAAAAGTAGTCATCATCGCGGGCGGTGACAATGGTTTGGTCATTACAAAGAACAAGCGGCGTTTGCCACACAAACACCCGATGTTTTGAGACTCTTGGAGTAGCGATGTATCGCGCAAGAGGGGCGATTGCCTTTCTCATTCCCGGACGGGCTTCCGCGTAAATCCACCATCGTTCGCGATAGCTCTCTCGATTGTTGTCTTTTCGCTCTGGATATACCTTTGCCTTCACATATTCAAACGGCATCTCGTATTGCTCTGCTTGTCCCATCGTCCTGTCTGTTCCGAAGTCAATTGTCCAGACGTTCCGGGAACCCCGCACAAGATCGATACCACTCGCAACAGGCCGCACCACATCGGAATTCGGACGGCCATTCACATTTAGTGGTGCTGCGAGCATTCTGCGGGCCGTCTCATGGTCAATGTCAAATGACCCTTTGGGCGATGGCCCCTGAAAGCAGATTCCAGCATTCTCAGGGAGGGGCAGCGCCGAAGTGGTATCCGCTTCACTTGTGAGATTGGCATTGATCCGGGGCACTTGATTTCCGTCTAACAAATGCTCCGCTTGCGAGCCGTCATCAAAGCCGACAATGGAGACGTGTACGGTTGCCCCGTCCAATATCCAGTTGCGATCACTCCAGGCCATGAAGATACCGCCGCTCTCAAGGATTCTCTCCAGAACTGTGCGGTTTGCCCCGCCACGAATGCCTTGCGTCGCCAGTAATCCGGCCCGCTTGCATTTGCTAGCTTCAATTTGCTTGTGGGCTTTCTCAAACCAGTAGCAGACCAAATCTGCGAAGTGTGGAACGCGATTGTCGTACACCTCGAAGAGTTGTTCCACATAAGCATCTCCGAGTTCTTGCCGGATGCGGTTCCCCCCCAGGAACGGCGGATTACCGATGATGAATTCCGCCTCCGGCCACGTGGGTTCTACCGGCTTGCCGTCCGCGTCATGGGTGAGAATCGCGTCCCGGTGCTGAATGTTATCGAGCTTGCGAAGAATCGGCTCTTTAGGCCATCCGATGCCATGGTCATTGAGCCATTGCAGGTAGCCTATCCAGACCACCACAGAGGCCAGTTCGTGCGCGTAGACGTTGGTTTCCAGGCCGTAGAGCTGCGATGGGTGTACCTGATGGGGTAGCAGGGTGGGAAGGCCGTGCTCCGCGCTGAAGAGATAGACCTCTCGCCACAGGTCAAGCATCCGGCGCAAGGCCAGGTAAAGGAAATTGCCGCTCCCACAGGCGGGGTCAAGGATGCGAACGGCGGAGAGTTCCCGGAGCCACGCATAGAGCTTGTCTTCAATCTGCGCGCGCAGCTTGTTATAGGCCGCGCCCTTGCGATGCTTCTCAGCTTCCTCCGCCAGCGCCAGGGCCTCCGCCTTCACCGCTTCCCAGCGGGCTTGCAAAGGCTCTATGACGACCGGTTCCACAATGAGCAGAATGTCTTGCTTGCTGGTGTAGTGCGCTCCGAGTTGGGAGCGCTTGGCGGGGTCAAGGCTGCGCTCAAAGAGGGTTCCGAAGATGGCAGGCTCTACGTTGGACCAATCCAGGACAGCGGCGGCGCGCAGCGTGCCCATATCGGCGGAGGTCAGATCAAAGACGGAATCATCGGAAAAGAGGCCGCCGTTAAACCAGTGAATGTCATACACGCCAAAACTGTTTCCGCTGGTGGACATGGCCGCGAAAAGCTGGCGGAGTTTGCGGGTAAAGTTGGCGGGTTTGGCTCTGTCCAACTCAATCATCTGGCGGAAAAGGTGCTCCGGCAGTAGGCCGATGCTATCGGCAAATAGGCAGAAAAGCAGCCGCATGAGGAAGTGGGCCACGGCTTGCGGGTCCGCGTTGCGCTGTTCCAGGCTGGCGGCCAGCTTGGCAAACTCCGTGGCCGCCGCTTCCGTGACGCGGGCGGCGGCGTGCTCCGGGCGGAGTTGCTCCGGGGCGGTGAAGGCGTCTCTGAGCACTTCAAACGGCGGAAGGGCGCAAGTGGCCGTGGGCGCGTTCGTGAGCAGATCGTCCAGGGTGAAGCGGTAGACGTGCGGGCGGGTTCCGGTGAAGTTGGTATGGACCTCGAAGCGCTCCAGGTCACAGACCACCAGCAAGGGCGGATTCTCCAGGTCTTCCCGATACTTTTCCAGTTGCAGGTAGGCGGCGCGCAAGTCTTTGTGCTTGCCCTTGTACTCCCAGGCAAAGCAGCCGCGCTTCCACACGTCAGCAAAGCCCTTGCCGCCGTCCGAGGTAGAGACGTGCTTCTCAAAGGTGTAGGCGTCCCCGGTTTGATCGGCGGCGGCGGGGTGCGGCTGGTGGAGCACTTCGCAGAGGTCTATGAAGTGGGATTGCGAGGCGGCGCGCTCAGTGAGCGTGCTGGCCTTCCAGCGGGTGACGAATTCAGCGAGCGAAAGCGGCATGGGAGAGCATCTCTTGGGTGAAGATCAATTCTCGCAGAGCGCGGCGGGGTTAGGGGAGTGCGCAGAGGGATTCCCCCGGCGTCGCGGGCCAGTCGCGCCGCTGATGCCACGCGGCGCGCGTGCCGTTCCGCCTGCACCGGGGCAAACCTTAACATTTCTTAGCATTCGGTCGCATGAAAGGCGCGCCAGAGGGCAGTTTACGGCCTTGCGGCTGCGCTCTACGGCGGGATAGAAGCGGGGCAGATTTGCGGCAGATTTTCTCGATAAAGTTTCATTTTGTGGATGTGTGAGCGGCATTCCATAACGGTCTAGGCAGATGCAGTCAAAGGTATTTTGACCCCCTATCCCCCTGCCGGGCCGCTCCTGATGGCCTCAGAGTGCCAGCATGGGCGGAATCCCTAAGCAGTCGCATAGAGTAGCATTCTGGCATTTTGCTAACAGAATTTCGGATTTTGGAAACGCAAGAATTCCACGCCGTAACGGTCTAGCAGATCGTTGTCAAATACTTTTAGACCCCCTATCCCCCTACCGGCCACGCGCACCGCCGTTTCTGCGAGTGCGAGCGCACCAGAGGGCGATTTCTAGGCTTTCGCGCAATGCTCTGCGGAGTGATTGAAGACTTCGCCATTTCCAACCAGTTCGCCACGTTTTTGTTATTTTGTGGAAGTAAAAGTGTGCTTAACCACACGGTCTGCGCAGCGCCATCGTTAGAGATTTCGACCGCCCCTACCCCTAGTGGCCCGCTCCCGATGGCTTGCAGGCGACTTCGATTGGGATATGCGGGAACGAAAGAAACGAATGTTACGAACAAAGTCCACCGGCAAGGCTGCGCCTCCGCGATACCGGGCCACACGCGCAGATAGTTCACAGCGCCCGGCATTGCCCATTGCGTCAGAATGCCCACCAGCGCGCCGATGGACTCCAGGGTATGCACCATGTCCGCCGCTGGTGAATGGAGAGCCAAGGCAGGCCACTTGCGCGCCGCACGCTGTCTCTCTGGCTATTGGCGACCGCTTCCCCGTGTGCCCGGCCTCTGGTGGCACACGCGCGCGGATTGTGCGGATACGAAAGAAACGAATGATACGAACAAAGCCCACCGGCAAGGCCGCTTCTCCACCAGCCAAGGCCAACAGCCGGGCCAGGCCCGCGCGCCTTTACCGGCGGATTGATGCCAGGCTATACGCTCACAAAATGCAAAAATTCAGCAGCCCGGCCCGCCGTCTCCCGCTTTTCAATGCGAAGGGAGCCATTCCGTTGCGCAACGGCAATTGCCGCGTCTAAGGCCGCTTTCGTCTTATTGCGCTGAAAGTGGTTATTTACCTCTGTGCGCGTCATGCCTTCAGGGTGGGTGCGGAGCACTTCCAAGATGGCATCGGCCAATGGATTACCCAAACTCGCTCCGAAGATGAATGCAGCGGAATCTGAGCAATAGCGCCACAGCTCCAGGGCCGCGCTCAAGTGCTCCAGGCGAATCTCTGCCGACTTGTCCAACAGAGCGCACACCAGCGCAAGGCGTATGGTCTGTGCCTCTGCCCGTGCCGTAACCTGCCCTAACAGGCCCGGCTTGCCCTCACTGAGTTGAGGGTAAGCATCTGCCCATCGTTGCGCCGCGTCTGGTGCCCATGCCACCATTTGCACAGTGCGGGCAAAATCCACAGCGGCCCGCGCCCGCGCACAAAAGAGACTCAAAGCCTTCGCGTCTACGTTTCCCCCAAAGGGCAGGCATTGGCTGCGCGTCGAACACACCCAAAGAAAGCGATTGGCAAAGCCATTGGCAGCATCGGACTCACTGAGCAGCCTTTGCAACTCAGTATTGGTAATGTGCCCGATAATTGAAATGTGCGGCTCTGCACACGTCTCCCTTGAGTTTTTCGTGAGCACTCGCAGCGCGTCTCCATCCCATGCCAGGCGAATCACTGGAGAGAGCGTGTTCCCATCGCGCGCCGCCGCTTGCAGCGCCCGCCCCAGTTCGCTTTCCACGCACAGCAGCCGCTTGTCTACTTCCCCCGGATCGGTAACTTGCTCTTGGTGGTCAATCACGCGCCTTTCTTTGTCTTTGATTGGCACTGACTCTCTAATCTCATCCCGCACGACATGGATAAGCCCCTCACCAGTGGAAAGGCCGTCCATGATTCTCGTATTCCACCAGCGAAGGTCCATCATTTTGCAGGTCGCTTTAACCTCACCCCAAGACGTGCCTTTTCGCGCCTTAGCAGAATTGCCAACGATCACCATAAACAGGTTTGCGTAGTGCCTAGCAGCCCCCACGCGATAGTGAGGCCCGCGCCCGATGATTGACCCCATCGCAGCCAGGAATTGAAACAGCAAGGCCGCCGGGTCCGCCTCTGTCTCCGGCCCCACCAGCCGCGTAAACTCACCAGCCAGGCCGTAGTATGCCGCCTCCCCAAGCGGCGCGGGCATCTGGCGCGGCGGCTGGCTTGCTACAGGTTCCGGTGGCAGCTCTACGCTGCGCCCTGGAGCGGCTGGTGGATAGCGCGCAACACTCCGGGCAACCTCACGCACTTCGCTTGCCGGGAGCGGCGGCTTGCAGCGCGCGTCATTCTCTTTCACCAGCGCGGCTTCAATTGCCTCTGTAGTCATGCCGCGCCGCCGCATCGATCCTGCAAGGCTTGCCAGTGTATGATTGCGTCCGCCCTCTGCGATGGCTTCGCCTTGCGCCCGTGCTGGCTCTGGCGCGGGCTTTGCCCCGGCCAGTTTTTGCAGCATCCAAGGCGGAACATCGGCAAGCGGCTGCTCTGGTGCCAGCCATTCATAAAGCAGCCCGCTCAGATGGAGCGATGGGGGAGCCACCACGTAACCACCGTCTGCCCGAATGTCCAGCCCTTTGCCAACGATGCCCGCGCTGTTGCGGATCGCAGCCCCTACCGGCGCGCGGAAATAGTAGTGGCAGCCTTTGCGCTTGCCGTCCGTGCCCTTCCGTCCGGTTTTCGCGCACAGCGTTTTAGGCAGGCTGCCATGCGCCGCCGTCAATGCCTGCAAGGATGCCTTGCCGTCTACGCCGTCAACGTCCAGGACAAGCAAGCCGCTTGCCTGTCCCGTGAGTATGCCAAGGTTGGCATCCGGCCATTGCTTCCACCAGAGAGCAATCTGTTTTGGATCTTTTGAACCATCGTTCAGGCCGTGCTCGGCGCGTGGATGCTTGCCCGGCGAGCTGCAATTCTTCTTGCGGCATGAGCACACGCCTTGTTTGGGATTGTGAAGCGGGACCACCAGCCAGCCCCGCGCTGCATAGGCCAGCGCCGCTTTGAGAGTAGTCACGCGCGCCCGCCTTTCTTTGCACTGGCGCGCCGCGCCTGTCCCACTTCAAGTTCAAACTGCGCGGCTGCGATATGACCCGGCGAATTGCGCCAAGGCCACCGCCGCGCAAGGCGTGCGATTCTTGTCAGTTCGTCCCACAGCCAGGCCACACGCGCGGGGGCCTTTTCGATACCACCGAAAAGTGTGCTCATGCTTGCACCGCCGCGCGACTCTTGCTGACTGTCCGGGCGCGGCCCTTGGCAATGCACGATGCAATCCACTGATCAATGTCGGATTCCAGCCAGGCCACAGCTCTCGCCCCAAGGTTATGAGGTTGCGGGAATTCACCGCGAGAAATTTTTAGGTAGATTGTGGAACGGCTGAAAGGAATGCGGCGCTGTACTTCTGATAGGCGAAGGAACTTTTCAGATTTAGTGCTCAAGACAACCTCCCACCGTTCCAGGTGCGAGGTACTGGAGCTGTTTTTAATGGCTTAGATTTAACAACACTCAAAAACATACCACATCTATTTGTGTTTAATGGCGTGTGGAAAAGCGGGTATGTGGAAAAAGCGGTCGATTGGAAAGATTGAGGCTGGCACGGCGGCCTTAATTCGTATCATTCGTTTCTTTCGTTCCTGCATAGAAAAATTGCGCGGCCTTGAAAAATGGCGCGCTATGCCGCGCCGCCTCCGAAGTTGCCCACGATCACCTTGGATTCATCCGCGATTCAATCCACGTAATCGGCCCACCATTGCAGCCGTCCGGGGCTTCAAGCCACTTGGGTGCGGAACGGAATTACCTTCCCCCCGCGTAGTGTGGACTCCAGGAAATCCGCCCAATCCTGCATCATCTTGGCGCGCGGCTCCAGGTAGAGGGCATGGTTATAGGCCGCGCTCACGGCATTGCGCGGGGCATGGGCAAGTTGCAATTCAATGTGTTCGTGCGCGCAGCCCTTTTCATGCAAGACAGTGGAGGCCAGCCCACGAAAACCGTGTCCTGTCATTCTGCCTTTGTAGCCCATGCGCTCCAATGCCTTCAAAATCGTGTTATTGCTCATGGGCTTTGCGGCGCTTCGATCACCGGGAAACAGCCACTCACTTTCCCCGGTCAACGTGCGCAACATTTCCAGCACTTCGATTGCCTGTGAAGCCAGCGGGACAATGTGCGGAGTTCGCATCTTCATGCGAGCGGCGGGAATATCCCAGCGCGCGGCCTCCAAGTCAAACTCTGCCCACTTCGCTCCAATCAATTCGCTGGTGCGCACAAAAGTCATGGCCATCAACTTCATGGCCAGGCGGGTTACTGCCGTGCCTTTGTAGAGTTCGATTGCTTTCAGGAGGGATGAAAGTTCCTTTGCATCGATGCGGGCATAATTGATCTTGCGTGTGGATTTCAGAATGTCGCTGGGACGGATTTCACTGGCAGGGTTGTGCTTTGCGTGTCCATGGGCAATCGCAAAGCGGAATACCTGACCCGTTGTCTCCAGGGCACGCTTGGCAATGTCGTGCGCGCCGCGTTCTTCAATTGTTTTGGTCATGGCCACCAGTTCCGGCGCTTCGATCTCCGCAATAGGGCGCGCTCCCAGGCAGGGAAGAATATCAACCTCCATTCGCCGCTTTACATACTCCACATGGCGAGGGCTTTTCCCATCTTGCCAATGCTCCACCCAAAGGGAAGCGATGCTTTGAAAGGAATTGGCGCTTGAGGCCATTTGCGCAGTCTTCTCAACCTTGCGTTGTGCCATCGGGTCAATGCCTGTAGCCAGGAGCTTGCGCGCCGCACCGTGCCATTCTCTTGCCAGAGCGAGAGACACATCGGGATATTTTCCAAAAGACATGAGTTTTTCCTCTTTCTCATGCCGGTATTTCCAGCGCCAGAGCTTTCCACCAGCAGTTGTAATCCAAAGATATAGGCCCCCAGTGTCGCCCATTCTGTACGCTTTGTCTTTGGCTTTGGCCTTGCGAATCTCTGTGTCCGTTAGCGCCATTTTCCCCTCCAAAACGCCCCATTTGGAAAAGTACCCCCAGGTAAAAAAGAAAATACCCCCAAAAGTACCCCCGCCAGCGTGTGGCTTCCATAGTACCGCCTCGGACGGCAAAAGAACAGAAATACTTTGTTTTCAGGGGGTTGACTGGCGTTATTGGACTTTATCGGACGGTATAAAACATCTAAATGGCGGAGGGAGAGGGATTCGAACCCCCGGTACCCTTTCAGGCACAACGGTTTTCAAGACCGCCGGTATCAACCGCTCACCCATCCCTCCGCTGTAGGGAAAGGCCCTAGTTCCATCAGTTTACCGCACCTGCCGTTTTGTCGTCGGCGGATTCGGTTGTACATTGGTTGCACACTGCCGATTCCAAGGCCTCCATTGCTGCCAAACTGTGTGGATCGACGGCATCATTCTTGATATAGGCTTATCTGGTCACGCCTACATCACTATGGCGCAGAATCGCTTGGATGACAACGTCGGCGATGCCAAGTTCGTGGAGATTCGTTGCCATGCCGCGGCGAAAAGCATGTAGACCATACCATGGCAATCCTGCCTCAGCCAGCTTGGGCCTGATAATTTTGCGCACCATTCCTTCGAGATCAGCAGGGCCACCATGCACAGTCTCGAAGATGAAATTCTCCGGCTTCACTGATGCGAGATGCTCATCGAGCAAACGAGCGGCAGTCAGAATAAGAGGCACTGTACCAATACCCCGTTTTCCCTTCGGCTCGGTCATATAACGGCGCCAAGCTGCTCGCTGGATCTTCAGGGATGTTCCGTCATAATCTCCCGGGCGCAGAGCTCGCAACTCTCCTTTGCGGAGTCTCGCAAAAAGCGGCGATGGCGACTATCGTCTTGGCTGGCTGGGGCAGAATGTCTAGCATCTTCTGAATCTGGTCGAGCCCGTCAGCGTGGGTCTCACTCCCCGTGCGAGGTCGCGGAATACAAGCAGCCTGAACCGGATTCATCCCATTGAGAGCCCCAGTTCGGATCGCATACCGAAAGACCCCGCTTAGGAGATGCTTGACGTGCTTCAGGGCTGCGCTACTCAGATTCTGCTCAAGAGCAATCACTTGAAGCAGCCTCTCGCAGTTCACAGTGCGGAAGTCCCGCAACGGCAGATCCAGCCGGCCCTTGAGGTACAGGTTCCACATATTCTTGTAGCCATTCACTGTCGAGGGCCGACATTGCGTGGTGATGTATGGGAAGTATTCTTGGTCCCAAAACTCCACCACCGACAAATTGCTTGCGCTGGTCAGTGTGCCATTGTTGAGCGCCGCCGCGATTTTTCTCGTTTGCCATCTGTACGGTTCTCAAGTGGGCAGACAAGCGAAGCGGCCGGAGCATCTGCTCCGGCCGCTTCGCTTGCTATGCGGGTTTGGTGAAAGGGTTTAGAAG
>Ga0224531_1000462_pt1 | contig 20342 bp, 11 predicted proteins | sample CBST100metaG_FD_179876 | JGI IMG/M metagenome (GOLD analysis project Ga0224531, IMG submission 179876) | Peat soil microbial communities from Stordalen Mire, Sweden - C.B.S.T100 | ecosystem: Environmental > Terrestrial > Soil > Wetlands > Peat | place: Sweden: Norrbotten County, Stordalen Mire...
TTGCCCACCAGCAACTGCCGCACCAGCGACTCGCCGTCAGGCATATTCAGGTCCGGCTCAACCCACATTCCGCCCACAATCTCCCAGCGTCCTTCCTTGATGCGCTGCGCAATCTCTGCGTTCATCTCGGGATACTTGTCCGCGATCCACTCGTTATACGCCGCGGCAGATTGGGAGTATGTGTACTCGGGATATTCGTACATCAGTTGCAGCGCGGTCCCGAAGGTCCGTTTCACCACGTCCACCGTCTCGGTCCACGGCCACAGCCACGCCGCGTCAATATGCGAGTTGCCGGTCAGGTGCAGCGTTGCCTGTTGCAAAAGCGGCCTCAGTGCTTCGAGTTTTGCGTGCGCCGCTTTCAAGCTGGCGTCGAACTTGGTCTGATCGTGCGCGTCCAGAGCCGCCAGATCCACAGTGCGAATCGCGTCGGAGAGCGTGGTCAGCTTCCCAGCATCACCCGGCGCCAGCGCGGGAACCAGCAGCGCGGCCGAGAGAAACTCCAGGCGCAGATCCTCTGGATTAGGTCGGCCCTCCGGGAAATCAATCTTCAGCGTCGCGCCCTGAAAGTTTTTGGTGTCTACCGTGTGCAGCAACTTGACGGCCACCGTCACCTTGTCGCCCGGCTTGACCTGGTCGAAGAGAACCACCGGCTCCAAATCGTCGCCCATGGCCACGCGCCGGCCATTGAAATAAAGAATCTGCGGCATCGGCCCGTTGGCGGTTGCGTGGAACTGGAACCAGATGCGTGCCCCGGTCAGGTCGTAGCCGTTCAGCGTGGCCGGAACCTGGTACGTTTGGCGAAACCACACCGCATCGTTGGGAGCCTTCGAGTCTTTCGCGATGGGCTGCCAGTCGCTCTCGTCCGGATTTACGGCCTCGCCGTGAGCCAGATCGCCGGCGTGCAGTTTCCAGGCCCCATCGGGCAGCTCGTGCAGGCTTGTCAGCCGGTCGATGATCGCGTGGGTGTCGGCAGGCAGAGTGGCTGCAATTTTGGCGGCCTCGGACGCGCTTTGTGCCGTGGCCCGGCCCGCAAACAGCGTAACGCCTGCAACGACGGTCAGGCATGCAAAACGAACGAAACGCAACTTCAAAGCGGAATTCATCGCGGAGAAATCCTCGTTGTCATGGTAATGCCTGAAAGCTGCTCCCGGAACGTGAGATTGCACCGGCGCAAGGTCCGGCTCGATGAAAATCTCCGCCCGGCATTGAATTCCGCTGCAATCGTCCTCCACCCCTGGCCCGGCGAAGGAATCGTGGGAGAAAGTCGTGCATCCAATACTTAACCAGCGTCGGAAATGCAGGTGATCCATTTGCCTCTTACGATCCTGGGAGGAGCCGAAAGAACTCTTTCGGAGAGAGGAAGGCACCTATCTCGCATTTTGGGACGCCGTCTCCTTTGCCTGGGGGCATACTGATTGCATTAACCGCCTTCCCCAGCGGAGCAGTCGCTCGCTATGCGGCATTTTTTGAGGTCAGCCAGCTCGCAGTCTGTTCGTCGAGTCGGCCTCCCGCCGCGCACCAAAGACATTGACTTGAAAGAACCTGGACTCACAGAAAGGGATTCATGACCGCTGCTGCTCGCTATCCCGGCATTCGGGTTACCGCAAATGGAAATCAGCTTGTCTCCTACCACACCGAAACGCGCATCGCCGACGCCGGCGTCTTTTATCCCATCACGCCCTCCACGGAGGGTGGCGAGCTATTCCAGCAGGCCTATGCTGAAGGCCACTTGAACGTCTTCGGGCAGAACACCATCGCCATTGAGACCGAGGGCGAGCACGCGGCCCAGGGCGGCGCCATCGCTCATTCTGTCTGCGGCAAGCGCGTGGTCAACTTCACCTCCGGCCAGGGCGTGGTTTACGGCGTCGAGCAGGATTTTCACGCGCCAGGCAAGCTCTCGACCATGGTGCTCGAAGTGGGCGCGCGCGCCCTCACCAAGCAGGCCCTCAATGTTCACTGCGGCCACGACGACATTTATGCCGCTCTCGATACCGGCTGGATCATGCTCTTCGGCAAGGATGCGCAGCAGGCCGCTGACCAGGCGTTGATTCTCCGCCGCGTGACTGAGCTGAGCCTGACTCCAGGCATGAACATCATGGACGGCTTCCTGACCACCCACCTGGAGCGCACCTTCTATAAACATGAATCCGGGCTGATCCGCGAGTTCCTCGGCGCGCCTGACGACATCATCGACTGCCCCACCGAGGCGCAGCGCACGCTCTTCGGCCCCACCCGCCGCCGCGTTCCTAAAATGGTGGACCTGGCCAACCCCATCCTGCTCGGCCCCGTGCAGAATCAGGAACACTACATGAATGGCGTCGTCGCGCGGCGCAATAACTTCGCCGAACCGATACTGGCATTTCTCGAATCCGCCTACGAGCAGTTCGCCGAACTCACGGGCCGCCGTTATGGCCTCATCAGCCAGTACAAAACCGACGACGCGGAGACGGTTTTCGTCTCGCTTGGCTCGGCTGCTGAAAACATTGAGGCCGCAGTCGATTACCTGCGCCAGACGCGCGGCGCCAGCGTCGGCTCCATCCACGTCAACGTAATTCGCCCCTTCCCTGAAGCCGCCATCGTCGCCGCGCTCAAAGGCAAGAAGAATGTCATCATCCTGGAGCGCACGGACGAGGCGCTCTCCGGCGACAATCCGCTTGGCCGCGACATTCGCACCGCTTTCTCCAAAGCCGTGCAGTCCGTTGCGGGGTTGCCCGCGATTTCGCTCGCCGAAGTCCCCAAGATTTACGGCGGCTCGTATGGCCTCGGCTCGCGCGACTTCCGCCCCGAGCACATCATTGGCGCTTACGAGTTTGCCACTGCCAACCGCGCCCGGAAAGACGGCAAGCGCGCCTCTGACGGTGTGAGCTTTTTCGTCCTCGGCGTTGACCACCCCTACGCGGTCATCGGCGACGAGACGCCATCGCTGTTGCCCGAGGGCGCTGTTGCCGTGCGCTTCCACTCCATCGGTGGCTGGGGCGCCATCACCACCGGAAAAAATCTGGGCGCTATCATCGGCGATCTGAACGACCTCCTCTATGCTCGCGACGGCCTCAAGGACTCGCTGGGCAATCCCAAGGAAGTCATCCACGTCAGCGCCAATCCCAAGTACGGCTCGGAGAAAAAGGGCGCGCCGACCGCGTATTTTATGGTTGCCGCCAAGGAGCGCATTCGCGTCAACTGCGACCTGCGCCACGTCACCGTGGTCCTCTGCTGCGACCCCAAAGCCTTCACCCATACCAATCCCCTCGACGGCATGGCCGAGGGCGGAAGCCTGGTCTGGGAGTCCGATCAGCACGGCGAACAGGCTTGGGAGCAATTGCCTCTCTGGGCGCGCAAGCAGATCATCGACAAGCACATTCGCGTCTTCACGTTGCCCGGCTTTGAAATCGCCAAAAAAGCTACCGACCGCGCCGACCTGCAACTGCGTATGCAGGGCAACGCCTTTCTGGGCGCATTCTTCCGCGTCAGCAGTCTGCTCGGCGAGTTCGGCATCACCCAGGAGCAGTATCGCGACGTGGTCCACAAGCAGTACGTCAAAAAGTTCGGCAAGCTGGGCGACGCCGTCGTCGAGTCCAACATGGAAGTCATGATGCAGGGCTACGATCATGTGCAAGAAATCAAGATCGGCGTGCTCTCGGCAGCAGATCACTCCTCCCTGCGCGGCCAGGCGCTGCTGCCCATTTTAGAAACCGTTCCTGTGGGCGACGGAGGTTCTTGCGGCACAGGTTGCCGTTCCCACTCGATGCCCGCCGGCCAGGCCAAGCGCACTCCGTTGGCCAGCATCGCAAACTTCAATGCCGAGTTCCGCTCTCATTTTGGCTATAACCAGCCCGCCTCGCCGCTTGCGGCCGTGGGCATGATCGCCGCCGCCACCGGCGACACAGCCTCCAAGTATGTAGCTCGTCGCGAAACCCCGCTCTACATCCCCGAAAACTGCACCCAGTGCATGGAGTGCATCTCCGTCTGCCCTGACACGGCTCTGCCCAACACCGCGCAGGATCTGGCTACTCTGCTGCGCACCGCCGTCAATCACTATGTAGCCAAGGTTGAGGACCGCACCAAGCTCATGGCCGCGCTGCCGGAGATCGAGCGCCTCACTCGCCAGCGTATGCTCGCCGACGTCAAAACCGGCACGCCTCTGCCCGCCATCCTTCGCGAAGTCATCGATTCCCTCGAAGGCTTGTCCCCAGAGTCAAAGAGCGGCGTCCTCGAAATTCTCGACAAGGTTCCCATGGCCTACCAGAAGGTGAACGCCATCTTCAGTTCGCCGGAGCGCAAAGCTCCCGGCTCGGGCGGCATCTTCTCCATCTTCGTCTCCGATTTGTGCAAAGGCTGCGGAGCCTGCGTCACTGCCTGCGGCGACCACCACGCGCTCAAGATGGTGCCTGAAACAGAGGCGGTCAATGCCAAGCACATGACCGGCACCGGCTTCCTCGATCTGCTGCCAGACACTGCGCAGAAGTACCTGGGCCTTTTCAACGCCGACCATCCCGCCGACTCGAAGACCGCCACGCTGCGCAATATGCTCATGGTGCGCTCCACCTATGACGCGCTGGTTGCCGGCGATGGCGCTTGCGCTGGTTGCGGAGAAAAGTCCGTCCTGCGCTCCATCGCCGCGGTCACTGAGGCCTATATGCGCCCCGTCTTCCACGCCAAGAGCGACCGCCTTGTTTCCAAAGCATCCGACCTGGACAAGAACGGCGCGAAGCGCCTCGCCGCGCTCAAGGCCCGCAATCTTGCCGAGTACAATCTGCTTCGTCAGGCCATCGCTCATCTGATCTTCGGCTTGGGCGGCGAAGACGAAAAGGACACCCGCGCCCGCATCGCCGGCTACGAGAACACCCACGGTCCCATCAGCGATGCCGAGATGGTCGAGGCCATCTCCGCGGTCCTGCTTACGGAGGCCTTCAACCACAAGAACCTGCAAGCCGTTGATGGCCGTCTCGCCAACGGCATGAGCGTGATGGCCATGGCCGCCCACACCGGCTGCAACACCGTCTACGGCTCAACCGAGCCTAACAATCCTCACCCTTACCCCTGGATGAACTCGCTCTTCCAGGACGGCGTCACCGTTGGCTGGCTGATGGGCGAGAGTTTCATCGTCGATCACGCCCGTCGTTCCGTCATTCCCGAGCGGCTCGCCGACATCCTCCTCACCTGCGAGACAAACGTCATCAGCGACGAGGAGTATTACCACCTCACCCACTTCACTGATGCGCTGATGACCGATCAGGAGATCGTCGAGCTGCCCAAGGTCTGGGCCGTCGGCGGCGATGGCGGCATGGGCGACATCGGTTATCAGAATGTCTCCAAGGTGATGCTCCAGAACCGGCCCAACGTCAAGGTTCTCATGCTCGATACGCAGGTCTACTCCAACACCGGCGGCCAGAACTCCGACTCGTCCCCCATGCTGGGCGGCGGTGACATGAACACCTACGGCGCGGCCACCCAGGGCAAGAACATTGAGAAGAAGACCGTCGCTGAAACCTTCCTCGCCGGCCACGGTTCGCCCTTCGTGGCGCAGGTCTCCATGGCCAACGCTCCCAAGCTTTACCGCGCCATCCTCGATGGCCTCGAGTATCGCGGCACCATGTTCCTCCAGGCCTTCACCACCTGCCAGCCCGAGCACGGCGTCGCCGACGACATGGCCCTCATCCAGGCCCAGCGCGTCCGCGATTCGCGCGGCGTGCCCGAGTTCGTCTTCAACCCGCGCCTCGGCGAAACCTATCAGGAAGCACTCGACATCAAGGGCAATCCTTCCATCGATCTGGATTGGTACGAGACCAAAAACAAAGTCACCGGCGAAACCGCGCGCTACACCGTCGCTCACTGGTGCGTCACCGAGGCTCGTTTCCGCAATCATCTGAAGAAGATCAAGCCGGACCAAAGCCAGGAAAAAATCCCGCTGGAAAATATGCTGGTCCGCATCACCCAGCAGGATGTGGTCTACCGCCGCTATCTAACGCCCGGCCACCGCGCCTTCATCCCGGACTTCGGCGTTTATATCACCGTGGAAGACGCCGGCAAGACAACCTTCTACGCACTTAGCCGTCAGTTAGTCTTGTTCTGCGTCGAGCGCCGCAAGGCATGGCGTATGTTGCAATCCAAGGCCGGCATCGTGAACAAGGAGTACGCCGCTCAGCGCGACTTACTAGCAGAGGTAGACTCCGGCAAGCTCTCGCTTGCGGACTTCTTCGCCCACGCCCACGAACTCCTCAAGGAGCGCCTCGCCGCAGTTGTACTAGGTCTTTGAACGCTTGATTTTGTACCATCATCGGGTGCCCCACATCTCGATTTTGAGATGTGGGAAAGCACAAGCCCAATGAAACTTCTTCACCCGGTCACCATCTTAGTTCTCGATGGCTAGCACGTCGTAATTGTAGTTGATCATCACGCGCTTGATAGGAGACGGGTACTTTGGAAGTTGTAAGTTCTTTTCAAAGGAAAAATCACCTACCATCGGAATCAAACCAAGGCGCACGATTTTGCCATCGGTCAGTTCAAGATATACTGGCACAAGCATTTTGAAGCTTGCCGGAACTCCTGATTGCGCCAACTTGAAATGTACGGTTGTTGCATCGCCATCCTTCGTCAACTGGCTCTCGAAGTGATAAGTCGGCAGGTCCGTGCCATACACATACTGGTTGAAGAACCAATCCATGCGATGATTGCCGTCCAGATCCATTTGGGGGCTCATATGCTTCTCTACCATAGCTTTGAAATCTTCTGTGGTGGCTGCTTGCAGGCGATAAGTTGTAAGAAAGTCATGCATGGTATCGATGAATCGTTGGTCCCCGTCCTTCGGAGACCACATCATCATCCGGATCATGTGCAGAATATATGCACCCTTGGGGTAAACGAGGTTCCGGTAAATATTGAACCCCGTCTTCTCAGTGCTGAGCCGGAAACCCATGGTAACCGGGCCCACATCGATAGGACGGAATCCCATCGTGTTTTTTTCCGTAATAAGTCTTCGCTCCTCTTTCCAGAACTCGTGGAAATCATCCGGTTTTGGCCGCGTGAGTTGCAGAAAGATGGAAGCCGAGGCATCCGCAAACCCTTCGCTCATCCACTGGTCGCGATAACTGCGGAATCCTACCGTCTGCCCCCACCACTGGTGCGAAACCTCATGCGGGGTAACGATCTTCCAGTACATATCCTCCTGATGCAGTCCCAAAAAGTGCTGCTGCGTTTGGTCGAGAAAGCCGCAGATCGGCAGGTACACCAGCATTGGCCAGCTCTGCCCGTAGTTGCAGGCAAACTGTTGAGTCAGGGCAATGTGGTCGAACGGGATCGGTCCAAAATAATTGGTATATAACTTTGCCGCAATTTCTCCCTGACTTAGTTGCATGGGTATCATCGCTGTCGTATGGATGTTGTCACTAATCGACCCGGTATCTGAACGGTTTCCGTCCAACTTCGGAAGTTTGGAGGCGGCGTTCATCATTGAAAACATGTCCGGAGAATTCGTGTTGGCATAGGCGTCAATGGTCAGCTTGTCGCCTTGCTTGTCTTCCAGTTTGGACTCTTTCATGGTGAAACTGCCCAGGTTGAAGCCCACCACGGCTAGCGGCTCTTCGGTCTTCCACTCGCTCGACGTAATTTTCCCGTCCGTGCTTTCGTGAACCTTGGTCCCGGTTGCAATCAGCTCCAGGCTTTTCGGCACGTGAAACACCATGTGATAGGTCGCATAGTCTCCAAACCCGCTCGATCCATTCGGATACCAGCTTTGTCTCGCAATAGGGTAGTAGTTATCGCCGCCCTCATTCATTACCACATCTTTGCCGCTATAGGTAATCTTCAACATTGTCGTTTCGCCCTTCTTGAGTGGCTGGGCGAGCACCACGCCGAAATCCGGATCGTCGTCCTTCTTCTCCTGCACGAAGTCCATCGAATCGCCCTTTCCGTTTTCCACCTTCTCGACGCGTAGCGCGGGATAGAGGTCGAGCGGAATTACGGCCATGTCCTCCTGCTCGGCGCGCACCTCTACCGTCGCCACATTCGAGAGAAATCCGCTCTTATCGATGTTGACATCGAGATTTTCGCTGGCAATCATGTAGGCCGAGTTATGCTCGTTGCCATTGGCCGTGCCGTTTGCGTACTCGGCGGCGCGATGGAAAGCGAGGAAATAAGTCATGGCCTCATAGTTCGTACTCCAACTCTCCAACGCCACCTCTTCCGGCTCCAGCCCCGCCACACCGAGCGGATCGTAAACGAACAAGAGGTGACTGTCCTTCTTTCCGCGAACCGCGGCCTCGAAGAAGCCGCCCGGAGTCGGACTCATCACGTCCACCAACAGGCGCAGGTCGAGATTTCCGTAAATCCTGCGATAGTAAAGCGGCCGCCCCTGATACTGAGACGATCCCACGGCGTGATGCCGCAAGAAGCCGCGCAACTCCTCGGCCGCCTTGGCATAATCCGAGCTCGGCTCGCCCTTGCCCGCCGAGGCTTTATGCAATTCCACCGCTGTCTCGTCTGTAAAGCGCAGCACCACTTGGTCGAAGTCCTCGTCGAAGACATCGCTCTTGGTGAAAATGGAGAGATTGTGCCGCTCCTGAACAGTGGGCGGCGTGATGTGCAGGTGTCCTTCGCCCTTGAAAACCGCCCCCGTGATCTTGCCGTTTACCTCGCCATAGAAGGCAACATTGCCGTGCTTGAACGTAAAGACGCCCGCATCGCGGCGCAGTTCAAGGTTGTTGACAGCAATCACCTCTTCGCCCGGCAACAAGTTGCGCAATTGTTGGTAGTACGCATTGGCGTTGGCGGCGTGTTGCGCCCGCAGCATCCCACAGGAATTAAGAAGAAGAAAAACGGCAAGCATCCACGATAAACGGCTACGATGCGTCAACACGATAGCTCCCTTCCAAAATTGCTTCGCACCACTATAGACCATGAGAGAAGAAAGTATCGAATAATCAATTATTTGTTCTCAGTTTTGAAAGGGTACACTTCAGTCATGCTTGGGAAACAGCAATCTTTCCCCTGGCTCTTTGCCGAAAATAACCCTCCACCCGCGCACACTGGTAAAGAAGAGAAAAAAGTACGACCCTCTTCATCCATAGGAGAATCAGGAGAGCCATGCGCAACCTTACTGCAACCATTCCCGGCGATGCCTACCGCCGTGCGCGGGTTCGGGCAGCCCAATGCGGCACTTTCACTCTCCGCGTTCGTCCGCTATCTCATCAAAACGCGCCCCGGAAGGCGTCATTCTCCATCGCTTCCCCATCCCTAACAACAATCCTTCCAGGCACATACCAATGCAAGCCGCCGATTTCCCAAACCTGAAAATTTTCGCGTTTTTCACGGGTGAAACTGTGAAGACGCATCTAACTTATTCAATATCAATATCTTAAATATGCAGCCTACACGGAAACACAAAACCCAATAAACCTGTGAAACCGTGAATGCATACTGAACCCGTTAAAAATCAAAAACTTCCGCGCCAATCCTCCACCGAAACACATACACCGTGAATCTGTGGGCTCTGCGACTCCGCCCCCCTGACAACTGGCCCCAAACATGGTTTCCCAAACAGGGTCCGCCGGTGCGACAATCATCGCGTCGGCCCTCGCCTTTTCGGCAGGGATTCTTCCCCACGGAGATAACCACCATGAAGCGTCTTTTGATCTCTTCGAGCCTTCTGTTCGTTGCCGCCACGCTATCCGCCCAGCAAGCCCCGCCCAAGGCTCCGCCCGCTAGTCCGGCGGTCACCGAGTCGGCGGCCATTGCCGGCAAAGCCATCACCATCGCCTACTGCTCTCCTGGCGTGAAAGGCCGCGAAGGCCACATCTTCACCAAGGATGGCCTTATCAGCACGAACCACGGCTATCCGGTCTGGCGTGCCGGCGCCAATGCCGCTACCAAGCTGCACACTGAGGCTGACCTGACCCTGGGTGATCTGAATGTCCCCAAGGGCGACTACAGCCTGTTTGTGGACATTTCCGATCCCGACAACTGGGTGCTGATCGTCAACAAGCAGACTGGACAGTCGGGCCTGGCGTATGACAAGACGCAGGACTTGGGCCAGGTGAAGATGACCATGACCAAGCCGCCCGCGCTGGTCGAGAATCTGAAGTACACCATCACGGATCTCGGTGGCACAGCCGGAAAGCTCACGCTGGAATGGGAGAACCACTCGGCATCCGTTCTCATCGCCGTGCATTGAAATTCCCGCGTGGCGAATCGGTTACTTACGTCAGGGCGGCTTTTTGCGCGGTATTGCCGCCCTGGCGATACAATAGAAATAGTCGACTGTTAGTCCTCAAGAGGTAAAGATTGTGCCGTTGTATGCATATCGTTGTACCCAATGTGGTCATCGCTTTGAAAAGATCCAGCACTTCAAATCAAAACCGGAGCTTGTCTGCCCCAAGTGCCATGGCGTTCTTGAGCGTCCGCTCACTGCGCCGGCCTTCAAGTTCAAGGGTTCTGGTTGGTATGTGAACGACTACGCGGGCAAGACCGCCGCGCCTGCCGCCTCGTATGCCCCACCCAAGACCAAGACGCCTTGCGGCGGAAACTGCGGAGCGGCTTGCCCTGCCGCTGCGGCTGCCTCCTCTGATGCCAACAGCTAGATTCCTCGGAATCCAGCAAATTGGGAGCCCTTTTTACCAGAGTGCCAGCGGCAGCTTTTGCTCTGGCCGAGCGCAATCGGGGATCGCCATAGGATAATGGGTCGTTGAACGTACAAGGCCCATTGATGACGCCAACTTCCACTCCTTCTCTTCCGCAATCCGGCCACGCAGCTTGTCGTGCGTTTGCTATGGCGGCCATCCTGCTCTTCGCCGCTGGTTTTGCCGCTAGCTTCTCTCATTTTCGCGTTGAGTTTGCCGTCAGCCTTCGCTGGATCGGTCTCGGTCTCTTCCTTCCCTTCGTCGCCCGCCGCCGCTCCCTGCTTAGCTGGACATTTTTTGCAATGCTCGCCGGCGCCGAACTGGGCGTGGATGCGCCCCAAATCGCAACGCAGACGCACTTCCTCGCTGACATCTTCCTGCGTCTCATTCGCATGATCGTCGCGCCGCTCATCTTCGGCGGCATCGTCACCGGCATCGCCGGCCATAACGAACTGCGCGGCGTGGGCCGTGTGGCGATCAAATCAATCATCTTTTTCGAGGTCGTCACCACCATCGGCCTGATTCTGGGCGCTGTCGCCATCAATCTCACCCAGGCCGGAGCTGGCGTCACGCTGCCCGCATCCACCCAGTCCGCCGTGCCTGTCGCCCAACCGCAAGGCTGGCAGCAGATTCTGCTCAATGTCTTCCCGGAGAACGTCGCCAAGTCCGTTGCCGAGAACCAGATTCTCCAAGTCGCCGTCTTCGCGCTGCTCTTCGGCGCGGCGCTGGCCATGTTACCGGAACCCAAGCGCGCCCCGCTCGTCTCCGTCTTGCAGTCGCTCACTGAGACCATGTTCCGCCTCACCCGCATCGTCATGGTCGTTGCGCCTGTTGCCGCTGGGGCCGCGTTGGCCTATACGGTGGGCAGCATGGGCTTGTCCACATTGCTGCCGCTGGTCAAGCTGCTCGCCACCAACTACGTGACCCTCATCATCTTCGTGCTCGTAGTGCTTGTGCCCATCCTCTTCCTGGCCCGCATTCCCATCGGCCGTTTTGCCGCCGCAGTGGCCGAGCCCGCCGCCCTCGGCTTTGCTACCACCTCGTCGGAGGCCGCGCTGCCATTGGCGATGGAGCGCATGGAAGAGTTCGGCGTGCCGCGCTGGATCGTCTCCTTCGTCATCCCCACCGGCTACAGCTTCAACCTGACCGGTTCCACCATCTATCTCTCCATGGCCGCCCTCTTTGCTGTTCAGGCCGCAGGCCTCCATTTCTCCGTGGGTCAACAGATCGTCCTGCTTGCCACGCTGGCGCTTACCAGCAAAGGCATTGCCGGCGTGCCCCGCGCCACGCTCGTCGTTCTGCTTGCTGTCTCAGCTTCCTTTCAGATTCCCTCCAGCGCCGTTCTGATGCTGCTCGGCGTTGACACCCTCATGGACATGGGCCGCACCGGCCTGAACGTCATCGGCAACTGCATGGCCGCCGCCGTCGTCGCGCGGTGGGAAGGCGACTTGAAACCCACCGCGATCTCCGCCTGAAAGCGCTCTCGCCGGAGGATGCTCTCCCCCCAAGCCCGCTAAGATAGTTTCAGTACCGAAAACCCATGCCCTTACTCGATCCCATCCCGTCGCCCGTGGAACACGCCGATTTCGCCACTCTTGAGTGGGAGCCGCTGCTGGCCCTGGTGGCTGGCTTTGCCGCTTCCCCCGTCGGCCGTCAGGCAATTCTCTCGCTCCAGCCCTCCACCGACGAAGCCTGGATCGCCAACCAGCATCAGCTCACCGGCGAACTCCGGCTCCTGCTGGCCGAGCAGACTTCCATCCCTGTCGGCGGTCTCTTCGACCCCACACAACTGGCCGCCAAAGCTCAGATTCCCGGCGCGGCTCTGGAAGCCAATGAGCTGCAAGCCGTCGCCCGCCTGGCCAACGATGTGGCCTCCTGGCAATCGCTCTTGCAATCGCCCCCGGCGCGGCTGGTGGGCAAGCTGCAAGGGCTTTCGGAGCTTTCAGCCGCTCTGGCGGACGGTAGCCTGCGACCGTTGGCTGAGGCAATCGAGCGCACCATTCAGCCCGACGGCTCGCTGGCCGACAACGCCTCGCCCGAGCTAGGCCGCATCCGCCGCGACCAGGAGCGCCAGCAGCGGGTCATTGAAGAAAGCCTGCGCGCCGCTCTGCGCAAGCTCTCCAGTGACGGCGCAACCCAGGAAGACCTCATCACCATCCGCGGCGACCGCTTCGTCATTCCCGTTCGCAGCGAGCTCAAGCGCCGCGTTTCGGGTGTGGTCCACGGCGTCAGCTCCTCGGGGCAAACCGTCTACGTCGAGCCTCTGGAAACCATCGAGCAGAACAACGAACTTGTTCGCCTCATCGAGGAAGAACAGGCCGAGATTCATCGCATCTTCATGGCCCTCACTTGCCAGGTCGGCGGCTATGCTCATGCGCTGGTCGAGGGCGCGCGCGTGCTTGCGCTGGTCGATAGCCTCCAGGCCCGCGCCCGCTTTGCTCGCGACTACGATTGTGTGGCTCCCTCCATTGCGCCTGATCTTCTGCGCCTGGAAGCCGCCCGCCATCCGCTCCTCGAACGGCATCTCCGCTCTACTGGTGGCCATGTTGTCCCGCTCACGCTGGAACTCACCGCAAACGAGCGGCAGCTCATCATCAGCGGTCCCAACACCGGTGGCAAAACCGTTACGCTCAAGACCACGGCCCTGCTGGCCATGATGGCTCAGGCTGGTCTTCCCATTCCCGCCACAGCCGCCAGCTTTCCCGTCTTCACCGCATTCCTGGCCGACATCGGCGACGCGCAATCCATCGAGGCTGAGCTCTCCACGTTTTCCGCGCACATCACCAATCTCGACCGCCTTTCGCGGCTGGCAGGGAACAAATCTCTGGTGCTGCTCGACGAGCTTGGCTCCTCCACTGATCCCGAGGAAGGCGCGGCTCTCGCTGTCGCCATTGCCAGCCATTTTCTGACGGCAGGCGCATGGTCGCTCATCTCCACGCACCACACCTCGCTCAAGGTCTACGCCGCCAACACGGAAGGCGTGCAAAACGCCGCGGCTGGCGTGGACGAACTCACGCTCGCGCCCAACTACCAACTGCGCCTCGGCGTTCCCGGCGCGTCTGCTGGAATCCAAACCGCCGAAAGGCTGGGCCTGAATTCCGCCATCATCGTTGCCGCCCGCCAGCGCCTCGGTTCGCAACAGGTTGACATTGCCCGCTTTCTCGATAAGCTGCACAGCGAACTCACCCAACTCGAAGAGGATCGCAAGGCTGCCCGTGTTGAGCAGTACGCGCTGAATCAGGAGCGGGCGCGTCTCGCTCGCGAGGGCGACGTTGATCTGCGCAATCACACGCGGGAACTGGAAACCAAGCTGGCCTCGTTGCTCAAGGACTTTGAATTCCAGATGCGCGAGACGGTGCGCGCCATCGAAGACCGCGCCGCGCAGCAAAAATTATCCAAGGAAGCCGAACGCCGCATCCTTCGCCTGCGCCGCGAGTTTCAGGAGAGCTTCAACCAGACCGTCGTCGCCCACCGCACCGGAGCCGATGTTGGCGACCAGAACGCCCAGCCGCACCTTCTCAAGCACATCGCCGCCGGCGACCAAGTCCGCCTCAAATCGATGAACAAGGTGGCCACGGTGCAGCGCGAGATCGAGAAAGACCTCTTTGAAGTTGCTCTCGGCCCCATCAAAATGCGCGTCAAGCGCGACGATCTCTGCGAGCCGCAGCCCTTTGGTGCAGATCCTGCGCAGGAGGGGAAGCGCGCCGATCCGCTAGCTGCCGCCCGCAAACAGAAGGGCGTTCACGTCACCATCACCAGCGCCAATACCGACGAGTTGCGCATGGAGATCAACCTTATCGGCCGCACCGTGGACGAGGCCACCGGGGAGCTGGAGAAGTACCTCGACCGCGCCTTCCTCGCCGGTCTGCCCCGTGTCCGCGTCATCCACGGCCACGGCGCGGGCATCCTTCGCCGCGGCGTCCGCGAATTCCTGAAAGGCCATCCTCACGTAGCCACCATCGCCGAAGCCCCGCAGAACGAAGGCGGCCAAGGTGCCACGCTAGTCGAATTGCGCCAGTAGTTGCAAAATAGCTGCAATGTAGCTACGATGGCATTACTGGCCAGAGAAGGGAATGGGAGCCCCTCCAAAGCTGGCAATAACCGGGAGGAAAGCGATGGCGAAATGGAAGTATTTCAATTCGATTGGGACGTAGAAAATATCCGTCACCTTGCCCAGCACGATATTTTGCCAGCCGAAGCCGAACAGGTACTGAAAAACCGGCCACGCGACCTTGAGTTTGAGCTTCGCAATGGCGAGGAACGCGTGACTCAGATTGGTGAGACCGATGCAGGTAGAATTCTCATCGTGGTTTCAACCATGCAGGATCGGAAAGTTCGTGTAGTCACAGCTTGGCCTGCAAAGGAAAGACTCCGGCGATACTTCCAAACACAGAAGAGGAATGGCAATGTTGGCAGAATTGAAGAACAAGACCTTCGCGAATGAAGCAGAAGAAGCCGCGTGGTGGGAGTCGCACGAGGACGATCTAGCCGATGAGTTTGAGAAGGCTACCGCCGAGGGACGTGCTGGTATTGGCACAGTGGCCAAGCGGGCGGCGTTGCCATCTACCACCATCCGCCTCGACCCTCATGACATTGCTGCGGCCCGCGTGCAGGCAGCAGAGCGCGGTTTGCGCTACCAGACTTATTTGAAAATGATCATCCATGAGGCGCTGCGTAAGGCCAAACCTGGCCGCAGGGCCACAGCTTCGTGATCGAGTAATCGCCGGGTGCCCCATCCTTCGCTGTTTTCTTGCGAAGGGTGGGATGCCGAGAAGTCTATGCGAGCGAATAGCGAGCGTCTGCCGCACCGCAGGTGCTTACGCCATTGCTTCCTTCGTCATCGGCTCAAACTTCAACTGGTTTGTGGCGTGGTCCACGTCGATGCGGACGTGCGCGCCGTGCAGCACTTCGCCGTTGAGGATCTTGATGGCCAACGGATCCTGAATCATGCGCTGCAAGGCTCTCTTCAGCGGACGCGCTCCATAAGCCGCATCGGAGCCCGAAGTCAGAATCAGTTGCCGCGCCGGCTCGGTCAGTTCGAGCGAAATCTTCCGGTCTTCGAGCAGTTTGCTCAACTCGTTCAGCCGCAGGTCGAGAATCTTGCTCATCTGCGCCGCGCCCAGCGGGCGGAAGATCACAATGTCGTCCACGCGGTTGAGAAACTCCGGCCGGAAGTGTTCGCGCAGTTCGCGCATCACCGGTTCGCGCGCGGCATCGAAGTCGTGCGTGCTCTTCAGCGCGTCGCCGCGCAGCAGATGCGCGCCCAGGTTCGAGGTCATAATCAGCACCGTGTTCTTGAAGTCCACCGTGCGGCCCTTGGCGTCGGTTAGCCGTCCATCGTCCATCACCTGCAAAAGAATGTTGAAGACATCCGGATGCGCCTTTTCGATCTCGTCGAAGAGAATCACCGCATACGGCCTGCGCCGGACAGCTTCGGTCAGTTGGCCGCCCTCGTCGTAGCCCACGTAACCCGGAGGCGCGCCGATCAGCCTTGCCACGGAGTGCTTCTCCATGTACTCGCTCATATCGATGCGCACCATCGCCTGCTCATCGTCGAACATGAACTCGGCCAGCGCCCGCGCGGTCTCCGTCTTGCCCACGCCCGTTGGACCTAGAAAAATGAAAGAGCCAATCGGCCTGCGCGGATCGCTCAAGCCAGCCCGCGAACGGCGAATCGCATTGGCCACGACGGTCAACGCCGCATCCTGCCCGATCACCCGCTCCCGCAGACGCTTCTCCATTTCGACGAGTTTGGTTACTTCGCCTTCGAGCATCCGCGAAACGGGAATCCCCGTCCACTTGCTCACGATGTTGGCAATGTCTTCCTCGTCAACCTCTTCCTTCAACATGCGAGCGACAGTTCCGTCCTTTTGCGCTCCGTCCTGTACCGCGTTCAACTTCTTCAGTTCGGCTTCCAGTTTCGGCAGTTCACCGTATTGAATCTGCGCGGCGCGGTCCAGTTGCCCCTTGCGCGTCTGTTCCTCTGCCTCGAAGCGCAACGCTTCAATCTTCTTTTTCAGCGTGCTTACGTGGCTGATGGCTTCGCGCTCTTTCGTCCAGCGGGCGCGGAGGGCTGTAATCTTCTCATGCAACTGCGCCACTTCGCGTTCAACCACATTCCGCCGTTCGATACTATTGGCGTCTGTCTCGCGCTTCAGTGCAGCCTTTTCGATTTCCAGCGATGTCGCCTCGCGCTCCAGTTGATCGATCTCCGTGGGCACCGATCCGATCTGGATGGCCAGCGAAGCCGCAGCCTCGTCCACCAGGTCGATGGCCTTGTCGGGCAAAAAGCGGTCGCTGATATAGCGATGCGAAAGCGTTGCGGCAGCGACGATAGCTGCGTCCTTGATGCGCACGTTGTGGTGTGCCTCGTAGCGTTCTTTCAGGCCGCGCAGAATGGCGATTGTGTCCTCGACGTTCGGCTCGCCGACATAGACGATCTGAAAGCGCCGCTCCAGCGCCGCGTCCTTTTCGATGTATTTGCGGTACTCGTTCAGCGTGGTTGCGCCGATAGCCCGCAGTTCGCCGCGCGCCAAGGCCGGCTTCAGCATATTGCTGGCATCAATGGCTCCCTCGGCCGCGCCCGCCCCGACAATCGTGTGCAGCTCGTCGATGAACAGCACGATCTCGCCATTAGATTCTTCAATTTCCTTGAGTACCGCTTTGAGCCGGTCCTCGAATTCTCCACGAAACTTCGCCCCAGCTAGCATCGAACCCAGGTCCAGCGAGATTACCCGCTTGTCCTTGAGGCTCTCCGGCACGTCGCCGGAGACAATGCGCCGCGCCAGGCCCTCGACGATGGCTGTCTTGCCTACGCCCGGTTCGCCAATCAGCACAGGATTGTTTTTGGTGCGCCGGCTCAGCACCTGGATTACGCGGCGAATCTCTTCGTCGCGGCCGATGACCGGGTCCAACTTGCCGCGCCGGGCCAGTTCCGTCAGATCTTGGCCGTATTTTTCCAACGCCTGAAATTTCCCCTCTGGATTCTGATCCGTTACGCGTTGTGTCCCGCGCACAGCGGTCAGTGCCTGCAAGATCGCCTCGTGTGTCGCGCCCACGGCCACCAGCGCCTCGCGTGCGGCTTCGCCCTTCAAGTGAGCCGTCCCCAGCAGCAGGTGTTCTGTGGAGACGTACTCGTCCTTGAAGTTCGCAGCCTCGTGGAAAGCCTGGTCCAGCACTTTGTTGAGCGCCTGGCTCAGGCCTGCCTGCGCGGCCGCTCCACCCACCCGAGGCAGTTTTTCCTCGATCTGGTGGAGATCGTTTTCCAGCCGTTCGATGGGCACACCAATCTTTTCAAGAACCGCGGGAATCACACCCTCGCGATCCTCGATGAGCGCCAGCAATAGATGTACCGGCAGCACTTCCGGATTTCCCAATTCGGTCGCCCGCGTTTGTGCCTGTTCCATTGCCTGCTGCGACTTGACGGTCAGTTTTTCCCAACGAATAGCCATGTTCACCTCAGTAGATAGTTATCAGTAGCCAGCGTCCGATCGACGAGTGGCAACGATCAGGACTTAGCTGCGTTTTCAGAACCTTTATCATTCTGCCCGCCTTGTCCTGTATGCAGATGCTCACTTCAGACCACCGGAAGCTGACCACTGTTAGCTGTAATCTGTCTGCTGCTCTTACGCCACTTTGATTGCGATCTGCTTCGGCTGCGCTTCCGGCTTCTTGGTCAGCTCCAGCTTCAACACACCCGCATTGTAGCTTGCCGCCACGCTCTCCGTATCGACCGTGGAGGGAAGCGTGAAAGCGCGATAGAAGCTGCCGTAGCGCCGCTCGATCCGATGGAAGTTCTGCTCCTTCTCCTCCGCCTCGAACTTGCGCTCGCCCTTCACCGTCAGCGTATGGTCCTCAATGTGCACATCCAGATCCTTCTGGTCGATGCCCGGAACTTCCAGCTTGAGGACCACCTTCTGTGCGTCTTCATAGATATCGACTGGCGGCACAAAGCCGACAGCCGCCACCTGCTCTTCCCCTTCGTTCAGATCGCGAAACAAAGAGTTGACGCGGTTCTGCAAAGCGACGACTTCCCGGAATGGGTCCCAACGAGTGATTGTCATGATTCTTTATCTCCTGATGGATTGAAAATCTATTGGCTTGAAACCTGAGCCCAAGCCACTCAATAAATCTGATATAACTATATCGCAAAAGATTCACAAAATATGCGCAATGTACACTCATATATTCGAGAAAATTGATATTTATGTTGGTTCCAATTATTTAGAAGAAGAAAACAGAATTATCCCCTCTCGCCCAAACCAACCCTCAATCGCCGCGTTCAGTCTTGGGCCTCTGGATTTACTTCTCGATCTCAATCTCCGGGAATTTCCGCCTGACCGCAGCCTCAACCGCGGCGTGTTCAGGCTTGCCGCTGGAGCGAGCCAGCGCATCGCGGGCGTGAGCGGCGTCTTCTATTGGATAGCGCCGGGTTTTCGGAAACACAAAATCGCCTTTGGGCAGGTCTTCCCGTTTCGCGTACGTGAGCTTCGTCATGCGTCTACCTCCGAGCCTTCCAGCCCCTATACGGCATTTTCTATCCGGAGGGGGGAGTGGGTCTGTCCAAAGTTGCACGCCGGGTAAAGTGATTCAGGGGCAGAATCATCGCCTTTGCTGACCCCTGATCTGATCCCTCTCCACTGACCTTCTACAATCAAGAGAGATGATCCATCTCTCCAGCCTTCCCTCTTACATGGACTGGCACTGGCTTTGGCTGACCGTGGCTGCTTTTCTGGCCGGGTTGCTCAACGCCGTGGCCGGCGGTGGCTCGTTTTTGCTTTTTCCCGCCATCCTGGGGATGAAGATTCTGCCCATCCAGGCCAACGCCACCAACACGGTGGCTCTGTGGCCTGGCCAGTTTACCTCGGTGGTCGCCTATCGCCACGACATCCGCAAGAACCTCCGCCTGGCTCTGCCCATGAGCGTGGCCGGACTCATCGGCGGCACGGCGGGCGCTCTTGTGCTGCTCAACACGCCACAGATGACCTTTTTGCATCTGGTGCCCTGGCTACTGCTGATATCCTCTTCGATCTTCGCTGTTACCGGCCCTGTCTCCCGCTGGCTGGCCCGGCGCACGGGCGCCGCGCTCTCTTCCCCCAAGCCGCCGCGCTGGCTGCCGGTATTTTTGGCCACCGTAGCGGTCTGCTTTTACATTGGCTATTTCGGGGCCGGTGCGGGCTTTCTGCTCATCACCCTGCTTTCGCTCTTTGGCTATCGGGATCTGCATGAGATCAACGCCCTCAAGGTGATCTCCACCACTCTGGCCAACGGGGTTGCTTTCATCATCTTTGTCGTCGGCGGCCAGGTCGTCTGGCGCTACTGCCTGCTGGCCATGGTTACCTGCGCCATCGGCGGTTACGCCTCGGCCCGCTTATCCCACCGCGTTCCACAGTCTTTACTCCGCGGGCTGGTCATTTTTATCGGCCTCTTTATGGCCGCATGGTTCTTCTGGAGAAATCATTAATATGAATGTAAGTTGGATGGCAAATTCGGTCGGCACCTTTGCCGGCCTTTGCACAACGCTTTCCATGGTGCCTCAGCTTTATAGCATCTGGAGGCGCAAAAGCGCTCGCGATGTCTCCCTGTTCATGTTCCTGGTCTTCGGTCTCGGCGTTGTCTTGTGGCTCACCTATGGCATCGCGATCAAATCAGCCCCCGTCATCGTCGCAAATGGCGCCACACTGGTGCTGGTCATCGCCATCCTGACCCTCAAGCTGTACTACGACAGCCGCC
>Ga0224531_1000464_pt1 | contig 20208 bp, 21 predicted proteins | sample CBST100metaG_FD_179876 | JGI IMG/M metagenome (GOLD analysis project Ga0224531, IMG submission 179876) | Peat soil microbial communities from Stordalen Mire, Sweden - C.B.S.T100 | ecosystem: Environmental > Terrestrial > Soil > Wetlands > Peat | place: Sweden: Norrbotten County, Stordalen Mire...
GACCCGTTCGGCCCGATCAGGATGTTCAGTGGACGCAACTCGATCTCTTCGGTATTGGGTCCGAAGGAGAGCAGGTTAACCGGGCGGATCGACTTCAAAAACGGTTGCTGGGCCATAGCTCCGCCTCCTTGCTTTTGGAAAATGTCTGCACGGTATCACTTTACCTCAAACAAATGGGGAAGCAGGATTCTCCGGCTGGGCGAAGTGCCTGGAACGGCAACATCGTCCCGCAGACAGCCGTTGGGGGCTGTCCCTTCAACTTCGCGGGGCGAGGTTCTTGGTGTTCTGGTAGGTGTAGACGATGCGGTGGGTGACGGTGATGGTGGAGAGTACTGCCAGAACCCAGAGTACCGGGGCCATTGCGCCCCAGTGGTTGAACAGGGCGCCCAGAATGACCAGCACGATGCGCTCCGGCCGTTCCATGAAACCCACCTTGCATTGGCCGATGAGAGCCTCAGCGCGAGCGCGCGTGTAGCTGACCATCAGCGAAGTGACCATCACAAAGGCCACCAGCACCACATATCTGAATCTATTGATGCGGCCGTAGTAGACCAGCAATCCGAAGAAGAGCACCACGTCGGAGTAGCGGTCGATCACCGAGTCGAAAAACGAGCCGAAGACGGTGACCTGGTTGTTGCGCCGCGCCACACGGCCGTCCACCATGTCGAAGATGCCTGCGCCGAAGATCACCATGCCCGCATAAAAGAACATCCAGTCGGCATTGGCGGCGTTGGCGTGCCCAAAGAGAAATGCGGCCACGATGTTGATGACCAAGCCGATGAAAGTAAGTATGTTGGGCGAGATGCGGGTCAGCGCAAGGCCATGGACGATCTTGTCAAGAAGCCATCCGCAGGCGCGGCCGAAAGCGCTGGTCCAGGTCGTTGCCATTGTTCCTACTTCCGCTCCAAATTCTTCTCTAGGCCGGCACCGGCTTCAGCTTCGGCGGCGGCGGCTTCATCGTGGATGGTGGTCAGTTTCAGGATTTCCAGTTCGCGCTTGCCGTTGGGAGTGACGATGGTGGCTACGTCGCCCACCCGCTTGCCCACCAAACCGCGACCGATGGGCGAGGTGGTCGAGATCAGCCCCTTTGATACGTCGGATTCCTCGCTGGTCACCAGCCGGTAGACGATCTCCTCTTCCTTGGTCGAGTCGAAGACCACCACCGTTGAACCAAAGCCTGTCCTATCCCTGGGAATGTTGGTCAAATTGACCAAAGAAAGCTCGGCCATGCGCCTTTTGAGCTGCGCCAGACGGGCATCCACGAATGTCTGGCGCTGCTTCGCCATGTGATATTCGGCGTTTTCCGACAGGTCTCCCATGGCCACCGCCTTCTTGATTTCGGCTGGAAGCTCATGGTTGAGTTCGTGTTCAAGGATTGCGATCTCTTCAAGTAGCTTTTTTTTGATGTGTTCAGGCATCCGAATTCCATGGCGGCGAGCAAGGTTGCTCAATCCGCGAAAGATAAAAGAACTTAACTTCTTATTATACGCGGGAGAAGGAAGACAGTAATCAGTGGGCAGTGGTCAGGAAAACGCGGCTCGCGAACCAAACGGGGAATCTCAGGGCATAAACGCAAAGCCCATGCACACTGAACCGGGCCGGCAGAAGTGATGATGATCCTTAACCCCCTGACCTCTGTTCCTCCAGGAAAGACTGCAAGATGAGCGTAGCGGCCACCTGATCGACGACTCTCCGGTGCTGCTGCCGGGCGTGGCCGGCTTCGTAGAGAATCTGGTGCGCCTCACGGGTGGTCAGCCGCTCGTCCCGCAGGTGGATGGGCAGTCCGGTCAATTCCGCCAGCTCGGCGGCAAAGGCCTGCGTTTTGGCGGCCTGGGGGCTTACGTCGCCGGAGAGATGCAGGGGATTGCCCACCACGATGCCCACCACCCCAAACCGCCGGCAGAGCCGCGCGAGCGAACGCAAGTCCTCGCGCCGGTTGTGACGCCGTTCCAGCGTGAGCACCGGCTGAGCGGTCAGGCCCAACTCGTCCGACACAGCCACGCCAATGCGGCGGTTGCCAACGTCGAGGCCAAGATAACGGGGATGCGAAACAGTTTCCAGCTTCAAGCTCCTGGCTTTCAGCTTAAAGCCCGGCACCCAAGGGAAGAAATGCCTTGTACGGGCCGGACGCCCGGTACAATGATAGTTAGTGAGTCTTCAGAGGTTTTTTTGCGTCTTAAAGAAGGGTTGATAGCAAAGAATGGTACGCCGCAGACGAACGAGTAGAAGAAAAAGGGGTTCTGGCGCGGCGACAGTCTTTCGGGCGTTTTTTCTCGTCTTACTGTTAGCGGCAGGCGCCGCTGCCTGGCTGGTTTTTGCGCCTTTCGGGCCTGAGAAGGAGACGTTTGTCGAGCTGGCGCCGGGATCTTCCACGCTGCGGATGGGCAGGCAACTGGAAGCGGCAGGCGTGGTGCGCAGCCAATTTGCATTCGACCTGGTGCGCTGGTGGAAACGGGGAACGCTCAGAGCCGGCGAGTACCGGTTCGACCACCCGGCCGCGGTCACCGAGGTCTATGCGCGCATCAGTCGCGGCGATGTTTTTACCAAGACGGTCACCATTCCTGAGGGCGCGAGCATTTTTGAGATTGCCTCCCGTGTGGAGGAGGCAGGACTTGGCGATCGGCAGGATTTTCTGGATGCGGCCATAAAGCAGAAGGGGCTGGTGGCTGATCTCGATCCTGGAGCAGTGAGCCTTGAAGGCTATCTGTTCCCCGATACGTATCATTTCCCCCGCAAATTCGGCCCGGCGCAGATTTGCGCGGCGATGGTGCGGCGCTTCCGCGTGGCGGCTGGACAACTGGGATTGAAAGGGAATGTGCATCGAGTGGTGACTATGGCTTCGCTGGTGGAACGGGAGACGGCCGTGGAGGCAGAGCGTCCGCTGGTGGCCAGCGTCTTTGAAAACCGCCTGGCCAAGAAGATGCCGCTCATGACCGATCCCTCAGTCATCTACGGCCTGGAGCTCAGCGGGCGCTGGAGGGGCACGATTTACGAGAGCGATCTGAAACTTGATACGCCCTACAATACCTATTTGCACGGCGGTCTGCCGCCGGGTCCGGTGGCAAATCCCGGCCTGCGGTCGTTACGCGCGGCCATGGAGCCGGCGAAGACGGATTATCTCTACTTTGTGGCCGCTGGTGCTAATCCCCAGGGAAGGTCGCTGTTTTCCAGCACCGTCGAAGAGCATGCACATGACGTGGCCGGTTACCGGCACGCCGTGAAGAAGGCAGGTAGCCAGTGAGAACAAGCCTGCGCCGTGCCGCCTGCGCGACTCTTGCCGGTCCGATCCTTCTGCTCTCCGGGTGCCTCTTCACCACCCGCAAGCTGCCCGTTCCCAAGCCGCCTTTGGTCACCCAGACAGTCACGCCGGATGAGCTGGTGGCGCGTCTCAACCAGCGCTGGGCAGCGATTGATAGCCTGACCGCCACGGTCGAGATCCAGGCCAGCGTGCTCAAGACCAAAGAAGGCGTGGAAAGGGACTACACCACCTTTCGCGGGCATATCCTGATGCGCAAGCCGGAGATGCTCAGGGTGTTGGGCCAGGTTCCATTTGTTGGTACGCGCATGTTTGATATGGCCAGCGACGGAAAGAATTTCACGTTGTTCATTCCGTCGAAGAATATGGCTGTCAAGGGTTTGGACGCGGTGGAGAAGAAGTCGGCCAACCAGTTGGAGAACCTGCGGCCGGGATTTTTCCTGGACGCGATGGTAGTGCGGGGGCTGGAGCCGGACGACTGGTACTCGGTGGTAACGGACTCGGAAACGGTAGAGGATAAAGTCAGAAAACACCTGTTTACCGTCCCGGAATACGTTCTCAGCATCAGCCGCCGCAACCCAGGCAGCAACCGGTTGACGCCCGTGCGCATCATCACCTTTAATCGCGACAATCTGATGCCTTCTCAACAAGATATATACGACAGCGCCGGCAACCTGGAGACCGTGGTCAACTATACGAACTACCGGGATTTCGATTCCGTCAGTTCCCCCTCTATGATCACCATCAAGCGTCCGCTTGAGGAGTATCAGCTCGTTCTGACGGTCGAGAATTTGAAGGAGAACATGACGCTCACGGACGACCAGTTCCAGATCAAGATCCCCGAGGGAACCAAGGTTAAGAACATGGAGTAGCAAGCCGCGATTTGGCCGGGGGGAGTGACGCGATCCGCGTCCCAACAGCCCGCCGAAACAGATGAAGCGCCCGATTCGTGCAACGGTTCACTCGCCGCACAGATCGGGCGCATTTTTGTCTCCGGTCCTCACGGCAGAACCGATTCCGGCTGTGTTAGTATCCCGGCAAACGCAATCACTGCATTTCAAGGGAGCCAAGCATGGAAAGCAACCTCCGCCCGCTCACTCTCGGTGAGATCCTGGATCGCACCGCCCAGCTCTACCGGACAAATTTTCTTCTCTTTGCTGGCATCTTTGCCGTATACGCCGGCGTGTTGCTCGTGCTGAATCTGTTGCGGCTCGGCCTGGCAGCGTTGCTGCAAGCTCAACACCTGGCCTGGGCCTTGGTATGGGTCAACGCGATCAGCTCATGCGTTGAATTGCTGATTATGTTCCTTCTCTTTGGAGCGGCCATCGCCGCCATTAGCCGCGCCGTGGCCTGGGTTCACCTGGGCGAACCGGCCACCATCCGCGGCGCCTATCTGAGCATCCTGCCCCGCCTGGGCCGTTATCTCTGGCTGATGACCATCACCGCCTTCAGGGTTTGGACGCCTCTCGTGCTGATCTACGCCGGTCTTCTCGGAACCATTTTCTTTTACGGTCCCAAGGGCGTTGGGAGCCACACTGGCGCAGCCGCCCAACAGGCCGCCGCGGCCAACCCCCAGGCAACGGCGGCCGTTCTTGTGGCTTCGGTGGCCTTCTTTCTGCTGTTGATCCCTGTCGGCATCTACCCATCCTGATGAGCCTGCGCTACTCGTTGGCGGTACCGGCCTGCGTGATGGAGAACATGAAGGCCCGCAAGGCGATCCGCCGCAGCATTGAACTGGCCAAAGGCTCGTGGGGACGCATCTTCCTCCTGGGGCTGCTGGTCGGAGTCATCAAGCTGGCTCTGGTTGGCGTCACTCAGGCCTTTGTTTTTGTGGCAGCTTTCAAGCACCCTGGACAGCAGTTGGGGCTGGGGATTGCTGCCATCTCGCAGATCATTGGCTTCTTTACTACCAGCTTTCTGGGGCCGATCTGGGCCGCCGGCATTACTCTTTTCTATTACGACCAGCGTATTCGCAAGGAGGGCTACGACATCGAGTGGATGATGCAGGCCGCCGGCCTGACCGTGCCGGGGGCAGCGGATGATCTGTCAGCCGCTGGACCGGCGACCTTCGCCGAAGAGGCTCCATCCGCCGGAGAGCTGGCCGCGCCCACCGCGCCTGAGGAGGACCAGGGCTGACGACTCGGACTCAACTCGCTCGGGCGGCGATGGCCGCGGCTCTTGTCGCATTTCTTGGTGCGCTGCCGTCTGGCAGTGAGGCTACTGCGTCCGCCGCTCAGCCCACGCGCAATGTTCGCGAGGCTTCGTTGGCCGAGTACCGCCAGCACCTGGTTGAGCTGAACACCGTGGTGGAGGCTTGCGCCAAGGCGCGGGATACCAAGACTTGCGACCCCGCGCTGACGCGGCAGGATGACCATGTGCCCCTGAGCAACGCACCCGGCGCGGAAAGGCGGCTGGTGCGTTACGGCTGGCTGCGCGTGCTGCTCGCGAGGGCCCAGATCAAGGACGAGACTCAAGACACAAGCCAGACGAAGGCCCAGGTCAAGCCGGCCGCTGATGCGCAGAAGCCTCCTGCCGAGGAGGCGACGCGGCCTCCGAGGCCGACCACCAGCCAGCTATTGCAGAGCGCCGAGTCGCGCCTAACTCGAGATCTGGCCCAGGCAGACGCAGTGACGGCAGCCCCGCCCGCAGCCCCTGTTGATCACGTCCGAGAGCGCGGCACAATGAAGCAAGTGCTGGCTGGCCGCGACTTCCGTAACCTGGAGGAGCCCACGGCGCGCGATTCGGCTCTTGAAAAGCTAAGTTCCTGGCTCAACTGGCTCTTTGAAAGCGCCGCGAAACTGCGCGCACGCTCGGCTTGGGTGGGACGCGCGATCGTGTGGGGCTTTATTCTGGCCGTCTGTGTTGGGTTGGTATGGGGCCTGATGCAACTGGAACGCAGTTGGCGCATCCGGCTGGTGCCGCAGAACGACGGACCGGTTGCCGGAGCCGCCTCGGCCCGCGACTGGCAACTGTGGCTCGCAGACGCGCGCCGCGCAGCCGCCGCTGGACAATGGCGGGAAGCGATTCATTTTGTCTACTGGGCGGCGATTTCAAGGCTCGAATCAAGGCGGCTCTGGCCGGCTGACCGGGCGCGCACTCCGCGTGAATACCTAGCGGCGGTGGCTCAGGAAGACCCGCGCCGCGCCGGGCTGGCCTCACTCACCGGCAGCTTTGAGCAGACCTGGTACGGGGGCCGAGCAGCGGGCGAGAGTGACTATCTGAAAGCCGAAGCTCTGGCTGAAGAGCTGATTGCAGGAAACAGCGCGGCGGGCGCCGGAGCCAGCAAAGGCGGGGCGCGATGAACTTCCTCTCCTCGCTCGATGCCAAGGATCGCCGCCTGCTGTTCTGGTGCGTGGGGATTGCGATCGCGCTTGCGGTTGCCACGGGCTTTCTGCTGCCCAGCGCAAACAATGACAATCCGCTGCCCTCCACCTATCTGGCCGGCCAACACGGCGCCCGCGCAGCCTATGAGACGCTGCTCCGCTCCGGTTACTCTCTGGAACGCTGGGAACGGCCTCTGAGCGAGTTGGCAGCCACGGCTGGCCCGGATACGGTGGTCATCTTTGCCCAGCCATTCACCCGCGAGCCGGACGACATCAAGGCGGTACGCAAAATTGTCGAGCGCGGCGGTCGCGTACTGTCTACGGGTTATATGGGAGGATTCATCCTGCCCGGCGGAAACGCCGACACGTCCGGGGAGTTCAGCTTTGCCGCTTGCAAGTTGGAGCCCGAAGGGCTGGATGCGCTTGCCGGGTCGGGCGAGGCGTGGATGGTTCCGGAGGCCACTTGGCGGGTAGGCAATCCGTCGCAGCGCGTGGAGTACGCTTGCGCCGGCAATCCGTCGGTAGTCGAGTATGACTGGGGCAAGGGGCACATCGTGTGGTGGGCCAGCTCGACGCCTCTCGAGAATGGCTCCCTCAGCCGCGCCCACAACTTCGACCTGCTCTTGAACTCGCTGGGACCGAGCGCGGGCCATCGCTTCTACTGGGATGAGTCGCTGCATGGGGAGATTCGTTCCACATGGAGTTATGCCGCCGGACCGTCGCTCACCTTGCTGTGGATTGGGCTGGCGGGGTTGGGGCTGCTGGTGGTCTTGAGCTTCAGCCGGCGCAGCGGGCCGTTGCGCGACCTGCCTCCCCCGGCGCGAGCCACGCCCATCGAGTTTCTTGAGGCGCTTGGGGGGCTCTACCGCAACGCCGGAGCCGCATCCACGGCCGTTTCGGTTGCCTGGGAACGCTTCAGGCGGCACAGTTTGCGGCTTTGCGGGCAGAGGGTGAGCAAGATGGGCGCGGCAGAACTGGCAGCGGTGATTCGCCGGCGTTTCCCCCAGGCCGACGCCAGCCTGGAGGCGGATCTCGCTGCTTGCGAAGATGCCGCGTGGAGCGAGAACATCAACCCCCGCCAGGCGCTCAAGCTGGTCCAAACGCTCGACGGGTACTACGAAAAGCTGACGGAAGCGACCAGGCCGAATTGCCAAAAGAACATTCAGTTTACGCAATCTGAGAAGATTCAATCCAAACCGCAGGAAAGGGCTTTATGAGCCAGGAAAAAAATCTCGATCCAGTGGAAGAATCAAACCAAAACGCTAAAATCGCGGAGCACCTTCACGCCACCAGCCAGCTGATTGCTCACTCCCGCAGGGAACTGGGCCGGGTGATCGCCGGCCAGGATGAGGCTATCGAGGAAGTGCTGATGGCCGTTCTCTGCCAGGGCCATGCGCTGCTGGAAGGCGTGCCGGGCATTGCCAAAACGCTGATCGTGAAAACGCTGGGACGGCTCTTGGGCCTCGGCTTCCAGCGCGTGCAGGCCACGCCCGACCTGATGCCAGCCGACATTCTGGGCACCACGATTCTGCGGCCCGGCTCCGCGGATTTCGCCTTCCACGCCGGGCCGGTCTTCACAGACCTGCTGCTGGTGGACGAGATCAACCGTATGCCTCCGCGCACCCAGGCTGCCCTGCTCGAATGCATGGAAGAGCGGCAGGTGACCACCGACGGCACACGCCGCCCGCTGCCCGCCTGGTTCACCGTCTTTGCCACGCAGAACCCGGTCGATTTCGAGGGCACATACCCGCTACCCGAAGCGCAACTGGACAGATTCCTACTCAAGATTTGCATGGGTTATCCCAGCGAACAGGAGGAGCGCCAGATTCTGGAGCGGCACCACGGCAGCTCGGGTGCGGGGCTGCTGGAAGATGCCACCATCGCGCCCATTCCAGATGGATTGTTGGCTGCCGCTTGCGCCGAGGTGCGCGCCATCCGCATTGAGCCGGAGCTGACCACATACATTCTGGCGCTGGCTCGGAGCACTCGCGAGTGCCCCACGCTGCTGTTGGGAGCAAGCCCCCGCGCAGCCGTGTGCTTGATGCGCGTGGCCCAGGCAGCGGCAGCCTTTGATGGCCGCGACTATCTGCTTCCAGACGATGTGAAGCGCGCTGTGCTGCCTGTTCTGCGCCATCGGGTGATGTTGAAGCCCGAGGCGGAACTGGAGGGCTTTGACGCCGACCGCGTGCTGGCCGACGTGATTGCGGCTGTGCCGGTGCCGCGGCAATGATTGCTCCCAGCCTCCATCCCGCGCCGGTCAGCGCCGTCTGTGAGCGGAGACGCCGGTGGAGCTTCGGCCTCACGCCGCGGAGTATTGTTCTGCTGCTGGCGGGCTTTGTCTGGTTGATTCCGGGCTTTTGGGACGGGCGGCTGGCCTACGCCATGCTGGCCTGGGACTTGCTGGTGCTGTTGGCCGCGCTGCTTGATGGCCTGCGCCTGCCCGCCGCCGCTGAGCTGACCGCAAGCCGGTCGTGGTCGAATGCGCCCGCCCTCGACAGCGAGACGGAGATCGAGCTGACCATCGAAAATCGGGGCAGGATGATCATCGAATGCCGGCTGGTGGATGATCTGCCGCCGGCCCTGGTCGAAGAACCGGAAACGCTGCGGCTGACCGCCTTTCCTCGCGTACCCGCTTCACTCCGCTATCGCGTGGAACCCAAAGAGCGCGGCGACTGGGAGACAGGTTGGCTCTACATACGCTACCGTTCGGGTCTGGGTCTCATCGAACGCTGGGCCAGGGCGCCGCTCACGCAGACGGTACGTATTTACCCGGCCCTGCGCACCGGCGAGGAGCAGCAGATCTTCCTGGCTCGCAGCCGGCAGATTGAACTGCAACTGCGCCGCGCGCAGCAGCGGGGTCTGGGCCGCGACTTCGAGAGCCTGCGCGAGTACCGCGATGGCGATGACTTGCGCGACATCTGCTGGACAGCCACCGCGCGGCGCGGCAGCCCCATTACCCGCCAGTACCAGACCGAGCGCAGTCAGCCGGTTTGGATTGTGCTCGACTGCGGCCGGCTGATGCGGGCGCGGGTGGCGACAACGCAGATTCCGAATGAAGGTCGTGGACCACAAATTCAATCAAAACTTGACCACGCCTGCACCACGGCTGTCGCGCTGGCCCAACTGGCGCTCTACTCCGGCGACCGGGTGGGGCTTTTAGCATATGGACAGGGGATTCAGCAGCAGCTTTTGCCCGGTCGCGGAGCGGCCCACCTGCGGCAGCTCATCGAGTCGCTGGCCCAGGTGCGCGCCGAATCCGGCGAGGCTGACCACCTGCGCGCCACAGCTACTCTGAACCGCCTCCAACCCCGCCGGTCCCTGATTTTGTGGGTCACCGACCTGGCCGAGACTGCCATGCGCCCCGAAGTCATCGACGGCGCCATGCAACTGCTGCGCCGCCACGTGCTCCTGTTTGTCGCCATGGCACAGCCGGAGGTCGAGCTGATCGCTCAGATCCGGCCAAAAAGCGTAGACGAGATGTTCCGCGCCGCCGCCGCGCAGGAGATGACTGGCCGCCGCGAACTGCTCCTCGCACGCCTCCACGAACAGGGCGCGCTCACCCTCGACCTCAACCCCGAAGCTCTTACCTCGTCGGTGCTGAACCAGTATTTGACGGTGAAGGAACGGGCAATGGTGTAGGAGCGGGGTTCTCCAGCATGGAGTGAATCAGCGCAAATTCTTGACTCGTGGGGCGCTTTGAAGAACCGTGAAGGCCGTGCAGTCTGAAACACACGTCCGCCTCCCGGCGAACCGAGAGGCGGACGTGTGCGCGGAGTTGAGTCGAGCTACTCGGCCGCGGTTGCTTCCGCTCGGGGTTCGGCTGCGGCAACGGGCTCGGCAGCGACCACTTCAGCGGCGGCTTCTTCAGGTGCCTCTTCCGTGGCTTCAGCCGTGACGTTGACCTTCACGTGGGCCGTCACTTCGCGGAACAACTTGATGGCCACGCTGAAGTCGCCGACGGTCTTGAGAGGCTCGTCCAACTGAATCTTGCGGCGATCGATCTCAAAGCCCTTGGCTTCCAGTGCGGTGGCGATATCGGCTGAGGTGACGGAGCCGAAGAGGTGGCCAGCCTCGCCCGACTTGCGGGTGAAATCGAGCACAACGGGCTCGAGCTTGATGACCAGTGCCTCGGCCAGGGCCTTCTCCGTGGCGGCGCGGCGGGCGGCGGCATTCTTCATCTGTTCGACGACGGCCTTGTTGGTCTCGGTAGCCTGTAGCGCCAGCTTGCGGGGCAGCAAAAAGTTGCGGCCGTAGCCGTCGGCCACTTTGACCAGATCGCCGCGATGGCCCAGGTTGACTATGTCTTCCTTCAGAATGACTTCCATTTGAAACTCTCCAGTGTTGCTGGCGGTCGCCGGCGTCGTGGGCGCTATTGCCTTTTGGACAAGAGCGCTGCCGTCCGGCAGAGCCGCACTCGGTTCTACATCGGCATCCGGAAGATTGCCGTCTGCCAGAATCGGTTCAAGCCGCGCCACTCCCGATTACGAAAGAGTGAACGCAAGCCGACAGGCGGCAGCCGGAGGCTAGTGCCGCGTGGCAAACGGCAGCAGGGCGATGTTCCGGGCCTGCTTGATGGCACGGGTAAGGCGGCGCTGGTGCGTGGTGCAGACACCGGTGAGCCGGCGAGGCACGATCTTGCCGCGCTCGGCCACAAAGCCTTGCAGTAGCCGCACATCGCGGTAAGGAATCGCGTCGATCTTCTCGGTGCAGAACTTGCAGACCTTCTTGCGGCGGAAAAACTTGCCGCGGCCGCCGGGGCCGGAGGGCCGTCCGCCAGGCCGTCCGCCGGAGCGGGCCGGGGCTGAACCCGAGCCTGAACCCGAACCCGGACCTGAATTTGAACTTGGGCCGGAATCTGAACCGGATACGGCTTGGGGAGCTGCAGGTGCGCTCGTTTCGGGCGCCTTTGCTTGAGTCTCTTCAGACATACTGTTTCCTCTTCACTCTCTTGGGCTCCGAAACGCGCTCATTGGGCGCGGACCGGAACACTGGATCAGGCCGCAGCCGATACCCCAAAAACTGGGGGCGGCGGCGGCAATTCACGACAAGCCGTGCTAGACGGCCTGAACGGGTTCAGCGGCTACTGCCGCCACGGGAGCCGGCTCAGCGACAGGAACTGGCGCTGCAACAGGAGCTGGCGCCGCGACGGAGGCGGGTGCTGCAACCGGGGCCGGGGCCGTGTGCTCAACATTCGCACTCCGGCGGACTCCGCGCAGGGCCTTGACCTTGGCCAGACGCTTCTCTTCCTCGTCGATGCGCACGGTGATGAACTTGATCACCGGCTCAGTGACGCGCAACCGGCGCTCCAACTCCAGCACTACCGAGCCGTTGGCCTCGATGGTGAGCAGAACGTAATTGCCGTCGTTGAACTTGCGCACCGTGTACGCGAGCTTGCGCCGGCCCATCTTCTCGACGGTCTTGACCACCCCGCCGCCGTTGGTGATGTTGGCGGAAAAACCGGCGATCAACTTATCAACATCCTCTTCGACCGCATCGGGCCGAACAATGAACATAACCTCATACAAACGGGGCATCCTGTTTCCTTTTCTGCTGAAAGATCAGGGTGCATCCCCGATTTCCAGCCTTGCTCTCTATCCTTGCCCGCGGGCTATCGCCTTGGCGGCATCCTGTTTTCATCATTCCTCCGCCGGGCTGTTTCGCTCGCGGCGGTTGAACTCGTTCATTGCGGCTGCCGGTCCCAGTTCGATGATGCGCCGCGTAGCCGTAGCCACCCGGTCCAACACCTCGTCCAGCACCGTCAAATCCGCCTTGCGCATCGGCGACAGCAGGTAATCCTTGCCGAGACGCCCGCCGCCTGCCGCAATGGCCTCTGGCGGTAAATCCGGCCTCATGCCAATGCGCAGACGCAACCACTCTTGATTCCCCAGGGCGCCGGTTACGCTGCGGGCTCCGTTGTGCCCGGCCGACGATCCGCGCTCCCTGATCTTGAAGGTGCCCAGCTTCAGATCCAGTTCGTCGTGAATGACGAGCAAGTCCTGGACCGGATCAACCTCAAACTCCCGAACCAGCGCGGCCACTGCTTCTCCGCTCCGGTTCATAAACGTCTCCGGCTTGGCTAAAACCACCTCGCGCCCTGCTATGCGGCAGGTTGCGGTAGCGGCTTTGCAGCGCCGGTTCTGTACCACAACGCCCTCTTGCTGGGCGATGCGGTCGATGGCCATGAACCCCGCGTTGTGCGGGGTCCACAGGTATTCCAATCCGGGATTGCCCAGCCCCACCACCAAATAGGGACCGCGCAAGGAACCAACCCGGCTGCCGAACTCTGTTGCCTCGGCCAAGGGTTACTTCTTCGCGCCAGGGCCAGCGTCTGCCTTCTTGGCTCCTGCCTCCGCCTCGGGCTTGCCCCTCTTGGCAACCTCCGGCTCGGCTGTTGTAGCCTCTGCTGCCGCTGCTTCCGCTGCCGCCGCTGCCTCAACCTCGGCAGGAGTCGGTGCTTCTTCGCGGATGGAGACGACGTGAGCTACGGTCGCATCCTCGTCGTTCAGGTACTTGATCTTGTCGGAGTGAGGCAGTTCGCTGACGCGCAGCACACCGTACATCTCCAGGTGGCTGACCTCCGCATCGATGTGGCTTGGAATGTCGGCGGGCAGGCACTCGATTTCCACTTCGCGCAACACCTGGTCGAGGATGCCGCCTTCGGCCTTGACGCCTACCGGAATCCCCAGCAGCTTGACGCGCACGCTGACGCGCAGGGCCTTGTCCAGGGCGATGCGTTTCATGTCGATGTGGATCAAGTTGTCATTGATCGGCTCGCGCTGCAAGTCAACAATCATGGCCTTGGTTGCTGCCTGGCCGGCGACTTCGACATCGAAGATCGTGTTGTGGCCGGTCTCGGAGAAAAGAATCCGCGAAATCTGCTTGGGATCCACTTCAATGGCCACCGGATCATGTCCCGGGCCATACAGTACGGCAGGAATCTTGCCCGCAACGCGCACACGGCGAGCGGCATTCTTGTTGAACTTGCCCTCACGGGGCTTGGCTATGACTACTTCTGACATTCGGTCTCTCGTTTCCTGATTTCGGGCACGAACGATTGAGGTCCGCTCCCTTTGTGAAAGGCTAGCTAACAGCTATCAGCTATCAGCTAACAGTTATTCGATTCCAGTTGACAGAAAACACAGTGTGCCGGCTTTCAGTGCCGGCGACTGTTAGCTGTCACCTGTAAGCTGTCAGCTACGAAAACAGCGTACTCACGCTGGTTTCCATGTGAATGCTCTCAATAGCCGCGCCCAGCAGGCCGGCGATGGAAAGCACCTTGATCTTGGGCAACTTCTGGGCCGCCTCGCGCAAGGGGATGCTGTTGGTAACCACCAATTGTTCCAGCCGCGATGCGCCAATGCGCTCGATGGCTGGGCCGGAAAGCACGGCGTGGCTGGCGGCGGCGTAGACGGCTGCCGCGCCACTGGCGTAGAGGGCGTCCACGGTCTTCACCAGTGTGCCGGCGGTGTCGATGATGTCGTCGATGATGAGGCAGGTCTTGCCCGTCACATCGCCGATGACATGCATCACTTCAGTAACATTGATGTCAGTGCGGCGCTTGTCCACGATAGCTAGCGGCGCTCCGACTTTCTGCGCGAAGAAGCGGGCCCGCTCCACACCGCCGGCGTCGGGCGAGACCACCGTCAGGTTGGGCAAATTGAGTTCGCGGAAGTAGCTCACCAGCACCGGGCTGGCGTACAGGTGATCGACGGGAATATTGAAGAAGCCCTGAATTTGCGCAGCGTGCAGGTCGACAAAAAGGGCGCGGTTGGCGCCCGCTGTGGTGAGCAAATCGGCGACCAGTTTGGCGCTGATTGCCACGCGGGGACGGTCCTTGCGATCCTGGCGTGCGTAACCGTAATAGGGCACTACCACCGTGATCCTGGCCGCCGAGGCCCGTTTGAGCGCGTCAATCATCACCAAAAGCTCGACGAGATTCTGGTCGACCGGATAGCAGGTGGGCTGGACCACAAAAACGTCCACTCCGCGCACGTTTTCCAGCAACTGAAAGTAGACTTCGCCGTCGGCAAAACGCTGAATCTTGACTTCACCCACGGGTACGCCAATGTGGCGACCGATTGCCTCGGTCAGCGGCCGGTTGGCCGTGCCGCTGAAAAGCTTGAAACGCTTGTCCTCACTCAGGTTGCGGCTCCGCTTACGCTCCGGGAGCGGTTTGACATCCTTGGCTTTTGCGGCCGCATCCAGGACAGCTGCTTGCAGCGGTTCCTTGAGTACGGCCTCCTTTACCATGCCGTCGCCCGGCGTCTTCGATACACTCTCCTGCTGCTGATCTTCGGTCATCACCGTCCGTGTTTCCGCTTCCATCTCCGAATTCCCTCCAAGCTGGTTGGCTTTGGCTGTTTCCGGGCTACACGTTGAAAGAACTGGCTGGGCGACCAGGATTCGAACCTGGACAAATGCCTCCAAAGGGCATTGTCCTACCATTAGACGATCGCCCAACATGGTAGCCGTTGCCGAGTTTCTCTCGCTCAACGGTTGACTGTCAACTTGCTCAGGACAGAAGCATTTCGCGCCAGTAAGCCTCGCGCGGCAGGGTGCGGGTCAGTTGACTCGCCACTCCGGCCATGCGCAGGCGCTCACGCGCCGCTTCCGCATCTCCGCGGGTACGGTACAACCCGAAGAGTGCTGAACCGGACCCGGACAGCGAGGCATGAAGGGCTGCCTCCGGTGTGCCGAAGCCCAAAAGAATACGCTTGATGTCTGCAAGGGGGGGATGCTGGGCAAAGACGACACGTTCAAAGTCGTTCTGGATCCAGCTACTGATCCCGGTGCGGACAAGCGCGGACTCTACGGGTCCGGCCAGGTCCCCTTCATTTGAGGGAACACCGGAGGAGCCAACTCCCTGCTGTCCTCCGGGGATTACTCCCGCAAAGGCGCTGGCATAGGCGCGGCTCAACTCATTTAGTTTATCCGCACTGGCTTCGGCGGTCAAACCCTCGGCCAGGCAGACGGCGTCCCAGTCGCGAAAAGCCTGCGGGGTGGAGACGCCAACCTCCGGCGTGGCTACCACGCACCAGACGGGTTCAAAGTCCGGCAAAGGATAAACTTCCTGCCCTCGGTCCAGGCCCAGAACCGCGCCGCCAATCAGAAACAACGGCACATCGGAGCCGACTTCGGCCGCAATCTCCAGCCGCCGAGCCGGCCAATCCTGCCCGCCGACCGGCTGACCGGCAATCCCCAGCTCCGCCTCCAGCCCCACCAGCGCCGCCACGGCATTGGCCGACCCCGCACCCAGCCCACCCTGCACCGGGAGGCGCTTTTCGATGTTGATCTCCACCTCAGCCGTGAGGCCGAGCGCCTCCAGAGCCAATGCGGCCATCTTCCAGGCGGTGTTGTGCTCGTCGGTGGGAACGCGGCTGTCGTTCGAGGTCAGACGCAGCACGGTTGCGGTAGCGGGACGGGCCGCGACCGTGACCAGGTCGTAGAGTTCCAAGGTCTGGTAGACAGTGGCCAGCGCATGAAAACCATCGGGACGCGGTGCGCCGATTCCGAGGCCAAGGTTGATCTTTGCGTGCGAACGAACGGCTGTGGGCATACCGCTTCATTGTAGAGCGGGAGCGGCTCGCAAAAAGGAGCGCCGAAGGAGAATCCGTACACCAGTAGGCTTACGAAAATTTGCCGGCCTGGAAGACCACAAACAGCAGGAGCGAACGACGACTAGCAGGAAAGCCGCTTTGCTGAGGCACGGAAGAGCCGTGATTGACCGGCACGGGGGCGACCAAAACGCGCAAAATACCCCCAAAAATCCTTGATTTGCGTAGAATTTAAAGCTTTTTTTCTACGATTTAAGGTGCGCCAGGGAAGCGGCGAGGCAGAAATGGCCGACTGAACTGGCTCAGCGGAGGAGGGGACGATGCGGAATGAAGTGCGGGATCTGGCGCGGAGGAAATTGGACGAGGAACTTAGGTTTTACCGGCAGGCGGGAAAGGAGAAGCACCCTACACGGGAGTTGTTGCGGAGGGTGCGGCAGGTGCTGGGAGTTCCGGTGGCGGAGGTGGCGCGGGTGTTGGGGGTGAACCGCTCGGTGATCTTCCGGCTGGAGCAGAGCGAGAGGCGGGGGACGATCTCTCTGCGGGCGATGACTCGCGTAGCGAATGCCATGAACTGCAAGGTGGTTTACGGGGTGATTTCGCAGGATGGAAAGACGTTGGACGAGATGGCGGACCGGCGGAAGTGGAGCGAGTTGCTGGGAGTAGGGATTAGGGGTTAGGGATTAGGGAACAGGGAACAGCGAGTGTGTGGACTGGAGAAGATAGTCCCCAAGTCTCGAACTCAAAGTTCTTATTTTTCTGTCAATCAAAACCCGACAGGCGGGTCATGGAGGTTCGTGGTGGGAGGTTAGACCTGCGCCACCCGCCTATCTAGGAATCGGTTACTGCAATCTATAGATGCCCGTCATCCGACAACCCACTTTTCGGTGCGGATCATCTCGATGAGTGACTTGCACTCCACTCCAAACGCTGCACACACGTCCGGGATGTGAGGTATTCGGTCATTTCCTGTAGGTTTCTCCTCGGTGACGACCGTCAACTCTAGGACGAGAGCGAGGGCGATCACGAAAGGGTCCGCAGATGTATTCAGCTTCTTTTCACCGACCAAGCGCGGGAACCTCATCAGGACGTTGGCGGCCTCATTCTGCACAGCGTCATTCATTTCGAGGAATACATCGGCCTTACGGGATTTCAGCCATCCATGCAGTTCAGCGGAGCGCTTCCTTGTCTCAAGGAAAACATCAATGGGCGAAACTATCCTTTTCTCTTCAATAAGGCCGTCAACGCGGTCCCAGAATTTTGGGAAATTTTCGATTGGGTAGCGTTCGTGCCACGCCGCAATCAACGAACTTGTATCGATACAATAGATCATCGTGCGCGGAGCTATTCCGCTGTCTGAAACGCTGCCCTTTCTAGCGCAGAAATGTGCTTCACCTTTGCGCCGAGATAGCTGGACACATCGTTGAGCGTGATTCTGTTATCGTAATAACTTCGCAGCACGAGGCGTGTGAAGCCTCTACCGTTCCAGCTCATCAAGAGGATCGGATATTTGATTCTAACTTCCTTCTTGGGATCTTGAGCTTTTGCCGCCGCAGCCGCTTCGTAGTCATCTTGGAACTTCTTCCGACAGCCCATGTAGAAATCCCATGATGCCCGTCGCATGGTGACAAGCCGTAGCAGGAATGCCTCTCGGCTTACGCCTATTGCATTTGCCATTGCACGCAGTTCTTCGTCGTTCCACCGTCGCTCTCCGGTCGGCTTCACTTGAGCGAAGGACAACATAAGGTCACGCGGCATAAGGGCAGCCGCAGCGACCGCATCGCAGAAGCGTTCAATCTTCTGCTCCTCGACCGTCCCGCCGTCTCCATTCGTCAGGGCGCTTTCTCCAAGCAGAACGTGGGCTAGCTCGTGCAATAGGGTATAGCATCTTCCGCCCTGACTAGGATCCCGGCCATTGACGACTATGACGGGGATTTCATTGCGCGCGATGGTGAAGCCCCGCATTTCTCTCGTATCGACGATGTGATGTGGACCACCGATCACGAAAATCAAGATGTCTCTTTCTTCCAGCTTCCGCCGCCAGAAAGCGAACGAACTATCCTTTCTTGCCGCCTTACGCTGATCGTCATCTGTCACACCGAAGAACTTACGAACTTCTTCTCCAACAGCCTCGGGCGAATCGTTCAGAGTAGCTCTGAGCGGGAATGGCCGCACCGGCTCGCCAAGATCATCATGCAGCTCCAAGGCAAGCTCTCGCCGCTGGTGGGCATCGCTAATGTGCAATGCTAGTTCCGCGCTGATCGTGCGGTCGTTTGCATTCGGCAACCTGCGGAAATCTCGCAGAGGTAAGAAATCCATCGGGGGTTTCGGAAGGTAGAAGACAGCCAGCGGAAAGTGATATTTCCCCGCGAGGTTCCGTAATTGGCTGACGGTTGGGGCACCGTCTCCCGCTTCCCACCCTTCCAGGATCTCGGGCTCAACGTTCGCCGCTTTTGCGGCATCATCCAACGTTGTCTTTGCGCGATTGCGCGCCCAGCCAAGTAATTCGTGTTTTATCAATGCCTTGGGGCTAGACACAGCAATTATCAGGCGCCAGAACGCCCGCCTCGGAAGTCCACATTAGCGTAAAGCAACAGGCTGTTTAACGCAATGTCACTTAAGATATCCCGGTAGAGAACACGGCAATCTCCCCCAAAACTCTTCAATGGCATTGTCGGTAGATGGTCGATGATCTGGACCGGTCCCCATAAACGCCTATGTTGCTAGCGGTTGTTGCTAAATTGCCGTACCACGTATATAGCCTCGGCACACTCGGTATTGTCACGGGGGCAGCGGGAACGGCTAGGGTAACGGCTGATTTTTCTACGGGACAAACGATGATTGATTTTCTATATATGGTGCCGAAGAAGGGACTTGAACCCCCACACCCTTGCGAGTACGTGGACCTGAACCACGCGCCTCTGTCTCTCGATTGAGTACAATGCCAGTGTGCCGGGAGTCACTGTTTTCGATCCGGCAGAGAATTCTGTAAGGTAGTGCGATGACGAATCAAGAGGCTTTTGCCTGGGTTCAGGAATTTCCCGGAGCGGTGACCGTCTGCGACCGCGATGGAATCATCTTAGCGATGAACAACAAATCGGCGCGGACCTTTGAGAATGACGGCGGCGCGGCTCTCATTGGATCAAGCCTCTTCGGCTGCCATCCCGAGCCTGCGCGCACCAAGTTGCAGGAGCTGCTCGCCGCGGGGCGCCCCAACATTTATACGATCGAGAAGAAGGGCGTCAAGAAGCTGATTTACCAGTCGCCCTGGTACGAAAAGGGCGTATACAGCGGCTTTGTCGAGCTCTCGCTGGAGATTCCCTTCGAGGTGCCGCACTTCGTGCGCGGCGTGTAACCGGTATGCATCATTCTTTGCTGTAAAGGCGCAAGTGACTGTTCAACTACCAGCCCACCGGTACAAAGCATCGAGCAGGTAACCTATGTGATTTTCTGAATTTCACCCTCCCCGGCGCCTATCGCCGGCTTTCACTGTGTTGGATTCATGTCAGTGCCGGGTCGTGGAAGAGACCGATGCTGGAGATTGGTCCTGAAAACGCCGATGTCGCCAGCTAAATACATGACGCGCCGCGATGAATCGGTCAGCCATCCACCGCCCAGTCGCCCGAAAACATTACTTATGGTGAATATGGCCCTTCAGAATTGTTTGTGAGCAATGACCGAGTACAACCAGTTGCTCACGGCCGGGATGAACGAGGTGCAGGCATGAGCATGGAAACCGCCAGCATCAGTCAGCACTGCAAGACTCTCCGTCTGGCCTCCATCGGGGGGCAGTTCGCATCACAGGCCGAGGAAGCTCGCCAGAAGAAACACTCACATTTCCGTTATCTCGAAGCGCTGCTCCAGTCCGAGGTCGAAGACCGCGAACGGCGCTCGATCGAACTGCGCCTCAAGAACGCGCACCTGCCGCGGATGAAAACGCTGGAGGAGTTAGACCTTCGCTCGGTCTATGCTACAACGCTTCTTTGGTGGGCACTCGGGAACGACGGCATCGGTGGAAAATTCGCAGGATGCCATCCCTCATTCGACAATGGGCATCGCGATAGCAGCCTGGATCAGA
>Ga0224531_1000466_pt1 | contig 20178 bp, 19 predicted proteins | sample CBST100metaG_FD_179876 | JGI IMG/M metagenome (GOLD analysis project Ga0224531, IMG submission 179876) | Peat soil microbial communities from Stordalen Mire, Sweden - C.B.S.T100 | ecosystem: Environmental > Terrestrial > Soil > Wetlands > Peat | place: Sweden: Norrbotten County, Stordalen Mire...
CGTCCGCGGTAGAACATCCGTACCGTGGCAGGAATCTTTTCACCGTCGCTGAACATGCCATAATACCACCAGTCCTCGGGCAGGCCCGCGACGGCGTTGGCGGCGAGGCGGCGTTTGTACCAACTCTAGATTTCCAGGACCTCATAGTTGTCGCCAGCGTAGCGGTCAGTCATGACGTCGCTGGCGCCGCCGCTCTTGCTGAAATGATAGAACCGCAGCGGCGAGTCGTTCGCCAGTATGGCGCCGGAGGGAAGCACCCGGATCTGGCGCCAGCTCAGGTTCCATCTCGCCACGTTCCAGCCCGGGTCGCGCTCAATCGCTACGCGGTCAAAAAGGGCGGGCAGCAGGTCGCAATACCTCTGGTCGGTGAACCGGCCCGTCGCTGTGGGTTCCTCGTAGCACGCCTCACGCAATAGGCCCGCCCACCACTCTGCGAATTCCTGCCCCACTTCGTCGTTGCGCACGGCGATGAAGCCGAGATTACAGATGCCGAAGCGCAGCGCCGTCATCTCGTTGTCGCGCAGCGCCGCCGGGTCGGTGTCTGGTGCCGTCTGGTGCGGCGTCAGCACGATCGCGGCCGTGCCGAGCGTCTCCTCCAGGGGAGCGAGGGAATGGAATACGGCGATGTCGGGATCGAAATAAATGACCTTCTCTGCGCCCATACGGAACAGGTATTGCATCATCGCGGCTTTCACCGCGGTGCAGGCTTCCACCACGTTGTGCTTGAAGATCCATGGCCGAAAGCGCGGCAACGTCAGTTCCTCGGCGTCGATGACGCTGTCGAAATCCACGAACGCGTCGAGGTCGGTAAAGCCGGGCGGCGACTTGTCCACCAACAGCCCCCAGATGCGCCAGTCCGGCTGCGCCTGCCGCAATGTCTGCGCCAGCACGCGCGCCCGCGGCAAATACGCGTAGCTGAAGCTGGTGAAGCAGACGATGCCGCTCACGCTCTGCTCCATGGCCCGAGCCGGCACCGCCAGTAGCTGAGCCAGGGCATCATCGTCACTTCCAGCGTCCTCGCCGTGCCCGTCTGCAGCGCGGCCGCGCCGTCCGTCCACTGCCAGCCCGCTTCCGCCGGATACCAGCCACTCATGCGACGTACGTCGTTGGCCGTCACCGGCTCGCCATCGAGCGTCACCCGCGTTACCGCGACGCCGAGCCGACGGTGGTCCGTACTTGCCGGATACATCCAGGCCGGGACGCAGCGCTGCGACAGCAACCGCACCATGCGTCGTTGAACGTTGTCCGCCGCTTGCGGCAAAACAAAGCGATAGGTACCGTCTTCAGGATCAGCGAACAGCACGGCTTCGTCGCAGAGCACGTGCAGATCCGGCACGTTGGTCGTGGCAAGATCCATCCCGGGTCCACCGCCTTCCGTCAGGTCGAGCGTCGCGGTGGTGCCGACATAGGCGAGGCTGATCGCCGCGTTGCCCGCGGCACGACGGCGCTGGGCGTATTCCGCCGCCTGCATGCTCAGAAAGAACGGGGCGAGCGCCCGCTCGTCCGGCAGCACCACGCCACGGCCGCTGTCGCGTACCAGTTCGGCGATGTTGCCGCCTTCCGCCAGGGCGATGACGTCCGCTCCGGCCGCAAGCGCCTCGTGGGCGACATAGGAGAACGTCTCGGGCCACGGGGAGAGCACGAGTTCGATGCGATAATTGGCCAGTGCCTCGGTCATCGCCGTATGGTGCGTTGCGGTCACGCTGGTCGCGACCGGCGTGATGCCGTCGATGGGCGCAAGCATGTCCTCGGCGCTGAAATGGTAGAAAGCGTAGGCGTCGAGGTGCCTGGTCTGCATCACCAAGTCGCGAAAGAACGGCCAGCCCTTGTCGAACGACGAGTAGCCGGCGAAGCCGACGCGGATCGGCCCGGTGCGCGGCGGCTCGCCGCCTCGCTTTGGCGTAGCAGGAACGATACGGCAGTGCTCATGCGCCGAGCATGGCACCATAGGCGCGAACCATGGCACCGGACCACTTGTCCAGCGCGAAGCGACTCGGCGCGACGAAGTGGAACGGCAACGCATTCAGCAGCGCTCGCATCCGGGCGAGATGGGCCGGCCGATCCTTGCCATGCACGCAGATCCGGCAGGCCATGCTGTCGAACGGTGGCGCATAGCAATGTGCCGCCCCATTGCGCAGCAATGCCAGACTTTCGCAGACCATGGTGTAGTCGTGCGCCCAGAAGACGCTGTACGCCGGGCGCAGCGCGGCGCCGAAGCGCACGACGTCCTCCGGCCGATGACCAATCAGCGAATGCACCACCAGCAGACGCACTATTTCAGTCGGCGCCGCTTTCTCAAGTGCGGTGACCAGCGTGCCGGCTGTCGCGACGCCGATACGTTCTCCGTCCACACTCACGTGCAGCCAGTTCTCCGGCGACTCTACCGGGGCAAGCGCGGTATGCTGCACGACCGGAGCCAGATGCAGATAGACGAACAGGTCGCCATTGAACTTGAGCTGCTCGTCGCCCACGACCAGCTGCACGCCACCGACATTCTGGAAGTAGACGTCTTGGCTCAGCGACAAAACCAGCTCGCGCGCGGGCTGGCACGCCGTGCGCAGCCGCAGGCACAACGCCTCGGCCGACAGCTCCGCGCCGATCGCGGCCACGTCGACCGGCGCCGGCTCGGGGTTGCCGTCCGACAGTTGATCGATCTGGTCGCGGCGCGGCCCGTGCGGCTGACGCGGTGGACGCTGTTCCTGCCTGCCGGCAAGCACGTAGTGCCAGAGCGGATTGCACCCGCTCTCGCGCACGTCAGGATTGTCGCGCAGGTAGTAGCGGGTGTCGAACCAAGCGTTGGGGTTGCGGCCTTTGCGCCAGCCGGTGTGGAAATAGTGCTCGACCGGATCGATCCCCGCTGCCCGGACATCGGCATTGCAGGCAAGATAGAAGGGAACGTCGACGAATGGCCCGATCACCGCAGGCCCGCTTGTACCCTCCGACGCGGCGATCGGCAAACCGGCTTCTCCTGCGGCATGCGTGACCGACGGACGGCCTTGCGGTTCGTCGCCGCGCGCGGCCGGCACCAATTTGCGCTCCCTTTTCGCCACAAGCCTTCCTATACGTTGCGAGCGGCGGCAAATCTAACCGCTTCCTCGGCGGCGCGGAACAGGGCGCGGGCCTTCTGCCGCGTCTCTTCGTATTCAGCCGCCGGATCGGAGTCGGCGACGATGCCGGCGCCGGCCTGGACGTACATCGTGCCGTCCTTCACCACCGCCGTGCGCAAGCCGATGCAGGTGTCCATGCTGCCGTCGGCGGCGAAGTAGCCGATACAGCCGGCGTAGATGCCGCGCCGGGTCGCCTCCAGCTCCTCGATGATCTCCATTGCCCGCACCTTCGGCGCTCCGGTGAGCGTGCCGGCCGGGAACCCCGCCGCCAGCGCGTCCACGGCATCGAGGTCCGGGCGCAGCCGGCCCTGCACGTCGGAGGAGATGTGCATGACGTGGCTGAACCGTTCGATGACGAAGCTCTCGACCACCTTCACCGAGCCGATCTCGGCCACCCGGCCGACATCGTTGCGGCCGAGGTCGAGCAGCATCAGGTGCTCGGCGCGTTCCTTCGGGTCGGCCAACAGCTCGCGCTCCAGGCGCTGATCCTCTTCGTGCGTCGCGCCGCGTGGGCGGGTGCCCGCCAGAGGACGGATGGTGACGATTCCGTTGCGTAAGCGCACCAGAATCTCCGGGCTGCTGCCGACGATGGCGAAGCCGCCGAAATCGAGGAAGAACAGGAACGGTGCTGGGTTGATCCGGCGCAATGCCCGGTAGAGCGCGAACGGTGGCAGAGCGAACGGCATGGAGAAACGCTGGCTCGGCACGATCTGGAAGGCGTCGCCGGCGCGGATGTACTCCTTCGCCCGCTCGACCACGTCCATGAACGCTGCACGAGTGAAGTTGGAGGCGGGCGGCGGCAGCGGCGGCAACGACACCGGCGGGGCGGCCAGCGGCAGGGGCCGGGCCAGCGCCGCCTCGGCTGCGGCGAGCGTGGCCTCGGCTGCGTCCCATGCCTCGGCCGCGCTGACGCCTTCGTGCGGACGCACCGGCGCGGCCAGCGTCAGCAGGTCGCTGATGTTGTCGAAGATGGCGAACAGGGTCGGGCGCAGCAGCAGCGCGTCGGGCACGTCGATGCTGGCGGCGTTCTTCTCCGCCAGCCGTTCCATCTGTCGCACCATGTCGTAGCCCAGGTAGCCGACCAGGCCGCCGGCCATCGGCGGCAGACCCTCCGGCACCGCGAGCCGCGACTCGGCGATGAGCGCCCTGAGGCTGGCCAGCGGCGCGCGGTCGTCGGCGGCGAAGGCGTACGGGGCGGCGAGGGCGTGACGATTGATTTCCGCCCCGCCGCCGCGGCAGCGCCAGATCAGGTCGGGCGCCAGGCCAATGATCGAATAGCGCCCGCGCGAGGCGCCGCCTTCCACGCTTTCCAGCAGGAAGGAATTGCGCTTGCCCTCGGCCAGCTTGAGGAAGGCGGCGACCGGCGTCTCCAGGTCGGCAACCCGCCGCGTCCAGACCAGTTGGCCATGTCCCTGCTTGTACTCTGCGCCGAACGCGGCGAAGCTGGTCGAGGACGAATCGGACATGGCTGACCCCCGCTGGTTGCGACGGCAATTAATCGCGACCCTGATTAATCGCCACCCTGATTAGTCGCTGCCCTGGGCGATGCTGTCTACCTGCGTGCGGTTCACGCGCGGCTGTGCCCGATCGCGCACGGCGCTGGCGAACACGTTTTGCATGTCGGCGGACATGGAGCGGGCCAGCGCGTCGCGCACTTGGCCGTAGCCGACCGGATCGGCCTTCGGATCGGCCTCCTGGATCTCGGCCAGCACGGCAACGACGAAGCCGGTCCCGGTCTCCACCATGGTTGCCTCGCCCGGCTTGAGCGAGAACAGCGCCGGCACGAGCTGAGCAGGCATGCCCTCGGTGACTTTCTGGCGCCCCGCCACGGGCAGGCGACGCGCGGTGAGGCCGGCGGCGGTGGCGGCGTCGGCCAGATTCTGGCCGCCCTTGACCGCCGTGAGCAGCTTTGCCGCCACTTGTTCCTGCTCGTGGCGCATGGCGTCTTGCATCCAGTCGGCGCGCACGGCGTCGGCCACCTGCTCGAACGGCTTCAGCGCCGGGGCGATGACGTCCTCCACTGACACGGCAAAGAAGGACTGCGCGCCGTTGGCGGCGCTGGGCGCTTCCGTCAGGTGCGGCGGGTCGTCCTTCTTCGCCTGGAACGCCGCTTGGATGAGCGCCGTGCGCAGCTCCGGCGAGCCTGGGATCGGCGCTGTCTCGCCCGCCGGTGTGTTGCCATGCTCGTCCAGCGTGCCGGTCACCGCGGCCAGGCCGAGGTCGGGCGAAAGGTTGTCCAGGCCGGTACCGCCGGCCAACTGATCCTCGACCATGTTGGCGCGGTCGTAGATCAGGTCGGCGGCCTTATCCTGCACCACGCGGGCGCGTAGCTCGTCGCGCACCTGCTCGAAGCTCTTGGTAGCAGCCGGCGTGACCTTGGTGACCCGGAAGACGTGCCAGCCGAGCGAGCTGTGCACTGGCGAACCCACCGTGCCTTCTGGGGTGGCGAACACCGCATCGGCCAGCTCGGGCGCCGGGAATTCATCGTGTAGCGTGTCGGGCAGTTCCACCGGGGCGGCGCCGGCCTGCTGCGCCGCCTGCTGGATCTGCGCCCAGTCGGCGCCGGCGACCCAGTCGTTGGTGAGTTTGTCCGCCTCGGCGCTGTCCTGGGTCAGCACCACCTGCACAGAACGCCGCTCGGGCATGCTGAACTCGCTTTCGTGCTGCTCGTAGGCCGTATGCAGCTCCTCGTTGCTCACAGGCACGTCCTTGGCGATGGTCTCCGGCGACAGCACGACGGCCTTGATCCTGCGGTATTCCGGCGTGCTGAAGCTCTCCGGGTGGTTCTGCCACCAGCGACGCACCTGGGCATCGGTCGGTGCCGGCGGGGCGGCGGCGGCGAACGGCAGCTCCACCGCCTCGGCCACCCGCTCCTCCTGCTGCGCCTTAAACACTTGCCGCACTAGCGTGTCTGGCGGTGTGGCGCCGGCGCTCACCGTACCCAGCACCTCTCGCTGCGCCAGGTCGTTGCGCAGCATGTCGAGGAAACCCGGCTCGCTCAGGTTGTTGTTGCGCAGCCACGCCTGCAGGGCATAGCGGTTGAACTGGCCGCTGGCGTCGCGGAACGCGGGGTTGTCGGCCACTGCCGTGCGCAGCGCCTCATCCGGTACGACGACGCCGAGCGCGCGCACGCGCTGAGCCAGTGCGGCCTGCGTCACCAACCGTTCGGCCGCCTGTTCGGCGACGGCGCGTCGCATCTCCGCGTTAGGCTCCTCCTTGCCGCCGAGCATGCGCGCCACCTGGGCAAGTTCGCGCCGGTACTCTTCCTGCAACTCAGGCATCTCGATCTTGCGGCTGGCGACGGTGGCCACAGAATTGTCGTGGTTGACGTTGCGGACGACGTCGGTGACGCCCCAGAGGACGAACGAGGACGTTAGGAGGAGGAAGAACACGCGCGCGGGCCAAGTGTTCAGGTACGTGCGGAAGGTGGAGAGCATCGGATGATTCCGTGAAAAGCGGGGCACCATAGGAAGGGTGGCTCCGATTTGCCAGTCCCCGCTGGTTCCGCTAGGAGCAGGGCCCGTTGGATTTGCAAGCGGAACGCCAAACGGGGCGGAACGCCAAAGGGGGCGGCCATGCGGCAGCTTATCGCTGGAAATTGGAAAATGAACGGCCTGCGTACCGAGGCGGCTCAGATCGTCGCTGGCGTGCTGAAGGGGGCCGTCGGCTTGCGCTGCGACCTGCTGGTCTGCCCGCCGTTCACCGTGGTCGCCGAGGTGGCCCGGCTGCTGGCGGGCTCCAGCACCGAGGTCGGGGCGCAGGACTGCCACGCCGAGCCGGCCGGCGCACATACCGGGGACATCGACGCCCCGATGCTGCACGATGCCGGCGCCCGTTGGGTGATCCTCGGCCACTCCGAGCGGCGCGCCGACCATGGCGAGACCGACGCGCTGGTGCGAGCCAAGACACTGGCGGCGGTGGCGGCCGGGCTGACTCCGATCGTGTGCGTCGGCGAGACCGAGACGCAGCGCCTGGCCGGGCAGGAGACCACGGTGGTCGGTACCCAGATCGCCGGCAGCCTACCCCCCGACTTCGCCGGCGTGATCGCGTACGAGCCGATCTGGGCGATCGGCACCGGGCGCACGCCGACCGAGGCGGACGTCGCGGCGATGCACGCGTTCATCCGCCAGGCGTTGGTGCGGCACGTCGGCCCGCGCGGCGCGCAGCTCCGCATCCTTTATGGCGGCTCGGTGAAGGCGTCCAACGCCGCCTCGCTGATGGCGGTGGCGGAGGTGGGCGGCGCTCTGGTCGGTGGCGCCAGCCTGAAGGCCGCCGACTTCCTCGCCATCGCCCAGGCGTCGTCCGCGCTTTCCAAGCCGACGGCGACGGCATAGAAGGCGCGCCGAAGCCGCGGGGACACCAATGACCACTGTCTTGCTGATTATCCACCTGTTTGTCACCCTGGCGCTGATCGGCGTGGTGCTGATCCAGCGCAGCGAGGGGGGCGGGCTCGGCATCGGCACTGCGCAGGGCATGGGTTCTTTCATGAGCGGGCGCGGGACCGCCAACCTGCTGACGCGCACCACGGCCATCCTGGCGGTCGTGTTCTTTGCCTTGTCGTTAGCGCTGGCGTTGCTGAACCGCGGCACCGCCGGGGTCGGTCGGTCGATCCTGGACATGCCGGTGACGAGCAGCCCGGCGCCTAGTCCCGCGCCACCGGTCGGTGGCACGCCGGTTCCTGCGTCGGCGCCGTCTCCCGCACCGCCGGCCCAGGCCCCGGCAGGCCCAGCGGTTCCGACCAACTGACCCTGGGCGGGTCTGCCGCCTGGGCGGCAGACCTGCTTCGGCTGCACATCACATCGGTCCTGGCAGATGATGCCTAGTTTTCCGCCGACTCGAACTCGGCTGTATATTGGTGACCCATGACGCGGTTCGTATTCATCACCGGCGGCGTGGTTTCCTCACTGGGCAAAGGCATCGCATCAGCCGCACTCGGCGCGCTGCTGCAGGCCCGTGGCTATTCCGTCCGGTTGCGCAAGCTTGACCCCTACCTCAACGTCGATCCGGGGACCATGAGCCCGTATCAGCACGGCGAGGTGTTCGTAACCGATGACGGCGCCGAGACCGATCTCGACCTTGGGCACTACGAGCGGTTCACCGGCGTGCATGCCATCCGTTCCGATAACGCCACCACGGGGCGGATCTACTCCGAGGTGATCGCCAAGGAGCGCCGAGGCGCCTACCTGGGCGCCACGGTGCAGGTGATTCCGCACATCACCGACGCCATCAAGGAGGCGATTACCCGCGACGCCGTGGATGAGCACGGCCGGGAGGTGGATTTCGCCCTGATCGAGATCGGCGGCACCGTCGGTGACATCGAGAGCCTGCCGTTCCTGGAGGCGATCCGCCAGCTCGGCAACGACCTCGGCCCGGACCAGGCCATGTTCGTTCACCTGACCCTGGTGCCCTATATTCCTTCCGCTGGCGAGCTGAAGACCAAGCCGACCCAGCACTCAGTGAAGGAGCTGCTGAATGTCGGCATCCAGACCAACATGCTGCTTTGCCGCTGCGACCGGCCGATTCCGCAGGAGCAGCGGCGCAAGATCGCCCTGTTCTGCAACCTGCGGCCGGAGGCGGTGGTGGCGGCGCTGGACGCGGACAGCATCTACGCGGTGCCACTCACCTATCACGCCGAGGGCATGGACCGCGAAGTGCTGCGCCACTTCCATCTGCCCTACGAGCAGGAACCGGACCTGTCGCGATGGCAGCGGATCGTCGATACGGTGCGCTCGCCGGAAGGGGAGGTACGCATCGCTGTCGTCGGCAAGTACGTCAACCTCCAGGACAGCTACAAGTCGCTGGCCGAGGCGCTGGGACACGGCGGCATCGCCAACCGTGTGCGTGTGCACCTAGACTGGGTGGACAGCCAAGTGTTCGAGCACTCCAGTGCGCTCACGCGTCTGGAGGGGGTGCACGGCATCCTGGTGCCCGGCGGGTTCGGCGAGCGCGGCACCGAGGGCAAGATTGAGGCTGTGCGTTTCGCCCGCGAGCGTCTGGTGCCGTTCTTCGGCATCTGCTTCGGCATGCAGATGGCGGTGATCGAGTGCGCCCGCCATCTGGCCGGCCTACCGGAGGCGAGCAGCACCGAGTTCGGCCCATGCCCCGAGCCGGTGATCGGCCTGCTGACGGAATGGGCGCGCGGCAACGAGATCGAGCGCCGACGCGAGGGCGGCGACCTCGGTGGCACCATGCGCCTTGGCGCCTACCCGGCCCATCTCGCCGAGGGGTCCCTGGTGCGCGAGATCTATGGTGCGGCCGACATTGCCGAGCGCCATCGCCATCGTTACGAGGTGAATGTCCGCTACAAGAAGCGTCTGGAGGCCGTCGGGCTGCGTTTCTGTGGTATGTCGCCGGACGGCGTGTTGCCCGAGATCGTCGAGTTCCCCAATCATCCATGGTTCATCGGCGTGCAGTTCCACCCCGAACTCAAGTCCAAGCCGTTCAACCCGCATCCGCTCTTCCGCAGCTTCATCACGGCGGCGGTGAGGCAGGCCCGTCTTGTCTGAAGCGCCGCGGATCATCCGGGTGGGCAAGGTGGAGATCGGTAACGAGCTTCCATTCGTGCTGATCGCTGGCCCTTGCCAGATCGAGAGCCTGCAGCATGCGCTGGAGGTTGCTGCCGCGCTCAGCGCGTTGCAGGCCGAGCTCGGTGTACGGGTGATTTACAAGAGCAGTTTCGACAAGGCGAACCGCACCAGTGCCGGCGCGGCGCGTGGCGTCGGCATGGCGCGCGGCCTGGAGATCCTTGCGCTGGTGCGCGAGCGGACCGGACTGCCGGTGCTGACCGACGTGCATGAGGCCGCGCAGTGTGCGCCCACGGCAGCGGCGGTAGACGTGCTGCAGATCCCCGCCTTCCTGTGCCGCCAGACCGACCTGCTGATCGCCGCCGGCGCGACCGGGCGGGCGGTAAACGTAAAGAAGGGCCAGTTCCTGGCGCCCTGGGACATGGCGCACGTCGCCGCCAAGGTGGCCTCCACCGGCAACCACAACATCCTGCTTTGCGAGCGCGGCACCAGCTTCGGCTACAACACGCTGGTCAGCGACTTCCGTTCGCTGCCGATTATGGCGCGCACCGGCTACCCGGTGGTGTTCGATGCTACGCATTCGGTGCAGCAGCCGGGCGGGCAGGGGGCCTCATCCGGCGGCCAGCGCGAGTTCGCTCCGGCGCTGGCACGCGCCGCGTTGGCGGTCGGCGTGGCGGCGGTGTTCATCGAGACGCATCCAGATCCCGACCGGGCACCTAGCGATGGATCGAACATGATCGCGCTCAGCGACATGCCGGCGCTGATCCGGCGGCTGCAGGCGTTTGACCGGCTGGCGAAGGCAGGCGAGGCGGCGGGGTGCCCGGCCCGCTGAGACTCGCCCTGTTTTATCCGTGGCCGGCCCGCGCGTCATACCCTGGCAACGCACCTGGGCGGTCCCCGGTGCAGGACGTCGGGGATGGTGGTGAACCGGGCGAGGTGTTAGGCAGCCCGGCATCGTAACCGATGAGGACGCACCCCCATGAGCGCCATCGCTGATATCACTGCACGCGAGATTCTCGACAGCCGTGGCAATCCCACGATTGAAGTGGACGTGGTTCTGGAGAGCGGCGCGACAGGTCGCGCCGCAGTGCCGTCTGGCGCTTCCACTGGAGCCCATGAGGCGGTGGAGCTGCGTGACGGCGACAAGTCCCGCTACGGTGGCAAGGGCGTTCGGCAGGCGGTTGCCAATGCTGAAGGCGAGATCCTCGACGCCATCGGAGGTCAGGAGGCGACCGAACAGGTCCGCATCGACGAGGCGCTGATCGACCTGGACGGCACGCCCAACAAGGGCCGGCTCGGCGCCAACGCTATCCTCGGCGTCAGTCTCGCCGTGGCCAAGGCCGCCGCGGCGGAGCTGGAGCTGCCGCTGTTCCGCTATGTCGGCGGCGTGTTCGCCCGCGTCCTGCCGGTGCCGATGATGAACATCCTGAACGGCGGCAAGCACGCCGACAACCCGATCGACATCCAGGAATTCATGATCCAGCCGGTCGGCGCGGCCTCCATCGCCGACGCGGTGCGCATCGGCTCCGAGGTCTTTCACGCGCTGAAGAAGCAGCTCAGCGAAGCCGGCCACAACACCAACGTTGGCGACGAGGGCGGCTTCGCCCCCAACCTGAAGTCGGCCGACGAGGCGCTTGCCTTCATCAGCCGCGCCGTCGAGAAGGCCGGCTACCGTCCTGGCGAGGATGTCACATTCGCCATCGACGCCGCGTCCAGCGAGTTTTTCAAGGACGGCAGGTACGTGCTGGAAGGTGAAGGGAAGACTTTCGATTCGGCTGGGATGATCGATTACTTGGCCGATCTGGCAGCACGCTATCCGATCCAGTCCATCGAGGACGGGTTGGCGGAAGACGACTGGGCTGGCTGGAAGCTGCTGACCGAGCGGCTGGGCGACAAGGTGCAGCTCGTCGGTGACGACCTGTTCGTGACCAATACCGAGCGCTTGGTGCGCGGCATTCAGGAAGGCTCGGCCAATGCCATCCTGGTAAAGGTGAACCAGATTGGTACCCTCACCGAGACGCTGGACGCAGTGCAGACGGCGTACCGGGCTGGCTATCGCGCGGTGATGAGCCACCGCTCGGGTGAGACCGAGGACGCCACCATCGCCGATCTCGCGGTGGCCACAAACTGCGGCCAGATCAAGACTGGCAGCCTCGCGCGCAGTGACCGTGTTGCTAAGTACAACCAGCTCATCCGCATTGAGCAGTTGCTTGGCTCCTCCGCTCGCTTCGCCGGCAAGTCCGTACTGAAGCACTGACGGCCCGTCCGCGTCCGCCGCCCGTTACTAGTAGATCGGGAATCCATACCCGACGGGCGGCGGTGGCGGTGCGTAATAGCGAGGCGGAGCGTAGTAGTAGACCGGCGGGGGCGGCGCGTAGACGTAGGGGCGGTACCAGGAATGCCAGTGCGGCTCGCGCCATCCACGTTCGTGCCAGCGGTAATCCCGCCGGCCGTCCCATTGTGCCCGGGCCGGGGCGGCTGTCGCCAGCACCGTGAGTGCCCCGGCGACGGCCAGAATAGTTGCAATGGTCTTCATGGCTGAGTTCTCTTGCGGCGACCTGCGCCGACCGAGATGGAACGCCCCAATCATGGCGGAACCTCGACAACATTTTGGCAGGTGCATTAACTCGGCGTAGTGTGCTTTTCTGCGTTTGTGGGGCGCAACGCGTGGGGGCGCTATGTCGATCGGGCGGGTGATGAAACGGCGGGTCAAGGACGCAGTGCCGCCTTTGTTGTTCATGCTGCTGACCGCCTATTTCCTGTGGAGCGCGATGCAAGGGGATCGCGGCCTGCGGGAATACCCTCGCCGCCAGCAGGACCTGCAGGCGGCACAAGCGGATCTGACGCGCGCGCGCGCGGAACAGGCCGCTTGGGACCGCCGTGTCGATGCCTTGCGTCGCACCCACTTGGACCGAGACGCGTTGGACGAGCGCAGCCGGGCGATGTTGAACCTGTCCGATCCGACGGAGATCATTATTCCCTACGGCAACGGCCAGCGCCTGTTCTGACCTCGCCGCCATACCCGCGTCCTACCGGCACGCATGGGTTCGCAATCGTACCCCCCTGGCCGCCATCGCGTGGTGGCATAAAGTTGCCGTACGCGGCCGCGAGTAGCAATTTGCAGCACGCCACGCCGCGATTTTCGGCGCCGAACAAACGGTTAACTGAAATTCGATTAATTTATGTTATTGCGTTGCACTACCAGCGTTTTTTCCCCGCATTGCGCTTGTCCGGCGGCGGGGGCGCGGCTAGGTGTGCCGCGAGTGGTCGACTAGGTGGGGGCGAAGCATGGCAACGACGGTAGCAACCAAGAAGAGCAGCAAGGCCCGCGACGGCGGCGATGGCATGGGTCGCGTCGATCTGCTGAAGGCGTACCGTGACATGCTGCTGATCCGCCGCTTCGAGGAGAAGGCGGGCCAGCTCTACGGCATGGGGCTGGTCGGCGGCTTCTGCCACCTCTACATCGGCCAGGAGGCGGTGATCGTCGGCATCCAGTCGACGCTCTCCGAGGGGGACGAGGTGATCACCTCCTACCGCGATCACGGCCACATGCTGGCCGTTGGCATGGACCCCAAGGGGGTGATGGCCGAACTGACCGGCCGGGCCACCGGCTACTCGCACGGCAAGGGTGGTTCGATGCACATGTTCAGCAAGGAGAAGAACTTCTTCGGTGGGCACGGCATCGTCGGTGCGCAGGTGAGCCTCGGCACGGGGCTGGCCTTCAGCAATTGGTATCGCGGCAACGACCGGGTCAGCGTGACCTGTTTTGGCGAGGGCGCCAGCAACCAGGGCCAAGTCTTCGAGAGCTTGAACTTGGCAGCATTGATGAAGCTACCCTGCGTGTTCGTGATCGAGAACAACAAGTACGGCATGGGTACCAGCGTCGAGCGGGCGTCGGCGTCGCATAACCTGTCGCTGAACGGTGCTCCATGGGGCATCCCCGGCCTGCAGGTGGACGGCATGGACGTGGAGGCGGTGCATGACGCGGCCGAGCAGGCGGTGGCGCACTGCCGTGCCGGCAACGGACCGTTCCTGTTGGAAGTGAAGACGTATCGTTACCGAGGTCATTCGATGTCCGATCCCGCCAAGTACCGCAGCCGCGAGGAGGTGCAGAAAATGCGCAGCGAACGGGACTGCATCGAGGGCGCGCACGCCAAGCTGACGGCGCTGGGCGTGGAGGAAGCGGAGATCAAGGCGATCGACGGCGACGTGAAGCGACTCGTCCAGGAGGCGGTCGACTTCGCCCAGAGCAGCCCCGAACCCGACGCGTCGGAACTCTGGACCGACGTGCTGCTGGAGTCCTGAATTACCATGTCCACGCAGATTCTGATGCCGGCGCTATCGCCGACTATGACCGAAGGCAAGCTTGCGCGCTGGCTGAAGAAAGTCGGTGACGAGGTGTGGGCCGGCGACGTGATCGCCGAGATCGAAACCGACAAGGCCACCATGGAGGTGGAGGCGGTGGATGAGGGCAAGCTGGCGCGTATCCTGGTGCCGGAAGGCGCCGAGGGCGTGGCGGTGAACGCGCCGATCGCGGTACTGGCGAGCGAAGGCGAGGATGCCAGCACACTCGCCGCGCCGGAGCCGTCCGCACCGGCCGAACCTCCCAAGGCGGTAGCGGCACCTGCGTCCGTGCCTGCAACGCCGGTGGAGGAAGCGGCGGAGAGGGATTGGGGGCAGACCGTTCCGCTCACCGTGCGCGAGGCGTTGCGCGACGCCCTCGCGGCCGAGTTGCGCGCCGATGAGCGCGTGTTCCTGCTCGGCGAGGAGGTCGCGCAATACCAGGGGGCCTACAAGATCAGCCAAGGCCTGCTGGACGAGTTCGGCCCGCGGCGGATCATCGACACGCCGATCACCGAGCAAGGCTTCACTGGCATGGCGGTCGGCGCGGCGATGAACGGGCTGAGGCCGGTCGTCGAGTTCATGACCTTCAACTTCGCCATGCAGGCGATTGACCAGATCATCAACTCGGCGGCCAAGACGCTCTACATGTCGGGTGGCCAGATGGGCTGCCCGATCGTATTCCGCGGCCCGAACGGGGCGGCCTCGCGCGTCGCCGCCCAGCACAGCCAATGCTACGCCAGCTGGTATGCGCACTGCCCTGGGCTGAAGGTGATCGCCCCGTGGTCCGCTGCGGATGCCAAGGGCCTGCTGCGAGCCGCCATACGCGACCCTAACCCGGTGATCTTCCTGGAGAACGAGATCCTCTACGGCCATACCTTCGACTGCCCGACGGCGGACGATTTCGTGCTGCCGATCGGCCGCGCGAAGGTGGAGCGGGTGGGCGAGCACGTCACTATCGTCGCCTTCTCCATGATGGTCGACGTGGCCCTAAAGGCGGCGGAGAGGCTGGCCGCGCAGGGCATCAGCGCCGAGGTGATCAACCTGCGCACGCTGCGGCCGCTGGACATCGGCACGGTGGTGCGCAGCGTGCAGAAGACCAACCGGGTCGTGACCGTGGAGGAGGGCTGGCCGTTCGCCGGCATCGGCGCCGAGATCGTCATGCAGGTGGTGGAGAATTGCTTCGACTGGCTGGACGCGCCGCCGGTGCGGGTGCATGGGCTGGACGTGCCGCTGCCCTATGCCGCGAATCTGGAGAAACTTGCGTTGCCCCAGCCGGAGTGGGTGGTGGACGCCGTGAATAAGATCATCTGAGCGGGGCGGAGGGAAGCATGGCTACCAACATCCTGATGCCGGCGTTGAGCCCGACCATGACGGAAGGTACGCTGGCGCGCTGGCTGAAGAAGGAAGGCGACACCGTCAAGGCCGGCGACGTGCTCGCTGAGATCGAAACCGACAAGGCCACCATGGAGGTGGAGGCGGTGGATGAGGGCGTGCTCGGCAAGATCCTGGTCGGAGACGGTACGACGGGGGTGAAGGTGAACGACCCGATCGCCGTTCTGGTGGTGGAGGGCGAGGCGGTTCCGGCCGGTGTTGTTGTGCCAGCCGCCGCCAAGGCGACGCCCGTGGCGAAGCCGGAGGCCGTGCCTGCCGCGGTGCCGGCGCCGGGCAAGACGAACGGCCACGCCGGGGAGGAGCGCGTGGTCGCCTCGCCGCTGGCGCGCCGGATGGCGAAGCAGGCCGGCATCGAGCTTGCGAGCGTGAAGGGTAGCGGGCCGAACGGACGCATCGTCAGGGCCGATATCGAGGCGACACACCGCGGCGGTGCTAGGCCCACCCCCGCCGAGACGCCTGCCGCGCCGGTTCCCGTTGCGGCACCTATCGCGGCTCCTGTGGCCACGCCCGTCCCAGTGCCGAAGCCGGCCGTTCCGCCGATCACCGTGCCGCACCGGCTGGTGTCGAACAGCACCGTGCGCAAGGTCATCGCCCGCCGGCTGACCGAGGCCAAGCAGACGATCCCGCACTTCTATGTCTCCATCGACGTCGAGTTGGACGCGCTACTGAAGCTGCGCGCCGAGTTGAACGCCAAGAGTCCCTCGGAAGGAACCGCCGCGTTCAAGCTCTCGGTGAATGACCTGCTGATCAAGGCGGTGGCGGTCACGCTGCGGCGGCTGCCCAAGGTGAACAGTAGCTATACCGACGAAGCCATTGTTCTGTATGACGACGTGGACATCAGCGTGGCGGTGTCAATCGCCGATGGACTGATCACGCCGATCATCCGCAAGGCCGACCAGAAGGGGCTGGCGGCGATCAGCCGGGAGATGAAGGACCTTGCCGCACGCGCGCGTGCCGGCAAGCTGAAGCCGGAGGAGTTCCAGGGCGGCAGCTTCTCGATCTCCAACATGGGCATGTTTGGCGTGTCGGCGTTCGCCGCCATCATCAACCCGCCGCAGTCCGCCATCCTGGCAGTGGCGGCCGGGCAGCAGCGACCGGTGGTGAAAGACGGCGCGCTGGCCATCGCCACGGTGATGACCTGCACGCTCAGCGTCGATCACCGCGTCGTGGACGGCGCGCTGGGGGCGCAATGGCTGGCGGAATTCAAGAAGGTCGTCGAGGCGCCGCTCAGCCTGAAGTTGTGAACGTGGCCGAATACGCATTCCGGGAGGCTCGCCCTGGCGACGAGGCGGTGATCTCCCGATTCGTGCGGGCGCTGGCCGTGGTGGAGCGGCTCGAAGGCGAGGTCGTTGCCACCCAGGCGCAGTATCGCAGCGCCCTGTTCGCCGAGCATCCGCGTGTGTTCGCGCTCATCGTCGAGGCCGCCAGCGCGCCGATCGGATTCGCCCTGTGGTTCTATAACTACAGCACGTTCAACGGATTACCCGGCCTTTATGTCGAGGACGCTTACGTTGATGCGGGGTGGCGGGGGCGCGGTGTCGGCACCGCGCTGTTCCGCCATTTGGCGCAGCTTGCGGTCGCGGAGGGCTGCGGGCGCATGGAGTGGTGGGTGCTGGACGAGAACACGCCGGCGGTGGCGTTCTACCGTCGGATCGGCGCCCGCGCGATGAACGAGTGGACGGTGCAGCGTCTCGCCGGCGCGACGCTGACCGCCGTGGCTTGCGGGAAAGGGAATGGATGATGGCTGAGACCAGCTTCGACGTGATCGTTGTCGGCGGTGGCCCAGGCGGCTACGTGGCGGCCATCCGTGCCGCTCAGCTCGGCCTGAGGACAGCGGTGGTGGAGCACGAGAACCTGGGCGGCATCTGCCTCAACTGGGGCTGCATCCCCACCAAGGCGTTGCTGCGCTGCTCCGAGATCAACCATCTGCTGCACCACCTGCTGGAGTTCGGCTTCAAGGCCGACAACATCAGCTTCGACCTGGACAAGGTGGTGCAGCGTTCACGCGCTGTGGCCAAGCAGCTCGCCACGGGCGTGGGGTATTTGCTGAAGAAGAACAAAGTCAGCGTGTTCGACGGCCATGGCAAGCTGGCGGGCAAGCAGACGCTGGCGGTGGAGAAGGGCGGCAAGAAGGTGGCGAGCCTGCAGGCGCCCCACATCGTGCTTGCCACCGGCGCGCGCGCGCGGCAACTGCCAGGGATGGAGACCGACGGCAAGCTGATCTGGAGCTATCGGGAGGCAATGGTCCCCACGGTCATGCCGAAATCGTTGCTGGTCATTGGCTCCGGCGCCATCGGCATCGAGTTCGCCAGCTTCTATGCCAACATGGGCGCGCAGGTGACGGTGGTGGAGGTGCTCGACCGCATCCTGCCGGTGGAAGACGAGGAGATCTCCGCTTTCGTCCGTAAGGCGCTGGAAAAGCAGGGAATCAAAATCCTCACCTCGGCCACCGTGAAGTCGGTGAAGAAGACGGCGGACAGCGTCACCGCCACGGTGGAGAGCGGCGGGAAATCGCAGGAGATCACCGCGGAGCGCGTCATCTCGGCGGTGGGCATCGTCGGCAATGTGGAGAACATCGGCCTTGAAGGCACCGGGGTGAAGGTGGACCGGACCCATGTGCAGATCGACCCCTTCTGCCGCACCGGCGAGCCGGGCGTGTACGCCATCGGCGACCTGTGCGGCCCACCCTGGCTGGCGCACAAGGCCAGCCACGAGGGCATCGTCTGCGTCGAGAAGATCGCCGGCCTCGCCGACGTGCATCCGATCGACTGGAGCAATATCCCCGGCTGCACCTATTGCCGGCCGCAGGTGGCCTCGGTGGGGCTCACCGAAGCCAAGGCCAAGGCGGCGGGGCACACGGTGAAGGTCGGCCACTTCCCGTTCATCGGCAACGGCAAGGCGATCGCGCTCGGCGAACCCGAGGGCATGGTCAAGACCGTGTTCGACGCCGACACTGGCGAACTGCTCGGCGCGCACATGGTGGGCGCGGAGGTGACCGAGATGATCCAGGGCTTCGTCATCGCCCGTCAGTTAGAAACCACCGAAACCGACCTGATGCGTACGGTGTTCCCGCATCCGACGATCAGCGAGACCATGCACGAGGCCGTGCTTGACGCGTACGGCCGGGTCATCCACTTCTAGTCGGCTTCGCCGCCGCTGCTTCCTTGTAACGGGACCGCTTCATGTCGACTCACGTTCTGATCGACCATCGTGTCGGTGCCGCACGCCATCCGGAGAAAGCGCACCGCCCGGACAACCCGGTGCAGCGCAAGCCGGAATGGATCCGCGTGAAGGCACCAACGCACGCGGTGTACCACGAGACGCGCGAGCTGATGCGCAGCCACCGGCTGAACACGGTGTGCGAGGAAGCCGCCTGCCCGAACATCGGCGAGTGCTGGTCGCAGCGGCACGCCACCATGATGATCATGGGTGACGTCTGTACCCGCGCCTGCAGTTTCTGCAACGTGGCGACCGGACAGCCTGGAGTGCTCGACGCCGATGAGCCGCGTCGCGTCGCCGACGCGGTGGCCAAGCTCGGCCTGCAGCACGTGGTCATCACGTCGGTAGACCGCGACGACCTGAAGGACGGCGGGGCGACGCATATCGCCGCAGTGATCCGCGCCGTGCGCGCGGCGGCGCCCGGCACCACCATTGAGGTGCTGACTCCGGATTTCTTGCGCAAGGACGGCGCGCTGGAGATCGTCGCCGAGGCGCGCCCCGACGTGTTCAACCACAATCTGGAGACGGTCCCGCGACTCTATCCGACTATCCGCCCCGGTGCGCGTTACTTCCAGTCGCTGCGTCTGCTCGATCAGGTGAAGCGGCTCGACCCGGGCATTTTCACCAAGTCAGGCCTGATGGTCGGGCTTGGCGAGGCTCGGGCGGAAATCCTGCAGGTGATGGACGATCTGCGTGTGGCCGACGTCGATTTCCTTACCCTGGGCCAGTATCTGCAGCCCACCGTGAAGCACGCCGCCGTTGCCGAGTTCGTCACGCCTGCGGCTTTTGGCGAGTATGCCGCGATGGCGCGGGCCAAGGGCTTCCTGCTGGTTTCGGCCACGCCACTGACGCGCAGCTCCTACCACGCCGACGCCGACTTCGCGCAACTGCGGGCCGCCCGCGTGGCCCAACTCGCCGCCCGCGCCTGCGCCTGACGATGCCGACGCATCGCGAGTCGAGGCATGTTTCCTATCGGCCGGAACAGCTCTTCGATCTCGTCGCTGATGTCGACAAGTATCCGCAGTTTCTCCCCTGGTGCGTGGCCGCGCGCGTGCGCAATGGCTCCGAGACCGAGGCGCTGGCCGATATGACCATCGGTTTCGGGCCGTTCCGCGAGAGCTTCACCAGCCGCGTCAGCCTGGAGCGGCCGCAGCGGATTGGTGTCCGCTACGAGAACGGTCCGTTCCGCTACCTGAAGAACGAGTGGGGGTTCGTGGCCGAGCCGAGGGGCTGCCGGGTCGATTTCTTCGTCGACTTCGAATTCCGCAGTCGTATCCTTGAGGTGGCGATCGGCGTGGTATTCCGTGAAGCGGTGCGGCGCATGGTGCAGGCGTTCCTGCGCCGCGCGCACGAAGTCTACGGCCTGCCGCACGCCACCATCGGCGTCACGCCGGCGCCCTACGCTGATGGGCATCTGCTTTCGTGATCAACCTGGACGCTTGCGGAGACACTGTGATGGTGTATGCGCCGACTCGCCCCGTTCCCGGCCTGCCGCCGGTGCGCGTGAACCTCTATTCGGACACGCAGACGAAACCTTCGGCAGCGATGAAGGCCGCGATGATGGAGGCCGAGGTCGGCGACGAGCAGAATGG
>Ga0224531_1000467_pt1 | contig 20158 bp, 21 predicted proteins | sample CBST100metaG_FD_179876 | JGI IMG/M metagenome (GOLD analysis project Ga0224531, IMG submission 179876) | Peat soil microbial communities from Stordalen Mire, Sweden - C.B.S.T100 | ecosystem: Environmental > Terrestrial > Soil > Wetlands > Peat | place: Sweden: Norrbotten County, Stordalen Mire...
AGAATCACGTCGCGGACGGAGCGGGAGCCGGTCAGCAGCATCACCAGCCGGTCCACGCCCATGCCTTCGCCGCCGGTCGGGGGCAGCCCGTAGGCCAGGGCGCGCACATAGTCCTCGTCCATCTGGTGCGCCTCGTCGTCCCCGTGTTCCCGTTCCACAAGCTGCTGTTCAAAGCGCTTGTGCTGCTCCGCCGGATCGTTCAGCTCGCTGAACGCGTTGCCCAGCTCAAAGCCGCCGCAGAAGAACTCGAAGCGCTCCACGTGGGCCGGATCGTCCGGCTTGGCCTTCGACAGCGGCGAAACCTCCACCGGGTAGTCGTAAATGATGGTCGGCTGAACCAGGAACGGCTCCGCCACCGCCTCGAACAGGTTGTAGACGGATTTGCCCAGCACCGCGCCCTTCATTGAATCGAAATAGACCGCGGTCACTGCGCTGAGAATGGTCTTCAGCTCTGCAATGCGTTCCGGCGTCAGCCGGGTATCGCCCACGGCCTTTTCCAGCGAGCTCATGGCGGCATGAAGCCGCGCTTGCAGCACCTGCTCGGATTCAAACGCGGTTAGTGCCGGCTTGGCCCCGGCTTCCTCCGGCCAGAACTCGCGGATGGCCTCGTTCAGGCTCAGCCGCGTCCATTTCGCCAGGTCGATGGTGTTGCCGTTGAACTCGACAATCGTGGTGCCGTTCACCGCGAGGGCCACATACTGCACCAGCTCTTCGGTCAGCAGCATCAGGTCGTGATAGTTGGCGTAGGCCTGATAAAACTCCAGCATGGTGAACTCGGGATTGTGCTTCGTGCTCACGCCTTCATTGCGGAAGTTGCGGTTCAGCTCATACACCCGGTCCAGTCCGCCCACGACCAGCCGCTTCAAATAAAGCTCTGGCGCAATGCGCAGAAACATATCCTGGTCCAGCGCGTTGTGGTGGGTCACGAAGGGCCGCGCCGCCGCGCCGCCGGCAATCTGCTGCATCATCGGCGTTTCCACTTCCATATAGCCACGCTCGTCAAAGAACCGCCGCAACGCCTGCAACACCTTGGCCCGCTTCACAAAAACTGCGCGCGCCTCCAGATTGGTAAACAGGTCCACATAGCGCTGGCGATAGCGCAGTTCCACGTCGGCCAGCCCATGAAATTTCTCTGGCAAAGCCAGCATCGCCTTGGCTAGGAAGGTCAGCCGCTCCACATGGATGGTCAATTCTCCGGTCCGGGTGCGGAACAGGTAGCCGGTCACGCCGATGTGGTCGCCCATGTCCAGCAGCTTGTACAGCGCAAAACCCTCGTCGCCCACCGCGTCCTTGCGGACGTAGATCTGCAGCCGTTCGCCGTTTTGCTGTAGCGTGGCGAAGCCGGCTTTTCCCTGGGCGCGAATGGTCATGATGCGCCCGGCAACAGCCACCGTCACGCGGCTGGCTTCCAGCTCTTCGGCTTGCGTCTCGCCCCACTTGGTGCGAACCGCGGGAATGGTGTGTGAAGCCGGGAACTGGTTCGGATAAGCTTCCTGTCCCAGTTTTACGATCTCTTCCAGCTTTGCCTTGCGGAGGTCGAAAAGATTGCGCTCAAACTCTGAATCGAACACGTTATTTCCTTTGTGTGTAAACTGCTTCCCAGATGTAATAGTCAGTATATCGTTCATTGCAGGACGGGTGTTGGTTGCAGCCGGTGTCGAATGGATTCGCGGCTGGCGCTTGTCCGATGATTTCACTGCAAAGGCACCCGAGTCTTCAGGAGGACCCTATGAAACTAATTTCTGGCATTCTGTTTCTTTCCGCATCCTTCGCCATCGCACTACAGGCACGAGCTACCATCTTGCCGGACGCCTGCGGCGATGACAAGGTCAAGTTCAACGTCACCATAGAGAGCAGTAAGCCGTCTGCCGCTCCTGAAGCGAGCAAGGCGCAGATCGTTTTCATTGAAAACGAGAACCACATGATCGGTCCTTTTATGCATGCCACCGTGCGCTTTGGCATGGACGGTGCGTGGGTGGGCGCGAACAACGGCAACTCCTTTTTTACCGCGACAGTGGATCCCGGAGTTCATCACCTGTGCGCAAGCTGGCAATCGGCCTTCTCCACGCTGAAGAAGAGCATCGATGTAGCCAGTTTCACCGCCGAGCCGGGCAAGGTCTACTACTTTGCGGCCGACGTCAAGGTGATTCCCACCGGGGAAAACACCGCCGAATACAACTTCAGCCTTGGGCGGTTGGACGACGATCAGGGCAAGTACCGGGTCAAGGCCTGGAAGTTCGCCACTTGGAAATCCAAATAGAAATGCCAGCTCGCTTCGCGTACAGGGGCGTTCATCGTGTATAACCACGGAGAGTGCCCTTCAATCGACCCATTCCGAACCCTAGGCCGCAACCCGAGCAGCCCCGCGCGTCCAACGGCGTTGCCGCCCTGGTGCAGGCCGAGAAGATGGTGCAGGTTGCCATCCTCCTGCCTTCCTCGGCGTTTATCGGCTGGCTCATCGGCGCCTGGGCAGACGTCCACCTGCACCAGAAGTGGATGGCCATTGCCGGAATCGTTTTCGGCGGAGTTTCAGGGCTGGTTTACGTGATCCGGCTGGCCATTGCCACAATGAAAGCAACCCGAGTTGAAGATAAAGAGGAAAGTCGGACTGAAAAGGGAAGTCCCGACATCAAGTCATGAGTGAAGAAATTACACCTCTCGCAGGTCTTACCGATGCGGCGTTGGAGACCCTGCTCAAGAACGCCATCCGCGATACGCTGCTCGTGGGACTGGTTTCCGCAGCCGTGCTGCTGTTCGTCTCCGGCTGGCGCAATGCGGCCATGCTGGTCGTCGGAGTCGCCATCTCAGCCGCAAGCATCCTGGAGTGGAGGCGGCTTGTCCGCTTTGTCAATGCCAAGCTCGACAAGCAGAAGGTGCCGAAAAGCACGGTACTTGTGGTCGTTTCCTTTGTGCTCAAGCTCACAGTCTTTGTGGCGGTAATTTATGGTAGCCTGAAGTGTTTCCACGGCTCGGTGGTGGCGCTACTTTGCGGTTTAGGGTTGGCTTTTGTGACTCTGGCTTGGGGCGCGCTTAAATTGCTTCGAGACTTATAGCCCTTGTGGCCGCACTCGGACAATAGCAGCCGGAAACAGAAAGATTCTCGTCACGATGCCGGAAACTTTTGCACTTGTCCGTTTGCTGAATGGCCTCTTCATGGGCGTCGAAGTCAAGGCTTATCAATCGATTGGCCTTAACGCGGCCAAGGCAGCCGAGTCGGCGCTGAAGGTCAATCAAGCCCTCGCCTTGGAACTGCTTGTGGTCTTGGGCCTCATTGCCTTCTTCTTGCTTGTCCGGCTGAGCTTGTCGGTGGAGAAGCCCAACCCTGGTCAGCAGATCGTCGAACTGATCCACGAGTTTACCGGCGGCCAGGCTGATCAGGTAATCGGCCATGGCTACGAGAAGTTTCAGGCCTTCGCCACATGCATCCTCTTGTTCGTCCTCATCAACAATCTGCTCGGGTTGATCCCCGGCATTGAGACGCCTACCAAGTCGCCATGGGTGCCGCTGGGCATCGCAACCCTCACATTTCTCTACTACCAGTTGAATGGCATCCGCGCCAATGGATTTGGCTATATTAAGCAGTTCTTGGGCCCGGTGTGGTGGATTTCGCCTCTCTTGTTCCCGATTGAGATCATCTCCCACTGCGCGCGTTTGATGTCGCTCACCATCCGTCTTTACGCCAACATGCTTGCCAGCGATCTGGTGACCATGGTCTTCTTTTCGCTGATTCCGCTAGCGATCCCCGCCGTCTTTCTCGGGCTGCATTTCTTCGTTTCGTGCATCCAGGCGTACATCTTTATGCTTCTGGCGATGATTTATCTCTCCCAGGCGGTTTCGCACGAGCACTAGGTTTAGGATTTCTCGTCGTAGCACCCAATCTGGGTGTTCTGTCTTGGCGCGTCTTTGTTTTGCGCATAGGGCGGAACTCCACTCCGCTCGTCCAGGACGAGAACAAGATTCCGCCGAAGAGCGCTTCCGCTCCGGGCAAACGGACGACCGCCAGTGTGAGGGGGCCAGCACGGTGAGCCTCAACCACCAACTGGCGGTCAATTCAAGGGAAGCAGGAGAATTATGACTAAACTTCAGTATGTATTCATGTCTCTGGCGGTTCTGTTCTGCGCAGTTCCGGCCTTCGCGGATGGCGGTTCGACAGCGATCAACATGGTGCCGATCGGCGCTGGCATCGGCATGGGCATCGCTGCGGGTCTCTGCGGCGTTGGTCAGGGCCGCGCAACTGCTTCGGCTACCGAAGCGTTGGCCCGCAACCCCGGCGCTCGCGCGGGCATTATGACCCTTCTGGTTCTCGGCTTGGCCTTCATCGAGTCCCTCACCCTGTTCACCTTGGTGATCGTTTTCGCCGTCGTCGCAAACGCCAAGTAATTCCTGCTCTTCAAATGCAGAACGGCCCCGCCTGCCTAGGAGGGGCCGTTCTGCATTTATGGCAATGTTCTTCTGAAACAAGTTCACACGAGTTCCAAAGACCGGGTGCCCCACCCTCGCCGCGTTTCTGTTTTTGCGGTTAGGGTGGGCCAGCAGGACGCTCTCATGGCAGGAAGCAAAGACCGACTACCGCCCAGCCTCCGAACTCCCGGCGCGCATCATCTGGATGGCCTGCCGGTAGCCCAGTCCCGCGGGCAGCGGTTCAAACTGGGTCTGCTCCTCAGTCGTATCGAAACTCTTGTTCTTGAAGAGCACGCGCCCGCTCATGACCATTTGGAAGCGCACAATGCGCCATTGGCGTCCGCCCACGTCCGCTTGCTCAATCACAATCCACCCGCCCTTGTTAAGCCGTCCCAGGATGCCCCAGCCGAAGTCGATATCCCTCTGCAGATGGCCCTCCAGGCGCGTCACGCGCATCTGAGAGGCGTCGATCCAGATCTCGCCTACCATTGCCGTCAGAACCTGTGTCTCCAGGTCAGGCGGGTTAAATCGAGGGTTGGGCTTGAAGGTGAATTTCTCCACCTTTCCTGTGGGGCCCCAGCCGGTGCCGGCAAACTGGAATAGAAACGCCTGGGGAAGCGCGCGCAACACCTTCAGTGCTCGTCCGGTGTCGGCATCCTCGTTCTGCTTGCGATGCCGCTGCCGCCCAGGGTCACTGAGCAGTCCGTCCAGGCGGGCTTGTTCCTTCTCCTCGTCGGCAGCGCTCAGTGGCTTGTCGCCCATCGACAAAAGCCGTGCCACGGCTCCGTCCCTGGTTTCAAATATTTCCTTCACCGTGGTCAGCCGGGGGCTTGATTTGCGCAGGCGATAGCGCATGGGGTGGCTCGTATCCTGGGCGGTGCGCATCTCCGACGCCACGGCGCGTTCCACCTGCGCCTGGGCCTGAGCCTGAGTCTGGATCGGCGGGATTGCCGCCGGTTTGGCGGAAGACGCCATCGTCACGCACGGACTGGCCCACCCGAGCAGCAGGAAAAGCAGTAAATAACTACGCACAAGATCCAGTCTATCTGGCATCGAGCCGCCGTGCCGTGAGGATGTATCTCATGTATTTATAGACGCAACGGCGTTCTTCCGGTTGCGCTGATTGAAGCAAGGTGGCCGGGTTGCGTATAGTGCGTGCAGGGCCTTGTTTTGGCCACGGAAGGGACAAGACCATGGTGATGGATAACGTGCAAGCACGTATCGGCAAGAGCATCGTGATTTGCGGCGAAGTCAAGGGCAGCGAAGATCTGATTGTGGATGGACGTGTCGAGGGGACGGTGAGCCTCTCCGAGAGTCGGCTGACAATCGGCCCCAATGCGAATGTTGCAGCCGATCTCTCTGCCAAGGATGTGCTTATCCTGGGCCAAGTTAAGGGGAACGTCGTGGCCAGTGGTCGCGTTGAACTGCGTGCAGGTTGCAGTGTGGAAGGCGATATTCGCGCCCTGCGCCTCGCCGTGGAAGACAACGCCATTTTCCGTGGCAAAGTCGACCTCACCCAGGGCGCTGCCAAGGGGTTCGATGGAGCCAATGCGCCGCACTCTGGCGGCATTTCTCAGTAAAACGCCGCGCGCCGCTCTGGCAGACTGCGCATCGTCTCGCCGCAAGGGGATTTCAGGTTGTTTAGCCATTGGTTTGGCAAGAAACAGGATAGCGGCCCCGCCGCTTCAGACTCGTGGATTAACGGGCCCAAGGTGCCGCGTCACTCCGGCGGGTGGGCGGAGCTGCGCAAGCGGCTCCAGAGCGAGACCGGCCTTCGTGTCATCGACGTCGGCTTTACCTCGCCCTCCAACATCAACTACCTGACCGGCCTCGGCCACAGCGTCTTCCTGGCCGACTTGGTCAACGATGCCTGCAGCCGAAGCTGGCAGACTGGAACAGATGAAGAGGGTAACCCGGTGTGGGACGTCCAGGGCTTCTTGGACCAGGCCCTCAACTTCTCCGGGCGCACCTTTGACGTAGCCCTGCTGTGGACCTCGCTCGACTATCTACCCGAGCCTCTGGTGGCGCCCGTGGTTGCCCATCTCTTTGCTGCAATGAATCCAGGCGGGCAGGTGCTTGCCTTTTGTCATACCCGGACCCAGGGCGAGGAAACGGTCCACTGTCGTTTCCATCTCACCGCCATCGACGATGTTGAAGTGCAGCTTGCCCAGCCGTTTCCCATTCAGCGCGCCTTCACCAATCGCAGCATCGAGCGGCTGTTTGCCGGCTGGTCCGGCCACCGGCAGTTTCTGGCCAAGGACAGCGTCTCTGAAGTCCTCATCACAAAATAGGAGCGGGCTGAGCTGAGCCCTCTCGCGGAGGGAAATGTGGAGTTATTAAAGGGAACTCGCATCACTTGGCTGGGGCATGCGACCGTCCTGATCCAAACCCCCAGCGGCACCAATATCCTCATCGATCCATTTATCGCCCAAAATCCCAAGTATCCCAAGGATTTTGTTCTGCCCGCAAAGATTGACTACATCCTGCTGACCCACGGCCACGGCGACCATGTCTCCGACGTGGTTCCAGTGGCTGCTCAGTGCCACTCCACCGTAGTGGCTTGCTTTGAGCTGGCCAATTATTTCGCGGAGAAGGGCGTGACGCAGACCGTCGGAATGGGATTGGGCGGCACCGTGCAACTGAATGACGTGGCGGCCACCATGGTTGAGGCCAAACATTCGTCCAGCGTGCAAGATGAGCAGGGGGTCCACTACGCAGGGGGTGCGGCAGGTTATGTGCTGACCATTGCCGAGGGGCCAGTGCTTTACCATGCCGGAGATACTGCGGTCTTTGGGGATATGCAGCTGATCCGCGAACTCTATCGGCCAGAGCTGGCCATGCTTCCCATTGGCGGGCATTTCACGATGGGACCCAAGGAAGCTGCCCTGGCTGTGCGCTTGTTGGCGCCCAAGGTGGTGCTGCCCTTGCACTATGGAACATTTCCGCCGCTCAAAGGAACGCCACAACAACTGGCTGCGCTCATTGAGAAAAGCATTCAGGTCGTGTTGTGGTCGCCTGGGGAAACTATCTAATCTATGTGTTCCTGCCTTGGAACGACTGAGGAGTGTGGGCTGGCGAGGTGGACCAGCCCAAGACCTTTCCGTGGCTTCAGTTACTTGGCTGAGGCTGCCTTCTTCTGCTCTGCCCAGCGCCGCTTCACGGCCTCGGCAATGCGCTTCCGCCCTTCAGGCGTAAGGTTCCTTTTTTTCTTGGCTGGTTTCTTGGCGGCGACTTCTGCCACTGCCTTCTTGGGCGCCGGAGCAGCTCCGCCGCCCAGCAAGACACGCGCTTGCTGCAACTGCGCGATCTCACGATCAATCTGTGTCAAAATCTCTGAAACTCCCACGGTTCCTCCTGTTAGCTATGCTAGGTGGCTGGTCGCCGTTGTGTGTTAGTCGAAAATATGCCACAACAGACTACTAGTCCTGTGAAACACGATACGCAACTATGGACTCTTTTACAAACAAAAAATGGCAAAAGTTACCGAAGATGGGACATTTCTCTCACAAAAGTTACTTTTTGGGGAACTTCAGGGTGGACGGTTCTTCGGCAAGAAATCGAGTCATGAATCCCGTGACGAGCTACTAAAACTGTTTATTAAAGTATCTTCTCTCGTGCATATCTCGAGAATGAAGCATGCCGAGATACCAATACAGCCGCTTCCTTGCCCGTGCTATGGCATGAAAGCGGCTGTATCGGTTCCATCTATCTGAAACTTACTTAGAGGTAGCGCGGGCCTTTGGGTGGCAGTTGTGGCTGCACAGGCGCAGTTGCAGTACCGGGGACCGAAAGGTCGTGGCCGCCCAGGCGCAAGGTGGCTGGTGCGCCCGCCGCGCGATAGTTGCGCAGGTCGCGCAGTATCTCTTGCTTCTCGCGGGCATACTGGCCAGCCAGCCGCGTCAGCGCATAGGTGATGATGTCACTGTGGTGCAGATCCGCTACCGAGGGGTCGCGGCGCATGTTGAGCCACAGCCGGTGTACCAGTTGCACGTCGTCGGGGCTCAGATTGGGCGCATGCGGCCCAATGTAGAACACCTTCACCGCACCCTTGGGATCGATGACATAGAAGTTGAACTGGCGTTTAGGCTCAGGGAGCTGTTCCCAGGCTTGTCCCATATGAAAAGCCTGATCCTCGGCGGTCATCTTGCTGGACACGCCGGATACCACGGAGTCCATCTCCAGCGAGTTTGCTCCCTGCACCAATGCGGCAAATACATCGCCCGCCGGAACCACCAGCAGCGAAACTTTCTTGCCAAAGCTCTCGGCCACGGAGACAGCTTTGGTGAAGATCATCTGCTCGTGCTCGCTGAAACTCTGCTGCTCGGCGCTCAGATACTCAGGTCCGCCGACGCCCATCATGCGCACGCTGATGACCACCACATCCTGCTCGTCGGTGTTGGTGCGGGAGAGGGTCCACTTCAGTGCGAAGGGATTGGCCGCGTCGCGCATGGTCACCATTACGCCCCCGGTGCGGATGGCTGCCGACTCGCGGCTTACCGAGTCCTGGTGTTCCAGTTGAAAATGATCCTTCATCTGCCGCGCGGTCAGGGCGTGCTTGCGCAGATTCTCGCGTTCGGAGATGGAGAAAATGACGAAAAAGGACGCTGCAAAAACAAGGCCGCTTACCGTAGCGATGGATTTGGTAAACAGGTTGACGATGGCTACCGAGAGCAGCACCATAAATACCGAGAGAAGACCGAGGGGAATCTCGAATTTTCCGATGCGCAGGTTGGGTGGAACCTTCCAGCCGCGTTCGCCATGGTACTTCATGCGCAGCACCAGCATGGCCAGGCTGTTGAACGTGAACGACCAGATGACGCCGAAGGCATAGGCCTCGCCCAGCAGGATCACGTTGCCCCTGCTGGCGACGATGGTGATCATCTGAAAGATGAAGACCATGTTCACGATGCGATGGCTGGTGCCGTACTTGGCGTGCGGCTTGCGGAACCAGTCCGTCAGCACGCCGTCCTCGGCCACGCGCATCAGCACGCCGGTCGAGCCGATCATCGATGTGTTGATGGCTCCGGACAGAATCAGAAAGCCCACCAGCACCACGAAGATGCGGAATGCGATGCGCCAGAACATCGGTCCCACCATGTACATGGCCAGGCCGGCAATCAGGTTGTCCTGGTAGATGTGGGTCCGTTCCCACGTGGGGATCAGCATCGAGGCCAGCAGGGTGGCGCCGCCGGTGAAGATCAGGCTATAAATCGCAATAACAATGGCCGCCCGCTTCAGGTTCTTGAGCTTGGGGTGCTCAATTTCGCGGTTGACCTGCGCCAGGCTCTCCTCGCCGCTCATGGCCAAGACCGAGTGCCCAAACGCCATCAGAATGCCGAACAGACCAAAGAGAGGAAGCCCTCTGCCGCCCAGGAAGCCCAGAGCCTCATTGCTGAACTTGAGGTTTGAAGGGATCGGTGCCGGAGGCAGATGCGCGCCCTTCATGAAGACCGAATAAGTGCCCCATAGCAGAAGCACAATCACCATCACTGTGGTGATCTGCATAACCCGCAGAGCCTTGCCGCTCGACTCCTCAATGCCCTTGATGTTTTGCCACCAGTAATAGATGGTGACCACCGCTGCAAACACCGCGGCTGTGTGATTCATATTGAACTGGAAGGGATTGTTGTTCGCGTCCATCAGAGCTGGAGGAAGCCAGTGACTCTGGTTGGCTACCATCAACATCTCGTTCATCAAGCCTGTAATGTATTGTCCTGCGGATACGCCCGAGATCGGGCCGGTAAGAATGTAATCGAACATCAGGGCGGATACGCTCACCTTGGCAAAGGTGCCGCCCAGCGCTTCCTTCACCACGCGGTAGACGCCGCCTCGGGTATACATCGAACAGCTCTCGACGTAGACCGCGCGTACCGCAAAGCTGAACAGCATGATTCCCAGGATGAACCAGGGCGCTGCTGCACCCACCGCCTGCTCGGCAATGCCGCCGGCATAGAAGGCCGAAGAACCCAGATCATTGAGAACAATGGCCGCTGCGCGCCAAAAAGAAATGAACGTCAGCATCACGGAGGATGCAACGATGAGGCGCACACGGTCTGAAGGAGGGGCTACGGTGGTTCGAGTAGATGCCATCACGTTAGGGGTCGGCGCGACGGCCGGCTTTCTTGAAACCAGGGAGCGTCCATAATCACACGCTCTGCGGTGAGTTTATGTCTGAATGAAGACATAGTCAATCGAAATAACGACAGTCCTGCCTGCCGAAAAGGGCAAGCCTACTCATCTTCGCCGAACAGTTCTTTCGCGTCCTCGACAAAGCTGATGATGACGACCACACTTGACCCAGCCAGGCCGAGAAAGAACATCACTTCGAGTACCCGCATTGCAAATAAGGCAAACATGGTTACGATTGTAGCCTGTTTCCTTCCCCTCGGAGTGCTGCTTTCTGCTCCTTGCCGCAGGAAATCGTGACCTCCTTTCGTCGGCTTGCACTTGCCCGCCGCTGTTGCAAAACCCGTCGCCCGGTTTCTCTTTCATGAAAATCGGCGGATCGCCCCGGCGTCGCACTCGGCGCACCGGCTTCGATGCGGTAAACTCGCCCCTGTATGCAGAGCAAATCCTTCAAGTTGTGGGCCGCTGCCGTTCTTTCCGCCGTCTTGCTCGAGTTGCCGTTTCCCCTAGCCGGGCCGATGCCTGTCTGGCGGTCGGTTTTTGCGTGGTTTGGATTGGTTCCGCTGTTGTGCGCCCTCGTGTCAGTGGGTGCCTCGAGCCACCCGCGTCCCCTGCGCCGCGCCTTCCTCGTTGCTTACCTCTGCGGATTTCTTTGGTATGCGGGCAACTGCTACTGGGTACGCGACACCATGCTTCGCTACGGCGACATGCCGCCCATGGCGCCGACCCTCCTGCTGATCGGATACAGCATGGTCCTGGGCCTCTACTTCGGTCTCTTTGGCCTCGGCTTCATGCTCCTGCGCCGCGCCACAGGCAGCGCTCGGCTGGCTCTTGCCGCTGCACCCGTCCTTTGGGCTGCGCTGGAACTGGCCGCCTCCCGCATCACCAGCGTTCCCTGGGACCAGCTAGGCTACTCGCAGGTCGATAACGCCTTGGTCAACCAACTCGCTCCCTGGACCGGCGTCTATGGCATCAGCTTCCTGCTGGTCGCCGTCAACGCCCTCCTCGTCGGCGGTCTCCTGCTCAGCCGCCGAGAAGGCCAGCGTCTCTGGGCCTTGGCCGGCGCAGTTTTGCTGCTGGTTGGCGCGGCTGGCATCTTTCTCACGCCGCCTCGCCCTGCGGCTACCGCCACTGCCGTCCTGATTCAACCCAATCTCGATGTAGCGGGTGACAACGCCTGGGCCGGTCCCGAATGGAACCGCCACATTGCCGAGATGACCCATCTGGCCGGCCAAAACTGCAAAACCTATATCGCCGGAATCCCGCAAACCAACGCGCCCAATGGCGAAATCGTCTGCCCGCCCTGGCCCACGCATCCCGATCTGGTCGTCTGGCCAGAGTCGCCCGCTCCCTTCGTCGAGGACGATTCCCGCTTCCAGCAAGCCCTCGCCGCGCTCGCCCGCCAAACCCAGGCCCCGCTCGTGGTGGGCAGTCTGGGAACGGACTTCGTCCCTGAAGAGCAGGACTGGCGCAACTTCAACTCCGCCCTTGTCGTCTCTGCCAACGGCGCGCGCGTGGGCCGCTACGACAAAATCCATCTCGTCCCCTTCGGCGAATACATTCCCTTCAAGCGGTTGCTCTTCTTTGCCCGCAAGCTCACCGGCCGCGTTTCGTCGTTCACCCGCGGAGAAGATCGCAAGGTCTTTCGTCTCGGCACCCAGAACGGCTCAGCTCACCGCTACGGCGTCTTCATCTGTTATGAGTCGGTCTTTGCCGACGAGGTGCGCCAGTTTGCCCAGTTGGGCGCGGAGGTGTTGGTCAACATCAGCGACGACGGCTGGTATGGCGACACCAGCGCCCCCTGGCAGCACCTGAACATGGCGCGCATGAGGGCCATAGAGAACCGCCGCTGGATTCTCCGCGACACTAACAACGGCGTCACTGCCTCCATTGACCCCTACGGCCGTGTCCGCCAAAGCATTCCCCGCCACCAGGTCGATGCGCTGCCCGCGGGCTACGGCTTCCGCGACGACATCACCTTCTATACCGCCCACGGCGATGTCTTTGCCTGGGCCTGTGCCATACTGGCTTTGGGCGTTCTGGGCTGGGCCGTGCGGGCCACCCTCCGGCGCTTAGTTCAAAACCAAGCCAGGTCTTAAGAGCAAATCATGTCCTTGAATGATCTCGAGTTCGCCTTTGCTCCCGTCCGCGATCAAGTTCGCGACCTGCGGGAGTATCTTTGACCCTGCTCGCATCCGCAGGGAACTAGCCGACATTGAAAAGAAACTGGCCGATCCGGCCATGTGGAAAGACCCCGCCGCCAGCAAGCCGCTGATGCGCGAGCGCAAGCGCCTTGAAGAGATGATTGCCGACGACGAGCAGATGCTGCGCCGCGTCGGTGATATCGAGTCCTACTTCGAACTGGCCAAAGAGGGCGAAGACGTCCTGGCCGACCTGGAGCGCGACATTAACGCTCTCTCTGCCTTCAATGAGGCGCTCGAAGTCAAGACCATGCTCTCCGGCGAAGTCGATGCCATGAACGCCATCATCACCGTTCATCCCGGCGCAGGCGGCACGGAAAGCCAGGACTGGGCTGAGATGCTCATGCGCATGTACCTGCGCTGGGCCGAGCAGCAGGGCTTCAAAACCGAGATCAACGACTACCAGGACGGCGAAGAGGCCGGCATCAAGTCCGCCACCTTCACCATCATGGGCGACTACGCCTTCGGTCAGTTGGCCGGAGAGAGCGGCGTCCATCGCTTGGTGCGCATCTCCCCGTTCGACTCCGCCAAGCGCCGCCACACCTCGTTCGCCTCGGTCTATGTCTCGCCGGAGATCGACGAAACCATCCATGTCGATGTCAAAGTCGAAGATCTGCGCGTCGACACCTACCGCTCCGGCGGCAAGGGCGGCCAGCATGTCAACACCACCGACTCCGCCGTGCGCATGACCCACTTGCCCACCGGCATCGTCGTCTGCTGCCAGAATGAGCGCTCCCAGCACAAGAACCGCGACAAGGCCATGAAGATTCTGCGCTCGCGGATCTACGAATACGAGCTGGATAAAAAGCGCGCCGTCACCAAGAAGCTTGAAGACTCCAAGTTGGAGATCAACTTCGGCTCGCAGATTCGCTCCTACGTCCTGCAGCCCTATCGCATCGCCAAGGACCACCGCACCAAGGTGGAAGTGGGCGACGTCGATAAGGTGCTCGACGGCTATCTGGAGCCTTTCCTGCGCGGCTATCTGCTGGCCAAGCGCCGCGGCACCGCCGTCGCCGCCGAGCCAGAAGACGACGATCTCGACGTCTAGCCGATCCTGTTTTTTCTGGTCTTAAGAGATTGGACCACCACCCAATGGCTGCCAGTCCAATCCCCCCTGGGTGCCCCTTCGATATGGAAGAAGGCGTTGTCAATCACTTATTTCGACAGACGTGTCCTACGCGGTGCGGGAGCACTGCGTAGTTCGCCGGAGTAAGTAGAGGACCTGGGTCCTGGATCATTGCTTTCGAAGGCAGTTGGCTCCACCGCAGCTGGATTTGCCTTTTCCCTTCGATCCGGGCTATCTTTTCGGCAATGCTGTTTGCATGCATGGGAGGTTCCCATGATTTGTCCATTCCTTCGTCTTGCCTGCGGTTCTGCCGCCACACTGCTACTGGTAACCGGACTTTCCCCGGCCCAGATCACCGTGGATACCCGCACCGGCGCAGTCACCAACAACTCCACTGGCGAATCCGTCAACACGGTAGATCGCCGCTTCCAGCAGATCCAGCCCACCCGTGTTCCGCTCACCAAATCAGAACTCGACGCCAAAACGCGCCTCGAACTGATCCGCGTCTTGCAGTCGGAGCAGGGCTTTGCCATGCGTCCCTTCCCGCGCGGCCACAAGGGACTCACGCTGGCTGCTAATGGAAAACTGGACCCGGCCGGGGAACCGTATCTGAACATGGTCACCAAGGAAGGCATCTCCGCCAAGCCCGGTGACCGGCTCGTGCTCTCCGACATTAAAATCGAGCACTCCAAAATCATCTTCGACCTGAACGGTGGCCCCGACTCCAAACATCGCTTCCTGAGCCACATCCAAATCGGCATGGGGCCGAGTATGAGCCCGGTCGCGCAGCAGGGGAACGACCAGGAGCCGGTTGGCGCGCGCCTCTCTCTCACATTTGAGGGCCATGTCCCCGAGTTGACCGGAGCCGATGTCAAGGCGCTGCTGGCCCCGCTCATCTCCTTTGACGTCAAGACCCCCATCCAGGCATTTACTGACACACTTCCGCTCAAGCTCAAAGAGGCCATTCTCAACCACCATGTGCTGGTCGGCATGAGCACGGATATGGTGCTGTTCGCCAAAGGAGCTCCCGAGAGCAAGTCGCGCGAGATGGACGGCCAGACGCCCTTCGAGGAGTGGATTTACGGCAAGCCGCCCAAGGATGTCGAGTTTGTCCGCATCAACGGCAATCGTGTCATCCGCGTCGAGGTGGCCAAGATGGGCGAGACCCCGGTGATCTTTACCACAGACGAGGTCGAAGGCATGATGCGCACCGACGGCACGCCTCTCCAACCTGAGGATTCCCATACCCGCACCGTGAAGATGGGCGACGTCGAGCGCAATCCTGACACCCAGGCACCAGCCCAGCCGCCCAGCCTGCGTAACCCCGGTGAAACGCTGCCTTCTAGCGATAATGCCGACGACCGCGTCGGCACCATGAAGCCCGTGCAGATGCCCAAGAAGAAGGCCGACCCGCAACTGGGTTCAAATCCCGATGAAGAGCAGCCCGCCCCGGCCAAACCTCAGCCTTAGCCCTCGCAGGCAGCGCATAGAACTCCGGGTGCCCCACCCTCGCCGCGTCTTTGCTCTTGCGGCTAGGGTGGGCTGGCACAAAGTTGCGCATCCCAGGACAATGAAGCCAAACCAAAGCGCTTCAGCCTGCCATCATGTAAACTGAAGTCAGCGAGTCCCGCTCCCCCCTCCGCAATTTTGTTGCGTCCAGAGTCGAGCGGAGTACCGCGACGTTGAAGCCGCGTTCGGTTCTTTTGAGCGTGTGTGCAGAGACACCCCATGAAGGAGAAACACCCTACCGATGGCTAAGATTGCAAAAACCGGTGATCGCAAGAAGGTAATGGACACGACGAAGTCGACCGACTGTCCCAAATGTGGCAAGCCAACGCGCATCGTCAAGCGCGTCAAGGACCGCGAACGCGGCATTCCTGGTGGCGTCTACATCTCGTGCTCTGTATGTGATTTCTACGAAAAGCTTTAAGCTCTGCTTGAAGTTCCAAGCACATAAAAAGCCCGGCTCTGCGCCGGGCTTTTTTGCGTTATAGCTAAAGTTCCAGCGCCCCGGCCATCTCTTTGAGAATCGCCTCTGCAGCCTCCGCCGGATCGGCCGCCTGGGTAATCGGCCGCCCCACCACCAAATAGCTCGCCCCCATCCGCAGTGCCTCTGCCGGCGTGGCAATGCGCTTCTGGTCGCCCACCACGGCCCCGGCCGGACGGATGCCTGGAATCACCAGCACTCCTCCTGGCCCGGTCAGCGCGCGCAACCGGCCAACCTCCTGCGGAGAGCAGACAAAGCCGCGAATCCCGGCCTCCTGCCCCATCCGCGCCAGCAGTTCCACCTGTTCGGCGGGTTCCCGCTTCAGTCCGATGGCCTTTACCTGCGCCGCGTCCATGCTGGTCAGCACGGTAACGGCCAGCAGCTCAGGCGGCTCTGCCAGACCCTCCAGTGCGCCACGGGCAGCGATCAGCATCGCCGGCCCTCCCGCCGCATGGACGGTCATCATGCCCACTCCCAACGCCGCCGCCGAGCGTACGGCTCCGGCCACGGTGTTGGGAATGTCGTTGAATTTCAGATCGAGAAAGACGGAGTGGCCGCGCTTCAGTAGCGGTTCCAGCACGGCGGGACCGCCAGCCACAAACAGCTCCAGCCCCACCTTGAACCACTGGCAAGTATTCTCCAGGCGATCCACAAGGGCTGTGGCGGAGGCTGCGTTCGGCACGTCCAAGGCTACGATGAGGCGTTTGCGGGCTTCGCCCAGCCTGTTCGCTGCGGGCGAACGGGCTTGCGCGAAAGCAGGGTTCAGGCGCTCTGGAATGGGCATGTCAGAATCCTAAAGCATTCTGAGCCCTTCTGCTCTGCACCCGGTCTCAGGCCTGGGCCGCGATCGGCTCCGGTTTGGCAGCGCCGCGAAGCTTGGCCTGGTCCTGCGCAGGCAAAAAGCGGCATAGATACTCGATCGGATCTTCAGCGGCCGCCATCTGCCGCAGGTGATACTTCCACACGTCGGGCTTAATGGTGCGCCGCGTAAAGGGCTTGCGGGTCACCTGCACTACCTCGCCCTGAGAGGTGACCCTGGGATACGTGATCGAGGGCACCATGAAGCTCATGTGCGCGCCCGTCCGCCAGAAAGAGCGCGCAAAGTCATGCGAGAAGAGCAGCGTGTAGTGCCGTCCCTCCGTCGCCAGCAGCGTCAGCGCCTGCTCGGCCCCAGGCCAGACGGGCTGCACATTAAACTGGTACCAGACGCGGAACTCAAATCCGTTAAACTGGGCTTGGTTCAGTAACAACCGCAGCAGATCTTTCCGATTCATCTCACCAATCCTTCAAGAGGTAAACTCTCGTGCTGGGCGGCGGGTCAATCGAACCGCACGCTGGGATCACTGAGGACGACGTCTCTTCTTCTGCGTCCTCTTGTATTCATTAACGTCAAAGGGGAAGGACTTTCCTTTTCGGGGAACCTTTCGATCAGAGGAGTCAGAACTCATCCTGGAAATTGCGGCGGGCCATGCAAAAACAACAAATGGAAGTGGGAGGCTTGAATTTGAAGACGGGATCAATCGGATTGCGCGGAGTGGCATGGGCAATGGTGTTGCTGGCTGCATCCAGCCTGACATGGGCTTCCGGGGTGCATACCAACCCGCTCAATCGCGACCCCCTGGTCCGCGAGGCCTTTGAGCACTTCTATAACCTCGACTACCCGGGAGCTGTTGAGCGCTTCGAGCGTTTCCACGCGGCCCATCCCGGCGATCCCCAGGGAACTGTTCTTCTCCTCGACGCCGTGCTCTTTCAGGAGCTGTACCGCCTCGATCTGCTGGACACCACGTTTTATGCCAACGACGGCTTCCTCACCGGTCGCCACGCCACTCAGGAAGACCCCAAGGCCCGCGACCGTATCTTTGCGCTGGCCGATGAGACCGTACGCGAGGCCGACTGGCGCATCAATAAGAATTCGAACGATGTGGACGCCTACTACGCGCGCGGCTGGGCGCGAGCCCTCAAGTGTACCTACATCGCCATGGTCGAGCGTGGCTTCGGCGCAGGTTTCCGCCTCGCTACCAAAGCCAGAGAAGACCACGTGCGCGTACTGCAGTTGGACCCGGAATACATAGACGCCAAGCTGGTCGTCGGCGTCTATGAGTACGTCGTCGGAGCGCTGCCCCTGCCTTTCAAGTTCATCATCGGATTTGCCGGCGTCACCGGATCCAAAAGCCGCGGCCTTGAGATGCTGCGTGACGACGGCAATCGCGGCGTCGTGACCAACATCGAAGCGCGCACGGTGATTGCTCTGTTCCTGCGCCGCGAATCCAGGTACCAGGAAGCCATCCAGGAGGTGCGCAAGCTCAAAAGCCAGTACCCCAGGGACTTCCTCTTCTGCCTTGAAGAGGCCAATCTGCGCAAGGATGCCGGTGAGGGCATGGCAGCCGTCACGGCCTACCGCGAACTGCTTGCAGCCAATGCCAAGCCCGGCTACTTCGCCTCCACCCAGTTGGAACTGGCCCACTTCGGTCTCGGAGAAGCACTGCGCGGCCAGCGTCACTACGCCGAGGCGGCGCAGTCCTATGAGCAGGCCGCCTGGACCAAGGATGTAAGCCCCGAACTCAAGATCCGCTCCCTGCTGGCCGCCGGCGAGTGCCGCGACATGAACGGCGAGCGTCCACTCGCAGTGCGGGACTACCAGGCAGCCATCAACGCCGGCCCCCAAACCTCCCGCGCCGATACCGCCAGAAAGCGCCTCCGCAACCCCTACCGCGGCAACTGAAAGCACCACACCCGCACACACACTTCGGGTGCCCCAGGTCTCGCTTTTGAGACCTGGGAAAGCAAGCTGCGCACACACTTCGGGTGCCCCACCCTCGCCGCGTTGTTGTTCTTGCGGCTAGGGTGGGAAAGCATGAGGCTCGCACAGCAAAAAGCAAAACTCTAGCCCCACCTAAGGTGACAGGTGGAACTGCCATCCTTCCATCTCCGTATCCTGTGTTATTGATGTTCTTGAGGGAGGAATCGACAATGGCCGTCTTTTGTCAACGCTGTGGGACCGGGTTGCCCCCCAATGCGCGCTTCTGTTCCAACTGTGGCGCGGTGATCCCGGTCGCGCCGTCCGCGTCCGGCAGGCCGCTGGGCGGTCCGCTGCTTCGGCCGCGTGTAGGCCGCCAAATTGCCGGAGTTTGCCTGGCGCTGGCCCAGACCAACGGCTGGGATGTCGCCGTCGTCCGCATCATCACCGTCCTTGGCTTCTGCTTCACCGGCGGAATTGTCGGCGTCGCCTACGTCGCCGGCTGGATCGGCATTCCCGAGGAGCCGCTCTCGCTACCAGGGGAGTATCCTCCTGGTATATGAACGGAACCTATACCTCCGACGGCTCTCAGCTTGGCTTTCGTGACAGCGGCTCCGGTGTGCCGGTGGTCTTCCTACACCCCATGCCGCTCGATCGCGACTACTGGCGTCCACTCACTGAAAATCTCGGCGGCATCCGCGCCATCGTTCCGGATCTGCGTGGCCACGGCGTCTCCGAACTGGGCGATACCCTGCCGGTAGGCGGTTTCGCCCGCGTTCCCGATGCGCCCGTCCTCACCATGGCGCAACTGGCCACCGATGTCCTCGCCCTGCTTGATCATCTTGAGGTTCCAGAAGCGGTCTTCGCCGGTTGCTCCATCGGCGGCTATGTCCTGCTGGAGCTATGGCGTCAGGCGCACCAGCGCATGCGCGGCCTGGCCTTTGTCTGCTCCAAGCCCCAACCGGATGCCGAGGCCAACGCCGCCGGCCGCGCCGCAACCATCGGCAAAATCCGCTCCGTCGGCACCGGCCCCATCTTCGACGGAATGGTCCAGACCCTCACCGGCGCAACCGCCCGCCAGCACCGCCCTGAAATTGTAGACGAGCTGCGTGCCCGCATGACGATTTCCGCCGAAGCCGCCATAGCCGTCCAGGCCGGCCTCGCCACGCGCCCCAACTCCGTGCCCACCGTGGCTACTATCTGCGTTCCGGTACTGGCCATCGCCGGCGGCGAAGACCCCGGCGTAACCCCCGCCGACATGAAAGCCTTCAACGCCGCACCCGGTGGCTGCGAGTTCCACCTGCTCCCCGATGCCGGCCACTTCGCCGCCTACGAGCAACCCCAGAAAGTAGCCAGCCTAATGGCCGAGTGGCTCCGTGAGTGGGAACCCTAACCCAGCGTTGCTCTACGCTATTCCGCAAACGCCTTCAGCTCGACCAGCCGCAGCCTGGTCGACGCAGCGGGTCCCTGCAAGTTCACTCGCAGCGCCGAACACTGCGCGGGCGCGAAAGTGATGCGATTGCGGCCGTTGGCCAGCGGCGCAGCTGGGTCGCGTTGTTGGCTGCCCAACGCGTGCCAGTTGCCGGCGCTTTCACATTCGAGCGTGTAACTGGCCGGGGCCAGGTAGTCTTTGCCATCCG
>Ga0224531_1000469_pt1 | contig 20147 bp, 11 predicted proteins | sample CBST100metaG_FD_179876 | JGI IMG/M metagenome (GOLD analysis project Ga0224531, IMG submission 179876) | Peat soil microbial communities from Stordalen Mire, Sweden - C.B.S.T100 | ecosystem: Environmental > Terrestrial > Soil > Wetlands > Peat | place: Sweden: Norrbotten County, Stordalen Mire...
CCTATTTCTATAGAGCGGAGAACGGAAGTCTGAACCATGCGATGGCGTCATCGGATGTGAGCTTGGGGAGGAACTCGGTGATGGACTGGTCGAGAGCTTCTTTGCTTCTTGCCTTTGCCGCACGCAGCAGTTGCTTGAGTTTGGCCCAGGCCTTTTCGATCGGATTCAGGTCGGGCGAGTAGGGCGGCAGATAGAGCAGCCTGGCTCCCACCGCCTCGATCCTTTCGCGCACGCCCTTGACCTTGTGCGAACTGAGGTTGTCCAGCACCACCACATCGCCGGGTTGCAGCTTCGGGCACAAGACCTTATCCAGATAGGCAAAGAATATTTCCCGGTCGGTGGCTGCTTCGACGGTCATGGTGGCGATCATGCCGCGGGTGCTCATCGCGCCCAGGATGGTCAGCATCTTCCAGTTGCCGTGCGGCGCGGCTTCGGCGATACGCGCTCCTCCCACGCAACGCGCATAGAGCCGCGTCATCTGCGTGGACACGCCGCTTTCATCCAGGAAAATCAGCTTCTCCGGCGAGATGCCGCGAAGGGTTGCAACAAATTCTTCCCTCCGTTTGCGGTTCTCTTGGGTGTCGCGCTCGCTGGCGTGGAGCGACTTTTTTTGAGCCGGAAGCCCATCCGCTTCACCACCCGCCACAAGTGCTGCGTGCTGAAGCGAAGGCCGGACTTGCTTTCCAAACCGGCCTGTAGCTCCGGCAAGGTCGCATCGGCGCGAGCCTGCAGCAGAGCGGCCAAAATCTTTTCATCCACCCGCCGTTTCGGACCGGGAACATGGCCGACTCGTTCGATGCGGCCAGTGCGCTTGCGCGCAGCCGAAATCTTCCACGCCCAGCCACGGCTTACGCCGAACCGCTGGGCCAACTCCGACAGGCTGCTTTGGCCCCGATCATAGGCCTCCAGCAGCTTCCGCCGTAAATCATCCGAATATGCTCGCGCCATCGAAGCTCATGTCGCAGAGAATCGCCATAACCACTCTACACTATCGAGAGAGTTGCTCTAGCACCGTCTTGGCTGACTGAGAATCAATAATAGCCACGGCTGGAGCAGCGTTTCGGCCCTTCGCTTTGCGGCCTTGCTCGCGCAGAGACTGGGTCACATGTTCCCAGACGCCGCCGTCGCGCCAGATGCGAAACTGCTGATAAGCAGACTGCCAGGGAGGAAAACCGACGGGCAACTGCCGCCATTGGCAGCCCGTCTTCACCACATAAAGCATCGCGTCGACGATCCGGCGCAACTCATACTTGCGAGGACGCCCGCCTCCATGTCGATCCAAACGCGGAGACCGCAACAACGGCTCCAGCTTCGCCCACTGCGTTTCGGTCAAATCGCTCGGATACATGCTTCCAAGCTATGAAAAAGAAGCCCAGAAGCATATTCCTTCCATGGTTCCTCTGCTGGTTTTTAAACAGGTTCTCAGTTTCAGGGATTGCTCTCCTCTTTGACTTAGCGATATTGATAGAACGTAACACGCATCACGGTCGGCGGTTGGGGCGTGGTATCGCCCGCTCCGGCACCACGACCGCCGCTTCCCCGGGCGCCCAGCGGTATCTGGGAGCCGGGCAGGTTGTTGTTGGCTGCGGCGGAGACGTCGTAGCCGCGGCCCATGATATCGTCGCCGTTGACGCGGCGTTGCATCGCCCAGATGCCGTTCTTGAATGCGCCGCGCTCGATTATGGCGGGCGCAGCGACCCTGACGTTGGGGATGTTGTTTGGCAAAACAACGAACGGGAACGGGGCGTTGGCCGCGAAGTAATACTCATCCGGGGCGGTGTTGATAATAAGCAGGAAAGGCTTGTCGAGGAAGGATAGCCCAACACTGCCGCCGCGTCCTCCAGCCTGAGGTGCAACCGGAGCAATTGCAGCAGCTCCGCCAGCTCCGGCGGTTGCGCCAGCTGCACCTGCTCCGCCGCCACGAGTCCCTGACACGGGGGTGAAATCGAAGATGTACCGGCCCATCACGACCTTCCCGGGATTCTGCCCCGGTTCAAGCTCGATCAGTTTGATCGAATCTGGCTTGCCTTGCGCCTCGGCAATCGCGCCCGAAATCGAGTTGATGAACCCATACGACCGCACGAACGGGTCTTCAGAGGTCGCGTTCAGGCGACCGTCAACGCCGAAGGGGGAGTAGCACAGGAGTTTGAGTTGCGTGAACCCCATCCACGCGTTGTTGGCGTTCTGCCCGGTTTCTGGATTCCAGGCGGGGTTGCCGTTGCGCGAGAAGGTCTTAATGATTCCGGCGTAATCCGATTGATAGATGTCAGGCGCCAGGGTGTCGATCGCCGGTCCGCCGGCCCGCCAGATGTCATGCACCAGCGGCTCGGGCCCGCCGCTGGGGTAGTCGCCCGCGCCGATGTCGTTGGGCTGCACCAGCCAGGTGTTGACATACATCGGGATCGGATATTCCTTTTTGCCCTGCGCCGCCACGTAGCCGATGTAGCGGGAGTAGTTCCACGCCATGAAAATCTCATCCGTGTGGTTGAAAAGCTCGGCTTCGGCCGGACGCTGAGGACGAATTCGGTTGTTGGGCACCGGCGGATCATCCGCCGGACGCTGAACGTTCTTGCCGAAAACCTCTTCCCAGGTGCCGTCAGTCCTGTCGCCAGCCGCGTCCCAAATCTTCTTCAGTTCCGGCAGCAGGTGGTCCTTGTTCTTCTGAAGATAGTCGGTCAGTTCCTTCGGGACCGGGCCTGCAAAGGCGGCATTGGCGGCGGGGCGGAAGTCCCTGGTGGCGCCCATGGTGCCAACTTCATTTTCGACCTGGATTGCTATGACCGTGTGGGTCTTGTCCACTTCTCGGATGTGCCTCATGACGGCGGCAAAGGCCGTGGCGTCGGCGTTACGATTGTTATCGCTCAGCGTGGAGAGGATCTCAAGGGTCTTGCCCTGGGCGTTGACCACACGCGGGAAGCGGTCCTGGTTGGCCTTGACCCATAGAGGCGGGAAGTGCGACAAGCCGTTTTTCCAACTGGCCATCCAGAGGAAGATGAGCCGCACATTGTTGGCGCGGGCGGCTTCAATCTGATAGTCGATGATCGAGAAGTCGAACTTGCCTTCTTCGGGTTCAACCATATCCCAGGAAACGACCGTAAGGATGGTGTTGAAATTGGCCTGCGCCAGGCGCGCGATGGTGGCCTTGGTGGCTTCGCGGTCGGACGAGGCGGTATTGGATAGTTCGCCCGCAAGGCAGATGAAGGGGCGTCCATCCACAATCAGCTTGGTCATCCCATCGCGCTTCTCCAAGTGGGGTATGTCCTTGATGCTGACCCTGACCGGCGGCTTGTTTTCAACCGCTGCCGCTTGCAGATTCACCGTCATGAACGCGGCGCACAGGACCGGAACCACAAAAGCTAAACGATATTTGGGTGACATGTTTGATTCTCCGTTTTGTTTCCTGGTTATCGCACGCATTCTCTACAGATACCCGCCAAGACCAACTTTCTCATGGCCGCAATACTACTTCCCTTTTTGTCATTTCGCAGCAGGATTTTCGGACTCCGGCTGCAATTATCGTAGTCCGATTCCGAACATTCACCGAAGGATAGTAGCCGAGGTCCTGGATGACGCATCCACCGTAGGCATAGGCACGTGCCTCGCGGAGATGGGTCTCAGTAAGGTTGGGGTACCGGCGAAGTAGAAGGGCTGGACAGAGCCAACCCACGCGAGATCGATGAGCTGCTCATGAGCGAGGACGGAGTAGGCGTGTGTGGGCTGCGGGATCGTTAGCAGAACGAACAGGAGAGTGGTAAACGAAAGACGTAAAGAATGGAACCAGCGCATGTGCTTTCGGGCTGACTACGACTTCTTCGTTATACGTCTGTGCGGAGGGTCCTGGCGAGACTTCTCGCGGTTACCGTCGCCCGGTACAGGTTTGCCTGCGTTCTAGCCGCGAACGCCCAGTGATTTCCCAGAAAGAAGTTGACAAGGGAGCAGCACAGAATCGCGATACTGTTCGATATGAGAAGGGGAACACGTGCCTCATGGATCAGGATTCGCATCAGCACAAGGTTCCCCAGCATGGAAACCAAACCATTGGATAGATGAAACCGCAGAAGTTGAGTGAGCAGTGCGGAGCGGTCGCGGCGGTCGCGCCACGTGTAGTGCAGGTGCCATACAAAATTGTGTACCAGCGCAAGCTCGATGGCCGCAGCCGTGGCATAGAGATAGTGGCCCGCCAAAACCCTGTTGAAGAGAGCGAGCGCGGCAAGCTGCACAACCATCCCCATGGCTCCAACCAGATTGAACTTGCCCCAGCGGATGATGGTGTTCATGGCAGGGGCTCCTGCCGGTAGAGTTCTGCCGTGTGGCGCAGGGTGATGCTTATCGCCATCGCAGACATGCATACCGCTGCGATGATTCCTCCCAGATCGAAGAGCAGCATCCTGTGCCCGAACAGCGTCGCGTACGGGCTGCGTAGCGCTGCCAGGTTGCCGGCAATCAGCAGAATGCGAATCTCCGTGGGGCCGAAGATGCCTTGCGAGAGTTGAAAGCACGACAGCGTATAAGTGGCGAGGTAGCTCTCGCTGGACAGGATGAGGAACGCGATCAGCATTGCGATCGCCGTCCACCAGTGCAACAGTCCGGAGCAGCCGAGTCCGACCATCAACGCAACGGAGCCGAAGATGTCCACCATATGGTCTACATAAAAGCCGTAGCGCGGCCTCTGTTGCCGGCGCACCCGGGCCAGGGTCCCATCCATGCTGTCTCCCAGCCAGTTGAGCGCAACACAAAGAATCACCAGAAACAGTGCGTAGCGGCTGTATCGAGAGAGTGCGTAAAAGATCCCAGCCGCGACCTGAGCCCCTAAACCGAGCAGAGTGAGTTGGTCCGAGCTGAGCCAGCATGGAGCACGTTCGGCCATCCAAAACAGTGCGCGCTTCTCGATGGAGGCGGTGAGGGACTGGTTGATGCGGCGCGCCGTTTGAAAGCCGGCTGCATCCTTGGTTGCGACTGATTGTGCATTCATCTTCGCCCTTTCTGGGTGTTGATTTCCGTGTTGTCATCTCTCTGCTCGCCGACCGAACTATCTGCGCAGTGCGTTGCATGTAGAACGCAATGTGAACTCCATCGATTCGCGTGGCACGCTCTCCACAAAGGGCCGAACCGCCCAGCCGAGGCCGGTTGGGATGGAGCGCGTCAGCGAGACAGACTCGATCTGCATGTAAAGTCCGCCGTCCCGCTCCTCGTAGCTCCAGTAGGTGTTCAGCCGCCACAGGAAGCCGTGCTCCTCGTTCGCATTCAGCGCGCGCTCGGTGCTGGTGCCGGGCGAGTCGATCTCGTTGATCTGCGTGCTCCGCGAGATGCTGTATCCGTGTTGCGAATCGAGTCGTCCATACGTGATGTCGTAGGCCGTATCCATCACCACCGTGATGACGTGCCGCTGGCGTACGCGCATGGTTGCCTGTAGCCGGTCTCCCTGTTGCGCCAGCACGCGTGCCTGCAGCACCTGCGGAGAGAAGTGTTTCGGGTAGGCGCTGAAGTTCTTCATCAGCTGTTCGAAGTCCGCCGCCTTGGCTCCAGGGGCAAACGCGGTGCCGCGCCAGTGGTGCAGCATCGCTCCGGGAAGGTCCGCACCCGCCGACGGTGTCAGCTTTTCGACGATCAACTCTCCCCGGCGCAGGCGGTCCTCACTCCGCGGATCGGAGGCCGCGGGAGCGAGGAAGGCACTCTGCGACCGATGCTGCTGAGCGAGGCGCGTCTCAACCTCATGGGTGTACGAGTTAAAGGCTGCAACCGCTGCCGGCAGGGGGCCTGCAGCAACGCAGCCGGGAGCAGTGACGAAGAGCAATAGTCCGCAGAGAAGAGAGAAGATTCGGGAGCGTGTGGATTGGAATCGCGTCATGGGTATGCCTCGCTTCATGAACTGCACAATGCTCCGCCCCGGCCTCCCAGATCAATGCATTGGGCCTCATCGGTTGGAGTTTGTTTCTCACGTTGCAAAAGATTGCAGTAATTAGACTTTCTGAAAGTTATCACTTCGGCGCCAGGTACAGATTGAACGCCCGATCGGATACACTGGCACATAACATGACGGAAACAAGGCCAGCCCAGCGCTATCGTTTCGGTGTATTTGAAGCAAACGCTGCCTCGGGAGAGCTTCTCAGGCAGGGAATCCGAACCAAATTAAACGCCCAGCCATTTCAGGTACTCTGCATGCTCCTGGAGCGGCCTGGCGAACTGCTGACTCGAGAGGCTATCTCCCGAGAGCTGTGGCCCGAGGGCACCTTTGTCGATTACGAGCATGGCGTGAACTCAGCGGTCAATCGCATCCGCGAAGCCCTCGGAGATACGGCAAGCAATCCTCGATTCGTTGAGACCTTGGCCCGTCGTGGATATCGCTTCGTGGCTCCCGTGGAACGGATTGGCCTCGGTGAAGACCCGTCTCCCTCAGTCTCCGAGTCCACGGCCTCGGTTTCGAGCGAGCAAGCGGTCGTTTCGAGCGAGTCTGAGGCTGACCTTCTTAGCCGGATTCTGGCCTCACCGCAGGAACTGCCGAAGACCTCGTATCCAGTTGTGCAGACGCTCTTCGTCTTGTTTCAGTGCATGTACCTGAGCTTCTATATCGGGGCGCTGGCAAATCTGGCGGAGATTGAAGATCTCTTCTCCGCATTGCCGAAAGCAACTCAGGTACTTACTGTCTTGATCGTGACTGCCGCAGTTCTGATACCTGTTCGTGCCTTCATGCTGACCACTACACTGATGCACGCACCCGGAGCGCGTGAAAAGTTCCTCAAGATCTGGCCGTTTCTGTTTGTACTCGATGAACTATGGTCGCTCTCGCCATTCCTGCTTTTGCACCACATCAATATCGGATTGGCAGTGTCGTGTGCGGCGCTTCTCGTCTACTCGCCCTTTGCTCAGCGCTCTCTAGTCCTGATGGGTGCAGGCGGCGTGGATCGTGAAACCTCAGCTACGGTCCGGTGAACGGAGAAATGGGGAGGTAATTCCCTCTGTTTGACAGGAAAGCGGATTAGCGCACTCGATTGAACGGTTCCTCTTTGTCGTACCGTGCACCTCCGCGAGCGCTCAAACGCCGAAAATCATCTAGGCGCAGGCAGCCGTCGACATCACGGTTTTGTTCGGGACTGTTCGAGCTACTGCCGTTCCATTCAGTTCCACAGGCACCATCAATGACGTCTCCGGTAGTACTGGTTGGGCGCACCGGGCGTGGGAGGAACACTGCCGGCGATCTGCGCCCCGCTGGCATGAGCCTGGGTCAATGCACCGGCAAGGGTGATGCCTGTGCCGGAGACCGCTGCACCGGCCGCATGCGCAAACCTGAGCGGCGCGGCGACGGTGATTGTGGGGGCGCCTCTCCTGGCGGCGACGGTGACAACCGCCGTCTCCGAGTTTGCGCCACTGTCGATGGTGATGGTCTGACCGACGCTGAATCCCATCGCATTGGCGACAGGGATAACGGTTGCGCCCACACCGGTGGCGGTGTCCAGCGTGCTGGCGCCGGCCGTGCCAACCGTAGCGATGACGGCGGTCTCGGGGTTGGCGCCCGTATCAATTACGATCGTCTGGCCGGCGTCAAAGTCTGCCACGCTGGCGACTTTGATATTGGTTGCGCCGGCGGCGGAAGCGGCCGCCAGCGTGGATGCGGTCTGCGTGAGGAAATCGGCGCAGTTGCTATCCGTGTCAGCGCCGTCCGGAAAGCGGCCCGCGCTCCTGCCGGGGCCGGGCGCAATCACACGGCAGCCGCTTTGCCCTGGTCCGGAGGCGGTCTGGTAACCCTCGGCGGCCCATGGATCGACAAGGAGGCCATAGTTGAGGCTGTCGACGACCAGGCCAGCGGCGTCACGCAGCACCATATTGCCAGCGGCAGGCGACAGGGCCGGGCCTCCGAACCACTGGTTGGGTTCCGCCGTCCCTTGGTAGCCAGCGGTCGTAACCTGAGCGTCCCGCACAACCGCGTTGATTGCGTGCTCGTGGACCAGAGGGCTGTCCAGCGTGATACCAGTGCCGAGCGCCTGCACGGGCTCGTTGCTCTGATGGGCAAAGGCCGTCGCGGGCTGGAAGCTGATTCCCATTCCACGGTCGCTGAAGGGGAGATTGGCCGCATGGTTGAACCGCAGCGGGGCGGCCAGGTCGAGGCCCGTGCCCGGATCTACCATCGCTCCACGGCTCGCCGGTGTGCCGACGCGAGTGACCGTAACGGTCTCGATCCCATGGCCGATGCTGTCGATGTCCAACCTGATCTTGTCACCAACCGAGATGTTGGCGACAGACGTCACCTTGATGTTGGTCGCACCGGCGTGTGCGTCCGCCCCCAGGAAGGCTTGCGTGCCAGGCTTGCCGACCGCGGTAACCGTGGCCACCTCATGCCGCTCTGTGGTTCCTGCATCGGTGGGGTAGGATCCGCCGTAGCCGATGGCGATCTTCTCGCCGACCGCGAAGCCAAACACGCTCGTGACAGGCACGTTGGTCGAGCCGGCGGGGACCGTAATCACCGGACCGTCGGGGAGGGGTTGCCACAGCGTCGTATTGTTGCCGGACGCCGTCCCGATGCTGGCGATCTTGCGGGTTTCCGCGTTGGAGCCGGTGTCGATGCCGACCGAATCGCCGACCGTCATGCCGGTCGTGTTCCTGACGTTGATGGCGGTATCGCCCGCGCGCGCCGGGACGGCCAACCCGGAGTTGGAGAGGCCGAGCACATAGAAGCCGCCCGCCGCGAGCTTCGTCCCCGCCGGAATTTTCACCGCCGAGAAAATTGCCTGCTGGGTTGGGTGCTCAGTGAGGGTCCAGTTGGAGATGTCTACGCTGCTCGATCCCGCGTTATAAAGCTCGATGAACGAGTTTGTCTGGTTGGCGGGAGAGAGGGTGCTCACACGGAATTCGTTGATCTTGATTGGGCTGACGCTCCGCACCTTCTCCGCCGTTGTTGTCTCGAATTGCTTTCCGCCGCTCGTCCACACGGCATTGCCGACCAAGTCGCCGTTGAAGGCCGCCGGCCCCGAGGTGACCTTGAAGGTCGCGCTCACGCTCGCACCCAGCGCGACCGGACCAGCAAACGTCTTCGAGGTTTGGGTTGTTCCCGAGGCCACAGTGGTCCACCCCTTGGGCGCGGAGATGCTCAGCTTGACGCCCGCCGCGGGCGCGCCCGTGGTATTCGTGAACGTTACGGTTGTCTCCTGCGAAGACACCGGTGAAAACGTCTGGAGTCCTGGCGGAGTGGCAGTTGCCGACGCCGGCGCCAGGCTCAGCCGCTGCACGTCGTACTTGGCAGCCGCCACGTTGGCCTGCACCAGTTGGTCGGTGGCATCCGTCGGAAAGGTGCCTGCGGCCGTCATTGCGCCTTCATAGAAGGTGCCCTGCGAGCTGTTGCTGTTGTCGCCGCCATTGCCCAGCAGGATGGCTCCCTGCTTGCGCATCGGGTCATAGGTGGAGTTGACGCGCGGTCCGTTGAACATGACCGACAGTGCGCCGCGCTGCGCGTCGCCACCCATGGAGGTCCAGTGGTGCGGTTCGCCCTTTGCAATCGCGGTCACGAATCGCCATGCGATGTTCGGCAGGTCTTTGCAGAGTTTTGAGCCATCCGGGTTCACGCAACCGACCAGGTTGTTCTCCTGGTCGGTCATAATCCACGGTCCGGGAGGGTTGCCGTGATACCAGCCGGTGGCGTCGCCGTAGTAGGCGGTTTCCATGGTGCCGTTGCCGTCGTCGCGGCTGTCGATCTCGGCGTTGCCGTAGTCGAAGCAGCAACCGGCGTTGAAGTGCTGGCCGTTGATGACCCAGTACTGTCCCTCTGCCTGGTCGTCGACCGCGGTGCCCTTCGCGTCGTCTATGCGAAGACCCATGCCCGGCTCGATGAAGACGCCGTAAGCCTTGTGGCCCATGATCGTAACCGGCGCCATGTCGGCGACCGGGATGTTATCGAAGCCACCCATGGCCGGCCCGCTGAATCCGCCGCGGGGCGGCTGCGTCAGATGGTTGTGCTTGCCAGACTGGTCGTAGATGGTGGTGATCCAGCAGTACGTGTTGGCGCAGAACGTGTCCTGCGCGGCCGCATTGGCGTATCCACCCGCATCCGAAGCGGTGGGCCGGACGACGCCGATGTCCAGCGTCTTGCGGTCCGACTGGCGCAGAATCTGATAGAGCGGGCCGTTGTAGCTGGCGTACAGCGCGCGCGTCGTGCTGTGGGCGGCCACGCAGGGATCCCCCGCGGCGGCATATACGTCACATGGGCCTTGCGGCCTGTGCGGAGCGGCATGGGTTCCCGTCCCTGCCTGTGCTTCCATCGTCAACGTTGCGCCAATCAGAGTGAACGCCAGTGCCAGCATTGACACAAGGTTGATTTTCGTTTTCATGCTTATCCTATCTGCGTTTCCAGGTTTATTCCGGCATCTGGAATTCTCACGGTTTCGGAGAGGGTTTGCAAGTAAATCAACGCGAAAAGGCCATGTCGCATCGGCACCGGCTCCAGCGGCGGATGCGGGCAGGTGACCGGTTCCCTCTTCTGGCGACGGCGCATGCACCGGTGCATCCTCTTTCTAACGAGTAAGCCGAACGATGGCATGTCGAAGTCATACTGCCATTCGGAAGGGACCGGCCTGGGCGCTTATAGCACCCGGTTTGATGCACAAGGAGGTCGCATCATGCCCCACGCCTCCTCGCATCAACGATCAATACCGGCTTCCTGAAAAATGCTCCGCGGATTAGCTGCTATTCCGAAGTCATAAAGCCGGTCACGTCCGTAACGCGAAACGCGCATGTGCGTGAAGCGAAGCGGGGCTTGGGCTCGAACTTCCCGGGAAACGAGACTTCGCAGGTAGTTCGATTGCGCGATTACATGTTTGAATCCAGGGCGGTGCGGCATTGCCCCGTTTCGACCACAATTGCACTGTTGGTCTCGCGAACCCCCTCAAGGGGGGTACAATTCTAGCGAATCGGTGGCGAATAAGGAGATCCCCGCTAAATAAACGAGAGGTAGAACCCATGCTAGTGCAGTCTGTCCGTGCCGTTGTTCTCACAGGAGTGCTCCTCGCGCTGGGGGCGGGAGTCACCACCCAGAGCCAGTCACAACCTGCTGCTGACTTCAATCCGCAGATATTCAAGGCCCCGCCCGCGCAGTACCGTGGACACGCCATGGGCAGCATCAACATGTCCAGGGACACCCCCGAGAGCCTCGCCGCGGAGGTGGATGAGGCCAAGACGCTGAACTACGGCGGCCTCTTCTTCGAGCCCGGAGGCACCACCTCTCTCGGTCTTTCCGACGCCTACCTCAAGAGATTCGCCCGCGGCACTCCAGGCACGAAGGGCGTCGAGTTTCTCAGCCCCGAATACTTCAAGCTGTATGACGCCGGAGTGCAGCAGGCCAAGAAGGATGGTCTGGAAGTCGTCCTCTACGACGACTACTCCTTCCCGAGCGGCACGGCGGGAGGCCTGCTCTACTCCAAGTTCCCCCAGTACGCGGCCAAGAGCCTCAACATGACAGAGCAGGATGTTACCGGGCCGAAGAGAATCGATTTGGCGATTCCGCAAGGCATCTATATAGGCTCGGTCCTGATGAATCGCGACACCCACGAACTGGTGGATGTGAGCAGCAGCGGTAAGGCCGGCCATCTCATCGCCACCGTGCCGAAGGGCAACTGGAAGGCGATGGCCTTCTATCTCGTCGAAGGCAATGCGACGGTGGTGGACTACCTCGATCCCAACGCGATGACGGCGTATATCTCACTGACCTATGACCGGTACAACCAGTATCTGGGTAAATACTTCGGTAACATCATCACCCAGACCTTCTACGACGAGCCGTCGATGCACCACTCCGACCGCATCTGGACGCCGGACTTCAATGCCGCCTTCCAGAAGCGATACGGCTACTCGCCGATGAAGTACTACCCGGCGCTGTGGTACGACATCGGCCCGGAGACCGCCGCCGCGCGCGATGCCCTGTTCGGCTTCCGCGCCTCGCTGTATGAGGAGAACTACATCAAGCGGCTCGATGATTGGTGCCGCGAGCACAACCTGCAATTCGGCGGGCACACCGACCAGGAAGAGCCGGCCAATCCGACGCCGCTCACTGGCGACCTCATCAAGATGTTCAAGTACCAGACCATTCCCACCATCGACGACATCTGGTGGTACGGCCGCACCAATTCCGTGTACAAAGTTGTTACTTCGTCCGGCTTCAACTATGACCATCGCATTATTCGCGCCGAAACGTATGCCGCATATCGCGGCCTGACCGACAAGATGGCCTTCCAGGTGGCCATGGACCAGTATGCAATGGGCATCAACTCCCAGGTGCCGGCCCGCACGGTACAGCCCAAGCGCGTGGAGTTGAACGACTATGTGGGACGCCTCAGCTACATGCTACAGGGCGGACGGCACGTGGCGGATGTCGCGGTTCTCTATCCCATCGACTCGCTGCACGCGGACTATCACAATGCCGGCGGCGTGCAGTTCCCGCTGGCTGCCGGAGAGAAGGCCCCGCAGATCATGGAAGCGGCCTACGCGCGCGAAGGCGGTCCTGCTCCGGGCGCGGACTACCAGACCATCGGCAACGACCTGTTTCGTGCGTCGCGCGTGGACTACACCTATCTGCACCCGGAGGTCCTGGTCGAGAACTGCACCATCGACCACGGAAAACTGATTCTCAACAACAAAGTGAATCGCGAAGAGTACAAGGTCCTGATCCTGCCCGCCGGCGATGTGCTCTCGGTGGCGGCAGCCAACAAGATCAAGCAGTTCTACGACCAGGGCGGCGCCGTCATTGCCACCGAGCAGCTCCCCACCCGCTCGGCGGAGTTCGGCAAGGATAAAGAGGTGCAGCAGGCCATGGCGGACATCTTTGGCGTGGCTAAGGACGAGCCCTTGAAGGCGGACGTCAAGAGAGCGCAAGACCGCCAGAACTACTATGTCTTCTGGTATTACGTCAAGAAGAACAACGCGGGAGGACAGGCCTACTATCTGCCCAACACCCATCCATGGCTGCTGGACAATATCCTGAATCTGGCGCTTCCCGTGCGCGACGTGAATATTCAGGAGCCGCTGGGCGAGTTGCGTTACGGGGCGGAGTATGAGGGCGCCCTGACCTACATCCACAAGGTGAAGGATGACCGCGACATCTACTTCTTCGCCAACTCATCTCCGAAAGATATTGACACCAAGGTCGTTCTACCAGGCCACAAGACGCTGACGATCTGGAACCCGCACACCGGCGCGCAAGAGCCGGCGGAGATCACGCCCGGCGATGCAAATGGTCAACCAATTACCACGGTGCGGCTGAAGCTAGCTTCGGTTTCGTCTCTATTCTTCGTTGGGGAGTAGCGATTGGTCCTTGGGCCTTCTTTGACAGAGGAGGATTGGCTGTCCGGGATGCATATATTTGCGACACACTGGATCGGAAGTAATTGCTTTAGCGGGTCCCTGTCGATGCCCGCAGCCACAGGGATTTCTCAGGATGTATAGAACAGTGTTGGGCTGAAGGAAAGGTCGGAATACTCATGGCATTTGAAAATCGCATTCTTATCGGCGCAGCGCTGTCGGCAATCATTCTTGGCACGGTCGCCCATGCCCAATCGCAGTCACCCATGTCGGTTGGGGACCGCGAGCAGTACCGCGACAAGCTGCTACAGATTCTGCCGCCTGATCCGTCCTTCGACGCGTGGCTGAAGAAGACAAACGCCCTCCCACCGGACTTCAACTCGCTCCCGAGGCACAATAGCCTTCCCGATCCACTGACGTTTCTCAATGGGCGCAGCGTGACCACAGCCGCCCAGTGGTCTGCCCGGCGGGAGGAGATTTCGAAGCTATCGCAGAAGTATGTGTGGGGCACGGTACCGCCAAGGCCGAAGATCGATCACGCCGTCGTCCTCGACGAGAAGCACGCGGACGGCTACACGGTGCGCAATGTTCGGCTGGAGTTCGGGCCGGGCGACAAAGGGACGATGCGCGTGCGCGTGTATATTCCCGACGGCGGCGGGCCGTTCCCGGTGTTGATCAACTCCAGCCTGTCAGGCTGGGCGGCTTCACTGATCCGGCGCGGGTACATCTCGGCGGGATTCGCGGGCAACGACTCGATGGACGATGCCGCCGCGCTGGCCCAGCTCTATCCGGACTATGACTTTGCGCTGTTGCCGCGGCGCGGATGGGCCGCGGGCCTGGTGGTGGACTACCTGGCGACGCTGTCCCAGGTGGACATGAAGCACATCGCGATCTTTGGTTACTCGCGCGATGGAAAGATAGCGGCGCTCGCCGGAGCACTGGACCCGCGCATCACCGCGGTGATTGCAGGAAGCACGGGCGTTGGCGGCGTATTGCCATGGCGTGCGTCCGGCGAGCGCGGTTTCGGGGAAGGAATTGAGAGCACCACGCGCTCCTTCCCAACATGGTTCGCTCCGCAGTTGCGCTTCTTCGCCGGGCGTGAAGACCGGCTCCCCGTGGATGGCAACCTGCTGGCCGCGATGATCGCGCCGCGCTCCATCCTGATGGAGTGGGGTAACAACGATCAGGTGTCGAACACCTGGGGCGTCGAGCAGACGTACTACTCCGCGCTAAAGGTCTATAAGCTGCTCGGCGTTCCCGACCGCATCGGCACGCTGCGCGTTCCCGGCTTTCACGGCGCGAACGACGAAGAGGCTGACCTGGACTGGCTGGACCAGCAGTTTGGGCGCTCCACGAAGAAGTGGACGAGCAACCTGATCTTCCAGTGGAACTGGGACACATGGCGCGTGAACACGAAGACTTCGCTGGACCTGAGCAAGTATCCGAAGCAGGCAACGGATGAGATTCTGAAGTCCGCAACAGGCGGCGCGATCGCTTCGCCATCTGACTGGGAGAAGAAGTCGGCGGACCTCCGCAAGTCGGTGCTCTCGATGCTGGGCAATGAGCCGCCGAGACTGTCCAGTGCGGACTCCGGGAGGGGAGGGTTCTTCGGCGCTGCTCCAGGTGGAGGTGCGGTTGCGCGGCCGGCAGCCGGTGCGGCTCCGGGTGGACCGGGTGCGGCGGCAGGGACTGTAGGCGCAGGCACGGCAGGCGCACCGGCGCCGGGCACTCCGGGAGCGGCAACGGGGCCAGGAGCGGCTGCACCAGCAGCCAGGCCGGGCGCGGCGGGTCCAGGTGCAGGGCGGTTGGGCTTTGGAGGTGCGGCAAGCGCTCCAGTAGCAAATGTCCCCTCGACTTATGTAGGTGTCGGAGGTCAGGCGCCAAGTCCTGGGCAGCTCGCGCCGAACGTTCCCTTGTGGGTCATTAGCAATGGTGGAAACTCCTACGGCTGGCTGGAACCGGAGAAGAGCGAAGCAGCCTCCCGGCATATCAACTTCGGTGGTATCGGGGGAGACCTCTATTATCCGAAGGACACGCCTGCCGGCAAGAAGCTGCCGACGGTGATCTGGCTGCATGGATATAGCTACCCATTGGGTTACATGTGGGTGTACCACTCGGACCTGCACCCAATTCTGGCGCTGGTGCATGCAGGCTACGCGGTGCTGGCTTATGACCAGAGCGGCTTTGGCAGTCGCTTGTCGGAGACAGGCACGTTCTATGACCGCTATCCGAAGTGGTCGCACATGGGAAAACTGGTGGAGGATGCGCACTCCGCCGTCGACGCACTCGCCAACGATCAATCGGTCGATGCGAATCGGATCTACCTGTTTGGGTATTCGCTTGGCGGCACGGTCGCCATCTATGAAGCGGCGCTTGATTCGCGGGTAAAGGGAGTTGTTTCCATCGCGGGCTTTACGCCGATGCGCACAGATACGGCGGCCCATGGCGATGGCGGCATCGCTCGCTACAGCCAGGAGCGCGATCTGATTCCGAAGCTGGGATTCTTTGTCGGGCACGAGTCGCAGATTCCCTATGACTATCAGGACCTGCTGGGCATGATTGCGCCGCGTCCCGTGCTGGTGGTCGAGCCGCAACTGGACCGCGACGCGACTCCCGCGGACGTCGCGTCCTCGGTTTCCCTGGCGAAGCAGGTTTACTCTCTCTATGGCGCGGGAGACAAGCTGGCAATCAGCGAGCCATGGGACTACAACCGCCTGCCCAACAATACACTGGATGACGCCGTAAAGTGGATGGGTTCCAATCTTCAGTGACGTTAGGAATATGAAATGAAGGTGGACCTGGAAGTTACGCGACGGGACTTTATGCGCACGGCGGCGCTGCTAAGCGCGTCCACCGCGCTCGGTCTGCAAGCCATCGAGGTGAGCGCAGAAGCGCGCGCGCAGCAACCGCAACAGCCGAAGGAAGTTGCGATGGGACCAGTCTTTCCCTACGGCGCGGTGTATTTCCGCAAGTCGAATCCGCCTGCTGAAGATTGGGCGCGCGACCATCAGACCGCCGCGCACGTGGGCATGAACACCTTTCGCCACTGGTTCCTGTGGGGCGCAATCGAAGTAGCTCCGGGAAAATTCGACTGGGCCGACTATGACCGCATGATGGACCTTGCCGCGGCCAATGGTCTGAAGGTGATCATCGCGGAGTTCACGACCAATGCACCGGAGTGGGCATTTCGCAGGTACGCCTCCGCGCGTTACAAATCGAGCGACGGCTCCGCTCAGAACAGCGAGATTGGCGAGAGCACGGCTGTGGGCGGCTTCCCGGGATTGTGTCTGGACAATCCAGAGGCGCAGGCGGCAGCCGAGAGATTTCTGACGGCGCTGATTGAGCGTTACAGAAGCCATCCTGCACTGCTTGGGTACGATCTTTGGAACGAGAACACCTACCCCGGTGGCGGCGCGCGCAAGATGAACTGCTACTGCGAGGGCACCAGGCAGAGGCTGCGCGAATGGTTGCGGACGCGCTACGGATCGCTGCCTGCGCTGGGCAAAGCATGGGGCCGGTACAGCTATGAGACGTGGGATGATGTAGACCCTCCGGAGAACCTGAACGGATATGCGGAGGGCCTGGACTGGTTGCAGTTTCGCATCGACGACGCGTTTCGCTTGCTCGATTGGCGGGTGAAGTTGTTTCGCAAGCTCGATCCACACCACCTGGTCTGCGCGCACGGCGTTGCGGGCACGCTGGAGACGCTGCCTTCGTCGGCGCACAACGAATGGCGCTCCGCCGCAATGATGGATGTGTGGGGGCTGACGTGGGTGGCGTCGCGACATGGAAATGCGCCGTGGTTGCAGTATCAGGCGATGGACCTGGCGCGGGCAGGCGCGCGCGGCAAACCGTTCTGGCACGCGGAGGCAGAGGCTGGTCCACTGTGGATGCAATCGCAGGTGATTGGGAGGCCGCGAGAAGACGGTCGCCAGCCCGACGCGGAGGATGTGCGCATCTGGAACCTGATCTCCTGCGCGAGCGGAGCGCGAGGGATCCTCTATCCACGGTGGAGACCGCTGCTCGACGGTCCGCTCTTTGGCGCGTTTGGAGCGTTCGGGATGGATGGCTCTGTCACCCCGCGGGCCGAGATGACGGGCAAGGTGGCAAAGTGGGCGAACTCGCACGCCGAGGTTTGGCAGTCGCATCCGGTCAAGGGCGATGTAGGCCTGGTCTTCATTCCTGAGTCTGAACTCTTCAACTATGTGCAGCAGGGCAGCACCGAATACTACGCCCAGTCGATAAAAGGAGCGTATCAGGCGTTCTTCGACCAGAATATTCTGGCCGACTTTGTGGCGCTGGAGAATATCGACGAGTACAAGCTCATCTATCTGGCCTATCCAGTCATGTTGAAACGCGAGACCGCCGGCCGCCTGAAGCAATATGTGCAGCAGGGCGGGACACTGATCTGCGAAGGGCTGCCAGCTTACTTCGGCGACCACGGCCATGCCGGGACGATTCAGCCGAACTTCGGCCTCGACGAGTTGTTCGGCGCGCGGGAGAAGGTCGTCGAGTTCGATCCCGACCTCTCCGATCAGCTGATGTTTGAAGTGAAGGGAAGCAAAATCTACGGCCGCTACTTCCGCCAGGACTACGATCTGCTCGGCGGCAAGGCTGCGGGGCAATATTCCAATGGCAACACCGCCGCCGTCGAGAATACCCTCGGCCAGGGGCGGACGTTGCTCATAGGCTCCTTTCCCGGCGCGGGATACACCCTGCATCATGGTGCGCCGACCAGGGAGTTATTTGCGGGCTTTCTGAAACTCGCCGGACTGACCCAACAGATCGCCATCGACAATCCCGCCTTGCAGGCGCGTCTGCATCAGGGAGCGGGCGGGACCCACATCTGGGTGACGAACCCGACACGGGATGCGAAGCAGGGTACCATCACGCTGGCTACAGCCACTGGTCAATTTCAATCCGCGGTCGACGTCTGGGGAGATGCGCGCATCACGCAGGCCGGACGACAGTTCACCATGAACGTCCCCGCGCGCGATGCCGTGGTTGCAATGTTGCGATAGCTTCCCGTCTGAGCGCATCCAGACAGGCCTTCAGTTGCTCAATCTGTTTTTTCCTGTCTCGCGAATCCTATGGCAGGGCCGGATAGTGCGGCCTTTGACAGAAATCAACATTTTTGTACGCATCGGTTGGGTACCAGGTGGCATCTTCGATCGGATACCTTGGCTCGTTGGCGCGCCAGTTTACGGGCCTTCTGCTCCGCCGCGCGCTTGAACAGAGCGCAACTTTCGTCACCCGATGCACCTTGCCCTAGCAAGGCGCTGTCTGTGTTTTGAGGTAAATTGCAAGAACCGGACCTCGGGGAGACCAATCAGAGAAAAGGCCGTATCTCGGGCGACATTCCAGCAGCAATTGTATTTCTCTGCTGGAACAAGCTCGCAGAAATTGCCCGACAATGCGCGATTTCTTCGATATAAACTGGAGGAGATAAACAACTTAAGACTACATGGCGGAGAGAGGGGGATTCGAACCCCCGGTAGAACTTTTGGTCCTACAACGGTTTAGCAAACCGCCGCCTTCAGCCACTCGGCCATCTCTCCAACCCTCCCCGCAACTCGCTCTTGAGCGTGTGCCGGGATCTCCCGATTATAAACAGTTTCCCCGCTCCCGCGTCATGAAGCAAGCCTCCCGTCCAGTTTTCTTTCCATCGGAATCTCACCCACGCCATTGACCTGCCTGCGCTTTTCCTCCTGCTTCAGGTAAATTCTCCTCAACAGCAAATCTTCCCCGGAGGCCGGCGCGTGCGCAAACCAAACAGCAAGATGCGTCTGCTCCCGCTCGTCGCAGCCACCTACTTCATGGTAGCCGGTGGCCCCTACGGCCTGGAAGACATCCTCGGAGATGTCGGCTACGGACGGGCACTCCTCCTCCTGCTCCTCATCCCGCTGGTCTGGAGCCTGCCCACCGCGCTCATGGTCGGCGAGCTGGCCTCTGCCCTGCCACAGGAGGGCGGCTACTACTGCTGGGTGCGCCGCGCCCTCGGCCCCTTCTGGGGATTTCAGGAGGCATGGCTCTCGCTCGCCGCCAGCGTCTTCGACATGGCCATCTACCCCGTCATCTTCGTCCTCTATCTCTCCCGCGTCGCGCCCAGCCTCACCTCTGGGTCCCGCGCCACGCTCTGGGAGCTGGCCGTCGTCCTCGCCTGCGCCGCCTGGAACCTGCGAGGCGCCAAGTCCGTCGGCGAGGGCTCCATTGCCTTCTTCACCGTTCTGCTCGCCCCCTTCGTCGTCCTGGTCGCCGCCGGCCTCTGGAAGGGACTCTTCGCTCACGCCACCGGCCTCCTTTCTTTAACAGACCACCTCCGCAACTCGCTCACCTTGCTCCACGCTCCAGTCGCCGCGCCCTCGCTCGCCGGTGCCGTCTCCATTGCTTTATGGAACTACATGGGATGGGACAACGCCTCCACCGTCGCCCAGGAGGTGGAATCTCCCCAGCGCAACTACCCGCGTGCCATGCTGATCTCCGCTGCGCTGGTTGCCGCAACATATATCGTCCCGCTCGCCGCAGTCGGCATCAGCGGCGTCCCTGCAAGCCAGTTCACCACCGGCGCTTGGACCGACGCCGCGCGCGCCATCGCCGGCCCCGGTTTCCTCGGAACCATCCTCGCCCTCGCCGTCGTCTTCGGAGGAATGCTCAGCGGCGCGGGTATGTTCAACGCCCTCATGCTCAGCTACGCGCGCGTGCCCTACGCCCTCGCCAAAGACGGCCTGCTTCCACGCTTCCTCACCCGCACCTCCTCTGCCCGTCTCAACCGCGCACCGGTCCCATGGACCTCGGTCCTGGTCTGCGCAGCCGCCTGGGCCCTGGCGCTTGGCCTCTCCTTCGAGCGCCTCATCTCCATCGATCTCGTC
>Ga0224531_1000474_pt1 | contig 19970 bp, 15 predicted proteins | sample CBST100metaG_FD_179876 | JGI IMG/M metagenome (GOLD analysis project Ga0224531, IMG submission 179876) | Peat soil microbial communities from Stordalen Mire, Sweden - C.B.S.T100 | ecosystem: Environmental > Terrestrial > Soil > Wetlands > Peat | place: Sweden: Norrbotten County, Stordalen Mire...
CCTCATCCTTCAACACTGTCACGGGAGACAGCGCGGAAGCGCGCAGCGCCGGAACCACTCCGGAAATCACGGCCGTCAGAATGGAAATGAGAATCGTAACCAGCGTCACCACGCCATTGACCCGCCCATGGATGCTGAGCGGAAGCGTGATGGCAGGCAAAAAAGAGCTGAATGTGTTGGCCGTCCAGAAGGTGGCGGCCAATGCAATTCCGCAGCCGGCCAAGGCGACAAGAAGGTTTTCAACCATCAGTTGTCGAACCAGCCTCCAGCGGGTCGCTCCCATGGAGAGGCGAATGGCATACTCGCGGCGGCGTGAGACGGTGCGCACCAGCAGAAGATTCGCGACATTGGCGCAGGCCAGCAGCAGCAACACTGCGGCCAGAGCCATCAGAATCGGCAAAGACCCTGCCAGATAGACATTGGCCCCGAAGGGAGAGCGCCACAGCGGGTCGGTGGAAATTCGGTTCGCTCCCTGGTGTGTCTCCGGGAAGCGCGCGACAATGCGATCCATCAACAGATTCAGTTCATTCTCAGCCTGGTGAGCGTCTACGCCCGGACGCATCACGCCCAGCAACTGAAGCCACGAAGCGCCGCGTTCGTCAATGCGCGTCGTGTCACCCCAGACCTGTGAATCCATGCCGAGCGGGAGAAACAACTCAGCGCGAAGCCCGCTCTTGCATCCCTGAAAGCCGCGCGGCGCTACGCCTGCGATGGTGTAAGTGTGGAGATTGATCTGCGTCGTCTTCCCAATGATCCCCGGATCGCCGCCAAAACGGCTTTGCCAAAGGTCATAGCCGAGCACAACCACCGGTGCGCCAGCGCGTTCGTTGGCCATCGTCGAAATCAGTGTTCCACCCAGCACCGGCTTCACGCCCAGCACTTCGAAGTAGTTCGCCGAGGCCAGCACGCCGTAGATGCGCTCCGGCCGCGCTCCTCCGGTAATCGCCATGTAATCGTCGTGATAGGCCAGCACGCCGCTGAAGCTCTTGGCGTTATCGCGCAGGTCCACATAATCCGCATATGAGAACGGCGGAGTCGGATGCTCGCTCCTTTCACCGCGCTGTAGGGTGACCATGTTTCCGGTCCGCGCAACGCCGGGAATCGGATCGAACAAGGTCGAATCGATCCAACTGAAAATTGTGCTGTTGGCGCCGATGCCCAGGGCCAGCGTCAGTACCGCCGTCAGCGTAAATCCCGGCGACTTGCGCAATTGCCGCAACGCATAGCGAATGTCCTGAACGAGCGTATTCATTGCAATCTCCTCGAAGGCGCACTATTCACTGCGCAAAGCCTGCATGGGTTCAATGGAAGCCGCCCGCCGCGCAGGGATCCATGCGGCTGCGGCTACTGCGCCAGCCAAAATGCACAATGCTCCGGCCAGAGAGACCGCGTCCAGCGGGCGCACGCCAAACAAAAGCGCAGACTCAACGTGAGCGGCGGCCAGAGCCAGCGCCAGTCCAATCGCCAAGTCGATAACCGCCATGCCTGCGGTGTCTCGCAAGACCATCTGGACCATGGCCTCCCGGGTTGCGCCCAGCGCCATGCGAATGCCGATCTCGCGCCTCCGCTGCGTGACGCGGAAAGCAAGAAATCCGTAGAGGCCCACCACCGTGAGAGCCAGTCCGATGAAGCCCAGCGCACTGACCAGCTCAGCTAACATCTGATAACCGCCCGCCGAATAGCGGATGAGTTCTGGCAGCGAGGTAAGCATCATCGGATCGAGCAATGGATCGACATGGATGAGCGCCTGACGCACGGGTTGCGCCATACTCATTGCGTTCTGTTTTGTTTCGAGAGCGAAGGTAATCTCGCCCATATTCGGCAGATGAAGCAGGTACTGATGGAAGGGCAGGTAAAGATAGGGCTCAGCCATTTCGCCAATTCGGCCAATGGGAGCATTCTCCGTGACACCCACCACGCGCGCGTCCACATTGGAGTCGGCCAATCGCACCACTTGACCGAGCGGCTCCAGGCCGGGCCAGTACTTCTCGGCCATGGTCTGATTAACGAGCACCACGGGCGCTCCATCCGCATCGTCGGCTGGAGAAATGCCACGGCCCCGCACTACACGCGTTCCGGTCGTATCGAGAAACTCCGGACTGACCGCGTTGAACTTGATCGCCGCCGGATCGCGCAACTCGGGATGGCTGGGCAACAAAGTTTTTACCGCAATGCCGCCCTCGGAAAGACTGAGCGGCGCGCGGATGGCATAGGCTACGCGCTGAACGCCGGGCAGCGCCTTCATGCGCTGTACGACGGCATCACGCTGGGTGGTGCTCGGCCCCAGCGTCCAGGCCAGCAGCACCTGGTTGCGCGTCAATCCAATGGGTTGCGTGCGGGTGTTCACAAAGCTGCGCACCAGCACGCCGGTGGAGACCAACAGCGCAAAGGAGATGGCAATCTGCAACCATATGGCGACGCGGCGTACGGTCGGAGTCTTTCCCGCCGTGCGCGTGGCCGCTCCGGCCTGCAACACCGGCAGCAATTGTGGCCGCGCCACCTGGCTAAGCGGAACCAGCGCCAGCAGCAGCATGGTGATCAGCGCCAACGACGAAGCAATAAAAAAGACACGCCCATCTATCTGAAAGATCGTTCCCATCGATCCAACTTGGGAGAGCGTCGCCGGCTCAGCAACCATCATGCGCGGCAGTAACGCGGCCAGGCCCGCGGCCAAGCCAAGCCCGGCGGCCAGGCTAAGCGCGCCGAGCAACAAATTCTCGACCAGTAATTGCCGCGCAACCACCCAGCGCTGCGCTCCCAGCGCCATGCGGAGAGCGATCTCGGGTCCACGCGTCAGCCCGCGCGCCAGCAGCAGGTGCGCCACGTTCACGATGGCCAGCAGCACGACACCGAGAACGATCGCGAAGAGCACCACCCCACTGGTTCCCGCCTGCTCCAAGCGATAACGAAAGTCACTGACGGCGCGCGCACCGCTGCCATGGTACAAGGCTGGATCGGTTGCCTCCCAGGACTTGGCCATCGTCATGACCTGTTGGCTGGCTTGTGCCGCAGTGGCTCCCGGAGCAAGGCGTCCGACAAGATTAAGCCAGCGAAAATCGCGCGAGGTCAGATCGCCGGAATCACCCGTGGCGGCCCAGGTCTCCGCCGGCATCCATAGGTCGCGGTCCATGCCGTTGTCGATTTCGCGGAATTCCGGCGGCAGCACGCCCCATACGTCCACCGGGGTGCGATGGTTCTTGCCGCGCAGGAGCGTAATCTGCCGGCCGACAATTCCAGGATCGCCGGCGAACTCGCGCTTCCAGAAGCTATAACCCAGCAGTACGCCGGGCTGCGTGCGCAATCGCCCGGCGTCGCTGGCCGTAAAGCTGCGTCCCAGCATCGGCCGCACACCGAGAGCGTCGAAAAAGTTGCTGGAGACCACGTTGGTTTGTAGCAGCGCCGTCGTGCCGTCGCTGCGCGGCATAATGCTTCCACGGCGTCCAATGGCGACCACGCTCTTCATCGCTGTGGCGCGCTCGGCGATCGCGCGATACTCGGAGTAGGTGAACATACCCTCCGGGTCCTGTTGCGTGGTAGCGAAAAGGCGCACCAACTCGCCCGGATGCGGAACCCTCATGGGATGCAGCGCGAGTCCGTCCATGAGGCAGAAGACGGCCGAACTCGCACCCAACCCCAACCCCAACGTAAGCACCGCGGTCAGTGTAAAGCCCGGCGACTTGCGCAACTGCCGCAGGGCATAACGAATGTCTTGAACAAGCGTGTTCATTTCAATTTCCTCGAGCGTGTTATTCGGAACGCAAAGCCTGCATGGGTTCAATCGAAGCCGCCCGCCGCGCCGGGATCAGCGCCGCTACAAGGCCCGCCACCACCAGCAGCAAAGCCAGCAGAAGAAAGCCACCAGCCTCTTTCTGTGCGTCGAAGTAGATGACCATGCCGATCAGCTTGCGGGCGAAAAGGGTCAGTACCAGCCCCGCCGCGACGCCCGCCGCCAGCATCCACGCCACGCGCTTCAGCACCATGGCGAGAATGCCGGGCCTTGTCGCGCCCAGCGCCATGCGCACGCCGATGTCGCGCGAGGACTGCTCCACCTCGTTGCTGATGAGTCCGTACAGGCCAACCAGCGCCAGCACCAATGCCAGCCCGGCAAAGATGCCGAACAGCCAGCCCTCCATGCGCTCGAAGACCAGCGTTTCGGATACAACCTCGGTCATGGTGCGCGGGTCATTGAAGGGAACCGTAGGATCAAGGTCGTGCACGGCGGCGCGTATGGCGGGAATCGCCAACGCCGGGTCGCCTGTCGTGCGCACTAGCAGTACCATGCTGGAGAACTGATCGGCGCGCTCCGCTACCGGAAGCTCGTCCATCAGCCAATCCCGCTCCGCAAGCGGAGGCTCCTCGATATTCTGACGTACGTTGCCCGTGACGCCCACGATCTGCGTCCAGTTCTCCTGCTTGTCGCTGTCGTCGATCCGCTGCGCGACGGGATCGAGCCCCGCGGGAATGAACTGCTTGACAAAGGCGTCGTTCACCACCACCGTTGGCCCCTTATGCTCCTCGCTGGCCGCATCAAAACTCGGCGAGAGTTTGCGCCCGCCGTGCAGTTGAATGCCCATCACATCGAAGTAACCCGTCGAGACAAGGCGGTTCTCGGCCAGCATGACCTGCTTGGGAGGATACGGCGGCTGTCCGGCGATATGAATCTCGGAGTTGCTGCCGTAGTTCTCGATCGGCAGGATGTTGATCAGTCCCACCGCCTTGACTCCCGGCAGGCCGCTCACGCGAGCCTCCAGCGGCTTGTAGAAGCTACCCACCATGTCGCGCCCTTGATACCGCACCTTGGAAAGATTGAGCTTGACGGAAAGAATATGCGCCGGATCGAAGCCCAGGTCGGTGTTGCGATAGCGCGTCACCACGCGGATCAACATTCCCGCCACCACCAGCAGCACCAGTGTGAGCGCCACTTGCGTAACAACAAAGCCGGAGCGCAGGCGGTATTGCGCGCGCCCCGTGCCGGCGCTGCCGCCGGCCTTGAGGGTGCGATTGGGATCGATGCCCGACAAGCGCAGAGCGGGCAGCAGCGAGGCGGCCAGACTGGAGACCACCGCTACGGCAACCGCTGCGGCCAACACCGTCCAGTCGAGATGAATGTCCGCGCCGCGCGCCAGCGCTTTAATCAGAAACGTGCGCATCAAGCCGAGCAGCACAGAGGCCAGCAAGACTCCTCCGCCCGCACCCAACAGCGCCAGCAGCAGCCCTTCCGTAAGCACTTGGCGCAAGAGCCGCGCTCTTCCCGCACCGATGGCCACGCGCATGGCCATCTCCCGCTCGCGCTTCACGGCACGGGCCAGCAGCAGCCCCGCCACATTGACGCAGCCAATCAGCAACACCGCCAGCACCGCGCCCAGCAGCGTCCACAGCGGCCCCTTGCTCCGGGCCGTCACGCTCTCCGCAAGTAACTGCAGGTGAACCGTCCGCCCGCCGTCCGTATTCGCGTAGGCGCGGTTAAGATCGCCGAAGACGTGCGTCAGATCGGCCTGCGCCTGCTCGATGGTCACGCCGTCCTTCACGCGCCCCACGGTCTGCAGCCAGTGATTGCCGCGCTCCTGCATCCCGCTCTGATCGATGTGCATGGGTATGTAAACGGCGTTGTGCGCGGTAAGCGGAAAACGAAAGCCGGCTGGCATCACGCCAATCACGGTAAAATTTTTGCCGTTCATCTTCACCGCTTTGTTCAGCACGCCGCGGTCGCCGCCAAAGTAGCGCTGCCAGGCCTCATAACTCAGCACCACAATGTCGTTCTTGCCGGCCTGCTCCTCGCCGGGCAAATACGTGCGCCCCAGCATGGGCGGCACGCCGAAGACCTGGAAGAAGTTCTCGGTTCCCTGCACGCTGTCGAGGGCGATGGCGCCTGCTCCCGGCGTCTCCATCGTCACCTTGAAGTAGTCGGCGTAGGCCGCCAGGGCGCTGAAGGCGCGGGCCTGGGCGCGCTCGTCTTGATAGCTGGGCCAAGAGGCCGGCTGGCTATAGCCGCTCTGGCTGCGGCCTTTGACGGCCACAATTTTTTCCTGATGCGCAAAGGGCAGCGGACGCAGAATCACTGCATCGATGACGCAGAAGACCGCCGTGGCCACGCCGACGCTAAGCGCCAGCGTAAGCACCACGGTAAAAGTGAAGCCCGGAGCGCGGCGCAACTGCCGCAGCGCGTACCGCAAATCCTGAAGCAGCATCGCTACGCCTCCACTTCCTCTTCTAGCTTTTTCAACTCCTGCTCGCTGACCACTTTGCCGTCGAAAAGATGCACCTCGCGCTGCGCGTGCTTGGCAAAGCGCGGATCGTGCGTCACCATGCAGATGGTTGAGCCTTCGCGGTGCAGATCGGCCAGTAGATGCATCACCGCTTCGCCGTTCTTCGAGTCCAGGTTGCCGGTGGGCTCGTCAGCCAGCAGAATCGACGGCGAACCAGCCAGGGCGCGCGCCACAGCCACGCGCTGCTGCTGGCCGCCGGAGAGTTGCGCCGGATAATGCCTCATGCGATGCGCCATGTTCACCCGCTCCAACGCTTCCTTCACGCGCTTCTTGCGCTCTGCCGAGGCCATTCCCGCGCGATAAGTCAGCGGTAACTCGACATTCTCCTCGACCGTAAGATCGCCGATAAGATTGAAGCTCTGGAAGATGAAGCCAATCTCCTGGTTACGGATGCGCGAGCGGTCGCCGAAGCTCAGGTTCTCAACTGGGTTGCCGTTGAGCAGGTACTTGCCGCCGGTGGGCGTATCCAGAAGTCCCAGGATGGAAAGCAGCGTGGACTTGCCGCAGCCCGATGGGCCGGACATGGCCAGATACTCGCCCCGCGAGATGGTCAGGTGAATGCCGGAGAGCGCGTGCGTCTCCACTTCGTCGGTGTAGAAAACCTTGGTCAGGTTCTCAATCTCAATCAGCTTTTCGTTCGATCCCATGCTCTCTCCCTCTGAATTCGTAATCCTGTTTGCTAATCCCTATTCCCTAGTCCCTAACCCCTAATCCCTAATCCCTAACCCCTGCTTTTCCTACTCCAGCCGGATGCGGTCCACGTTGTCCCAGCGCGACATATCGGAAAGGATCACCGTGTCGCCTTCCTTCAAACCTTCGATCACCTGAATGCTGTTCACCGACGCGCGGCCCACCTTGACCGGAACGCGCGTGGCGCCCTTGCCGTCGGGGTCAATCTTGAACAGGCTCAGCGTGGAGTTCTCGTTGCCCAGCGCAGGCCGTCCCACATAAAGAACATCCGTCATGCGCTCCAGATCAATCGTCCCGTCCACGCTCAGGTCGGGCCGCGCGCCTTGCGGAAGTGGCCCGGTTAGTTCTACGTCAACCGTGACCGTTCCGTTCTGCACCGCCGGATCGATGCGCTGCACGCGGCCCGGAATCACGCCGTTGTGCGTATCGATGGAGGCCGCTTGGCCGATCTGAATGTCGCGTGCCTGGGTCTCGGCAATCTTCAGTGAGGCCTTCAACTGGTCCGGCTGCACCACCTTGGCCAGCGTGATGCCGGGAGCCACGTGCTCACCCACTTGATGCGGCAGGTCCACTAGCACGCCGCTGATCCCTGCGGTCACATGCAGCGCGGACAACTGCTGTTGCTTGAGCTGATAGAGGGCGCGCGCCTGATCCACCTTCGTTTGCTCCACGGCCAGTTGCGACACGATGACCTTTTCGTTCATCGTCATGCGGTCGTCCTCGATCTTGTTGCGCGTCGTCAGCTCGTTGGCCTTGCCCTGCGAAGCCTTGTAGGTCAGTCCGGAGATGACGCCCAAATCGTAGAGTGCCTTGTCGGTCTGCGCCTGCAATTGCGCCTGCCGATAATCCGAACCGACGGTGGCGGCGCCGGCCCTCTGGGTCATCAGGTCGTTTTGCAGTTTTACCTGGGTGTTGTGGTACTCGCTTTCAGCGGCCTTCAGCGCCAGACGGGCGTTCATGGCCTCCTGCTCAAGCTGTGGATTGGCCAGGTCCATAAGGACCGTACCGGCCTGAACCTGCGCACCCGGCAACACCAGAATCCGGGTAACTGTGGCCTCGGTCTCGGCGGGAATCAGCCTGAGCCTGTCCTCGCGCGGTACTAATGTTCCAGTCGATCCGCGCACTTGCCGGATCATGGGCCCTCTCCTGACCGTATCTGGCCAGATCGTCGAGCGATCCACCGTGGGTGAAGCCGGCTTGAGCCGCGACAGCCCGAGCAGCGCAATCGCAACCACCACCACCACAACGCCGGCTAGAATCCAACGCCGGCGCTTCGTCTTTTGCAATAAATCTGGGCGCGCAATATCCATACGCCAGAAATCATTGCACTTGCCGTGCCATAACGCCCCTCCTATCCCGCGCTGAAAACAAACCACTTAATCCAGCGAACAATAGCGAACTAGACTCTGGAGTGACCGTTTCCAGCATGGCGGTGTTCGATTCCGGACAGTCAGGCGAAAGACTCAACCCGCCCTCAGCAAAGACGAGGAAACATCGTCGCCCTACTCGTGCGATCCTGAAGACGCTATGAAGATTTTTCTCGGCATTCTCGCTGTCCTCGTCGTCGCCGCCACCCTTATCGCCGACTACAAATGGCGCCAATGGATGGCCGCCCGCCGCCGAAACCGCCAATAGTTCACTACTTTCCCGCTTTTTTCCCGTTACAATGCCCATAGGGAGCTTTCTAATCGCTATGTCTCATTTTTTCGCTGATGCCCATCGCTGCCCCGCTTTTCGCCGGCCGGCCAGCCTTTTTCTGAGCCTCGCCGTAGCCGCGCTTTTTGTCGCCGCCGCCGGGGTCCACGCCCAGTTTTTCCCTCCGGCCTCTGGAACTCCGGTGCACGACCCCGCCGCCCTCAGGCCGCCCGCCGGCGCCCGCGTAGCTCTGGTCGAGTTTGAAGACCTGGAGTGCCCGGACTGCGGCCGCGCCAATCCTTTGCTGAATGAGGCCGCGGCCAAGTACAAGATCCCTTTGGTGCGCCACGACTTCCCGCTGCCCATGCACAACTGGAGCTTCAACGCCGCGGTCAACGCCCGCTGGTTCGACGCCCATAGCAAAGCCTTGGGCGACCAGTACCGCGACCAGGTCTTCGCCAACCAGGCCTCCATCGTCAACCCGGACAGCCTGCACCATTTCACTGAGAAGTTTGCCATCAACCACCACATCGCCCTGCCCTTCGCCGTCGATCCGCAAGGCAAGCTGGCCGAACAGGTCAAGGCCGACTTCGCCCTCGGCCAGCGCATCGGCATCGAACACACCCCCACTATCTGGGTGGTCACAGCTAACTCCAAGGGCGCGCCCTTCATCGAGGTCGTTGACCGCAGCAAGCTCTTCCAGCTCATCGATCAGGCCCTTGCCGACACTGCTTCTGCCAAGGCGCCAGCAAAGAAGCCCGCCCACAAGTAATCTCCGCAATGCTTTGAAATACAAAACGGCGCATCCCGCTCTGGGATGCGCCGTTTTCTATCTGCTCAATAAATCTTTGCTATGAAAAGCTACGGCTTCAGCACTGCCAAGCCGCAATCCCCCTCTGCCGCGGCAAACCCGCCAACTCGCTAACCCGCTATCTCCGCGAAGCGGAGGCTAACTTGCTGTCTTTGTCGCAAGGGTGAAAAAGCACAACCCTCACTCCCCGGTCTGAATCTGCACCAGTTCTGGCGTCTCGGCCTTGTCTACGCCCGGTGAAACCATGCTGGTCTGCGGCGCCCTCCAGTGGTCGATGTAGCTGATCCTGTGGACGCAGCCGATAGTGCAATTGGGCGAGCAGCTTTTGGCTGTCAGAAACTCCCGCTTCACATCCGCCGTGGTGTACTCGGCCAGTGGCACGCCCGGATACCCGCGCTGTTGCGAGCAGTAGTGCACCAGCCCGTCCTCGCAGATATACAGGTACCGCGACCCCGCCCGGCAGCGCCACTTGTTCGGCCGCCCCTGCGCAATCGCCTCCTGGAATTTGTCGAAGCGCGAGTAGTTGGTCTTTCTCCGGTGCGTCATCTCGAAGTAGACCTTGGCCTCGTCTTCCAGCAGCGGCTTCAGTTGCCCGCTGCCATCGTGGATGATCCCAATCGTCGATTCAAAGCCCAGTCCCAGCGCCCGCTTGCCGATCACCGCCGCGTCGTTGGGATTCTTGAAGCCCCCGCCGACGACTGAATTGATATTCACGTGGAATTCGGCGTATTGGCTCAGCATTTCCAGCTTTTTGTCCAACACTTTCAGGCTCTTCATCGACACATCGTCCGGCGCCAGATTGTCGATGGAGATCTGCATATGGTCCAGCCCTGCCCGGTTCAGCCGGTCAATCCGGTCGACATTCAGCAAGTAGCCGTTGGTAATCATTCCGGCAATCGCCCCGGTCTGCCGTATCCGCCGGATAATCTCGTCGAGTTGCGGGTGCGTCAGCGGCTCGCCGCCGGAGATGCCGATCATCGCCGTCCCCAGCCGTCCCAGGTGGTCGATGCGCCGGTACATCTCATCCAGCGGCACCGGCTCGCTGACCTTGTCGTACTCATTGCAGTACCCGCACGACAAATTGCAGAACCGTGCCGGCACAATCTGCACCAATACCGGGTGCCCGGTGTGGGCCAGCGCCCTACCCACCATCGCCAGCTCGCGCACCTTCCGCGTAACCGCCTTCCAGCGCCCGCGCACCGTCAATCTCCGTGGAATTGCCATCTATTCCATTGAATCACACTCGCCCCACGGCCTTTATTTCTATGGATTTCAAAAATCGGTGAACGTTTTGCCCGCCTTCATGCTCTTTACTTGTAGAGATGCTCAACACGCTTTCCATCGCGACCGCGGAAGATCCTGTGCGGAAGAAATCCGAAGAAGGCGTGCAACGCTCCTTTGCCTCGCTGGTCGAGCGGCACTCGCAACTGGTCTATCGCATCGCCCTGGCCGTCACGCGCAACCCGCAGGACTCCGAAGATGTAACCCAGGAGGCTTTTCTTCAGCTTTACCGGGGAAACCGATGGGAGCAGGTCGAAGATGAGCGGGGCTATCTGGCACGAGTTGCATGGCGGCTGGCCGTCCGTCGGCGCAGGCCCGGAAACGAGGAACAGGAACTGCCCGCGCAGCTCTACTCCCTCGCCGCCAGCCCTGAAGAGTCGGCGATGGACCGGGAAATGGAAGCCTGGATGCACAGCGCAATCGACCGGCTTCCGGAAAAGTTGCGCCAGCCGCTGGCTCTGGTCGCTCTGGGCGAGTTGAAACTGGTTGAGGTCGCCAAGATTCTTGGTCTGCCTGAGGGCACCGTTCGGCGCAGAATTTTCACCGCCCGGCAAATACTCCGGCAAAAGTTGGAAGAACAGAAAGGAGGAAGCCATGAACAACGATAATGACCGTCTGGACGGCGTAGACAACTTGGAAAGCCTGATCGATCGCGCATTGGAGAGCTACACTCCTTGCGCGCCGCACCCCGGACTGGAGCAGCGCGTTCTGGCTTCTTTGGATGCCGAAAGCCACCCGCGCCCGCGCTTCTGGAACTGGAAGCTGACCTGGGCGTTTTCCGCTGGCGTCTTGCTGCTGGCCGCCGTGGCAATCCCTGTGTGGATCGGCTCCAGGCAGCCACGAATCACGGCACTTCGCCGCGCTCCAGCTAGCCAGGTCGAGCATTCTCCTCATCCCACACCCGCCGTTGCATCGTCCACAAAGAAAATGCGGCGGGCTCCCGCAGCCGCCCAGCCCGCGCCCCAGCCGCAGTTTGGCCAGCCGCGCGCAACCAGGGAGGAACTTCTGCTTGCCCGCTTCGCCGTCCGATACCCTGAGATGCTTTCTGCCTTGAACGAAGAAAAGCCCGCGACCGATGCGCCCATCTCCATTCCGGCAATTTCCTACAACCCCATTGCTGCCAAACCGGTGGAGATTCCGCCGATCTCGGTTGCGCCCATCCAAATCAGTTCACTGAACTCACCCAACTAGGAGAACTCCATGATGAATCCACGTTTGTTTCTCGCCGCCCTTCTGCTGTCTGCGCCACTGCTCGCCGCGCAAGACGACGCCCAAAAAATCGAGGCGCAGAAGGTCGAAATCTCACTCGCTCCCGCCAAGGAGGCCGCGCAACCTCAAGCCGCGCAACCTCAACAGGAACCGAAGATCCTACGCGAGCCGTTCCGGATCACCATCAACTTCAAAACCACGGATAGCGGCAAGATCACCACGCAAAGGAGCTATTCCCTGGTAGCCACCACGTCGCGAGTCCGTCCGTCCATCCGCGACGACAGCGATGTTCCCGTGAAGTCCCGCGATCAGTACCAATATCACCATCTCAGAACCGACGTCGACATACGCGATTTCAGTAAAGAGGGGGACTCTATCTATCTAAGCCTCGCGATCAGCACGTCGAACATTGCGGACGGTGCAACCGCGCAAGACCCGAATGTGCCGGCGATTACCCACGACCATAATTACACCGTCTCTCCCACGCTGCCCATCGGCAAACTCACTACCGTCTACTCTGCCGTGGATACCGTCAATGACACCAAGGTCGAGGTTCAGGTGCTCGTCCAGCCACTGAACGCCAAGTAGCTTTTTCCTCAAACACAACGAGGGCGCCAACCGGTAACCCGGCGGCGCCCTCGTTGTTCTGTGCCTTTTCGCCTTTGAAAGGCCGCAAATCGATGCAGCCCCTCGTCGTTCTCCCGTAGGGAGAAAATGAAAATAGCCCCGGGTGGAGCGCAGCGAAACCCGGGGTACCAGTCCCCACATCCACCCCGCCGTCCCGTAGGGCCGGCGTGACTCAACCCCAAATATACCGCGGATCGTATTCAATCCGATGCTGCTTCAAAATGGCCAAAAATTCCGCTTGGAAATCGCGCTTCCGATGATGCGCCTGCTGACCCGCTATGTATGCCACCGTGGCATCCACCTGAGAACAGCCAATGGTGAATGCCCCGTAACCCTCCTGCCATTCAAACCCTGTCCGCCCGCAACACTCGTGCACCCACCGCGACGATCCGCTCTTGATCTTCCGCATCGCCTCGGCAATTGTCATGGACGACGGCAGCGAGAGCAGAAGATGGGCGTGGTCATCCGTCCCACCCACCGCGAGAGCCTTCATCTCGTTCTCTCGCGCAATCCCTCCCATGTATGCCCACAACTGTTCCTGAATCTCGGGCGCGATGATTCTTTGGCGCTCCTTGGTGGAGAAAACGCAATGAAACAGCGAGGAACAATACTTGTGCGCCATATGGAATTGTCACCTGCCGCACTCTGGGAATTGATCCGTCAGCCCGCGCGGCCCTTCGGAATAGCTGAATTCCCTGTGGGCAGACAGCGGATGCTTCAATTCCCACAGGGCATCTGCGAATTGCAGAAAATTTCCCCGCTTGGATGCACACTAATGAATGGCAGAGCTATGGACCGCACCAGAGCAAGTGCTTGGACCGTCCCGTAACTCCTTTTGTTGGACTATTTTGCACGTAAGTCCTTTGCTGAGAGGATTTTGCAGCGCACACCATAGCCTAACTCTAAGCAGCGGAGGATCTTACGTCCAAAATAGGGGTGGGGGTATCCGGCATCAGCAGCCCCATCGTCCGCCCCTAGGGAGAACATGAAAATAGCCCTTCGTGATTGGAACGCCGCAAATCGGTGCAACCTCGCCGTTCTCCCGTAGGGAGAAAATGAAAATAGCCCCGGATGGAGCGCAGCGAAACCCGGGGGACCAGGCCAACGCATCCACCCCGCCGTCCCGTAGGGCCGGCGTGACTCAGCCCGAAACGTACCGCGATGCAGGTTTTGCGGATAATATCCCTCCACCCGCGCACAATATCAATAGAGGACGAGCGGGGAAACCACCCCGCGCCACCCGATCACGCGCACATGAAAAAACACGCTCTACAGGCTGTGAAAAAACCTCTTCGTTTTGATTGAGCACGACTTTTTTCCTGCCCTGCTCCTGTCGAAGCGTTACATAAGTGCTGTAAAATCAACCGAAATTCTACCCGCATCCCGTTTAGCCCGCGCAACGTGCCGTCAATACCGGCAAGTTTCCGGAGACCATAAAAAACCGCGAATTTTGCCAGTGAAACTGTGGAGCCGCACTTAACTCAAGCGGAATCAAACGGTTCCGTTGACCGTCTTCACGGAAACACAAATGCCATAAAATCGGTGAAACTGTGGAGCCTCACTTAACCCAAGCGGAATCAATGAATCACGCAGACCACTCTCACAGAAACACAAAAACTGAAAAGCTGTGAAGCTCAGGGCTTGCCCTTGGAAACCTAGCCGGCCATCTCCGCCAGCCATGCTCCATCCTCAGCCGGGAAAAGCTCTTCAAGCTCCAGCAAGCCCCGGCGCTTCGAGTCCACCTGGAGCGTCAGCGTCTGTTGCTTCTTGTCGCGCAGCACGGTCACCTGCACCGGCTTGCCCTGGTTGGCATGGAGCGCGCGCTCCCAGTCCGCCATCGTGGCAATGGCCTCGGGGCCGACCTTGAGAATCACGTCGAAGGCCTTCAGTCCAGCGGCGGAGGCTTCGCTCTTGCGCGCCACCTGTTTGACCATCAGTCCACCGGGCACGCCCAGGTACTCCGCCATCTGCGAGGTCAGCGGCTCGACCAGCGCCCCCACGTTCAGACTGCTGCCAAAGAACGGCATATGAAACCCGCCCGGCAGCGGTGCGTCGCCCCCGTCGCCCAGAATGCCCATCCCCGGCCCCTGCGCAAATACGTCTCCGCCCGCTCCGATTTTGTTCCAGACTTCGTGCTCCATGGCTCTGCGGTCGGCCAGTTGGACAGCTAAGGTTTGTATGTTGCCATCCCGGCTGATCTCCAGACTGACCTTGCGGCCTGCGGGAATCTCCCGCAGCATTCTCCGCAACTGCTCGGAGCCTTCCACGTTTTGTCCGTTCAGTTGGATCACCACATCGTTGACCTTCAGCCCGATCTTCCCGGCTGGAGCGTCATGATCAATCAGCGTGATGATGGCCCCGCGAACTTCCTTGAGCTTGAGCGCCTGCGCCTTTTCCTGGTCCACGTCCGCCAGATCGACGCCCAGATAGCCTTGAGAACTGGAGTGCAGCGTCAGCGGATTGTGCTCTTCCAGCAGTTGAAAAATGCCCCGCCCCTGCGCGGCTGCCACCGGCGGCGCCATCGCCACCCAAGCGCCCGCTCCCAGCAACAACACAATTCCAAAACTTCGGTACGGCCTCAAAAAGTACTTCATCTCTTCTTCTCCCGCGACTACCCTGCCCCATCCTTTTCTCGCTCTTTAGAGAAAAGCGTAGAAGACCATGAACCAGATCCAGTCCTGCTTTCTGCTCTGACGATGCGGTGATCAGAAGGCGAGCAGCTTCTACTGAATCTCCGGTACACTGTCCAGAACCTGTTGCGATACAGTCCGGATATATGGATTCCGGTCCGTATTGGCCACCGAGTGCAGCACCTGCCGCACGCTGGTATCGCCCTCCACCGGCTGCAGAAGGTTGATGGCCGCAGTGCGAATGTGCGGGTCGCCGTCGTTCATCAACGCCTGCAGTACCGCATCCCGCACCCGCATATCCTCAGCCACGTAAGGCTCCAGCCCTTCGAGCGCCTTCTCGCGCACACCGGCGTTCTTGTCGTAGCGCAACGCCACCATCAGTGCATCGCGAATGCCCGCCGCAGGGCAACCGCGCCCAGCACGGCACTCGGCAGCCAACAGCCCCACCGAGTTGCCCCGCACACCGGCCGATGCCGAGTTCTCGCTCGCCAACATCAGCAACTGCCGAATCGCCGGATCGTCCATTGATCCCTCGATCCGCTGCGGCACCATCTGGTTGTAGCGCACCTCCACCATCTGGCTGTTCGGCTGCCGCACAATACTCGATATGTTGGCAATCTCCGCAGGCGCGGCCACGCCAACTGTTGAGGCCTTGGCCGGCTGAACCTGTCCCCGCGTTGCCTGGACCGTTTGAGTTACCCCGGCGTGCGCCACGCGATTCTGCGCAAACTGGTAGCCGCCCAGCAAGCCGCCACCGGCGCCAACCACCAGCAGCAGACAAGCCGCCACCGGCGCCGCCTGCAAGCTGGCAAAATTGTTCAGCATCCGCAGACCTAGCCGTTCATACCAGCGCGCGGGCGGCAGTGCATCCAGAGCCGCTTCCAGCTTCTGACGGGAGCGCGCGATCAGGTTGGCGTCCGGCTCCAGCACCGGATAAGCATCCGCCAAGCCCTTCAGCGCCAGCACCTGTTCCTGCTCCTTGACGCACTCCGGGCAGTCGCCCAGGTGCTGCTCCAGTTCTTGCGCCTGCTCGTCGGTCAGCTCCTCATATGCCGCCGTCACAATCCGTTCGTGTTCCATTTCACATTTCATCGCTACACCCTTCCAGCCCCCAAAAGTGTCACAATGCTCATCCAAAAGTCCGCTGTCCGCAGGACCTTACCGCAATCCCGCCAACTGTGTTCTCAACTTCTTTGTCGCCCTGAAGAGTGTATTCTTGGCAGTCTCTTCCGTGGTGTTCAGCATCTCTCCGATGACGCGCAGTCGGAGCCCCTGGTAGTGTTTCAGTTCAAAAACCATCCGTTCGCGCGGCGTCAGCTTCTTCAGCGCCGCTTGAATCTGCTCTCCCAGCACCTTGCGATCCAGTTCCTTGGCCGGATTCGAGAACGACCGGTTGTCGGATACAGAGGCCAGCAAGTCGATCTCGCCCCCGGAGTGATCCAGAATCACCGAGCGGTCTTCGCGCCGTGTCTTGCGCCGCCTCAGTTGGTCAAGGCAAAGATTGGTCACGATCCGGTAAATCCACGTATAAAACGAGCACTCGAACCGGAAATTTCCCAGGTACCGGTAAGCCTTCAGAAACGCTTCCTGGTAAATGTCCTCGGCGTCATGCTCTGAGCCAGTCAGGTGTAGCGCCAACCTGAGGACCTGATGCTCATACTGCCGCACTAGTGTGTCAAAAGCCGCCCGCGACCCCGCCTGCGCCTCGCGGATCAGCTCCATCTCTGGCGCGCGAGCCTGCATCCGCTCCTCGGCGCTCTTCAGTCCGTTCGTTCCCTTGCTTGTAGCCATACCTGGGGAGGATTGTACCCTTCTGGCTGCCGGCCATGCCAAATCTGCCGGTCTCTGAACCGGGGAAGAAGGATAGATCGCCACATTCGTTGCCATCGTGCCTGCTCCGGGGAACGAGATTTGTCCGCATTTCATAGACGCGGAAAACCAGTGTAAGTAAGCAAATCGGCGCATTGCGCAAGCCGGAATTCGCCCCGGCCCGGTACACTGGAAAGCGATGAATAAAAATCTCTTTCCCGATCCGACCGCCGCTGCCTCCGGCGAAGCGTTCACCGCCCACTGCGACGGTGGCTCCCGTGGCAATCCCGGCCCCTCCGGCTACGGCGCTGTCATCGAAGACGCGAAAGGCCGCGTTGCGGCTGAACTGAGCCAGTACCTTGGCATCCAGACCAACAACTTCGCCGAGTACTCGGGCCTCCTGGGCGTACTCAAGTGGGCCATCGAGCACGACGTAAAGCGTCTGCACGTGGTCTCCGATTCCGAGCTAATGGTCAAGCAGATGCAAGGCAAGTACAAGGTCGCCAGCCCCGTCCTCCGCCCTCTCTATGAAGAAGCCAGAAAGCTCTCACGCCACCTCGAGAACTTTGAGATGCGCCATACCCTGCGCGGCGGAAACAAGGAAGCCGACCGCCTGGCCAATGAAGCCATGGATAAAGGCATGGGAAAATCGGCGATTCCGCAGGTCGGCAAACCCGCAGATTTCGAGGCCGCCCGGCAGGCAAGGCAGTCATTCAGCGGCTCGGCAAGCCGCCCGGCAGCAACCCACTTCACTCCGCAACCAATAGCCAAGGCTCCACGCCAAATTCTGGATGGCTATGTGAAAAACGGCGTAGTTCACTTGTTAGAAGGTAAACTTCCCGACGGCGCCTTCGTAAAAATCATCCGCGAGTGATACGAACGCGAAGAAAATCCGGCAACGAGTGCGCTCCAGAACCTGTTCTATTCCATGTTTCTCAGACCGCCCGACCAGCCGCCACGCCCGAAGCCCACGCCCACTGGAAGTTGAATCCTCCCAGTTGCCCAGTCACATCCACCACTTCGCCAATGAAAAACAGCCCCGGCACAGCCCGCGCCTCCATCGTCCGAGCCTGCAATCCACGAGTGTCCACGCCCCCGGCGGTCACCTCAGCCTTGGCAAAACCCTCAGTCCCCACCGGGTGAAATTTCCATCTATGCAGCCGCCGCTCATACTCCTCCAACGCTGCATTCGACCAGCCCTGCGGACCGCCTTCGTCTGCCAGATAGTTCGCCAGCCGCTGCGGAAGCGCCTCATGTAGAGCCTGCCGGAGCGCGGCTGCATCCCGGCGCGCTCCAGGCTGTCGCAATGCACCCAAAAGCTCAGCCTTGCCTGCCAGCCTCCCCGTCAGTTCGGGCCTAAAATCCAGCACCAGCGCCTCGCCCGGTCGCCAATACAAAGACGCCTGTAGCACCGCCGGTCCGCTCAGCCCGCGATGTGTCACCAGCATCTTTTCCCTGAACCGACCCCCGCTTGGACCATGACCTTCTGCCCCGTCCGTCCAAGCCACAACCTCTGCCGCAATCCCAGCCAGTTCTGTCAAGCCGGCCTCATTCCCGCCTAACACCAGTGGCACCAGTGCAGGCCTGGGCAAAACTACATTTAACCCGAACTGCCGCGCCAGCTCATACCCCAGCCTCGTAGCCCCCAGCTTTGGAATCGACACCCCCCCGGTAGCCACCACCAACGCATTGGCGCTGAACTCTCCTTGCGAACACTCAACGCGAAACTCACCGGAGGTCGCCTTGACCTTAATCCCGCACGCGTTCAGCACTACTTCCACATTGCCCTGCTCGCACTCTGCCAGCAATATGCCCACAATGGCCCGTGCCGAGTCGTCGCAGAACAGTTGTCCCAGCGCCTTCTCATGCCACGGTATTCCATACCTTTCGACCAACTCCAGGAAGTGCCGGGGTTGGTAAAGTGCCAGCGCAGACTTCGCAAAATGTGGATTATCAGAGAGGAAATTGCCCGATCCGCAATATAGATTTGTAAAATTGCACCGTCCGCCGCCGGAAATAAGGATCTTCCGCCCCGGCTGCCCATTGTGATCCAACAATGCAACCCGTCTGCCCCGCCGTGCAGCGACCGACGCGCACATTAACCCGGCCGCTCCTGCGCCCAAAATAATCACATCGAATTTACGCAAGGCGGCGCACATAGGCTCGAGTTCAGGATAGCCGTTGAGTACAGGCATTGTGACGCATTTCAGCAGAAATAGGCATTTGAGCCGGGCAACGTCGATAAGCCGCTAGATACTCAGTCTCCGAGAATATTTTCCCGCAAACGCAAAAAAGCCATGCCCTAGCGGCATGGCTTTATTGCTCAGATATAATTGCCGGCGATTACCTAATCTCCCACACAGTCACCCGTGCAGTACCATCGGCCCAGCGAGGCTTAACTTCCGTGTTCGGGATGGGAACGGGTGATCCCTCGCAGTATAGTCACCGGCAAACTTGATGGCGCTTGGCGGGTGGTTGCCCGCAGCCTACCGCAGCATCTACTTTGTTCCGGATGGTTTCTCCCGGAGGCCCATAGGAACGCGGTTGCAATCTGGCGCCAAACAAAACCAACGAAATTGATTGAACTTACAAGGCTTGTTAGAAGAGCATCCGCCATACTGCGCGGAGTTAATTCTATGGACAAGCCGAACGGGCGATTAGTACTGGTAAGCTTCACGCATCACTGCGCTTTCACGCCCAGCCTATCAACCAGATGGTCTTTCTGGGCCCTTCAGGGAGATCTCATCTTGGAGCGTGCTTCCCGCTTATATGCATTCAGCGGTTATCACAACCGAACTTCGCTACCCAGCCATGCCCTTGGCAGGACAACTGGAACACAAGAGGTTCGTCCATCCCGGTCCTCTCGTACTAAGGACAGCCCTCCTCAAATCTCCTACGCCCACAGCAGATAGGGACCGAACTGTCTCGCGACGTTCTGAACCCAGCTCACGTACCGCTTTAATAGGCGAACAGCCTAACCCTTGGAACCTTCTACAGCTCCAGGATGCGATG
>Ga0224531_1000475_pt1 | contig 19951 bp, 15 predicted proteins | sample CBST100metaG_FD_179876 | JGI IMG/M metagenome (GOLD analysis project Ga0224531, IMG submission 179876) | Peat soil microbial communities from Stordalen Mire, Sweden - C.B.S.T100 | ecosystem: Environmental > Terrestrial > Soil > Wetlands > Peat | place: Sweden: Norrbotten County, Stordalen Mire...
CCCTTGACCCCGGTCATGGGCCTCCAACAGCTTCCGCCGCAAATCATCCGAATATGCTCGCGCCATGTGAGCTCATGCCGCGGATTATCGCCTTATCCACTCTACACCATCAGGCAAAATGCTCTAGGACGTAGGCGTAGACTCTCGTCTGATGCCGTGCACGAGTCAGTTCCAATACGGCCTCAACGATGTTTCTGGACTCCGGCGCATCAAGTAGAGGGAGACGGTGAAAGCAGCTGAATGTAATGAAGTGGAGAGATTCTGCTTTCTGGAACCGTTTCAGACCGTATGGCATGGGCCTATCGTAGTTCAGACTCGATCTGGCCTCAAGACCCACTCGTCGCTGGAAGACCCGCTCATCGCGATAAGACTGCGATGAACGGGGCACAGGTTCTCTGGTAATTCTTCGGGGAGGATGAACGGGGCACCTGCCTCACCGGCACATCAGCAACAGGAACCAGCCGTTCAGCCCGGCAATAAGGATGGCGACAAGCCACGAGAGTCCTTGCAGCCAGCGGGCATTCACAAACTCGCCCATGATCTTGCGGTTGCCGGTGAACAGAACCAGCGGAATCACGGCAAAGCTCAATTGCAGCGACAGAATCACCTGACTGAAGAGCAAAAGCTTTTCCGTTCCCCGCTCGCCGGTGATCGCGACCACGATGACGGTGGGGATGATGGCCAGCGAGCGGGTGACGAGGCGGCGCAGCCAGGGAGCGAGCTTGAAATGGATGAATCCCTCCATGACGATCTGGCCAGCCAGCGTGCCGGTGATTGACGAGTTCTGCCCCGAAGCCAGCAGTGCGATGGCAAACAGCGTGCTGGCTCCGGCAGCGCCCACCAGCGGGCTCAGCAACTTGTAAGCGTCCTGGATGGCGGCAACCTCGAAGTGGCCGCTGCGATTGAAAACCGCCGCCGCCACGATCAGAATGGCGGCATTCACAAACAGCGCCACGGTCAGCGCCAAAGCGGAGTCGATGTTGGCCATCTGAATGGCCTCGCGCTTGCCCTTCGAGGTGCGCTCATAGTTGCGGCTCTGCACAATCGAGGAGTGCAGGTAGAGGTTGTGGGGCATCACGGTCGCGCCCAGAATCCCGATGGCGATGAAGAGCATGTCGGGGTTGGTGACGATGGACGACGAGGGAATGATAAGGTTGTGCAGCGCCAGCCCGTACTCCGGCCGGGAAAAGAACATCTGCACGCCGAACATCCCAACAATGGTGCCGATCAGCGCAATGACAAGCGCCTCGATGGTGCGGAAGCCCCAGCGCTCCAGGAAGAGAATCAGCAGCACGTCCGCCCCGGTGATGAGCACGCCATACATGAGCGGAATATGGAAGAGCAACTCCAGCGCAATCGCCGCGCCAATGACCTCGGCCATATCGCAGGCGGCAATGGCGATTTCGGCGAAAATCCAGAGGACATAGCTCACCCTGGGGCCATAGCTCTGGTGGCAGACCTGCGCCAAGTCGTGCTCCGAGGCGATCCCCAGCTTCAGCGACAGGCTTTGAAGCAGAATGGCCATCAGGTTCGATGCCATGACGACGAACAGCAACGTGTAGCCGAAACGCGAGCCGCCGGCAATGTCCGTGGCCCAGTTGCCGGGGTCCATGTAGCCGACGGAAATCAGAAATCCAGGACCGAGAAAGCCCAGCAACCGCCGCCAGTATTGCGGCGAGCGGGTGAGGCGCACCGTCTCGTAAACCTCCGGCAGAGAAGGAATCTGGTGCTCGGGACCCGGCGCAAGGCCTGGGATTACAGTCAAGGTGGATTCGGTCATCGTACTCATAAGAAAAGTATGCCACAGGTTGTTAACTATGGCTAACTATTTTTCTTAATCGTGATTCACTCAAGCCTTCAACCGAAGCCAGACTGCCTCCGCAGCCGGACGGCCGAGGGTGATGATGCCAGCAGGCAGCTCAATCGAAACGGTTTGGTCGTAGTTGTGACGAACCACGCGCAGGCTCTGGCCGGGGTCGATGCCTGCCTGGTGCAGGAAAAGCAGAAGCTGATGATCGCGCTCCTGAAGGCTGACGACGGTGTAGCTCTGGCCTTCAGCGGCTTCGAACAAAAGCATTTCGCCGCGCTGCTTGCGCTGTGCCGGGCTCTCGGGCAACACCTGATTACCGTGCGGACAGGCGCCGCCATCGCCCAGCTTTTCCCGGAGCTTCGCTTCAAAAACCGGAGAGACGGCGTGTTCCAGCCGCTCGGCCTCCTCGTGAATCTCGTACCACTCCATGCCGAAGATCTCGCTCAACATGCGCTCGATGAGGTGATGGCGCAGAGCGGTATGGTAGGCAATCTCCCGGCCAGCAGCGGTCAGCCGCACAATGCCGTCGGCGCCCACTTCCACATCTCCGTTGCGCTTGAGCCGCTTGAGCGCCATGGTCACCGCTGGCGCTGAAACCTCAAGCCAATGGGCGAGAAACGCAGGAATTACCTCATGGCCCTCGGCCTCGGCTTCGAGGATGGCCTTGAGGTAATTTTCCTTCGAAAAATGGATCGAGTCTTTCATCGCGGGACTGCAATCAGTCTAAACTGAAAATCTGTCCATTCAGAAGAAAACAAAGGAAGAAGCTTTTCTCACGCAAGAAACCTTGGTCGCCTGCAAAATCACGCGCCGGCCGTGAAAAAATGGATTTCTTGCCAGGTTCATCCAAGAACCGATTTCCCGTGAAACAATCCTGTTTCAGAAGCAGGCAAATCCGAGGAGCAGCGTGAAAGAAAGAGTACGTGGGACGATGAAGATCCTTCCAGATATGCACGGTCACAAGCTCGCAACATCGCTCGCTTCTTTCCTCAAAAGCCCTCTTGTCCTCTTTTGCCTTGTCCTTTTGGTCAGCGCGGGCTGCAAGCTGCTGGCGCTCAATTCGCGCGAGTTGTGGCTGGACGAAACCTACTCCGCGTTCGTGGCAAATCTGCCCTTCGGCGAGCTTCTGCGGCACACCTCCGGGGACGTTCACCCGCCGCTGTTTTATATGCTCCTGTGGGCGTGGATTCGGGTGTTTGGAGCGGCGCAGGCGCAGCTCAGGCTCTTCAGCGTGATAATCAACCTCTTCAGCATGGGAGCCATGTATGTTTTGGCCCGGCGAATATTGGGCGCGCACTTCGGCGCCCTGGCAGCAGGACTGTTCGCCTTCTCGCCGATGGTTTTCGTGTACTCCCTGGAAGTGCGGATGTACATGCTCTTCCTGCTTGTCTTTGTCTGCCTTCTGATGGTGCATTGGGCGGTAACCGTTGAGCAGCGAGAGGAGAAATGGCTCATCGCCGCTTACGGAATCCTGGCAGCCATGCTGTTCTATGTCCACTATCTAGGAATTTTTGTTTTGCTTGGGCTCTTCGCTCACTGGATCACGACTTGCCATTTCGCGCGGGGCCGCATGGTCAGGCTTTGCGCCGCCGGTGTACTCACGCTGCTGCTGGTGTCTCCGGGGATTCCGCTTCTGCTCGAACAGCACGCCGGGAAGGCTCAACTGGGCCATTCTCTGGCACTCAGCCATCAGGACCCCAGCGCTCTGTCTTTCGGTGGCGCGGCACAAGGTTCGATCCAACTCACGAATATGAAGACTCTGGCAAAAGGCGCGGCTGCGATGGCGGGATTTCATCCATCTGCATCGCCCCTGCTTCTTTTGCTTTGCGCCGTTCCGCTCGCTCTGGCCCTGGCAGGCGCCGGATTTCTAGGACTCGTAAAGGGCGACGAGGTTTGCCGGCTCTTCTGCGTGGTGACGTTGACGACAGGGATCGGCATTGTTGCATTGCACCTTTCCGCAACGCGCTATCTGCTGCCGCTGGTTCCCCTGCTTGTTCTGGCAGTCGCGCGCGCCGTCCAATATGGAAGTGCGAAGCCGCGGTGGCGAGTGCCCTGCCTGACCGTCGGGGCACTGATTCTCTACCTCTATGCCGCCGCGTTCTTTCGGCAGGCATTCATGCCCCACGGACGGCCCTGGCAGAACATTGTCAGCACTGTTCAGCAGAACTACCGCCCCGGAGATACGGTTGTTTTCGATGCCCTGTATGTGCAGGTGCCGTTCGATTATTTTGCACAGAACGCGCACTTTCAGCCGCGGGAAACAGGATTCCCGCTTTCTGTCTATGACTGGTGGAATAGACAGGGATTCAAGGGATGGGGCGGTCCTGTGATTCTGCACTCCGACCTGGATGCATTCGTCTCAGGGCTCTCCGCATCGAGGCCAAGGACAGTGTGGCTGGTCTTGAACGAAACGTATTACTACGATCCGCACGATGCGCTGCTGGAGAGGCTCCGCCAACTGGGCCAAGTGACCGAGTTTCGCCTTCCACCCGATCGGGACGCTCTCGATCCAAAAGAAGCCTTGCGTCTTGTCCGGGTCTCCCTGAACTAGTACTACAGTTGTACTTGCTTCGGATCGTCTCGTTCCGGGCCTAAAGGCCCCGATTTTGGAAGATTTTTCAGGGGCCTGAAGGCCCCTGCTCCCTCCGAATTGCTGATTTACAACTGTAGTACTAGAAAATCCGCATCGTAAACGAAAGCCCCCAGCTCTTGTTTCCGAGCTGGGGGCCAAAAACCACCTTCTGCTAAACTGCTTTTTACTTCACACGCACCTCGGGCTCGACCGACAATCCAGGCCGCAACAGGTGGTCGGGATCCTCGTTGGCCAGATTGGTAAAGTCCACCCGCACCGGAACGCGCTGGACAACCTTGACGTAGTTTCCCGTCGCATTTTCCGGCGGGAAGAGCGACAACACGGAGCCTGTGGCGCCGCCGATCTGGGTCACTTTGCCGTGATACGTCTTGCCGGTCGCGTCAACTTTGATTTCGACAGACTGCCCGGCGACCATGTGCTTAAGCTGGGTTTCCTTGAAGTTGGCGGTCACCCACAGGTCTTCGAGCGAAACCAGGGTAAGCAGGTTCTGGCCGGGAGCCAGATTCTGATTCACCTCGACGTTCTTGCGGGTGATGATGCCGGCAGCGGGCGCCACGATTTTGGTGTAGCTCAAGTTGAGTTTTGCCTGATCGAGTTCGGCCTGAGCCTGCGCGACCTGCGCCAGAGCCTGACGAGCATGAGCGCTCTGCGCGGCCACCTGCTGCGGGCCGGTCTGCGCGTATTTCAACATGGCCTGCGCCTGCATTTCCCGCTCGTGGGCCACCTTCACGCCCTGACCGGCAGCCTGCTCATTGGCGCGAGCGTCGGCCACAGCGGCCCGGTTCGCATCGGTAGCGGCCACAGCTGCGTCATATTGTTGCTTGCTGATGACGTCCTTCGCCACCAGCGGCTTGTAGCGCTGAAGATCAGCCTCTGCCTTGGTGAGGTTGGCCTGAGCCTGCGCCACACGCGCATGCGCTGCTTTCAACTGCTGTTCCGCCTGTTCCACGCTGGCCTGGCTGCCGCTGACATCAGCTCCGGCCGAACGCAGGTTACTGCCTGTGTTGGCGGTGGTGATGGGCACATTCACGTTGGCCGCCGCGGCGTTGGCCTGGGCGCTGGCCAGAGCGGCCTCGGCCTTCTCGACCGCGACCTGATAGTCCGCCGGGTCCAACTCCGCAATCACGTCGCCCGCCTTGACCACCTGGTTCTCATTGACGTCGACCTTGAGAACCTGGCCGGAGATGCGTGAGCTGACCTGGATCAGATGGCCGTTGACCTGCGCGTCATCCGTGTCTTCGGTAAAGGTGGAGTGCCACCAGATTCCGGCGGCAACCAGCGCGAGGACCACAACCACAACGGCACCAATGACTTTGCGGTGCCACTGCGGCTGCGGACTCTCGGTATCCTCTTCGAGATCGGCTTCAGTTGGTGTTGGATCGTAATCCGCCACGTTTACTTCCCTCCCAGATAATTCTTGTAGCTCTCGCCCGCTCCCAATGCACGGGCCAGGCTGAGCTTGGCAACATTGTGCCGGTAAAGGCTGGCCACGAATTGATCGTTGGCCTGGGCCACGGACTGTTGGGCCTGGCTGACAGCCAGGTTGTCGCTGACGCCGTTGGCGTAGCGCTGCTGCGCCTCGCTGAGCGCTTCGTTGGCCAAGCTTACGCTCGACTGAGCCACCGCGACCTGCTTTTGTGCCGCTTCAATGTCCAGCAGGGCGTCGCGCACATCGGCGTCAACCTGCGCATTCTTGTCGCTCAACTGGGCTTCAGCGGTATCCAGTTGAGCCTGAGCCTGCTGCGCCTCGCCACGCAGGGCAAACTCCTTGAAGAGCGGAACGCTGAGCGTGCCGGAAGCGTCGCCGGTGCCATGCGAGGTTTTTGGATTGATGCCAATATCGCCGTAATCTCCATTGAAGGTGAGCGTCGGCAGCCGGTCGGCTGTGGCCGCTTTGCGCTGCTCGCCGGCAGCCTTGGCCTGTTCGACCATAGCCGCCAGATCCTTGCGGTTGGCATGAGCCTGGCGAAGGTATTGCTCCACGTCGATTTGATCGAAGGCCGCGTAAGGCGACTTGTCGGCCAAAGTGAAGCTCTGCGCCAGGGGCAGGCCGATGGTGCGGGCCAGAGCCAGCTTATCCTTTTCCAGAGCGTTCTGGGCCACAATCAACTGCTGGTCCAGAGATTGCTTGTCGACGCGGGCGCGCAGCTCATCGAGCAGCGGCGCGGTTCCGGCCTCGTGGTTGGCAACCGCCTGATCAAGCGAGATTTTGGCCGTGGCCACCTGCGCTTCCACACTGGCCACGCGGGTTTCATCGGCCAGGGCCAGCAGGTAGGCATTACCCACAACCAGCACCACCAGCTCGCGCGCGTCTTGAGCCGAAAGTTGTGCGGCGGCAAAGTTGTGACGCACAGCAAGATAGTTGCGCAGCGAAGCCACATCCACCAGCGACCAGCTCAGCGAAGCCCGCAAATCGGTAAATCCGAACGGGCCGAGAATGACCGGAAAGCCCTTGAGGCGCATTCCCTGCGCGGGCAGGTCCTCTTGCAGCACGGATTCTCTGGCGTTGAAGTCCACCGAAGGCAGCAGCGATTGCAACTGGCTAAGCCGTTCGCCACGCGCCGCCGCCGTCTGCGTGCCGCTGAGGATGACGCCCAGGTTGTTTCTGAGCCCCCGCTGAATGGCGTCGTCGAAAGTAAGGGCGACCGGCTGCTCCGAGACCTCTCCCACGGTCACGCTGCCCTGGAATGGAGATGCGCTCTGCGCGGCCATGGACAAGCTGGCAGCCAGAACCGCCAGGCTCAGCCACAAGGCGCTGCCAAGAATGCGTCGCGAGTTGTTGCTTAAAGTGTTTGAAGACATCAAAATCGTTCGACTCTCAACGAAAAGCTGCCAGCCAGAAAAATCCCGTATCTTTGGTAGATGCAAGAACCGGGCGGCAGGGCTCGTCTTCCTAGTGTACCGAACTAGCGGAGCGGGCGGACGAAATACGCCGCAAGCGCTCAATCTGAAGGGAAAACCGGGGGCCGTTCCCGCTGATTTACGAATATGGAGAGAAAATAAGGTCACGGAAAATCGCCAGAGGAAATTCTTGACGCGAGGCGTCATTTTTTGCCATAGTTACGTATGGACTGGTTGGCACAGCCGCCCGCTCCGCCGAAATTCCGCGATAGGCGCACAGAGCGTTTTGCGGCGGGTGAGCGCGTCAAGGAGTTTCAGGCATTCAAGGAGCAGGCCGAGCGACGCCTGGATATTCTGGAGACGGCGGTCAGCCGAGACGATTTGATGTTCTTGCCCAGCAATCACTTTGAGGCGTTGGTCGGCGACCGCAAGGGGCAGTTCAGCATTCGCATCAACCAGCAGTGGCGTGTGTGTTTCGAGTGGCCGGAGGAGGTTGACCGGCCTTGCAACATCGAGATTTGTGACTATCACTCGTGAGGAAACGGCTATGGCGCGCGATCCAATCCATCCCGGCAGGTTTCTGGCCGATGAACTCGATGCCCTGGGCATGAGCGTTCCCGAAGTAGCTGCGGTCCTGCACGTTCCTGCCAACCGGATCTATCAGCTTCTGAACGGACAGCGAGCCTTGACCGCCGATACGGCTTTGCGCTTGAGCCAGTGGCTGGGCACCTCAGCGGAAATGTGGCTCAATCTGCAAAAGCTCTACGAGCTGCGCCTTGCAGAGCAGAAAACCGGCAAGAAGATCAAGAGCACCATCGTCCGGCGGGAAACCGCGCAGGCGGCTTGAGCTTTCACCTTCCGCAAGGCGTGTATGTACATCCTGGTCTCCCACCCTTTCCGCAGTGAAAAGCGAAAAGGATGGGGCACGGATTATTTTTGGTATTGCCGGAAAACCTAGTGCCGGAAATGCCTCATGCCGGTAAAGACCATGGCCATGTCGAGCTTGTCGGCGGCGGCAATGACTTCCTCGTCGCGAATGGAGCCGCCGGGCTGGATAATGGCGGTGGCGCCAACCTTGGCGATCTCTTCCAGTCCATCGGCAAAGGGAAAGAAGGCGTCCGATGCCGCAACGCAATCCTTCAGCGGCAGCACAGCCTTCATCGCGCCGAAGCGGGCCGAGTCCACGCGGCTCATCTGGCCCGCGCCAACGCCGAGCGTCTGGCCGTCCTTGGCATAGAGGATGGCGTTGGATTTGACGTGCTTGCAGACGCGCCACGCAAACAGCAGGCTTTTGATTTCCTCGGCCGAGGGCTGACGCTTGGTGACGACTTTCAGCTCGGATGCGGCGACGTGGCCAGTGTCGGCGTCCTGCAGCAGCAATCCACCAGAAACATTCTTGACCCACGGCTTCGGCGGAGCGGAGTGAACCTCGACCAACCGCAGGTTCTTCTTGCGGGTGAAGCGCTCACGAGCCTCCGGAGTAAAAGCCGGCGCAGCGATGGCCTCGACAAAGAGCTTGGCAATCTCCTCGGCGGCCTCGATGTCTACTTCGCGGTTGATGCCGATCACGCCGCCGTAGGCCGAAACCGGATCGCATGCCAGCGCCTTTTTGTAGGCTTCCAGCAGGGTTGCGCCGGTAGCCGCGCCGCAGGGATTGGTGTGCTTCGTGATGATGACGGCCGGCTCGTCAAATTCCTGTGCCAGTTCCCAACAGGCGTCCAAGTCCACCAAATTATTGAAGCTGAGTTCCTTGCCATGGAGTTGCTTTGCTCCGGCGATGCCCAGGCCCGTGCCGTCAACATAGAGCGCGGCGCGCTGATGAGGATTTTCGCCGTAGCGCAAGGACTGCGCCAGCGGGAAGTTGATGCGCAGAGTGGCGGGAAAGCTGGTGGTGTCCGGCGCGGCGGCGAGCTCCGGCGCGGGCGCCTCGACGATGCTTTCCAGAGTGCTGGCGATGGCCGAATCATAAGATGCGGTCAGCGCAAAGGCCTTTTTGGCAAGACTCCAGCGGGTTTCGCGGCTGAGAGCGCCGCCGGTGGCCTTCAACTCCTCGCTCAACGCCGGATAGTCGGCAATGCGCGTAACAATGGCCACGTCTTCAAAATTCTTGGCTGCAGAGCGGACCATGGAAGGACCGCCAATGTCGATGTGCTCGATCAAGTCTCCGAAGGCGACGCCAGGCTGGGCCGCTGTCTTCTCGAAAGCGTAGAGGTTGACGACCACCATGTCGATGGGCACGATTCCGTGCGCGGCCACGGCAGCTTCATGCTCCGGGTTGCCGCGCTTGTAGAGCAGACCGCCGTGAACCTTGGGATGCAGGGTCTTGACGCGGCCGTCCAGCATCTCCGGAAAGCCTGTCAATTCACTAATGTCCTTGACCGAAAGTCCTGCCGCACGCAGTGCCGCGGCCGTTCCGCCGGTCGAAACCAGTTCCACGCCAAAACTCGCCAGCGCCTGCGCAAACTCCACAAGGCCGGTCTTGTCCGTCACGCTCAGCAACGCACGCCGAATCCGCTTTTCCGAAGCCACAGTTGTACTCCTTAATTTGGTTGGCGGCCTTCGCCCCGGCGCAACCTCTTGCGCGCCGGATCAGCGAAGGTCAAACACCAGATTACATCGAAGGGCGAAAGACGGCGTCAAAACATGGCCAAAAGCCTGGGCACTTCGCTCTCCGGGCGCACAAGGCGGCTCTGAAATGCTTTAAAGTTGTGATATGGCCACTTCCCCCCCCATTCCCGAGCTCGAGCCGGAATTTCTGCCACCCGACGCCGGGGGCAATCCGCCTTCTGTCTCCCAGCCACGTCCATGGTGGGCTTACGCGCCGGCCACCTATCTGCTGGTGGGCATCAACTGCCTGGTTTTTCTGGCCATGACGCTGCGCGGGGTCAGCCCCATGGGGCCAGGCTCCGACCAACTGATGGTTTGGGGCGCCAATAACGCCGGCAGCGTGCTGCTCTACGGCCAGTGGTGGCGCATCGTTACCGCCATGTTTGTCCACGTGGGCATTCTGCATCTGGCGACCAATATGTGGTGCTTGTGGAATCTGGGATTGCTGGCTGAGCCGCTGATGGGCTCGGCGGGCTTGCTGGCGGTCTACATCCTCACCGGAGCAGGAGGCAACCTGCTGTCTACCTGTGTGAATTGGTTCATGTATTTCCCCGACCTGGCGAAATATCATGCCGAATGGATAGGCCACCACGCGGCGGGAACAGGTTTTGACCCCACGATTTTCTTCCCTGCCGGCGCGGGGGCCTCGGGAGCGGTCTTCGGCATCGCCGGAGCGCTGATCGTGCTGCTGAAGTCCCACCGGTTGCCGGTGCCTCCGGTGGAACTGCACAAGCTGCGCCGGTCGGTGATCTACTTTGCGGCTATCAATCTGGTCATCGGCTTCTCTATCAGCTTTGGCACGCGCGTCCTTGGCTCCGGGCTGCAGATCGACAACATGGCACACCTGGGCGGCTTCAGCAGCGGATTGCTCTTTGCGGCCCCGATGGAGCCACGAATCGGCTCACCCCGCAATCTCTTCCTGTTCCAGCGCAGGGTGGCCACCGTCATTGTGGTGGGGGTGCTGGTGCTGTTTGGCTTTTATCTGGCGCAGTTGCCGCGGTAACGGCCTCATTAGAAGGCATTCTTGCAAGAATGCCTCAGGCTATTAATCGTGTCAGGGCACGACTGAAGTCGTGCCCTAAAAAGAAACAAAAATGCAATTTCAACAAAATTACGACAATGTCGTGGCGTTCTACCGACTCCCACCCATCGGACAAGAACAAGGACGTCCGATGGATGGGGCACAGTTTCATCCTCCGTGGGTCGGCATAGCCGGTGGACGACTGACACATTTTGCAGTCTCAATGGAATTCTGCAAAAGGCTCGAATAGATGGGACAGCCAGCGTAAGAACAACAAACAGACGGTCGGACGCCTACCGCGTCGCCGTGGCGGCGAACTTTTTCACCATCGCCAGCAGCAGCTTGCGGTCGCTCTCGTTCAGGTTTGTGGAGTAGCGGCGAATCTGGGTCAGGAAGCGCATCTCCTCATCGGAGAGCTTTTTCAGATTGGCCTGCCGGCCCGTCGACTCGTCGGCAAAAAACTGTGTAATCGGCACATCGAGCGCACGCGCAATCTTTGACAGCGTGTCAAGCGACGGCACCGTATGGCCGTTCTCCACGCGCGAAAGATAACAGCGCAACAAGCCCGTCTTCTTTTCAATGTCTCCCTGGGAAAGCCCCTTTTGCAGCCGCTGAGTGCGAATCGTGGTACCAATCTTCATCATGGGGAAAATGTCCTGTTCGAAAGCCGCCGAAGTTTACTTGCGCGGTAGCAATCAAAAGATTATTGACTTAAGAGTTAACACGGAGCGGACCGGAAAGCAAGGCCCTTTGTCACGTCTCAGGTCACCAAGGTCACCGGGACGCCGGCGGCCTTAGAGAGAAATGCGAGCAGCCGTAAACCTCAACGGCACGGATTCCGTCTGAATAGGTACAAGTGCGAAATGACAGGGAGCGCGGATGCGACGAGGAATGATGCGATGGACGATTGTGGCGGAAATTCTTGTGGCCGGAGGATTTGCCGTTCTGGCCCAGACGCAGGCTACGCCTCCGGCGCAATCCGCAGAGCCCGCAAGCGCGCTGGCCGGCCGTGAACCCGCTGCGCAGGGTCCAACCGCACCGGAAGTGTCTGGCGGAAGATTGCACGGCGTGGTCAAGAGCGGCAAGATCCCACTGCCCGGCGTGACGGTCACCGCACAGAACACGCTCACTGGCAAGCGTTTCCAAACCACCACCAACATCACTGGCGCTTGGGCGATGAACCTTCCGCAAGATGGCCGCTATGTCCTACGCACGCAGTTTGCGGCCTTCGCGCCCGCCTCACAGAAGGCGGTGCTCGACGCCGCCAGCCACGACCAGACAATCGACTTTGAACTGGTGCTGGCCTCGCGCGCGGCCCGGCAGGACAACGAATCAGCCGGTCAACAAACCAGCAGATCAGCCGTCCGGCAACTGGCGGCGAGCGGCGCGCAGAACCTGAGCCTGATGAACGCCTTGGCCGCCGACACCGAGACCCAGGCCGGCGTCACCGGCGCGGCGGGCGCGGCGCTGCCCTCGATTGCCGGCAACTCCGACTTCAGCGGCGATTCGGTGGCCATCAGCGGCCAGTCGGGAACGGTGAGTTCGCTGGCCGGTGTGGATATGGACCGCGCTCGCGATGCGATGGAAACGATGCGCGCCCAGGGCGGCGGGAACTTCGGCGGCCCTGGTGGTCCTGGTGGCGGCCTTTTTGGCGGTGGACCCGGCGGCTTTGGCGGTCCGGGAGGTTTTGGCGGTCCTGGCGGCGGACGCGGCAACTTCCGCGGCTTCAACCCTGGCCAGCCGCACGGCTCCATCTTCTGGACCGGCAGCAACGCCGCGCTCAATGCGGAACCCTTCAGCCTTCACGGCCAGTCACAGGAGCAGCCAGCCTCCGGTACGAACCGTTTCGGCCTCACCTTCATGAGCGCACCTTACCTGCCGGGAGTGACCAAGCCCAGCGGCAAAGACACCGTCTTCCTGACACTCAGCGGCCAGCGCAACTCGTCGCCGCTGGATGAATATGCAACGGTGCCGACCGATGCGGAACGGGCAGGTACGATTTCCGGCGTTGCCGGAACGATCACCCCCGTCAGCCAGGCCGTCGCACTGCTCAAGTACTTTCCTGAGCCCAACATCTCCAGCAGCACACAGAACTACCACTTGCTGTCCACCGCGCAGTCGAACTCGACACAATTCGGCGCGCGCTACATGCGCAGCCTGGGGAAAAACGCCACGCTGACTCGCAACAGGCGCAGAACGCAGAATCAGGGCCTGCGCCAGAGCATTAATTTCAACTACAACTGGAGCGACTCGGCCTCGGACGATGTAAATATATTTCCCCAACTGGGCGGCAAAGGCTCTTCGCACTCGAATTCACTGCAAGCCGGCTACACCGTCGGCTACCACAAAGTTACAAATATCTTCAACGTCAATTGGAATCGCAACGCCAGCCAGACAACGAACTTCTTCACCAACAAGACAGATGTCGCAAGCAGCATCGGCATCGGCGAAATCGACAGCTCTCCGCTCAATTATGGCTTGCCCAACGTAGTTCTCAGCAGCATCCAGGGACTCACCGAGCAGCAACCCAGCTTCACGCTGATGCAGACCATCTCCGTCTCCGAGACGCTGAGCTGGATTCACGCCAAGCACAACCTGCGCTTCGGCGGCGACTATCGCCGCGTGCATCGCGACTTTCTCGGCGGCTCGAACGCGACCGGGACCTTCACCTTCTCGGGCAACTTCACCGGCTCCTCGCTGGCTGATTTTCTGCTCGGCGAGCCGCAGGAAACCACCCTTGCCGCAGCCGCGGGCAAAAGCTACCTGCGCGATAACGTGATGGATCTGTATGCCCAGGACGACTGGCGCGTGCTGCCCAGCCTCACGCTGAACTACGGTCTGCGCTACGAGTTCTTCGCGCCCTACACGGAAAAGTACGGCCGTCTGGGCATGGTAGACACGAATTCCGCAGCCAATGCGACTTACCCCTCGCAATTCTCCGTGACCGACGAAGTACAGGCGGGAGGCGCGGGAATATCCAACGGCAAGCTGCCGGATTCGCTGGTTCACCCTTTCCGCGTCGCTTTTTCGCCGCGCTTCGGAATGGCTCTGCGACTGCCCCGGCAGACCGTGGTGCGGGCCGGCTACGGCATCAATTACACCGTCGGCCAATACGCCACCTTTGCCTCGGCCATGGCGCGCCAGCCGATGGTGAACGAGCCCACTTTTGTGAACGAGCAGACCAACGAAGCGGTGAACGCTGGAGATTTGACCCTGGGCAATGGCTTTCCCTCGCCCGACACGGTCGGCAGCTACGCGCTCGATCCGCACTACCGGTTGCCCTATGTGCAGGCCTGGAATCTCGACGTGCAGAAGACACTGCCATGGGGCGTGATGCTCAGCGTCGGCTATAACGGCTCGCGGGGCAGCAATCTGGACATCACCAGCGCGCCGCGTTCGACCGCAAGCAGCACCGGCACCGACCCCCAGAGCCGGATCTTCAATTACGAGCAGGCCGCCGCTTTCTCCCGCTTCAACGCGGGCTCCTTGCGGGTCAACAAGAGGCTCAGCAACGGCATTGCGCTGGGCGCGAACTACCAATATTCGCATTCCATTGACGACGCCGGTTCGGTGGGCGGAACCTCGACCGTCGTCGCACAGAACTGGCAGAATCTCAAAGCCGAAGAGGGTAACTCCAGTTTTGATCAGCGGCACAAGGTCAGCGGAACTTATCTTTACGAGCTACCCTTCGGCAAAGATCAGTTATGGGTGACCAGCGGCGTTGGCGCCCACATTCTGGAAGGGCTTTCCGTCTCTGGCAGCTTTACCTTCGCCACCGGCACGCCACTTACGCCGAGTTATCAGGCCGCCGTGTCGAGTGTTACCTGCGGCACGGCCGGTTCCCTGCGTCCTAACCGGGACTACTCCAAGTCGCTGACCACAGGCGGCGGCTCACTGAAGGAATGGTTCAACACGTCGGTCTTTACCGCGCCTTCGGCAGCCAACCCCACTTACCCATGCGACGTGTACGGCAATGCCTCGCGGAACTCCATCCCTGGGCCTGGAACGATCCAGAACGATATGTCGCTGTCGAAGACCGTCTCGCTGAACAGCACGAGCAGCATGGAACTGCGCGCCACGGCTAGCAATGTCTTCAACACCGTGCAGTATTCCGGGGTAGACACCAACGCGGCTTCGCCAACCTTCGGGCAGGTAACTTCGACCGCTACCATGCGAGCATTTAGCTTTATGGCAAGATTCAGATTTTAGGAATCCCAGGTCCCAAAAGCGGGACCTGGGGCACCCGCAAGTCAGCAGGGAAAGGAAATTCATGAGGGGTTGGGCACAGAAAATCGGGGCAGGGGTTGCGACACTGGCGCTGGGACTCGCGGGCACCGGGTCAGAGTTTGCGCAGGGCTCCGGCCAGCAGCAGGCGGCGCAAGTGACGGCCACGCCGCAGGGCGGTTTTGTGCTCAAGCTGAACAGCGAACTGGTGCTGACCAATGTGGTGGCGCGCGACCGGAAGACCGGCGAGTTCGTGCGCGGGCTCAAGCCGAGCGACTTCAGCATCTACGAGAACGGAAAAAAGCAGCCGATCTCTACGTTTGACTTCGAGACGGTTGACGTGGCCACGCCGCTCAATGAGGCCACCGTCAGCGGACTGGCCGCGAGCGCAACCGGCAATGGGACCAAAGCCGCCGTGGTCACGCGGCCTGAGGATCTGCGCAATCACCGCCTGATCGTGATGTTCTTCGACCTGACCTCGATGCAGCCCGAGGATCTGGATCGCAGCGTTGATGCGGCGCAGGACTTCTTGCGCAACAAGATGCAGCCCGCGGATCTGGTGGCGCTGGTCTCTCTCGGCGACACGCTCAAGGTGGACCAGGACTTTACCGCCGACAAAAAGGCGCTCATCAACGAAGTCGCCGTCTACAACGGCACCGAAGGCGAGGGCTTTGCCCAGGGCGCGACCTCCAACTCGAATCAGGTGGAAGACACAACCGGCTCCACGGCCGACGAAAGCGAGTACAACGACCTCAACACCGACCGCGAACTGTTCGCGCTCAGGGCCGTTTCCAAGTCGCTCGAAAAGATTACCGAGAAAAAATCCCTGCTTTACTTTTCCGGCGGCATCTCGCGCGACGGCATCGAGAACCAAGCATCATTGCGGGCGGCCATCAATGCAGCAGTGCGCGCCAATCTGGCAATCTACAGCGTGGACACGCGCGGCCTTCAGGCCATCTCGCCCTTGGGCGACGCCTCGACCGGCAGCCTGCGCGGAACAGGAGCCTTCAACGGCGGCGCGCTGATGAACAACATGAACGCCAACTTCGACTCGCAGGAGGTGATGGCCACGCTCTCGACCGACACGGGCGGCAAGGCATTCTTCGACTCCAACGACTTTGCTCCTGCCTTTGCGCAGGTTCAGCGCGACACTTCGGCCTACTACGCCATCGGCTTTCACAGCTCGAATCCGCTGCGCGACGGCCGCTTTCGCAAGCTGACCATCAAGCTGAACCGGCCCGGCATGAAGCTCGAGTACCGGCCCGGCTATTATGCGCCGGCGGACTTCAAGCACGCTGGCAAGGAGGACCGCGAACGCGATCTTGAGGAGCAGTTGGCCAGCGACCTGCCCGCCACCGACATGGCTGTCTATCTGGATGCGCTCTACTTCCGCCTGGATGAAAACCGCTTCTATGTTCCCGTCTCGCTGATCGTGCCCGGCTCGCAGATTCCCTTTGTGAAGGGCGGCGACAAGGACAAGGCCACGCTGGATGTCATCGGCACGGTGATCGACGAGGCCAAACGGCCCATCGGCCAGGCACGCGAGACGGTCAAGCTCAATCTCGATCCGTCTTTGCAAGCGCGGCAGAAGAACATCCAGTACACCACCAGCTTCAACCTGCCGTCGGGCAAGTATCACCTCAAGTTCGTGGTGCGCGAAAACCAGACCGGGCACATGGGCTCGTTTGAGGCCGACATAACGCTGCCGGAGATGAAGAAGGCTCCGCTCAAAATGAGTTCGATCCTGCTGGCCAGCTCGCGTCAGCCCAGCAAGAAGATCAGCCCGCTGATTCGCAACGGCCAGGAGTACGTGCCCAACATCAGCCACGTCTTCCGCCAGGACCAGCATCTTTATCTGCTCTACGAAATCTACTCGCCGGCACGGGAAAAATCGGCTGAGAACCAGCCCAAGGGGAGCAAACCAGGCATTAATCTGCTTAGCAACCTCGAACTCATCCAGGGCTCGGAGAAGGTCTACGAGACGCCGCTGGTGCAGGCCCGCGCCGTCAATGTGGAGGGCCGCGACGCGGTGGCCATCGAGTTGGATGTGCCCTTGTCCGGACTCAAGCCCGGCCAGTATCTCTGCCAGTTGAACGTGATCGACGACGCTCAGGGCAGCTTCGCTTTCCCGCGTTTTGTTGTGCTGGTGCGCAAGCCGCTGGCTGTGCCGGAGGTCACTGTCGCGCCCCACTATTGATCCGGCAAGAAAACAGTGACATCGTGCCCCACCCATTTCCGCAAAAAACGCGGAAATGGATGGGGCACCGAGCGGCGGAGGCCACCACCGCGCCCCAATGAGAATGCGTGGCCGGTGGATTCGGTAAAATCAGGTCATGACACTTTCCGCACAAGATCGCGCCCGGCGCATCAAGATTATTCTTTTCGACGTGGATGGCGTTATGACGAACGGCCAAATCTGGCTGGTTCCCGCTGCGGCGGGCGTCAACGCCTCGACCCAAGGCCTGTTGGCCGCAAAAGAGGGTCAGATGGGCTTCGCCGTTCAATCCACCAAACTGGTGGAAGCCAAGGGCTACTGCGCGCACGACGGCGCGGGCATCTCGCTGGCGCGGCTGGGCGGCATGAAGCTGGGCATTATCACCCGGCGCATCTCGGAAACAGTGGCCGTGCGCGCCCGTGATCTCAAGCTCGAATTCGTCTACCAGGGCGAGGCGCTCAAGATGCGCCCGGTGCGCGAGATTATGACAAAGGAAGGCGTCACGCTGGACGAAATCGCCTATGTGGGCGACGACGTGATCGACCTGCCGGTCATACGCCAGTGCGGCTTCGGCGTGGCCACAGCCAATGCCCGCGAACAGGTGAAGGCCGAAGCGCATTACGTTACGCCTCACGCTGGCGGCGACGGCGCGGCACGCGACGCCATTGATTTCATTCTCGAAGCCAAGGGCGTGCTTAAGCAGTGCATTGAGGCTTACATCGACGAGAGCCATCCGCTTCCGGCTTCGATGGACATTGGCAAGGGCGGGGATCTGAAGTAATGGAAAATAAACAGAAAAAGGCCGTTGTTCTGTTGAGCGGAGGCTTGGACTCGTCCACGGTGCTGGCCATCGCCAAAAGCCAGGGCTACCAGCTTTACGCGCTTTCCTTCTCCTACGGCCAGCGGCACGTCGTTGAGCTGGAAGCCGCGCACCGCGTTGCCGCCGCCATCGGCGTTGCGGACCATCGCATCGCGGCCATTGACCTGCGCGTCTTTGGCGGCTCGGCGCTAACGGCCGACATTGCCGTCCCCAAGGGCCGCGACACGGCCGAAATGGGCCATGGCATTCCCATCACCTACGTTCCGGCGCGCAACACCATCTTCCTCTCGTTTGCACTGGCCTGGGCCGAGGTGCTTGGCTCGAGCGACATCTTTATCGGCGTCAACGCACTGGACTACTCGGGCTACCCGGACTGCCGGCCGGAGTTTATTGAGGCCTTTGAGAAACTGGCCAACCTGGCCACCAAAGCCGGGGTTGAAGGCCGCCAGCATCTCAAGATTCATACGCCTCTGCTCGCCATGACCAAGGCTCAGATCGTGCAGAAGGGTATCGAGCTGGGCGTGGATTACAGCCTGACCAGCAGTTGCTACGATCCCTCGCCCACCGGCCAGCCGTGCGGGCAATGCGACTCCTGCCTGTTGCGGCAGAAGGGCTTCCGCGAAAACGGGATGGAAGATCCGCTGAACTATCGTCGAGCGGAAGACCGAAAAGCTTAACGAAAGAAATGCGGTATCGGATTTGTGGTTTCCCAGGTCCCAAAAACGGGACCTGGGGCACCCAAAATTTCTAGGGTTGCCCAAAATGAGCTACGCCGCGAAGGAAATCTTTTATACATTGCAAGGCGAGGGCGCGCAGGCAGGACGCGCGGCGGTCTTCTGCCGCTTTTCCGGCTGCAACCTCTGGTCGGGACGCGAAACCGACCGGCCCGAGGCGATCTGCCGGTTTTGCGATACGGATTTCGTCGGCGTGGATGGCCCGGGTGGCGGAAAGTTTGACTCGGCTGAAGCCTTGGCAGAGGCCATCGAGCGGAAATGGCCCGCAGGGGCTAAAGCCCTCGCTGATTCTGTTCCACTTGCGGCACAACTATTGATCCGGCAAGAAAACAGTGACATTGTGCCCCATCCATTTCCGCAAAAAGACGCGGAAATGGATGGGGCACCCAGACAGGATTTAGTTGCCGGATCAATGAAGTCGTGCCCTGACACAAAATGGCCTATTTCGACGGATTGTTCCGGCAAGCGGTTTGTCGTCTGCACGGGCGGCGAGCCTCTGCTGCAAATGGATGCAAGCCTGATTGCCGCGCTGCACGCGCGCAATTTTGAGATTGCCGTGGAATCCAATGGAACAATTGCCGCGCCGGAGGGCGTCGACTGGCTCTGCGTCAGCCCCAAGGCCGGAGCTAAGTTGGTGCAACAGAGCGGCGACGAGCTAAAGCTGGTCTATCCTCAACCGGAAGCCGACCCGGCAAAGTTCGAAGGGCTTGCCTTCCGCCATTTCTTTCTGCAGCCGATGGACGGCCCCAATCAGGCCGCCAACACCGAGCTTGCGCTGCGCTATTGCCTGGCTCATCCTCGCTGGCGACTGGGCCTTCAAGCCCACAAAATTCTGGGAATTCGATAGATAAAGCATTTTTGGCATTTCTGACCTTTTATTGATCCGGCAAGAAAACAGTGACATCGTTTCCCACCCATTTCCGCAAAAGACGCGGAAATGGATGGGGCACCCAAACAGTATTTAGAGCATTTTGCCTGATGGTGTAGAGTGGATAAGGCGATAATCCGCGGCATGAGCTCACATGGCGCGAGCATATTCGGATGATTTGCGGCGGAAGCTGTTGGAGGCCCATGACCGGGGTCAAG
>Ga0224531_1000479_pt1 | contig 19858 bp, 16 predicted proteins | sample CBST100metaG_FD_179876 | JGI IMG/M metagenome (GOLD analysis project Ga0224531, IMG submission 179876) | Peat soil microbial communities from Stordalen Mire, Sweden - C.B.S.T100 | ecosystem: Environmental > Terrestrial > Soil > Wetlands > Peat | place: Sweden: Norrbotten County, Stordalen Mire...
CTAGTTTATAGCCAGCCTTGCTTGGGGGGGCAAAGGGAGATTCTTCAGGCATTGACTGTCGACCAGCATAAGCAGTGTGTCGGACCCGACCCGCCGAACGCGCAACGCATTAGACAACATGTCCACTCCTCTGCTGAGGAGAGCATAACCACGTGCTTAATTCGTTGCTGTGCGCCGGGTTCGCGGAGTGTTCCGATAAAGGTCCATATAGGCATTGACCATCGTTTGCAGAGTAAAGCGCGCATAGAATGTGGATTCTGCGTTCTGCGAGAATTGCTTTCGTTCCGTCTCGCTGCCCGCCAGCCGCAGAATCGCCAGGGCCATCTCTGCGGCATCTGTTGCAGAAACGGTAAATCCAGCCTTTGCCAGACGTACAACTTCAGCCATTCCACCCACATCTGTCACAATTGCCGGCAATCCGAGCGAGAAAGCCTGTAGAAGCGACATAGGCAAGCCTTCCGATTTCGACGACATGATGAAGGCATCAGCCGCGGAAAAGAACGGCGCCACGTTGAGTTGTTGTCCCCAAAATGTTACTTGCGCAGCGATGCCCAGTTCCGTGGCCAGTCTATCCATCGTCTTGCGTTCGCTGCCATCGCCCACCATCCACAGCCGCAAATCCGGCATGGACTGAAGCGCGGCGCGAAAAGCATTCAGCAGCAGCGCATGGTTTTTCACGGACTCAAACCGGCCGACGTAAACCAGCGTAAAGCCGCTCTTCGGCGGATACTGCTCCAGCGCGACTCGCTTGAGCGGGACTGCGCCATTGTAAATGCGTACAATCTTTCGCGCGGGAACGCTGTGAAGGCTCTTTAGATTATTGGTGGTTGCGTCGCAGATGCCCACGATCCAGTCGCAACAAGTGGCCGCAAAAGCGTACTTCAACTCCTCGGCCAGCCTGCGCGGCGGGGCAACGAGGCTGTGCCGGGTCGAAACAATGCTTGGCACGCCCGCCATCCGGGCAACCATTGCCGCATACACGGTCGGCGTTGGGTTATGAAGATGGACTACATCGGGATGCGACTCTTTGAAGAGGTGGAAGAAATTCCGCGCGGCATCCTGCAAGTGCCGGCCCACGTTCGCCTGTACGGCGAAGCCTTCTGCTCGCATCCGTTCCCCAAGCGGGCCTAGGGTCGCCACCGCATAGACGCACGGGTCGTGGCCCTGCTCTCGCTGCAGACGGCACATCTGAGAAACGAGCGTCTCAGCGCCGCCTACCTCCATGCTGTCAACGATGTGTGCAATCTTCATACAGGTTGCCCGGACCTCCGATAGCGCGGTATTGGCCTATCCTCTGTTCGTGACATGGATGATGGCAAGCTGCTCGAACGCCTGTATCAGTGCATCCGGTTCATAATTCGGATGGTGATGTACAGCCCGATCACCAGCAAGATTGCCAAGCCGCTGGCATAACGAAGCAAGCGTCCCAACCGCATGCGGGGAACAATCATCCCCCGCCGCAGGGCCATCTGGTAAACCACCTCAACGATGCCGCCCAATAGGAAAAACGTCAACACAAAGGCTCGCGAGAGAAACCATGCTGACACCAGAAAGCCTGTAAGCGACAAAACCAGCAACCGCCCCAGGCGATTGATCTCCGCCTTGTCGATTGCCTCAATCGTAATCATCGTCCGTGGATAGAGTCCTTCCACAGGCTTGATCGGCTCTCCTTCGCTCACCTTCGCCGGCGAAGCAGCGGCCAGAGCGTCCCTGACCATGGGAAAAAGGAACATACTCCAGAAAAACAACCCAAATAAGCCAAGTTCTGCTGCGCAGACTGCGATTGAGTTGTGCGCGGTAAGATGGGAATCGGTGTAATCCCCAACCCCGAGGCCCACTCCGAAAAACGGATGTGACTTCAGCGCCTGCAGGCTTTCACCCCAAAGAACTGTGCGGTCTACGCCTGCACTGACAGAGATATCCCGCCCCCCCGTGAAGTGCAAAGCCATCGCCGCCGCGAGCACTCCGCCGGCAATCAGCAGCGCAGGCAGCGTCCCAATGCGACGCCGCGACGCCACAACGATCATAGCCACCAAGGCCAGCAAGGCACCGCGCGATTGTGTCAGGAACAGTCCGTACAGCAGCGCGCACACCGGCAACAGCACCAGTACGAAGTTCCGCAGAGGCTTCTTTGGGCGCCAGAAGATGAACACCAGCGGAATCACGCACACAATCAACTGGCCAAAGTCATTCGGATCGTTAATCTCTCCCAGACCCCTCAACCGGTAAGTAGACCCTTCTTGAGCGTTAGGCATGGGGAGCAGATATGGGTGCTCAATATTCCATCTATCCAACATAGCGCGATATGTGTCATCTGGTAGATGATGAGCGCCTTCAGGAATTCCATGTCTCAGATCGATAAACCCGTGCGCGATCACGAACAGGCAGACGAAGAGAAGCATGAAAACGAGAACCTGCAACTTCTTCTTCGAGTTGCAGTGCAGGCATACCAGAAAGTAGGCAAAAGCACACGGTATGAAACCCAGAAGCGCATGCACAGCTCCTCCTGGCCAACGCACCGCGATAAGCACAGACAAAAAGACCGCAAGCGCCAGCCCGAGCAAAGCCAGTGACTGCGGCGACTTCAGAATGAATGATTTCGTCAGCGCGGGCAATGAGATCAAAAATACCAATGCCGCAAGAATCAGCTCAATGCGGAAAACCGCTAGCTGGCCGAACAAGGCGGCCGGCGTGAGGTACGCCACGACGAGATAAAAAATGGCTAAAATAAATCCCATTGTGAGCAACCTCAGTACGATTGGCAGTCTAAAACAGAATAAACAACGCAGCACACTTAACTCATTGAATTAATCGTCAAGAAGTGTAAAAGCTGCCTTCCAACGTTCAGATTTCTACGCTTGATTCTAGCAAATTAACAACAGTCGCGTTAACAGATGTTGGACTTGAGGTACCGCCAGCGCGCCCGGCAATCTATGCCTTCGCATGTGCTTTGAGGGACACTTGCTTGTAATGGGAGCTGCTCTTCAAAAATCTGCTCTCGACCAGATGCCACATGAGTATGCCCGCCAAACCGACAATTGAAAGGTTGACAACAAGGAAAAGAGCCGGATTCAGTCTTGCGACCCCGAGCGCAATCAGTGTCTGCAATATGGGAAAATGCACAATATAGACGCCATAAGAGAAATCGCCGTATTTTGAAAAGTTTCCCAAATAGCGCCAGAAGCCGAAGACAAAGACCAATCCGGGTATCCACAGAATGTCGAGCGTTCCCCTCGTGAACCAATGGTCAAGAAGAAATAGACATACCGTAATGACAGCAATACTTCTGAAATGGAGTTTGAGCTTGTCGAAATAAAGCAGTATCAATACTCCGGCGCAAAAATAGATGAGCTGCCCTGGAAACTGCACTTCCAGTTGTGAATAAAGATTGCGCGACCTGTCCAATGAAAAAATGCCCGGCGAACTGCCCATGGAAGCCAACGATGCAAAACCGAACTTCCAAAGGCCAGAAAGGCAAATAATCGCCGCCATTATCTTTTTGGTCCCGAAGCGATAGCACAAATAGTGAATAATTGGGACAAACAAATAGAAAATAACCTCAATCTTAAGTGTCCACAGCGCGCCATTTACAGCCGGCATAATATTTGATGTGAACACCCCCGGCAATGAGGGAGCAAGAAAGTTGAGAAACAGGAGATTCGCGCCCAGATACTTCCAGAAGCCTGCCCCAAAGTATTGCGACACAGGCAGAGTACTCAATGAACAGAGCGCGATGGCCGCTAGAAGAACAATTGTAAAGTAGGCTGGATAAATGCGCCTGACTCGTTTCTCCAAATACGATCCAAGGGAAGACGACCGGGTGTAACTACGATAAATAAGTAGCCCGCTGATTACAAAAAACGATCGGACAGCAAAAAATGCATGGAATCTACCAAAGGCGGAAAAAGCGGAGAAGTTTGTCAGCGCATAATTATGCTGCAAAACAACCATGGACGCAAAAATCAAACGAAGACAATCCAGGTTGTTCCTGTTGAAGTCTGCGCCGCCTTTCACCGTTTCGCCTCCTGGCTCTCTCGGAGAATGGCAGAAATACTTCGCACCCTCCTCTCGGTACTTTAGTTGTCCAAGATCAGGCTTGTCCAGTGCGGAGTTAAGCTCCAGGAAAGAGAGGATCTTACAGCGCATGATCAGCGCGCATCAAGCTCGTAAACCTTGATGTCGCCGTAGTAGGAATCAGATAAGGATCCGACCAGTTTGCTTTGGGCAATCACCTCGGCCACGCTTCGCCGAAGTTCCTCATAGAAGACCTCGTCCCCTGGCAATCCGCTGGTCATCACGCGGTCGCCGGTGATGAAGTAACGGGCATGAAACTGGTTGGCAGCCATCCAGGGATCGGTATGTTCATAGGAGATAAAAGGACGATCATGGAGCGCGAGCCAAAAAGTGATAGTTCCATACGTTGTTTGTCCTGGAGGAATCACGCTGCGCAATTCGGCCGCCACCTTGTTGTAATCCGCTTTGCGAGCGTTATGCAGCAGAAACAGGTTTGCCGACATCTGCGCGGCGATGACCAGGCAGGAGAGGAACAGAACGGCGCGATGCAGTTTCCGGTTGGAACTTGATGCTGCAACCGCGGCGCCAATGGCCAAAGCAAAAATCGGCCCAAGGATCGCGAGATAGCGCGAGGTCTTGTTAACCGTATAAATAAGCCAAAATACAGTTGGGGTGAGCAGGAGTAGTTCAAGGTAGAACCAACGCCGGCGCAGCTTCCAGAGAAGGAAACTGGCTGCGAGGAAAAAGAGCGGTATGGGAAGCCTGACGGGAATGGATTCCAGTCCGTGCCCGTAGAGCATATTGAGGCCGAGCAGATCGGAGTACCGATGCCCCTCCTCTAGGAATTTTGACCATAGTGGGAGGCTCTTGGCCCTGCTTAGAAATTCTGCCTGAAAGCCAGCGCGTCCCAAGGGAGCGGTCAGTATCCAGGCGGCGAAGGGCGCGAGGCCGAGGCCGTATCCAACTCCGTAGCCGATTGCCCCCCGCAGCGGGAATCTGCCGCGCTCGCGATCCAGGACAATAGCCAGCACGCCAAAAGAAACAATGTACCCCAGGAGCGTGATATGAAACATGGTTCCCAAGGCAAGGAGAAGGCCGCTTGAAAAAGCCCAGACGATGTGGTCTTTCCGTGCGTACTGTTTCATGGCCAGTAGCGAGGCTAGAATCGCCATAGTCGTAAAAGCCTCAGGCCGTGCTGTGCGGGAAGTGAGCACAATCAGGTTGTCAGTTGCAACAAGGAATGTTGCGAATAGGGCTCCCTCTTCCCCGATGACATCGCGCGCTAGACGATAGGTGAAGAAAATGATCGCCAGCCCGGCCAGAATTGATCCCAGTCGAGCGGCTATCTGACTCGTTCCGAAGAGCTGGAAGGCCGTGGCTATAACCATCGCTGTTCCGGGTGGGTGAGCATCGAAATGATTCTCGAGATCATTGGGGCCGAAAGCGGGATTCCTGATGCCGTCGCCGTGGACAATCGAATAAGCAGGCGCAGAATACCAACTCTCGTCCGGAACCCAGCGATAAGACAGGTAGGGAAGAGTCTGCACGAAAAATAGCAGAACAGCGAAAGCCAGCCATCCGCATATGGCGGCATGAGTGAGAAACCTGCTTGGGTGCAGCGTTTCCCCAGTCTCTGGGAAAGCCGTCCGCTGATGCGACGAGTCGGATAAAGTTGGCATGAGCTTCCTTGCAAGGAGGATAGCGCAATCCGCTGCGCCGAATCCATCAATATCTATGGTATGGGAGTTAAGAACGTGTAAAGGTTGTGGCGACTGTGTCTTGTCGCGCTTAACGCGATGCAAGAGTTGCTGGCGGAGTTTTTGACAGGGGAAGGAAGCATACCCGATACTTTGAGCAGGTTGCTATGTTCGCAGCGGCGTCCAATGCGGACAAAGGAAAAATCAATTCCATGAAACTCCCTCGACATGCAGAAATCTGGCTTGTGCCGTATCTACGGGACCGCCTGCGGAGGAGTATGCGGCCTGCGAGGCAGAAGCGTGCCTGGGTTGCCATCACCGATCACTACGAACCGCTGGGCATGGGCGCATCGCTTGAAACTGCGCTCGGGCGCGTTGCGCGATGGCGCGATAAGTGGCCGCGGATTGCCGACAACGCCCCCCGAGACGCCGCGGGCCAGCGCCCACAATACAGCTTCTTTTATCCGCAGGAAGAGTACCGGCGCGAGATTCTGGACGGCATCGCGGAGATGGTCTGCATCGGCGTCGGCGACGTCGAAGTGCATCTGCATCACGATGCTGAACAGCGCGATTCCTTCATCCGGAAAGTTACAGAATTCTGCCGCCGTCTGACGAACGACCATGGCCTGCTTCACCAGCAGGACGGCCATACCGCCTTCGGCTTCATTCATGGCAACTGGGCGCTCGACAACTCTCGTCCGGATGGCAGGTGTTGTGGCCTCAATGGCGAGATAGCACTTCTGCGCGATCTCGGTTGCTTTGCTGATTTCACCATGCCCTCTCTTCCATCGCCGACCCAGGGGCACGTTATCAACCAGATTTATTGGTGCACAAACAACTCCGGTAATCGTCCGAAGTCCTTTGATCACGGGATAGAGGCCAGAGTTGGTGGCGGCAGGCAGGGCGACCTGCTCATGATTACCGGACCGCTTGGCTTGCGCTTCGGCGAACGGCTGATGCCGCGCATGGAAACAGGTGAGCTTGCCGGTTACGATATGCCAACGCCTGCGCGGGTACGCGGGTGGTTCGATCTTGCGCCAACCATTGGCGAAGATATTTTTTTGAAGCTTTATACCCACGGTGCACAGGAAAGGAATTCCGATCCGCTGCTCGAATGGGGCCTCGGCAATCTCTTTGGCTGGCTCGCGGAAGAAGCGGACCGAAGAGGAATTGAGCTTCACTGGGCGACGGCCTGGCAGATGTACCAGGCTGCCGACGCACTGATTCATGGCCGCGAATCTGTTTCCGATGCGGCGGTTGCTAACGCTTGAGGAATGATTTTCGTTGGTCTTCTTAGGCATCTTTTATCTGCGCGTAATAGGTTATTCCCCAATCCTGGGGCGATGTTAAGGTAACTGCGAAGGGAATTCAGAATGAAAGTTATGCACGTGGTTGGTGCGCGGCCAAACTTTATGAAGGCGGCTCCCGTATACCGTGCGCTGGGCAGCAGAGGGCATGAACAGACGCTGGTGCATACAGGCCAGCACTATGATGCACTCATGTCGGATGTGTTCTTCAAAACATTGGAGATTCCGAATCCAGACGAAAGCCTGAATGTTGGCTCTGGATCTCACGCGCAGCAGACGGCCATGATCATGAGCCGATTTGAGCTGGTTGTCCTGGCGCACAAGCCGGATATTGTGCTGGTTTATGGGGACGTGAATTCCACCGTTGCGGCCGCGATGGTGTGCTCCAAACTCGGCATTCGCGTGGGACATGTCGAGTCAGGTCTGCGCTCGTTCGACCGCTCGATGCCGGAAGAGCTCAACCGCTTGGTTACCGATCAACTCGCTGACATTCTTTTTACTCCGTCGGCCGATGGCGATGAAAACCTTGCCCGCGAGGGTATTGCCAAGGAGAAGGTGTTCCTTGTCGGCAACGTAATGATTGATACGCTGATTCGATTCTTGCCGAAGGCGGACGAGCTATATCCAAAGCTCAAGAAAGAGTTATCCCTGGGCTCTTTTGGATTAGTAACGCTTCATCGCCCATCGAATGTCGATGATGAGTCCATTTTTTTGCCGATGCTGCAAGTGCTTGACGGCTTGAGCCGCGAACTTCCCCTTATTTTCCCGGTCCACCCGAGGACGCGCCAGAAATGGTCGACACAGTTGGAACAGTGTAACCCGAATCTCCATGCCATTGAACCGCTGGGTTACCTTGAGTTTCTTGCGCTTCAGAAAAATGCCAAGGTTGTCATCACGGATTCAGGCGGAATACAAGAGGAGACCACGTATCTTGGAACCCCATGCCTGACATTGCGCGAAAATACCGAGCGCCCAATCACTGTGACTCTGGGCACGAATGTCCTGATCGGGCATGATTGGGAATTATTCCGGAAAAAGTTTCATGAAGCGCTGAACGGCGGGCACAAGCAGGCGGGCCGACCACCGCTATGGGACGGGAAAGCATCCGAACGGATCGCCGAGATTCTTACTCGGCAGGATTTTTAACGGAGCACTTTTCAGAGACGCAATACAACGCACTATTAGAAGATGCAGGAGTCTTTGACCGACTTGCGAAGTGCATTCGAGACTCATATGTCGCTCATCCATCCCGACCTGGAGCAGACGCTTAGTTCTTCTTGTGGCTGGATAACTCTGCCTGTAGTTTCTCCAACACATTCGCTACCGTTGCGTCCCATGTATTAGTCTCTACGGATCTCTGGCGAAGCGCGACCAGTTCGGGCGTGTTCGCGGCGAGCGCCTCCTCGATGGCGCGGACAAATCCAGGTCCATCCGCTGCGGTCTGCAGGGCTTTGCCGAGCAGATTTGCCTCGGGAAGGGGAACGGCGACAGTCGGCTTTCCTGCAGCCAGGTACTCGCGCAGTTTCAAAGGACTCGACTGTACCATCAACGAGGTCTGCGTGAATGGCAAAATGCATACGTCGATAGCCTTGGCCCAGTTGGGCAGTTGCGAATATGGCTTCGATCCTGCAAAAACTACGTTCGGCATCCGTCTAAGCGCAGACGCATCCACGGCAGCGCGTCCGATGAGCAGGATCGTCCAGTGCGGTCGAGCGCGAGCTATTTCTTCCAGAATCGTGAGGTCTACCCATTGATCGAGAAGTCCCCAAAAGCCGATGATCGGCCGAGACAGGCCTTTCGCTTCGTCGGGGATTTGCGTGTCAGGCGAATTCGCTAGTGCAAATAGCTCTGTATCCACGCCATGCGGCGAAAGATGGATATTGGCGTTGAGTGATCGATGAGTATCAACCAACTTCTGATTACAGGCGAAGACAATGTCGGCCGCCGCCGTGAGTTCGTCGTCCATCTTCTGTACAGCGATTCCGTCTACGCCGGGAAGCTTTGAGTATTCATCGATGCAATAAAAGACAGTAAGCTTTTCTCCCAAGTGTTTGGCCAAGAACCCTGGATGCGGTACGTGAAACCAGGCGACCGCATCGTTGAAGCCGAGCCGGCGGATGGCTCTGCGAATGAGCATTTGCGAGAAACTCCGGTTCACCGCACGGACAACTGCGAATCGGCGAAACGGAATTTGCGGCAGCGTCATGCGCCAGAAGTGCGGAGCGACCAATTGCGGCGGCTGGAAGGTCATGCGGAGTTTCTTCAGCAGTTTGCTTAAATCGCGAGTATTCACCTTGGGCGCGCGCAGCCCAGGCACCTCGACATAAAGCATCGGGAACCTTGCGCCCAGCCGCTTGGCGATGTGGTGGCTGCTGGTACGATTCTCAGCGAACCAGTCGTTGCCAAAATAGATGAATTCCATCGATCTCCACTCCAGCGGCGCCGTTATCCTTTCACTGTCAATCCGGAAGAAAATGACTGGAAAGCTGAAAGCGCTACCACCTCGCAGTATAATCGCTCCATGAAGCTCAGCCCAGCGCGAGTTTCTACCAGGTTTCGAGGTGTGTTTCTTCCACAATGAATAAGTTCAGAGTTGGAATTATCGGCGCGGGCTATGTTAGCGCGCATCATCTTCGCGCACTGAAGTTTCTTCCTTCGGTTCAGGTTGTCGGGGTTGCCGACCTCGATCTGGACAAGGCGAAAGCTGTCGCCAAGAGATTCGATCTGCCCAACGCTTATGGAAGCGTCGAGGAGTTACTGGCTTCTGGAGTGGATGTGGTTCATGTACTCACGCCGCCGGTTTCTCACGCGGCGCTCAGCATCCAAGCCCTGCACGCAGGCGTGCATGTGCTGGTTGAAAAGCCGATGGCGGAGACACCGGAACAGTGCGAGCAAATGATGGCCGCCGCCAGTTCCAGTGGGCGCACTCTGGGTGTGGTTCACTCCGGAAGAATGGACCCAATTGTGCAACGCGGCGTGGAAATCGTTCGCCGCGGAGGCATCGGCACGGTTCTCTCCGTCGACTTTCATCGCAGCTCCGACTACGCGCCATGGCCGGGAGGCGGCAAGCTGCCGCCCCAGTACCGCAAAGGCTCCTATCCCTTTCAAGACCTCGGTGTGCATGGCTTGGCCATTGCGGAGGCTTTTTTGGGCCAGGTCAAATCGGCGAAGATCGATTTTCGCTCCACCGGTTTAGATCCGAATCTCCTGTTCGACGAGTGGACCGCGACGGTGGACTGCGAACGCGGCCAAGCTCGCCTGTATCTCTCGTGGAACGTGCGCCCGATTCGGAGCCAGGTGATCGTGCATGGCACACGCGGCGTCTTGCAGATCGACTGTTTCTTGCAGACTTGCTACGTGACCCGGTTGCTTCCGGGGCCAAAGTTTGCATCCCCCGTGATCTGCACCATGCTTAACGCCGCAGCGAGCCTCTACCAAGTGCCGCGCAACGTGTTGCGATTCATAACCAAAAGTCTGCCGGGAGCGCCGGGTATCCATCAGAACATTCGTGAGTTTTACACAGCCCTGGAACACGGCACGGCATTGCCCGTAACCCCTGAAGAGGGCTTGCGCCTGGTCAGTGCAATGGCGCCCGCGTGCGCGGAAGCAGACCGGCAACGAGACGCTCTCAGGCAGACGCAGTTGACGCCCCGCCCTCCTGCCGATGTGCTGGTGACCGGGGCAGGCGGGTTCCTCGGTGGCAGGCTGCTGCGCCGCCTGATTCAAGAGGGCGCGAAGGTGCGTGCGGGAGTTCGCCGCATGCCCAAGGAGCCGCTGCCCGGAGTCGATTACGTTGTGGGCGACCTTGGCGACCCCGAGTACGTGGATATTCTCGTCGCCGGTGTGGGCGCGGTCTTCCATGTGGGAGCCGCAATGAAGGGCAGTCCCGCTGACTTCCAACGCGGCACGGTTGCCGGAACCCGGAACGTGATTGACGCTTGCCTGAAGCACCACGTCGAGCGCGTGCTGTATGTCAGCTCACTGAGCGTGCTGGAACAGGCCGGGCGCCGCACGGGCAAAGTTACCGAGGCATGGTCACTCGAGCCTCACGCCGAACTCCGAGGCGCCTATACGCAGACCAAGCTCGAAGCCGAGCGAATGGTGATGGCTGCGGCGAAGGTGCAAGGCTTGCCCGTGTTTGTTATCCGTCCGGGTGTGATCTTCGGCCCCGGAGTCGAACCGAGCAGTCCGGCCGGCAGTTTTGGGATGTTTGGCCGCTGGATTGTTGTTGGAAATGGCTCGTTGCCATTGCCGCTCGTCTATGTGGACGACGTTGTGGATGCGCTTCTGCTTGGCCTCTCTCGCCCCGGTGTGGAAGGAGTGCTTGTCAACCTGGTTGACCCGTCCGGAGTCACGCAGCGTGAGTTTATCCGCATCGCACAAGCCGCCAAGCCGAAAATCAAGGCCAGTTACGTTCCCAAGCCCGTGTTGATGGTGGCAGCGGTTGGAATTGAGTTGCTCGGGCGCCTGCTCAAGCGTAGTGTGCCTCTGTCGAGATATCGCATCCGCTCCATCCGCCCGCTTTCTAACTTCGATCAGACTGCCGTGCAAGAGCAACTAGGATGGACTCCTGGCGTGGGTGTTGCCGAGGGCTTGCGGCGGACCTTCACGATCTCTCCGGCGATACAATCCTCATCCTTGCCGGAGTAATCGGATTTGGCGGATCGTTATGCTCAGGATCGCGGTCGTCACACGTTATTTCCCCAGCTCTGCTGAGCCATGGCAGGGCAGATCGGCCTACCAGACGCTGCGCGTGCTTGCCCGCGAGGCTGATGTGCGGGTCTTCTATCCCAATGCGAGTTATCCCTCCCTACTCAGGCCGCATAGCAGAAGTTATGGCAAGCTTGATGCATCCTATAGCCCGCCTGATGTGAAGGCAAGCTACTTCGACTATCCTGCGCTGCCCCTGCTCTCTCGCCCGCTCAACGGGTGGATGGCCGCCCGCGCTCTGCTGCCGCACGTGCGCAGGTTTGCGCCTGATCTGATTCTCAGCTTCTTTCTTTATCCGGACGGCTATGCTGCTCTAAAAATCGGCAAGGCTCTGGCGGTTCCTGTCGTGGCCATGAGCATCGGCTCTGACATCAACAGGATTGGAGATCCCTTATCCGCCATGCACACGCGCGCTGTTCTTCGCGAGGCCGATTTTCTGGTCACGGTCAGCGGCGATCTGCGCAACAAGGCGGTAGCCATGGGCGCCTCGGCTGAGAAGACGCGCGCCATCATCAACGGCTGCGACCTCTCCGTCTTCCACGTCAAGGACCGTCTTGAGGCGAGGCGGAAGCTAGGCATCGATTCGGCTGCGGAGGCCGTTGTTTACATCGGGCGCATGGACGTGAAAAAAGGTCTCCGCGAACTCGTCGAAGCGGCGGCTTTGCTGCGCCCGAAGCGCGCGAAGCTGCAAGTTTATCTCATCGGCGAGGGGCCGGACAGACCACTGATCGAGAGCGCCATTCAGGCCAGCAACGCCGCCGGCACCATCCACGCGCTGCCCGGTTGCGCCTTCGACGATGTTCCCGTCTGGATGGCGGCAGCCGATCTGGTCACCCTGCCGAGTTATATGGAAGGCTGTCCTAACGTGGTGCTTGAGGCGCTCGCCAGCGGCCGGCCAGTCGTCGCCACAAATGTCGGTGGCATCCCCGAGATCATGAGTAACGAGTGCGGGCGGCTCGTGCCCCCTCGCGACCCAGGCGCTCTGGCTGAGACCCTTGCATCGGTCCTCGACAAGACTTGGGACGCCGCGGCCATCTCCGCGCACGGAAGCCGAAGCTGGGAAAGGGTGGCGGCAGAACTGCTCGAAATCTTCAAATCGTGCGTTTCTGCCCGGAAGGCGGGGTGACCTGGGAGCTAGTTGGCGGAGTCTTTCTGCCGCGTGGCCTTTACGCCCGACAGAATCCCAACACCGATCAGCACGATCGCGCCCACGACGATCCATTGCGTTGGCATGTGCACCAGGTGCGCGGCGTAAACCAGTCCGCCGATCACGATTGCGAATCCGGCAGCATAAATTCCGAATGACATACGATCTCCTTACCGAGTTAGTGGTACGAGTGGATGCCCGGCTCTCTATGGACGGGGCGTTGTGGCCCTCAGCTCACCTCACACCAGCTTCGCCCGCTTTGCGGTTCGTGCCGGGCTGGGCGGGGGATCAAGCAGTACGGGCCTGGTTGCGTTCTCTTCCGGCAGGGCGTCGTGCAGGACCATGTTGAGCAGCGAGGGATGAACCCGAATGCGGCTTTTGTAATCGAGGTAGCCGAGCTTTCTAAAGCGATTCATGAAAAAGCTGACGCGGGACCGGGTGGTGCCGATCATCTCGGCAAGAGTCTCCTGGGTTACCGGCGGAAGCAGTGGCTCCGGCTCACCCGCTTGCCCAAAATCAGCCATCAATAAGAGTGTCCGCGCCAAGCGCCTCTCGCTTGAATTGAAGAGCTGATCGACGAGATCCGTCTGGGTTCGGATGCCCCGAGCCAGGATGAACTTCATGAAAAAATCAGAAAAGACGGGTTCTTCATGCAGGACGCGAAGCATCTCGTCCCTTGTGATCTTGAGCGCCATACAAACGGAAACGGCCGATGCCGAGGCCGTTCGAAGCGTTCCCGGCCCTGCCATCGACTCTTCGCCAAAAAAGTCCCCAGTAGTAAGCAACGTTATCGTGGCCTCTTTGCCCCTCTTGGAGACGACGGTGAGCTTTGCATGGCCATTCTGGAGATAAAACATAAAGTCGGCTGGGTCTCCCTGGGAAAAGAAAACCTGCTTTGCCGTGTGACGGATGATTGTTCTTCCCAACCCTTCGGTCGCGAGGAAAACGGCGGAGTCAAAGTGCTTCTTGCTTTCGCCTCTCATCGGAACGGCCTCCTTCCATATGCGGTCTCACGCCGATAAGCCTCACCCATGCCGTGAGCAGCGAAGACAGGCAATCAACCCGCTCCGCGGCAAGCAATTCCTGGCTCGCTAAGATAGGGTCGCATCGCGCCCGGCAATAGTCTGAGCGATTTAGACCTATGGTTGGTTGTACGACCTGAAAATAGGGAATCGGCGCAAAATCCATGCAAAACAGTGGCCCGGTCCATGCAGGGCCTGGTCGCCGCCAGATGGCGGCCTTACCTCAGCTAACCTCTGATGCTTACAGTGTTTGCGCGCGCTGTACGGTGCGGACGCCGGCAACGCGGCGCAGGCCGAGGACCATGCGGTTCAGGTGGCCGAGATCTTCGGCTTCGGCCATAAACTCGATGATAGCTTCGCCGTTTTCGTCGTGACGGATATCAACGCCGCTGATGTTGGCGTTGTCGTCGGAGATGACGGCGATCAACTCCTTCAACATTCCGGCGCGGTCGTCACAGGTAACGGTGATCTTGACCGGGTAACGCTGCGGCCGGCCGGCGGACTGGCCCACGCGGGACCACTCGACATTGATGCGGCGGTCGCTTTCGTAGAGCAGGTTCTGCACGTTGGGACAGCCGCGTGCATGGACGGCCACGCCCTTGCCGCGGGTGACGTAGCCGACGATCTCCTCGCCGCGGATGGGGTTGCAACAGCGCGCGCGATAGACGAGCAGGTCGTTCTGACCCTCCACCTGGAGCGAATCCGAGCCGGTCATGTGCAGCTTGCGCACCGCGTCGGACATGGCCGCGGTGCCGGACTTCAGCTCCGGAGCGGCCTCGGCTTCCGGCAGGTTGGCGCAACCGGGAGCCAGCTTGTTGAGCACCCCCCGGGCAGAGTGCTTGCCCTGGCCCAATGCGGCCAGCAGATCGGCGGCGGTGACCACGCCATATTCGTTGGCGATGCGGCCCAGGTCCTGGTCGCAAATCTGACTGAGCGGCACCTTGAATTTGCGCGCCGCGCGCTCCAGCAGCTTGCGTCCGATCTCCACGGCACGGCGGCGGAGGTCTTCATTAAGCCAGTGCTTGATTTTGTTGCGGGCACGGGGACTTTTGACGAAGGTGAGCCAATCGCGGCTCGGATTGTGGTCCTTCTGAGTGACAATTTCAACGATGTCGCCGGTCCGCAGCTTGGTGCGCAAGGGCGCCATGCGGCCGTTGACCTTGGCGCCGACGCAGGTGTGGCCCACCTCGGTATGAATCGTGTAGGCAAAATCGACGGGCGTGCCCTCGGCCGGGATTACGACGACCTTCCCCTTGGGCGTGAAGGTGTACACCTCGTCGGGATAGAGGTCCATCTTCAGGCTGGAGAGAAACTCATTGGGATCGGTCATCTCCTTTTGCCACTCGACCAGTTGCCTGATCCAGTTCAGCCGTTCCTCGTCACGGGCCGTCACCGCGGCGCCGCCGGCCTTGTACTTCCAGTGCGCCGCAATGCCTTCCTCGGCGATGCGGTGCATCTCCTCGGTGCGGATCTGCACCTCGAACTGGTGCCCGGTGGGGCTCATCACCGTGGTGTGCAGCGACTGGTAGCGGTTGGCGCGGGGCATGGCGATGAAGTCTTTGATGCGGCCGGGGACCGGGTGCCATAAAGTATGAATGAGGCCGAAGACGGCATAGCAGGCGGCCACGTCCTGGGTGATGACGCGAACCGCCAGAAAGTCATAGACCTGGTCGAAGGAGACCTTCGAACGCTGCTGCTTCTGGAAGATGGAGTAGATGCGCTTGATGCGCCACTCGACGCGTGCCGGGATTCCGTTTTCGCGCAGTTGCTCCACCAGCGTGTCTTCCACGCCGTGCAGAAACTGCTCACCATCGACGCGGCGGGTTTCCACGGCCGCCGCAACCTGCTCGTAGCTGACCGGGTCGGTATAGCGGAAGGCCAGATCCTCCAGCTCGCCGCGCACCTTGCCCATTCCCAGCCGGTGAGCCAGGGGCGCATAGATGTCCAAGGTTTCGCGGGCGATGGCCTCCTGGCGTTCAGGCCTCAAATGCTCGAGCGTCCGCATATTGTGCAGCCGGTCGGCCAGCTTGATCAGCACCACGCGCACGTCCGTGACCATGGCCAGCAGCATCTTGCGCACGTTTTCGGCCTGGCGATCCTCGCGGTTGGCAAACTGGATCTTGTCGATATTGGTGACGCCCTCGACGATGTGGGCCACCTGTTCGCCGAAGCCAGCCGCAATCTCCTCGTTGGTGGCGGGCGTGTCCTCTACCGAGTCGTGCAAAAGGCCCGCGGCGATGGACGTCGAGTCCATCTTCATTTCCGCCAGCACTTCAGCCACTTCGAGCGGATGAATAATGTAAGGCTCGCCCGAGGCGCGCATCTGCCCGCGATGATGCTGGAGGCTGAATTCCCAGGCTTTACGGATCAGAGAGAGGTCATCGCTGGGCCGGTTGGCGTGAACCAGGCGGAGAAGGGCTTCAATTCGCCGGTCAATGGCCTGCTGGTCCATGAGGAGTTGGTCTGGGCCATGCACCTCTGGCTGCGTATTCCCGGCTGGAGCCAGAGCCACGCCAGGAACCTCTGCCGGAATGGGTTGCGGGACCGTCGCCATGCCTCATTATAGGTCGGTTGCGTCTTCTGCGGAGGAAAGTTCTGGATTGCTATCCGCCGCGATGCCGGCTCAAGTTTCGATACTTGATAGGATGAGGGCGTAAGATGAACAGACCAAGGGAGCCTATGACCAAGCCACGTACCCCCCATACTGCTACGCACTCCAAGGCACCCAGGACTGCCCGGCCCGCCGCGCCTGTTGAACGAATGCACGCCAAGCCTTCCACGCAACCGAGGCAGGAAAAACGCGATTCCAAGGCAAAAGCGTATTCCGGAGGCAAGAGAGCCGCATCGGGCCGCGCCGTCTCCAAAGCCCGAGACTCCCGAGCCCAAGCCTCAAAAGCCCAAGCCTCCAAAACTCAAGTCTCAGGAGTACAGGTCGAAGGCGCCAAAATCAGCCGCCGTGCCGCTGACCGGCTGCGCGCGGGCCATTTGTGGGTCTATGCCTCCGATATTGAGTCCCTTGAATTACCCAAATCTGAACTGCCTGCCGGTGGCCCTCCCGCGCTCGTGCTTGTGGCCGACAGCCGCGGCCTGCTTCTGGGCACGGCGCTTTATAGCCCCACGTCGCAGATTGCCTTGCGGCTGATCTCGCGCGAGGTTGTTGAAGAGGCTGCGTGGCTCCAATTGCTTGAAATCCGCCTCCGCACGGCAATCAGACGGCGGAAGCCTCTGCTCGACGAACGGACCAACGCCTGCCGTTTATGCTTCAGCGAGGCTGACGAGCTACCCGGCCTAGTGGTGGACAAGTACGGCGACCTGGTGATTCTGCAATTGCTGGCCAAAGGGCTGGACTCTGCCGCGGTGCGCGAGACCTGCGTCCGTGTGCTGCGCGAAGAGCTGGCGCCGGCTGCCATTCTGGAGCGCCCCGACCCGCGTATGCGCGAGTTGGAAGGCCTGGCAGCGCCGAATCTGGCGCCACTCTATGCCGAAGACGCCGCGGCTCCCGTCAGCACGCAATTCCGGCTGAACGGACTTGTCTTTCACTACGACGCCAGCGCCGGACAGAAGACAGGAGCATTCCTCGACCAGCGGGCCAACTACGCCGCCACCCGCGAGTGGGCGCAAAAGCTGGGGGCAACCGGTCGCGCGCTGGATGTTTGTTGCTACCAAGGCGGTTTTGCCCTGCATCTGGCTGAGGTATGCGCTCAGGTTACGGGGATTGACGCCTCCCGCGTTTCGCTCGAAGTGGCGGAGCGCAACGCTGAAGCAAACCGCGCTCGCCTCACCGCGCCGGTGGAGTGGGTGGAAGGCGACGCCTTTGAGATCTTGCGCGACTGGTCGAATGCGGGCGAGAAATTCGATGTTATCGTGCTCGACCCGCCCGCCTTTGCCAAGAGCCTGCGGGCCGTCGAAGGCGCGTTGCGCGGCTACAAGGAACTGAATCTGCGGGCGCTCAAGATGCTGCGTCCCGGCGGCCTGCTGGTTACCTGCTCCTGCTCTCATCATGTGGGTTGGGCGGAGTTGGAAGCCAGCGTGGCCTCGGCCGCTGCCGATACGCATCGCCGTGTGCGGCTGCTGGAGCGGCGGGGAGCCTCCCTCGATCATCCCGTCGTTCTGAACTTGCCGGAGACCGAGTACCTGAAGTGCCTGATGCTGGAAGTAGAGTAACAGGCTGCGCGGATTCAGAGCACATTCCCGCAGGCGGAGCAGAACTGCGCACCCTGCGGGTTGGTCTGCCCGCAACGCCCGCAAGCCACCAGTGAGCCCGGCTGCGGCGCCGGAGGCACGTTGACCGTGACGTTATACGGCTGCCCCCATCCCGGCATGGCAATCCCCAGCATTGCCGCAATGCCCGCCGCCTGGATGGCGTTGAACTCCCGCACACGGCCGGGCATGAAGAAGCACTCGATAAAGCCGAGAATGCTAGGAAGCCCCGTCCAAAAGAAGCAGCAGTAAAGAATTCCCAGGCCGGTCCGGCGCAGATAGAAGTGATGGGCGCCGAAGCTGCCGAGAAACAGCGCCAGCAGAATGCCGACTACCTCGTCGCGGCGCACCACATCATACTGCTGGTAAAAGATCGCTTGCGGATTGGGATACGGTTGGCTGCTCATGGGCGGCTCTCCTTGCTTGCTCTGAATTCTACATACGCACGCGGTCGATTCGGGGTTCCGTCGGCCAATACTGCCTTTTGGCTCGACCACCTTGAATCCGCCGTGCCCCATCTTTGCGGCTTTTTTCTGCCGCAAAGGTAGGAAACCTCAAACCCAATCCCCGAACCGCGCCGCCCTGCCATTGCATCCAATCCATCATGGAAACACAAAACGCACACGCCAGCGGCACCTTCCTCATCGGTGGCGACCTGCCCGTCAACCGCCTCGGCTACGGAACCATGCGCCTGGTGGGCGATGGCGCCTGGGGCGAGCCAGCCGACCCGGCCGAAGCCCACCGCGTCCTCCGCCGCGCCGTCGAACTGGGCATCACGCTGATCGACACCGCCGACGCCTACGGCCCGGAGATTGCCGAGCGCCTGATCGCCGAAGCACTTTACCCTTACCCGCCTGGGCTGGTTATCGCCACCAAGGGCGGAATCACCCGGCAGGGCCCCGCAAAATCCGAATATGTAGGCCGCGCGGGCTATTTAATTCAGTGTGTGGAGATGAGCCTGCGCCGGCTTAAGCTGGAACGCATCGACCTCTACCAGCTTCACCGCATCGATCCGCGCACGCCACTCGAAGAGAGCCTGGGCGCGCTGCGCAAAATGCAGGAACAGGGCAAGATTCGCCACATCGGCCTGAGCGAGGTCACTCCGTCCGAGATCGAAGAGGCGCAAAAGATCGTGCCTATTGTTACCGTGCAAAACCGCTACTCGCTCGCCGACCAGCGCAACGAGGAAACGCTCACTTATTGCGAGCGCCACGGTATCGGCTTCCTGCCCTGGTACCCGATGAATGCCGGCAAGCTGCTGAAGCCTGACAACCCCGCAGCGCAAACACTGGCAAGGATCGCCGCGCGCCACTCAGCAACGGTTGCCCAGCTCTCGCTGGCATGGCTACTCCAGCGCTCGCCGGTGATGCTGCCGATTCCGGGCACGTCGAAGGTGGCGCATCTGGAGGAGAATGTTGCCGCTGCGGGGCTGAAACTGAGAGCGGAGGAATGGGCGGAGTTAGAGAAGGCCGCGGAGTAAGGCTGTTCTCGATAAAGAAGATCAAAGTTGTTCCGGCGAAGGAGGCTTGACGGCGGAAGATTATTTTCCGCACGGACGGGCTGAGGGGGCAGAGACTTCCACCATTCCAGGTCTCAAAAGCTGGGCTTGTGGGGCGTCTGAAAAGATGGAGTTCAAAACGCGAGAACCTCAGCTTACAGGCAGTCGGAAAAAGGGGAAGTGACGGGGTATAACAGGACTAAAAGTTGAAAAAGGCCAGAGAATTAAGCCGATTTAGCGTGTTTTTAGCTCATTTTAGATGG
>Ga0224531_1000481_pt1 | contig 19848 bp, 13 predicted proteins | sample CBST100metaG_FD_179876 | JGI IMG/M metagenome (GOLD analysis project Ga0224531, IMG submission 179876) | Peat soil microbial communities from Stordalen Mire, Sweden - C.B.S.T100 | ecosystem: Environmental > Terrestrial > Soil > Wetlands > Peat | place: Sweden: Norrbotten County, Stordalen Mire...
GGAGCCGCCCATAGGCTGTCGCCGGGCAGGAAGCTGTGCTCCATGCCGGTGCGGACCATCTGCTTCAGGTCCTGGTAGCTGAGATGGTAGTCGAGCGCGGCGCGTACATATTCGCGGGTGATGTCGATGCGGCTGACTCCCTCGTCGTCTGTTGAGAGCGCGACCGGCACGTGAGCCGCGCGATAGAGCGGGAAGGGATGCTCCGCGCCTTTGACACCCAGGATGCCCTCGTTGGAACTGAGGTTGATCTCGACCATCACATGCTTCTGGGCCATCTCTTGAAGCAGTTGCTCGGCGTCGTCCTCGTACATTACGTCCACGCCGTGACCGATGCGCTCGGCGTGGCCCAGCTCGACCGCCTGGCGAATGTGAAAGCGCAGCCCCTCGGGCGGGACGAGTCCCGGCGCCAGTTCTCCGGCGTGCAGGCTGATGTGAACCTTCGGGTAGACGGAGTGCAAGTAAGCAAGCATCTTCATCTGCAAGGTGTAGTCGCGCATGGAGATGAAGCCGTCCTCGGGCATGACGAAGTTGATGCCAACAAAGCCGGGTTCATGGGCGTCCATGCTCTGCTGCACCGTTTCAAAGGCCAGCAGCGTTTGCGCAAAGACCTGCTCGGGTGCGAAGCCGCGGAGAACCTGATAGAGGTAGCGGACTTCGACCCGGCAGACTGGCGCGGCCTGGGGCGTTCCGCAGTGCTCGATTTCGCGGCGCATGGATTCGGCAGTGCGCGCCTCCTCGCGGTCGACAGAAACTTCATCGCGCAGGCCGAGCGAGAGCAGCGTTTGGCGATACTTGGAAAAGTCCTGGTTCAAAGGGTTTTCGTGGGCTATGCGCGCGGCGTGCGCGAAGGTCGGCGTCTCCATCAGCTCCACATATTGCTGATTCTGGGCATCGGCGCGGCTGGCCACTTCGTCCACCCACTCGCCGATGTGCTTCTTGCTCAAACCGCCATAGCGGTCGAAGGTGGAGAAAAACTGGTCGTGACCGCTGAAGCCGGGGGTGGCGACAAAGCTTCGCATGGAGAAGGCGTCAATCAGGCGGTCATAGAGCGCTTGATTGGCCGTAATCTGTGCGGCCGGTACGAGCGGCGGAGCGCAGGGCGGCTTGGCAAAGCTGAGGGCTGCGGGGTCCACGCACAGGCCGTCCTCGCCGGCTTCGCGGAGAAAGCTTTCTGCATAGACTGCGCCGGAAAGATGGACGTGCAGGTCGGCGCCCTTGGGAAACTGGGCAAGAAAAGCGTACAGGGCCAGCGGACCGACGTGCGTGGCGGTCTGGTAGGCGTGGAGGGCGCGGCCTTCCAGTGTGGGTGTCTGGGCGCATGCCGGAAGGGAAGCGGCGGTCAGGACGAAAGCAAAACAGGCGAGAAGGCAGGAAGATCGGCGCATGATGACTTTCAGTGTAGAGCAGGGATGTGTGGCGTGGGCGGGTTCATATGCGGGAAATCGCAGAAAAGATTCAGTGTTTTTACGGGAAAATGCGGCCGGGTTTGGCTTGGAAGTGGGGAGTTGCTATACTGTCAGAAGTCGTTGCATCGGTCTGTTCGTGGGAGGCCTCCTCCCTTTCCGGCAAAGCCGGAATCCGCGCAGGAAATTGCAACTCAAAGTTTGCACTGAGGCCAGATAGCTCAGTGGTAGAGCGCGGCCCTGAAAAGGCCGGCGTCGGCGGTTCAATCCCGTCTCTGGCCACCACTGCTTAGTCCGACCCCGTCCGGGGTCGTGCAAAAATCATCTTAAATCCTTTGTTTTGTGATTACCTCCGTTCTAGGAAGTCCGCACTCGTACGTTGACTTCCAGGCGTTTTTGGGAAAAGATTGGGGACAACTAGCAGATTGCCAGAAAGGGTTATCCCCATAAATGCCAAAACGTGTCCTGCCGTTGACCGATGCAGAAGTCAGAGCCGCAAAGCCAGGCCTGAAAAAATATCAGATGTATGACGGGAAAGGCCTGTATCTGGATGTGGATCCATGTGGTGGCAAGTGGTGGCGCCTGAAATATAGATTTGCTGGCAAAGAAAAGCGAATCTCTCTTGGTGTCCACCCAGACGTGGGTCTGAAGGACGCTCGCGAACGGAGGGAAGCTTGCCGCAAGCAGATCGCGAATGGCATCGACCCCAGCGCAAACCGCAAGGCCGTGAATTCTGCGCGAGCCGACCGGGCCGAAAACAGCTTTGAGGTGATTGCGCGGGAGTGGCTGGGCAAGTTCATCGACCCTTTGTCTGCCAGCCATCGAAAACGTGTCTACGCGCGGTTTCAAAATGACGTTTTTCCGCGGATAGGCAGACGTCCGATTGCAGAGATAACCCCTCCAGAGTTGTTGAGCATGCTGCGCCGAGTTGAGGATCGTGATGCCGACGATACCGCACATCGAATCTTGGGCAGTTGTGGCCAGGTGTTTCGCTACGGTATTTCAACTGGACGTTGTGAGAGGGATATTTCCCATGATCTCCACGGAGCATTGAATCCTCTTGTGGAAAATCACTTTGCTGCGGCGACAGAGCCGGCGCAAATTGCCGAGATCCTGCGTGTCCTTGACGGCTACAAAGGCACATCTATTGTGCAGAGCGCCTTACGCTTAGCACCGCTCGTATTCGTGCGCCCAGGTGAGTTGCGTACGGCAAAATGGGTAGATGTTAACTTGGACGACGCTGAATAGCTGTTAAAGCTTTCCAAGCAAAAGGCTTCGAAGAAAAGGACATCAGACAAACCAGCAGACGACAAGCTTATCGTTCCTTTGTCTCGGCAGTCACTCGAAATCCTGAGGGAATTGCATTCGCTTACAGGGGATGGGCTCTTTGTTTTCCCTGGAGCGCGCACCGAAAAGCGTCCGATGAGCGAAAACGCCGTCCTTGCCGCGATGAGGCGTCTTGGGATCGGCAAAGATGAAATGTGCGGGCATGGTTTCCGTGCGGCAGCAAGGACAATTCTTGCGCAGGATCTTCATGTGCGAACTGACCTCATCGAACAGCAGCTTGGCCATCAAGTGATAGACCCCAACGGGCGCGCATACAACCGCACGACTTTTTTGCCGGAGCGGCGGCTGATGATGCAGGTTTGGGCAGATTACCTCGACAAACTCAAGGATGGATGTGAGACGCGGCCCAAGAAAAGGGAACGCCTGACGGATATCAGATCCATTATGGTCGCGAATTACGACTGAGGCCGCTCCAACAGCGTGCCCATTGACTGTCGAATGATCGATACCTCTCCCTGAAGCTTTGCATGCGGATTGGAGCGCTCCTCCAGCTTGCGTGCCTGAGAACTCTATCCAATTTATTCATAACGCATTTTTGGAAATGAGGATCCCGTAGACTTCCAAAATAGTTGAGAAGGTGTTATAGAAATTCGTCTTCTTGCGTAATCCTTGAGTAGCCGACGAGCAATTCGTCGAAGAAAAATGCAAAAAGTTATCCTTTTAGCGCTAGTAGACTTCCCTTCATTCTGTTCCTTTCATACGATGCATTCAACATGTCCTCCGCCATAACCATCGCCGGCCAACCTGAGATCACGAGGATCATCCGTTTGCAGGAGGTAATGCACCGGACGGGCTTGTCGAAATCGACGATTTACGACCGGATGAAAAAGAAGGAATTTCCTCAGCGGGTAAAACTGCTTAGAGGAAGCCAATACGTTGGGTGGGCTGATTCCGAAATCGACGCATACATTGCATCATTAATGGATGCTCGTCCCAAATCTCCGGTGGAAATTTCAGACGCCAATGAAACGACGCGTAGCGCCGGCCTTCAGACTGACTCCTCACGATATGCCGCACATCCCAGGAGAAAGATGACAAAGCCAGAGAGACCACAGCAGAAGTTGAAGGCAAAAGTGGTGTCCAATGCCCCGGGGCTCCTGATAACGGGGTTAAAGATTGAGGGCTACGATGAGGTATACCTTCAGACGGCAACGGGGAAGCTCTTTGTAGAGATTGGCCAGATGCCCGCATCGTTAATGTCATTATTGGTTGCGTAACAGAACAGAGATTAACGTATTCGGGGTAGCGTGCTGAATACACTCAATTCCCCCACTCGATACATTGCCACGCTGCTAGTCTGTGCACGGTTATGCCGCCACCCAGTACAACGGCCCCCTACAGGATGAGTTGGCAATGGAGCCACGGCCTTCACTTCCAGTTGAATTGCAGTCTGCCACTCAACTGGAAGTGAAGGCCGTGGCGTAGTAACATCAACCCAACCGCCGTTAACTACTTTCAACTATGCACGGGACATCCTCCGCCGGTGGAGAATTCACGGACAACTGACCGGCTTCTCGCTGGGAGTCATTTCGCATTTCGCGTAAAAATGCCCTCTCTCTTGATGTGAACGTTCGTTAAATAAGCGCGCAATACACGTTAAAAACGATGATATTAATGTGGTTATGCGCTCCCTGATGCCTTGAACTATTTCGTACATGCTTTATGTTGCTTGTTGTCTTTTGCGCACGTACGATCTAACTTGCTTGGACGGATGGTCGTGATGTTCGGGAGTCCTTTGTTCATGTTCACCGCCCCCGGGCGTTTTTGTCAAAGCTCATGGCAATTCAAGGAGTTCTTCGATGAAGTGTTGGGTTAGGTGTTGTATTATTGTACTTTTTTCCTTATTTGCGTTTTCGATGTGGGCCTTGGAAAGTGAAAATTCGCTAGGTAGTGGAGCAAACCAGGGTCCCATTGTGCCAACCGTGATCGTCAGCCCCGAAGAATCCACCCATCCCTACGCAGAAAACCTGATTGTCACTGCTACCGTCAAGAGCAGGAATGCATCACCGTCTGGTAGCGTGGTGCTCTCAAGCGGTAATTTCACCTCCCAGGCGGTGGCGCTGAACTCTGGTTCGGCAACCTTCTTCGTGCAGCCTGGTTCGCTGGCTAAAGGTACGGACACGCTCGCCGTCACCTATATGCCCGATGCCGGCAGTTTCGCGACTTACGCCAAAGCCACAGGCAAGGCGTCCATTCTCATTACTTCTCCGGGCAGCAGCAATGTTTTCGTCCGCATTGACACGCTGGCCAATCGTCATCAGATAAGCCCTTACATCTATGGTATCAACACAAATAACAAGAACAATATTCAGGGAATGGAACCGGCAATGATTCGATGGGGAGGCAACCAGACCTCCGATTACAACTGGAAAACCTTTACTTACAACGCGGGCGGTGACTGGTACTTCGAGGATTTCAGGATCTCGAACTCTGACGGCTACCTCAACGACTCGGTGCAGATGGTGAAGTATGCCGTGGATTCGGGTAGCCAGATCCTCACCACTATGCCAACACTGGGTTGGGTGGCCAAAGAAAACGGCAATTGGAGCTATTCCGTCAAGAAGTATGGCCCACAGTGCAAGGTCAATCCCAACAATCCCGATGGCGGCAGCGGACAGAAGCCGGACTGCAAGACGCGAGTAAACACCGAACCTTTGACAGACGCTTACTATCCGTTGGTGGACACCCTCAGTGACTGCAAAACAGGCAACTGCCTCTATCGTGACGAGTGGGCGAGAGCACTCTCTTCAGCTTTTGGTAACAATGCCTGCAAGGTTCCCTATTCTCCGATTACCAGTTGCCACTTCTATGACCTCGACAATGAGCCGGAGATATGGGATGGTTCCCATGCCGATATTCATCCTGTCCATCCTGGATACACCGAGTTGGCGAATCTCTTTGAAACCGAGGGCCGCGCGCTGAAGAGTTGGGATTCAAGCGCGATTCGTTTCGGCCCCATCACCTGCTGCTGGAATTTTCTGTGGTCGGCAGGCCCTGCGGGTGACGACAAGGCCGCCCATGCTGGTATCGACTACGTGCCCTGGTGGCTGAACCAGGTCTACTGGCTGGATCAGATCAACGGCGCGCGGACGCTGGATGTTTTCGACGTGCATTCCTATGTTGGCCCCAATATCGACATCTCCAAATTCAGCAATTCGCGGCGGCGCGCTGCCGCAGGCATGGTCTATCGCACCTACTGGGACCCGAAGTACCGCAACGCGGATTATGAAGCGGACTGGATGACCACGATGCAGCCCACTCGCGCTGTCACCTTTCTGATCCCGCGCCTGAAGGCCCTGGTGAACTCCATCTATCCGGATACGCCGCTTTCCTTCTCTGAGTGGGAGTCGTGGATGGCTCCACAGCCCGAGTGGGACTTCTCCACGGCACTCTCCGATGCCGATGCTTTTGGCGTGATGGGGCGCGAGGGGTTGAGCTTTTCCACCCGCTGGGGTGGGCCGGATGCAACGGATGACACCACTCATCAGCCCCACCCGAACTATCAGGCCATGAAGTTGTACACCACCTACGACGGGGCGAATCACAAGTTCGGCTCGCTCTCCGTTGCGGACCAGAGCTCGAGCAATTCGGACTTGTTCGCCAGTTATGCTGCTTTGGATGAAAGCGGCAAGGCGATGACGATCATGGTCCTGAACAAGGATCCAAACAATACGGCCAATACGACGTTTGATCTGCACGGCTTCAAGGCCGCCAGCGTCAAGGCGTACACACTGGCCTCTACCAACCCCGGTGCGATTACCGCTTCGGAGACGACCGCATGGAGCGACACTCAGAGCTACCCGCCCTACAGTGCCACGTTGTTGGTGGTCAGTGGCAGCCAGACAACCAAACCTGCTTCGGAGTGGTATTTGAATCCGGACGATCTAATGATTCCGGCCTCGGGAACGGCTGTTCTGAAGCCGAAGATCACCAGCGGCACGGCCAATGTGACTCTGACCTCTGCGGTCTTCGATGCCTTCGAGGGCGCATCGGCCTGCAGTGGATCACTCACACTGATGGATGCGACCATCACCCCCACCAAGCCAGCCATCATTACCGTCAACACGGGTAGTGCCACTGGCTTCTGCCACTATACCGTCACGGGCAATGATGGCACATCCACGCAGACCGAGGGTGGTTGGATCGTCGTCGGCAAACCGGCTGCCACTTTGTCTCTGGCAGGGAACAACCAGATCGGCAAAGCAGGAACGACCCTGTCAAAGCCGCTGATCGTCACCCTGAATCCAGGTCTGTCCGGAGGAACGACAACGGGCGCTGAGATCTTCTTTACCACCTCGACGGGCACGCTATCCAATGGAACAACCAGCGGAAAAAACGTCATCGCCACGACCAATGCTTCCGGTGTTGCGTCGGTGAAGTTGACGCTTCCTGCTACCAAGGGAAGCATTACGGTAACCGCACAGGATCAGTTCGCGTTGGGTGGCGCTAAGGTAACCTTTACCGCGACAGCAAAGTAATTCCAGGTTGTTGATGCCGGCGTGCCTCTGGCTCGTCAAGAAGATCTTGCTGTTTGTTTTAAGGAGAAACCATGCCCCGCCGCCCTGTTAGCAACGGTAAATTTCAGACGCTCACGGTGTTTCTCGGGCTTCTGCTCGCATGCACTGCAACAGCCCAGGTCGACCCACCACGCGACTGCTTGAGTAAGTCGTGCGTCTTTCTCGATACGCGTTTGACAGCTCATGAGCGCGCCGCTGATTTGGTCAGCCGCCTGACCTTGGAAGAAAAGGCATCGCTGCTGGGCAATTATTCACCGGCCATTACTCGTCTGGGAGTGCCGGAATATAACTGGTGGAACGAAGGGCTGCACGGACTTGCCCGCGCTGGTATTGCCACGGTGTTTCCCCAAGCTATCGGCATGGCTGCATCGTGGGACCCCACCCTGCTCCATGAAACCGGCGATGCCGTGGCCACGGAATTCCGCGCCAATTACTTCACCCACGTTCGTCCCAACGGTGGCACGGATGGGGATCGAGGTTTGACCGTCTGGTCACCGAATATCAATATCTTTCGCGATCCGCGCTGGGGCAGGGGCCAGGAAACCTATGGCGAGGATCCCTTCCTTACGGGCCGTATGGGCGTGGCCTACATTACTGGTCTGCAAGGCAACGATCCATACCATATCAAAGCCATCGCAACAGCCAAGCATTTCGCCGTTCACAGTGGTCCGGAAGATGGTCGCCATCACCAGTTCATGAACCCCTCGGCCCACGACTTGGAGGACACCTATCTGCCGGCCTTCCGTGCAGCGGTGACAGATGGCAATGTGCACTCGGTGATGTGCGCCTATAACGCTGTGAATGGCGTGCCCGCATGTGCCAACGCCAATCTGATGCAGGATTTCCTGCGCAATGCCTGGGGCTTCAATGGCTATGTCGTTTCTGATTGCGGCGCGGCAGCCAATATTTACCGCGAAGACAGTCTGCACTACACCAAGACGCCGGAAGATGCAGTGACGTTGGCGATTGGCGCGGGTATGGACCTGATCTGCGGCGATTACCGGAACGGGATGACCACGGAAGCGGGTCCCATCGCAACCGCAGTCAAGAAAGGTATGCTTCCTGTGGCGACGCTGGATCGTGCTCTCGAACGTCTGCTGGAGGCTCGTTTCCACCTGGGGCTGTTGGATGCGCCACAGTCCTCACCCTTTGCCTCCATCACCGCAGCTGACAATGATACCCCTGCCCACCATGCCACGGCCTTGCAGATGGCGAAAGAATCAATTGTCCTACTGAAAAATGACAAGCACATTCTTCCGCTGGCAAAAAACGTTCATAGCATTGCCGTGATTGGCCCCAATGCCGACAGCACGGATGCCCTGGTCGCCAACTATCATGGCACGCCCTCCCATCCGGTTACAGTGCTGGATGGAATTCACGCGCGCTTTCCTCAAGCAAATATACTTTATGCAGAAGGCACGGGACTGATTGGCCCAGCGGAGCCGACCGTGCCTGATTCAGCCTTCTGCCTGGATGCGCAATGCCAGCAACACGGTTTGCGGGAAGAGCGGTTCATTTCGCATGATCCGGTGGGGAGTCCAACCGCGCAACAGGCCGTTCAACGCCCGCAGAACCAATGGAGTGGCAGTTACACGGACAGTTCCATCCGCTGGACCGGATACTTTCAGGCACCGGAATCCGGTAACTACCACTTCCGCTATGCAAGTGAAAATGGCCATCGCATCTGGATTGGCGATACTAAACTGGTCGACTCCTGGAACGATTACGATGGTTCATCGAACCCCACTGGCAGCGTCGTTCTGCAGGCGGGAAAGATCTATCCCCTGCGCATCGAGGCCTTCCAGCGTGGCGTGGCCGGTGAGCAACGCCTGTTGTGGAGTCGGCCCATTGAGGACGGCCATGAAGCTATCGACGCGGCCAATTCTGCCGATCTGGTTGTCTTTGTAGCGGGACTGTCGGCGCGCCTCGAAGGGGAAGAGATGTGGGTCGATGCGCCCGGTTTTGTGGGTGGCGACCGCACCACTCTCGAACTGCCTGCCTCGCAAGAATCGCTTTTGGAACGAGTCACTGCAGTCGGCAAGCCAGTGGTTCTTGTATTGATAAATGGCAGCGCGCTCGGCATCAACTGGGCGAGGGAGCATGTGCCGGCTATCGTCGAGGCGTGGTATCCCGGCGGAGACGGAGGCACTGCAGTCGCGTCTGTTCTTGCGGGCGATTACAGCCCCGCAGGTCGACTGCCTGTGACGTTCTATCAATCGGCCGATCAGCTACCCGCGATGGGTGACTATGGCATGAAGGGCCGCACCTATCGCTACTTTGATGGGCCGGTACTGTATCCGTTCGGGTATGGACTGAGCTATACCACTTTCCACTATGCCGCACCCTCACTTTCTTCTAGCACCATTGCAGCAGGGGCATCCATCCAGGCTTCGGTGATGGTGACAAATTCCGGCAAGTGCGACAGCGACGAGGTGGTTCAGCTTTACCTGACCAAGCCCCACGATGCTGCACACCCGACACTCGCGGGATTCCGCCGCATTCATCTCAAAGCCGGAGCGTCTCAGACCGTTGCCCTTTCGCTGGATGCGCGCGCTCTCTCTCAGGTGGATGAGGCCGGTGTGCGAAAAGTCGTGGCTGGAACCTACATAATAAGCTTCGGTGGTGGGCAACCGGCCTATGCCGAAACGGTATCCGCCGCCCTGAGTGTCAAGGGAGAAACCACAGTCAGCAAATAAGCGGGTATCAAACCAACGCTGCTCAAAGTCAAAGTATGCATAGGCCGCATGGATTGGGCAGCCGGGCTAGAATTCACCGGATCAAATACGGGTCCGAAAGCAGACGGGAGTTTTTATGGGGAACCTACTGATGAGAAACTCGACCTTGGGTTCCTGCGCCCAGTATTTCTTCTTTGTGGCCAGGCAGCACTCTTCGGACAGAGTGCTGCCGAAGGCGCGCGCAATCTTCTATGGTACCAGGCTCCTGCTCCGATCTGGGATCACGCTTTGCCAATTGGCAACGGGCGGCTTGGCGCGATGGTCTTTGGTGGGGCCAACCATGACGCCAACAATGGGGATCAGCAGGATGCGGACAAGATTGCTTCCGTGTTGGATGGAAGCAAGACAGTCGCTTCGAACAAACATCTGCAGTTGAATGAGTCTTCGCTTTGGCATGGAAGCCGCGCGAATCGTCTGAATCCTTGCGCACATGAAGCCGTTCCGAAGATACGCCAACTCCTGCTCGACTCGAAGGGGCTTGATGGCGCCAAGATCTCTGCGGCAGAGAAGCAGGCGCAGGAATGCATGATCGGCATCCCCAGTTGGATGCCGGGCTACAGCACCCTTGGTGATCTCTATCTGCATTCCTCCAATCAGGGAGCCATCACCGGCTACCGTCGTCAGCTTGATCTTGACACCGGGGTGGTAAAGATTACCTACGCCCAGAATGGTGTGCATTACACGCGCGAAATCTTTGCCTCCGTTCCGGATGAAGTGATTGTAGTCAGGCTCAGCGCTGACCGCGAGAGCGCGCTGAACTTCCGCGTCCGCTTGGACCGGCCAGCCGACTTCAGCGTTCGCAGCCGTGGGCAGGACACACTGGTGCTGCGCGAAGGACCGGATCACAAGGACCAGATTCGCTTTGCGGGTGAGGTGCTACTGTTGCCGACTGGCGGCAGCCTCCATACGGATGGTTCCGAACTTGTCGTGGCGGGTGCAGATTCCGTCACGGTATTGATTACTGCTGCTATCGACTTCAAAGGTGGCCCGTTTGCCGGCGGCGATCCCGAAGTGCAGTGCGAACAGGTTCTGGCACAGGCCAGAAAGCATTCCGCAAAGGAGATTCTCAATCGGCAAGAAGCCTCATACCAACCGATGTTCCGGCGCATGTCGCTACATCTCGACTCCGCGTTGGACAGTAACGATGCATTGCCCACGGATGAACGTGCCAAGCGTGCCGGCACTGGGGCCGATGATCTTGGCTTGCAGGAACTCTACTTTCAGTTCGCGCGCTATCTGCTTATCAGCTCTTCGCGTCCAACGGGACTCCCGGCAAATCTGCAGGGCATCTGGGCGGGAGGCATCTCCAACCCGTGGGGTTCGAAGTGGACCATCAACGTCAATACAGAGATGAACTACTGGCTAGCTGAACCAGCAGGACTCGGGGAGACGACACTTCCACTGATCAATCTGATTGACATGGTGGACGACGGCTCCGGCCATCTGGTCACCGGCCCGTCGCTGTCACCCGAGAATAGTTATCGTCTGGCGGATGGAACAGTGCATGGACCGAGCATGGGGCCCACAATAGACATCGAGATTGTCCGTGAATTGTTTTCACGCACCATCGATGCGGGTCAATTGCTCGGCGAAGACCCAGCGTTTCTCATGCAATTGAAGGAGGCACGCGGTAAGCTGCCGCCCTTCGCCATCGGCAAGCATGGCCAACTGCAGGAGTGGAAGCGCGACTACGACGAAAACGAGCCGGGCCATCGTCACATCTCGCATCTCTGGGCGCTCTACCCTGGCACGCAGATCTCCCTGAAACACACGCCGGAGTTGGCCGAGGCGGCCCGTACTTCACTGGAGCGGCGGTTGGCAGCAGTTCGAAAGCCTGCTCTTTGCGCCCTTTCAAGAAAGTAATCCTGTGCGGGTAGCTGTTGGCTTCGAGAGGCAGATATCCCAACCATCCATCGGTGTGAACGATGCTGCCAGTCTCAATGCTGTCTTGGACGAAGGGCAGCAGGCTGGAGGCAGATGCGTCGGGAAAATGCCGCAGACGGATGCGACCGAACCCCTTGCCGTCTTCTTTGATGGCCACGACGATCAGAGCTTTGGCTTTGGTCTGGCTACCGCGTACGCCAACTTCGACACCGCCCAGATGGCTCTCGTCAACCTCGACCGTGCCGAGAAGCCGCTCCCATCCAGGCCGAATCATGGCCCGCCGTAGCATGTGCAAGTACGTCCAAGCTGTCTAGTAGCTGACCCAGCCAAGCAACTGTTGGAGCCCCAATGCGCTGATGCCGTTCTTCTGGCAGGTCATCAACCACGTGGCGCGAAACCAGATGGTCAGAGGAGTACGGGTATCCTGGAAGACGGTTCCTGCGGTGGCCGAAACCTGATGACCGCAGCCGACACACTGCCAACGCCCGGAGCGCAGCGGCCAAGTCTTAACCACGCCGCAACGCGGACAGCGAAATCCATCCGGCCAGCGCAACTTAAACAAATACTCGCGACAAGCCTCTTCGCTGCTGAACCGCGCTTCCAGATCAGCCAACGTGCGGGGATAATCCTCAGACTCCATCCTGCAAAACACTACAGGTTGGGGCTACCTGAGTCAACTGGATAGCCACCTTGCGCAAAATACTCTCGCTTCGCACTGCACTCGCATTTCTCGGTTCTTCGCTCCAGCACCAGAAGCCGTATTGCGCGTTCGCGCCTGAAATCCTTATCGAGATTCATTCCTGCCAAGTAAACTCGGCCAGTGCTTTCGCATGCTCTTGGAATCCGCAAGTACAATCCCCCCAGTCTGCTCGTACAGATTAGAGATGGCAAGTACTCTGTTGTCAAACAAGCACAGCAAAAATGAAGCAGCCGGTCGGCAATTCTGCCAGATTTTAAGTCTCGTTAACTTTATCGTTGACTGTGCCGGCATAAACGATTCATAGTATTAGCGTCGTGCAATGTCGAGCTCAGGAGGGGTGAAAATACTATGCATCGTCGGGATTTCTGCAAGGTTCTGGGAGCCGCCGCAACAGCAGCGGTGGCTACAAAAAGTTGGCCAAAGCCGTTGTCTGTTGGCGCACACGAAGCTGCAAGTCCGGACTATGCTGCTTTCTGCGCGCTTCCGGAATCCAAAAGGCTATTCTCGATAGTTTCCGGTGATCGAATTGTCCGGGAGAAGTTGGACCAGGCCAGTTGGAAACCAAACACCTGGGATGCCCCAGCGAAACTCCCTGGAATTCCCGATTCCTTGGATGGTGTTTCCATGAAGTCGCCGATACCGGGGCTCGCAGGTATTGGACCGTATGCTCCAACCTGGGATTCCCTTTTGCAGTACGAAGCTCCGGAATGGTATCGGGACGCCAAATTCGGAATTTGGTCCCATTGGAGCCCGCAATGTGTTCCGGAAAAGGGAGACTGGTACGCACGGAACATGTACGTGGAAGGATCGGAACAGTACAAATACCATCTTGAGCACTATGGACACCCATCCCGTTTTGGATACAAGGACTTGTGCCCTCAATGGACACTTCTGAACTGGCATCCGGATGAGCTTGTCGACCGCTATAAAAAAGCGGGCGCTCGCTTCCTCCTTGCTCTCGCAAATCACCATGATGGCTTTGATTGCTGGGATTCAAAATATCAGCCATGGAACGCCAAAAGAATCGGACCACACCGCGATGTAGTTGGAACCTGGGCGAAGTCGGCGAGGGATCGGGGCCTCCGATTTGGCGTTACGGTTCACCAGGCCAGAAACTGGTGGTGGCTCGAGCCCTCGCATGGGGCGGATAAGCAGGGTCCATACGCCGGTGTGCCATACGATGGCGGGCTCACGCAGCGTCAAGGCCAGCAGGAGTGGTGGCATGGATTCGATCCTCAAGTGCTTTATGGGCCCAAGCACCCCGCCGATGCCCTGCCCGACCCTTCATACGTAAAGAACTTCTACGACAGAACACGTGACCTCATCGACCAATACGATCCAGACATCCTCTATTTTGACAATTCAATGTTCCCCCTTGGCTGGGCAGGAATGAATATTGCCTCCTATTTTTATAACTGCAGTCTCCTCCATCGAGGCGGCAAAATGGACGTCGTCGCCAACATTAAGAATGTGCCGGCTCACTTGCTCAAGGCGATTGTCCACGATTGCGAGCGCGGTCTCACCAATGAAATCATGCCCTTTACTTGGCAGTCGGAAACGTGCATCGGAAACTGGCACTACGATCGCGGTCTTTACGACCACCCCGGTGAATTTGGCGGCTATCTGCATCCGCGTAATGTAATTCACTGGCTCATCGACACTGTTAGCAAAAACGGAATTCTCGTGCTCAACATACCCGGAAAGCCGGATGGAACCATCGACTCCAAAGAGGTCGCAGTTCTTGACAAAATCACCGAGTGGATGAGCGTTAACTCGGAGGCAATCTATGAGACTCGCCCCTGGAAGATCTTTGGCGAAGGGCCCACGACAGTTTCGGCCGGTGCATTTCACGGCGACACTGTTGCCACTCTCGGAGCCAAGGACGTGCGTTTCACGCGGACCAAGAACAACCGCGTGATTTACGCCATTCTCCTTGGACTTCCCAGCCAAGAAACGACGATTAAGGCACTCGGGCTTTCAAGCACAAATTCGCCCGGTAGAATCGCGAAGGTCGAGGTACTTGGAGCGCGGCAAGCTCCCATGTGGAAGCAAACGGAGAACGGCCTAGCCATCAAACTGCCCGAATCGATCTCGGGAATTCCAGAGTACGGAGTGACATTGAAGGCTTATTTGACCTAAGCAATTCGAGTGCCAGGCCAATGCTCGGCACTCTGCAACACCTCAGGCTAGCTCTCAGCAAGCTGACCGGACGAGCCACTTTAGCCCTGATATGAATTTGAACAGGCTCGGTACTGTACAACGAAGGCATCACAACCACAGCCATTTTCTCGGAGGGTTTCATGCGGAAGTTTATGATCGCTATCACTTTGTTTGCTGGAATGGTGTTCCTGGACGCCTTAGCTTCAGCACAAACCAGCAACCATCGGCTGCAACTCGACCGTGGTAGAGAAACCATTGTTCTCGAACCCTATGCCGCGAATATTCTGCGCGTAACCCTCAGTTTGAATCCGAATCCGGCACTGGCCTCCCCCGGATACGGATTGGTCGCATCGCCCGAATCAGCAGGCTGGAGCGTCAGCCAAAGTAACGAGGCCGATCTTTATAGCTCGCTGCGCATCATCGCAACCGTGGAGAAAAACCAACCTTCGGTTGCTCCTCCGCTGCAAACGCAGATGGATATTGGCAAGTACTTCGGAGGCTCGACACCCGGTGCGCACATTACGCTGCGCACGCCTTCGGGCAAGACGCTTCTAGAACTCACTGGCTGGCAACAGGCTGTTCCGAACCAGAAGGATGGCACGTCCGAACTCGCGCAGGATCGCCGTGCGAGCGATCCGCCGTCGTTCGTTGTTGGTGCAACCTTTGCCTCTCCCGACGACGAGCATTACTACGGCCTGGGCCAGAATCAGGAGGGATTTCTCGACCTGCGCGGCCATGTGATCCGCTGCTGGAACGATTATCTTGCTCCGGCGGGGCAAAGCACGTGCGTCCCGTTTCTCATCACCAACAAAGGCTACGGCCTGGTTTGGGACAACCCCTCGAAGACCACCGTGGAACTGGGCTTCAACGAGCAGACACGCTGGACCTCGCAAGCCGGAGACCGCGTTTCATTTTTTGTCATCGCGGGCGACACGCCGGATGAGATTTATGCGGGCTATCGGCTGCTCACCGGATCAACGCCTCTGCTACCCAAGGCCGCGTACGGATACATCCAGTGCAAGCAGCGCTATGCGAGTCAGGATGAAGTGCTGAATGTGGCGCGGGGCTATCATGAACGCCATCTGCCCGCGGGCGTTCTGGTCGTTGACTGGTTCTATTACACCAAGATGGGGCAGTTCGATTTCGATCCGAAGAACTGGCCTGATCCAGCGGCCATGAACGACCAACTGCACAAGCTCGGCTATGAGACGATGATCAGCATCTGGCCGCGGTTTGTGCCCGACGACCGTTACTACAGCGAACTTCTTTATAACGGATGGTTCATCCACAAGGCGGACGGAACACCCATCGATGGACTTCCCTACGACCGCGCTGGCTCGGACATTGACACCACGAATCCCAATGCGGCTGCATGGTACTGGAAGATCGCCAGAAAGAACATTCTCAGCCGCGGCTTCGATTCTCTCTGGGCCGACGAAACAGAACCTGATTTGCCTCCGAACGGAGCCTACTTTCACATTGGCCCGGGTACTGCGTTCTTCAACGCCTATCCTCTCTTTCATACTGCGGCGCTCTACAACGGCTTCCGCAAGGACGAGCCCAGCCGTCGCGCGCTGGTGCTTTCGCGTGATGCATATCTGGGTGCGCAACACAACGGCACGATCTTCTGGTCCTCCGACATTGCGCCGACCTGGGATACTTTCCGGCGCCAGATTCCCACCGGACTCAACTTCACCGCCTCGGGAATGGCGTACTGGTCGAACGATACGGGCGGCTGGCAATATCTTCCAGCCGAGCACCATCCGGCGCACAAGCCGCTGCTCGATCCTTCCGACGCCCGTGCTAACGTTGGCGGTTACGACGATTACCCCGAGCTTTATACGCGCTGGTTTGAGTACGCGGCGTTCCTGCCCATCTTCCGCACACACGGCAGCCGCAACGAGAACGAGGTGTGGTCCTATGGACGGCAGGCTGAGCCCATCCTTGAGAAGTACCTCCGGCTCCGCTACGAGTTGATGCCTTACATATACTCGCTTGCCTACAACACGTGGAGTACGGGCGCTCCGTTTATGCGCGCTCTGCCGCTCGATTTCCCCGCTGATCCAAAGACCGCGGATTTGCGCGACGAATATATGTTCGGCCCCGCGCTGCTTGTGGCTCCGGTAACTGAACAGGGAGCGACAAGTCGCGCCGTTTATCTGCCTGCGGGCACGGACTGGTACAACTTCTGGACCAACGAGCGTGTGAGCGGCGGGCAGAGCATCACGGTTCCCGCGCCGATTGACACCATTCCGCTGTTCGTGCGCGCCGGCTCGATTCTTCCGCTTGGCGCGAAGGTGGACAGTGCCGCGCAACCGCAGCCGATCGCGCACATTCGCGTCTACCCTGGCGCCGACGCGGCCTTCACGCTCTTCACCGACGATGGCCGGACGTACGACTACGAAAAGAACGGTGGCCGCATCACTCACCTTCGCTGGAACGATGCGGCGCAAAAGCTCACGCACACGGGAGCAGAGGCATGGAGCGCTCAGGACGGCAGCATAATTGAGATCGCCGGGCACTAATCCGAATTCAGTCAATGACAAGCGCGGAGCTCCCTGCCGGATAAGTTGGCAAGTCTGTGCAGGGGCCCCAGTGCCCACTTATGTTATGGTTGTTGAAAATTGTGAAGGAGAAATTATGTACGCACTTGTTTCGGGTCGTTATAGCGCCTTTCTCGCCTTGGCCGGAATTTTGGCCATATTCACCGGAGCGCCGGTGGTTCGTCCGCAAAGCACAGTGCCTGTCGTAAATCCTGGACATGCCGTGAACTGGGATGGGCTGCCAAAGCTTCCCGGGGGATGGAGTCTGCTTCATGGAGAAAATGGCGAGGCGAGCGTGACTGACGGAGTGCTGCGCATCGCGCCGGCGATCGACACAAACCTGTATCATGCTCCAGACGGTGGCTTCAACAGGGTAAATGCGCCAATGGTTTTATTCGCTCCGAAAGGTGACTTTACGCTGAAGGCTAAGGTTTCGGCGCAGCTGGTTAACATTTACGACGTCGGCGCGCTAGTCTTGTATGAAGACGAGGGGCACTGGGCTAAGCTGTGCTTTGAAAACTCAGTAAGGCGAGAGGCCACGATCGTGTCGGTAGTGACGCGCGAGCGCTCGGATGACACCAACTCCGAAACGGTAGCCTCTCCGTTCGTCTACATGGCCATCGCGCGCAAGGATAATCAGATCACACTCCACTTCTCGCGGGACGGGCAGCAATGGCGATTGGTGCGAGCCTTCCAGATGGTCTTCGGCCCAGGGCTTCGCGTTGGATTTGCAGCGCATACAAATGACAATTCGCACTTCGCTGCGACGTTTTCCGAGATTACTTATCATGCAGGCGCGCCGAAAAACATGTGGGATTTGGAGCCATCCGACGTGGCAGAGCAATTGCACAGCAAGGATTGAGAAGCTTGGCATTCCGGAACGCCGCGTCACCTTTCAGGTGAGGCGGCGGATGCTGGGAACGGACACGCAGAAGCACGGAACGCTCAAGGATATACAACGGGCACTGTGCCATGCGGGCATCCAGACCACAGGCAATGTCTATGTGCAAACCATCGAAACCAGTGTCCTTTCCGGGCCACGGAGGTTTTCTCCACCAAGAAACCAGCGATCTGTCAGAAGCGGAAGTGATAGCCGGACACTCCATCTACGAATCGCAAATTGAATGTGATCCAAGCTGGCGCTGCTCTTTGAGAGCCGTTAGTATTTACAGCCTCCTTAAGAATTAATATTAATGGCTTTGTGAGTGATAAAAACCAATTTTAGTGGCGTATTTATTGGGATTAGTGTTGTTCGATGACTCGATTTTTCGCTTTTTCTTGTACCTAATCTGTACCTATTTCTCCGGCGGCCAGGAGGCGGCTTTTCGGCGCGCCCAGCTTGTATATGAGCGCCGGAGCGCGTGGCACGTAGCCTCCTTTCCGATGCGAAGCCCGCCAGAGCGTCAACTCTGGCGGGCTTCGTTTTTCTCACGCGCAGCGGCGGACAGGATTGAACGGCGGGGCATTGACGCTCCTCTCGCAAACGGAAATATCGTGAGGGAAGCGCCCTCAAGTTCTCCCTTTTCGCCATCGGGCCCCGCAAAACATTCGGCTTTGAGTAACCCATGAGAGGTTTTTTGTGAGCGATTCTAAGAAATTAGACCTGAAAACAGACAAGACATATACCGCTCCGACGACGCGCTACATACCGCCTACGATCGTCGATCTTACCTCCAAGGAGGAACGGAAGCGGCTCAGTTCATCTTCGCTTATCATGTTCTTTAATATGATGAAGATATGGAAGGTACGTGACGAGGATGCGAAGATGCTGCTCGGCGGGATCTCTAATGGCCCGTTCTACCAGATGAAGAAGAACCCGCAAGATAAGGTCCTGGACATTGACCAGATGTTCAGAGTCTCGTACCTGCTCGGCATCTTCAAAGCGATCAATATCCTGCACGGCCAGGAACTGGCCGATGAGTGGGTCCATCTTCCAAACTCAAACCGCATTTTCAACGGCAGCACTCCTCTCGACTACATGATCAAAGGGGGAGTTCCAGCCATGCAGACGGTGCGCCGGCTTCTTGACGCGTAACGGGAAGAAATTTCCGCAGGAATACATTCCGCGGTGCAAGAAAAATGATATTGCCTGTCGGGTGAAGCTGGCTGATTTTGAAGACAACAACCGGCCCGAACGGCTGCGCGTTGTGAAGCAGAAAGACCGGCAGCGACTTCGGAAATACGTGAGGGCGGAAGAACTTATTCGTGCATAATCGGCATAGGGGGGAGAGTCACCTCTCCACCCCTGCCACACCACCGGACAAGCGGGTCCGCATCCGGCGGTTCGATTGGATTGAGCTAGGTCTTCGTGTACAGTCTCGGGATTCCTAGAGAGTCGAAGTAGGCAGTCGGAAGCGCGTAAGACAGGCCGGGACTATTCGCTATGCGCCAGACACCGAGCGGCCTAGATGTGAAGTTTCAGGAGGTTGTCCATTCGATCTGAGCGAGAGAAGCTGGTTGTAACGAGCAATCAGATTTCGCAAGGAGAGATCGAATGGACTATCACCAGAATGCCCGATTGACCATCTATAGTCGAGAGCAAATGGCAAAAATGGTTGT
>Ga0224531_1000482_pt1 | contig 19846 bp, 13 predicted proteins | sample CBST100metaG_FD_179876 | JGI IMG/M metagenome (GOLD analysis project Ga0224531, IMG submission 179876) | Peat soil microbial communities from Stordalen Mire, Sweden - C.B.S.T100 | ecosystem: Environmental > Terrestrial > Soil > Wetlands > Peat | place: Sweden: Norrbotten County, Stordalen Mire...
GGACGAATTTTCCTTCCGCTTGAACGAGGGGAACGTCAAGAATCACACCATGAGCCGGATCGACTCGCTGCTCGGCAAGAGCGTAGGCGTGAGGATCACGTACAAGGACTTGGTGGCCGCGTAGTAAAAGAGCCTGTGTCGTTACGGCAGATGGAAGCACTGATTCGATAAACAAGATCGTTATAATACCGATGCTGACTTCGAGAGAAGATCAAATTCAACTTGTCCCCGGTGCTGAAATAGTCGCTGAATCGATACGACGCACAGGGAATCAGTTCATTGCGTAGCCGCTGCCTCTTCGTCAAAATAGCGCATGAAGTCATGTATATAGTTCCCTTATTGAATGCCTTCGCGGCAGATCTGGCCGGCAGTCGGCCTACGGTTATCCTCTGGTACCGGAAACTCTGCTGGTTGGCATTTTGTTGGCTCAGCACAGCATCGGAGCTAGATATCCTTCCATCGAATCTGTGCAGGCAAAGACCTGTGGGCGAAGGGCACAGGGATGTGATTTACCGCATGGCCGCAGAGAGGTTTACCATGGAGGCCGCGCGCGCCCGAAACCGGCGATACACTGGGCGGTCGTTCTTCGCAACCACGGAGAGGCGATTGCAGCCAAGAACTTCTTCGCTGTGCCGTCAGTGACTTTCAGCGTACAGAATTGCTTCTTCGTCAGCAGGAGAACTTCGCCCGATGACCGTTTGCCAGTTGCGCTGCGCCGTCTGCGCATTCATTTTATAGCCGTAGAGAGCTTCTTCTGCCAACTGAACCGTTGCCTATATCGTCTCCAGGCTCAAGAATTCGCTCGATCTCCGGCAGGATGGTGGACAAGCGCATAAAACAGATTCAACAGACAGGCATTGGTTTTGCATAAGATGAGTTGCCACGTAGGGCTGAAAACGCGAAATGGATGGAACTCCAACGAACCTAATCTGGATGATTACCGATTGAAGTGCGAGGCAGAAATATCCTGCACAGGCGAGTTTCTGCGCTATCATGAGGCGATAAGTCGTTTGGATAGAATAGGATCTGCGGCGGATGAACTTCGACTATCTTACCCTAGACCGTATGCGCCAGAGCCATCCGGCTTGGCGGCTGCTGTGCTCCGACCATGCGCGGCTGGTCGCCAGTTTTCTACATCGTGTTTTTGTGAAGCCGAATCTCCGCGTCATCTCTCAGGCCGATCTGACGGAGTCGCTGGAAGATGAGCTCTTTTCCTTGCGCCAGCAGAGGGGGAGAAGGCAGCTTTCCGAAACCCGCGCTTCTCTATCTCAACGATCGGGCTTCGGCTGATAAAGGGTGGCTGCGCAAGTTCTAGCGTCAGAGAGAAGATGAGCCCTACTTCGATCTGACGCCGGCTACAGAGAAGGCGCTTGGTTGGCTGGCTTCGCTGGGCGAACGTTCCTTCGTCGGCACCGAGTCCCGGCTGCGGACCTTGTTCGGGCTGCTCCGGCAGATCAGCGAGGGTGCCGAAACCAATCCGCGGGCGCGCCCGGAGGAGTTGCGAAGACGGCGGGATGAAATCGCCGCAGAGATGGAGCGGGTTACCACGCGTCGCGTAGACAGGTCCGGTCAATACGGATTGTTGCGGATGGACGAGGCTGACGTATGCCAGTGCAAGCACAAGCATCGATGTGAATCGAATGCCAAAAGGACGCATGAAGTCTCCATGTACGGAACTGGACTGAATTGGGAAAATATCTTGACAGTTGTATGATATGTGATATACCAAAATCATGTACGAATGCCAACTCATTCCCGGAAGCAGTGTGAACGCGATTGGCGCGTGCATCTCCTCCTGTCGATGTCGCTAAGGACATCGTTCCCAAAAATCCACCTCATCATCCCAAAACCGTAGCCAAAGCGGTGCAGCCGCAGTTGTATTTGCACTTGTTTTGAGTTGCGCTTCGTATAGCTTTGCGCAGGCTCCAGTGTGCTTGCGCGGCTATCCCGATAGGGCGTTCATGATGCCGCGTGCTTTGCGCGCGTAGCCTGCGCTGTATCTGCGCAAGGAGAAGGAATGACTGCAAATCAGTTTCACAAGTACCTGCTGGCCTTGCTTGTCCTGCTATTTTCAGTGGCCACTCTGCATGCCCAGACGCTGACAAGCGCCACCGTCGTGGGCACTGTGCGCGACTCGTCGGGAGCCGTGATTCCCGGTGCGACGGTCAGAATTGTTCAGCCTGAGACCAGTGCGGTAAGCAACACCGTGAGCGGCTCCTCGGGCCAATACAGGTTTCCGTTTCTCAAACCGGGCAGCTATGTAGTCTCCGCGGCGGGCAAAGGGCTTGCGGCAGAACCTGTGCGGATTCACCTGCTGGTCGGCCAGGAGCAGGCCGTGGATCTGACGCTGGGTGTGCAGTCGGTGCAGCAGACGGTTGTGGTGGAGGCGGCTAATGAGCAACTGCAAACGGAAAATGCCAACAACCTTACCGATTACAACATTCACTTCGTCGAGAACACGCCAGTCAACGGTGGCGACATCACCAACATTGCATTTTCCACACCCGGCGCTCGTGTGAACGTGGGCGGAGGAAACAATAACTTCAATGTCAATGGCCTGCCTTTCAGCTCGGTTCTGTTCACCTACAACGGAGCCGATATTGTCGAGCCTTACGGGTTGAACAACAAATCGGGATCGAGCAACAATACGCTGGGCCAGAACGACGTGGCCGAAGCATCGGTTGTGATCAATGCCTATAGCGCGCAGTACGGACGCATGGCCGGCGCGCAGGTGAACTACATCAGCAAGTCCGGCACCAACCGGTTCCACGGCAACCTGGCCGAGAACTACAACGGCGATGTCCTCAACGCCAACGACTACTTCAGCAATGCAGCGAATACGCCGCGGGGCCGCGCCGTTGCCAACCAGTACGCGGGTTCGATCGGCGGACCGATCAAGGAAGACAAGCTGAGCTTCTTCTTCAACTACGAAGGGTTGCGCTATGCGTTGCCGACGAGCAAGGTTGTATCGCTGCCCTCGCCGGCGCTGCAGACTTACATCCTGGCCACAGTGCCGGCTACCTCGCTGCCTTACTACCAGGCGCTCTTCAAGCTCTATAACGCCGCGCCGGGTATCAATCGCGCGGTTGCCGTAACGAACGGCTCCGGACAACTGCAGGATGGAACCGGGAATCTGGGTTGCGGCAAGACCAATGGCCTAACCGGGGTTGCCGTTCCCGGAGGCGGCGGCACGATTTTTGGCGGAACCAGCGGCGTCTCCTGCGCCGTGGCATTCGTTTCCACGGTATCGAGCATCAACACGGAATACCTGACCAGCGGTCGCGTCGATTACAACATTAACGCCAAGCAGAAGCTCTACTTCCGCATCAGCCGCGACTCCGGTGTGCAGGCCAGCAGCACCAGCCCGATCAACCCGCTGTTCAATGGCTATAGCCCGCAACCGTGGGTGATTCCGCAGATCAATCACACCTATGTGATTACGCCCCGGCTTGTGAACAACCTGGTTCTCAATGGCAATTATTACTCCGCGGTTTTCTATGGATCGGCCGATTTTCAGGCGGCGCAGAACGCATTGCCGCTGGCCTACAGCTTCTCTAGCGGCGGCGCTGGCGATGCCGGATTGCAGGCGCTTGGCCCCGCGGCTCCTGAAGGAAGGCTCGGCCAGCAACTTGGCGTGATCGATGATCTCTCCTGGGAGCGCGGCCGCCATACCATTCAGGTCGGTGTGAACAACCGTAACAATCGCATTACCAGCACGGCCAACCAAACCGGATCGCTGATCGGGACCTATGCCTTTGGCAGCATTGCCGATTTCGCTGCGGGCACCATTACCGATGCGATGAACTACAACAGCTTCTCGCAGTCGTTTCCATTGATTCCGACCGTTCATCTGCGTGTAGACTCGCTGGGTTTCTACGGACAGGACGAATGGAAGATTCTGAAGAATCTGAATATTACCTATGGTGCACGCTTTGAGTATCAGGGCAATCCTTGGTGCAAGGAAAACTGCTACTCGCGTGCCAATACGGAGTTTCTCGCGAGCGGTTACTACGCCGGCAGCACGGTTGCTTACAACGCCACTCTGCAAACCGGAATCAACCAGAACTTCAAGCAGTTTGAAGGCGTCATCGCCGAGCCGCGCTTTGGCTTTGCTTACTCGCCGCGGGGCGAGGGAAAAACGGTTGTTCGCGGTGGCATCGGATTGTTTGCAAACACCATTGCGGCAAATGTCGCGGCCAATATCTACGGCAACGCGCCCAACAAGTTCACGCCCAAGGTCACCACGGGCATTGTGGGCCTTTCTTCAACCTCTACAACCTCGCAGGCCGCGGCGGTTGCTTCGAATACCGCCTTTCAGAACGGATTCTCGCAAGGCTATACGCTGACGCAACTGAAGGCGGCAGTGCCGGTCGGCGTCACCTTCTCGACGCCCACGCTGTATGTGAACCCGGACCACTTCCACACCATCAAGGTTCTGCAGTGGAGCTTCGAGATCGAGCAGCCGTTGACCCACCACGATTTGGCATCCATTTCTTATGCCGGCAATCATGGCTACAACGAATCGCAATCGAACACGGCGCCCAACGGCTGGGCGGCCAATGGCTACGGCGGATTGCCAACGGCGATTCCCGATCCGCGTTTTGCGACCGTAACGCAGATCATCGACGAAGGCTACTCGCGCTATAACGGCCTTACGTTTCTCGAGCGTCACTCCTTCGCGCACAATTTGCAAGGACAGGCAAGCTATACGTGGAGCAAGGCGCTGCAGTTGGGAACCATTTACAATCCCACGCTCTATGCGCTGAATGGAACCGCTGCCACTGGAAACACAAACTCTGCCTATGGCCCGACGGCGTTCGACACACGGCATAACTTTACAGCCGACTTCGTCTACTCGACGCCCAAACTGCACGAGCGCATCCTCAACCGCACGGTAAGCGATTGGAAGTTGGGCGGCAAGGTATACCTCTATAGCGGTCGGCCGTTTACTGTGACCGACAGCGGCATCAGCACGACGAACACCTTCTCGAGTTCGTTCAGCGGTACGGTGCTTGCCGACGTTGCCACGCCGTCGGTGATCGGCACACATTGCGGTAACTCAGCCGTCAAGGCGGCCTGCCTGTCGACCAGCGAGTTCAAGCTTGCTACGGCAACTTCCGCCACGGCTGCACAGAGCGACTGGGGCAACGTCAAGCCGAACAGCTTCCGCGGCCCGGGGTTTGTCTCGTTCGCAACGCAACTTGGCAAGGATATCCCCGTGGCGGAGCTTGGGCACTTTGAGATTGGCGCCGATGCCTACAACCTGTTCAACCATCCCAATTTCGGATTGCCGAATGCCGATGTAAACAAGGGCGCGACGCTGGGAACCGTGACCAGCGATGTCAGCGTTCCGACCAGTATCTACGGCACGGGCCAGGGCGCGATTGTCTCTGGGCGCGTCGTGGTTGTCTACGGCAAATTTGTCTTCTAAACCCCGTGGCCGCGCGCAAAGTGTGCGCGTCCACGCCAACGCACTGAGGAGAAACTGCGATGCGAAAATCTCTAGGGATATTTTTGCTGTTGGTTTCGGTTTCACTGGCGGCGCAAACGCCCAAGCTGACCCTCGAAGATCTGCTGGGCGGTGGATTCGCCGGCGGATACGGTCGCGGACGTGGCGAAGTGTTGAGCACCGCGGATGGAAAAGTTACCGTGGGCGAGGAGCGGGGCCAGGTTGTGTTGAAGCGCGCCGATGGCAGCGTGGAACGCGACCTGACATCGTCGCCGGCGTCAAAGTCGGAGTTGGTCTTGTCTCCCGACGGAAAGACAGTTGCTTATCTCAGCCAGGGACAGCTATGGGCGGTTGACGTGGCTGCGGGCCAGCCCGTTCAGTTGACGCACGACCAGGCCGGGCCAGGCGATCCGCGCGGCGCCACCGATCATCGTCCGCAGTGGAATCCGCATGGACACTGGATTCTGTACGAGTCGGGCTCGAAGGGCTACAACGAGCTTTACGTCGTCAGCGCGGACGGACAGGTGCACAATCTTCTGGCCGCAATCGAAATCTATCATGGCCGCGATGAGATTGCAGTCTCCAAGCCCGATCATGGCGATGCTGTTTCGTCTGACCGTTTCGATGCGCGTCCGGCATGGTCGCCCGATGGAACGAGGCTCTCGTATACAGAGCGCTCGCGTGAGTTCTTCTCCGGCAAGTTGAACGTTCTTGACTTCGATGCGGCGGCGGGCCGCGCAACGGGTCCGGCCAAGACCATCTATACGGCGAAGAACGATCCTGGCGGCGCATGGGCCGTGAATACGGTGGCGTGGTCGCCGGATGGAAGCACCTTTGCCGTGGTCTTGCAGGAGTCGCACTGGGACAAGATCTGGCTGATTCCTTCAACGGGAGGCACGCCAAAGGAACTTACCTTCGGCACTGGCGAGGATGAAGAGCCGGTCTACGCTCCCGACGGAAAATGGATCGCATTCGAGTCGAATCGCAGCCTTGCCGAGCAGAGGAATCTGTGGGTGGTTGCCGCGTCGGGCGGAGAGCCGCATCGCGTTACGCATCTCAACGGATTTGAGAGCGGACCGCGGTGGTCTGCCGATAGCAAGACGCTGCGCTTCCAATGGCGTTCCACGCTGGGCGCATCCGCCTCATATGAGGTAGACCCAGCCGGACAGTCGGAGCCGCAACTGCTGGGCGCGGTGCGTCCGTCACGCTATGAACAGTTGGGCATTGTACCCGAAGTTGTGCACTACAACAGCAAGGATGGATTGCCGCTGGCTGGCATTCTGTACAAGCCCGCAGGCTACAAGGAAGGCACGCGCTATCCGACGGTGATTCTTCCCCATGGCGGTCCTGAGGGTCAGGTGACGCTGACTGCGTCTCCGTGGTCTCTGTTCCTTGCCGATCAGGGATACGTTGTACTCGAGCCAAACTTCCGCGGCAGCACGGGCTATGGCGAGCGCTTCCGCAATGCCAACGTGGAAGACTCCGGCGGCGGCGAGATTGACGACATCCAGGCATCGGTTGATTATCTGGTGAAGATTGGCCTCACTGATCCGAAGCACGTCGGCATCTCCGGCGGCAGCCACGGCGGCACGGTGGTCGCCAACGCCGTGGCCAAACTCCCCGACACTTTCGCTGTCGGCATTGAGAAGTTCGGCGTGGTGGATCGCGCGCTCTTCCTGCGTTATACCAACCGCAACTCCGCGATTCGCTGGGAGACCAAGATGGGTGGCCCGCCGGAGCTGAAGCCAGCCGTCTATCGCAAAGCCAACGTGTTGCTCGAAGTGAATGCCATCAAGACGCCGTTGCTGATTCTGCACGGCGAGCAGGACCCGCAGGTGCCCCCGCAGGAGTCGCAGACTTTTGCCGCTGCGCTCAAGCAGGCCGGCAAGACCTTCACCTACATCACCTATCCCGGCGAAGGTCACGGCTTTCAGCAGCGTGCGCATCGTCAGGATGCGTACAAGCGCGAACTCGCGTTTCTCAATAAATATCTGAAACCCGAAATGGCGCAATAAACGATGAGCGGCGCGCGCGGTCGGCCTGTGGGTGGGCCGCTCGCGCCGCCAGAGGGAAGCTTATGACAGCGAAATGGTTTTCACGGCTTCAGACTGTAGCTCTGCTGGCCGCAGTGGCAACCACTGCGTCGGTGCAGCAGCACGCGCAAAAGAGCACCTACAATCCTGGAATTCAGCCTTCGACGCCGGAGGCTGTCAAAGCGGAAAAAGCAGCGGAAGGCGCGTGGTTCGCGCATGTGCAGTTCTTGGCGAGCGACGATCTGAAGGGCCGACGCACGGGCACCCCCGAGTTTCTGCGCGCGGTGGATTATGTGGAGTCGCAGTTCAAGGCCATCGGGCTGAAACCGGCGGGCACCGCGGGTTATAGGCAGGAAGTTGGCTTTCGCCGCGCCAAAGTTGACGCGGAGAATTCAACGCTCGAGCTGATTGGCACCGATGGACACAAGAGCGCGCTGAAGATTGGCGATGGTGTGCAACTGAGCCCGAATGCGCAGGGAGCTATCTCCGCGGATGGCACGGCAGTTTTTGTTAGTCATGGGCTGGTGATTCCGGGGCTTGGCATCGATGAGTTGAAGAGCATCGATCTGCATGGAAAGATCGCCGTCATCCTCGCCTCTTCGCCGGCTGCGGTTCATGGTCCGCTCAAGGCCTACTACAGGACGACCGCCAGCCGTTGGGCAGCGCTCAAGGCAGCGGGCGCAATAGGTGTCATCTCGCTCAGTGAGCCACGGCAGTTGCCCGGCGGCGCAAGGCGCGCTAATGGTGCAGGCGGTTCTGGCGGCGCTAATGGAGCTGGCGGCACGGGTAGTCCTGCCGGTCCCAGCGGTGGGTTTGGCGAGCGCGGTATCGATCAGCTTTCCGATCCGGCACTCGATCCGCTTGCCGGAGCGCGCCTGAATGCAACGATTGCGCCCGCTGCGGCCGTGGAGTTGCTGGAGGGTTCCCAGCACTCGCTCGACGAGTTGCGCGCGCTCGACAGTGCCAGCAAACCACTGCCGGAGTTTCCCCTCGCGGTCAAGATTCATGCGGTAACTACCACTCAGGTTCTATCGACGTACAGTGCTCCAAATGTTGCAGCGGTTCTTGAAGGCGGCGATCCAACCCTGAAGCACGAGTACCTGCTGCTCAGCGCCCATCTGGATCACCTGGGAGAAGGCCGCCCTGTCAATGGAGACGCAATCTACAACGGCGCGATGGACAATGCGTCGGGCATCGCATCGTTGATCGAGACGGCCAAAGCCTTGTCCTATGGCCCGCGCCTGCAGCGCTCCATTGTCTTCCTCGCGTTTACCGGCGAAGAAGAAGGTGAGCTGGGTTCGCAGTATTACGCGCACTACCCAACCGTTCCGCGCGCGCGCATCGTTGCGGACCTGAACATGGACATGTATCTGCCGTTGTTTCCTCTTCATTTCCTTGAGGTGCAGGGGCTTGGCGAATCCACGTTGGGCAATGATGCGCGGGCCGCCGCGCAATTGAACGACATCGAAGTTCAGTTCGACAAGCAGCCGGATGAGAATCGCTTCATCCGTTCCGATCAGGCCAGCTTCGTCAAATACGGAATTCCCGCGCTGGCCTTCAAGTTTGGCTGGCTGCTGGATACGCCCGAGCAGAAGACCTTCAACGATTGGATACACAATCGCTACCATCATCCGAACGACGATCTGAATCAGCCGATCGACCGCGAAGGGGCAGTACACTTCGATAGTGTGCTGCTGACGCTTACCCGTCGCGTAGCCAACGCAACCGCAAAGCCCACGTGGTATCCGGAAAGCTTCTTCAGTACGATTGCCCGGCGCTAATGCAAACCAAGTCTCTGACAGAGTGAAGTTGTATCAGCGACGAGTACCCCAGGTCCCGATTTTGGAACCTGGGAAAGTACGAACCACAGGTGCGAAAGAATGCTGCCAGGTGCCTAGGAGTCAGCTTGCATGAACTCGACCAAGCGCCTGCGCACCAGGTCGACGTGGTTGCGCATGGCTGCCTGGGCCTTTCTGCTATCGCCCTTTTCGAGAGCATCCAGAATCGCCTCGTGTGCGTCCGGCGAGGTGGACGACGACAGGCTGTAAGTCTTGCGGCGGCACAACCATATCTGGCTTTGCACGTTGCCCAGCACACGGCAGAGCTCGGCATTTCCCGTAGCGGCGGCAATCATGGCGTGAAACTTTGTGTCTTCGTCGATGTGGGAAAGCTTGTCGTTGGCCTTGAGAAACTTCCGGGTTCGCTGTACGCTGTTCCGCAATGCGTCCAGCAACTCGGGGGTTAAATGAGCCACTCCCACGGCGAACACTTCGAGCGCCTCGCGCAGGTCGTAGAGATCCTTGACCTCTTTCACGGAAAAGCGGCGTAGATACGCGCCTTTTCGCGGCTCGATGCGAATCATGCCTTCCGTGCAGAGGCTGTTCAACGCCTCGCGGACCGGGACTTGCTGATGCCGAGTTGCTGGGAGAGTGCGTCTTCGGTCAGCTGGGTCTGCTCGTCAAGGTCTTCGCGAAGAATGAAGGCCTTGATATTCGCGTAGGCGAGTTCGGTCAGGTTTTGCGGAGTTTCGAGTTTTTTAATCGCGTGCATAGCGCTCCTCGCATTGTACTCAATGCAGGAGAACCATGCGGTAATATATGGAATATCAGAAGGATCTGTTCAGTTCAATGTCCTCAATTTCTTACCTTGAATGTTCCCGATGCCATGCGCGGCTTTCGGCCGAGACGCCGCAGACCGTATGCACTGCATGTGCCGATCAACCCGCCGGTTTGCTTTTTGTCCACTACGATTTTTCTCATTTGAAGGGGACGCGGCCCGAGGATGTGGTTGGCAAAGCCGCTCATTTGCCGTGGACCGGCATGTGGCGCTATCGCGCCGTCCTTCCCGACGTGGCGCCGGTCACCGCTGGGTGAAGGATGGACGCCAATGCTCCACAGCAGGCGCTATCCTGGCGCATGGCTCAAGGAAGAAGGCGCAAATCCGACCGGAACCTTCAAGGCGCGCGGTCTGGCGCTGGCCGTCACCATGGCGCGCCATTATGGGTTGCGCAAACTTGCCGTGCCTTCGGCCGGCAATGCCGCGGGTGCGCTGGCAGCTTATGCGGCGGCAGCCGGCATTGAGGCGCATATCTTCATGCCGCTCGATGTTCCCTTCGCCAACTACGTTGAAGCCGTTGCGTATGGCGCCAAGGTCGAGCTCGTGGATGGCCTCATCTCCGACTGCGCCTGCATCGTGGCCGAGCGCAGGCAGCAGGAGGGTTGGTTCGACATCTCCACGCTCAAGGAACCCTTCCGCGTCGAGGGTAAGAAGACCATGGGCTACGAACTGGTGGAGCAGTTGGATGGGAGTATCCGGACGCGGTCTTCTATCCGACAGGCGGCGGTGTTGGCTTGATCGGCATGTGGAAGGCCTTCGACGAACTCGATCAGTCGGGCTGGGTGAAACAGGGACGGCAGCCGAAGATGATCGCCGTGCAGGCCGCGGGCTGTGCGCCCGTGGTGCGGGCCTATCGAGAAGGTGAGCAAACCTGCAAGATGTGGCAGCACGCCGCAACCTTTGCCTCTGGCCTGCGCGTGCCCAAGCCTTACGGAGACGCGATTATTCTCGATATCCTGCGCGCATCAGGCGGTGTGGCTCTGGCGCTGAGTGACGAGGAGATCCTTGCCTCTATTCTCGACTGGACGCGCAACTAGGGCATCTTCCTCTTTCCGGAGGGTGCGTCCGTGACCGCTGCATATGACAAACTGCTGGCCGACGGAACCCTCAAGCCATCGGATCGAGTCGTCCTCTTCAATACAGGCGCCGGACTCAAGTACACCGATGTGATCGCCGAAGCCATGCGGTTGCAGAGGCCGCAACTGGAAGCGCAACCGGTGTAGCCGACGTGCTGAATAGATACATTCCAGGTCCGGTGAACCTTTGATGCCCGAACCAATCGATCCTCGGGAGCGCGCTACACCACGGCTCTTCGCGATCCTTTCGCTGGCCGCTTCGGTGCTGTGGCTGGGTGGTGTTGCGGCAAGCCTGCAGGGCCACGCAACGGTGGGCGCCGGACTTCGAATCGCGGCGATTGGGCTGCTTGCCGTGGCAGCCCTGCGCCGGCCTTCCATGATCTTCTGGACGTTCCTTGCCATGCTGGCCGGTGTGGAGTTGGGTTTCGATGCGCCGCACCTGGCGGTAGGAACCCGGTTCATGGGCGATCTGTTTCTTCGGCTGATCCGTATGATTGTTGCGCCGTTGTTGTTCGCAACCATCACGACCGGAATCGCCGGGCATACCCAGTTGCGCAGCATCGGCCGCGTAGCTATCAAAGCGCTTATTTACTTTGAAGTGGTCACGACGCTGGGCTTGATCGTTGGCGCGCTGGCCATGACGCTCGCCGGAACTGGCTGGGGCGTTCGGCTGCCGGCTCTGCAAGATGCCAACCCAGGCGCCCAGGCCGTCCTGAGCTGGCAGCAGACCGTGCTCAATCTCTTTCCGGAAAACATTGCACAGGCTGTTGCGCAAAACCAGATTCTTCAGGTGGCTGTCTTCTCGGTCTTCTTTGGCGCGGCACTGGCGATGCTGCCTGAACAAAAGCGTATGCCACTGGTTCAGGTTCTGCAGCCGCTTGCCGAAACCATGTTCCAGATTACGCGGTTTGTGATGGTGCTTGCGCCGTTGGCTGCCGGCGCGGCTCTGGCCTACACGGTAGGCGGCATGGGCTTGGCCACCCTGCTTCCCCTGGCCAAACTCGTAGCCACTTTCTACTTGACCCTCGCGGCATTCCTGTTACTGGTCATGCTGCCCATCCTGCTTCTGTTTCGCATTCCACTGCGAGGCTTCATCGCCGCTGTTGCAGAGCCAGCCGCCATCGGGTTTGCAACCACCACGTCGGAGGCAGCCCTGCCATTGGCGATGGAACGAATGGAAGAGTTCGGCGTACCCCGCTGGATTGTCTCTTTTGTCATCCCCACCGGCTACAGCTTTAACATGACGGGATCGAGCGTATACCTGTCGATGGCAGTCGTCTTCGCTGCGCAGGCCGCCGGCATGCATCTGACCTTGTGGCAGTACGTCACCATTCTGGCTACCCTCATGCTGGCCAGCAAGGGTGTGGCCGGCGTCCCGCGCGCTGTCCTCGTGGTATTGCTCGCAACCGCCAGCGCCATTCATATACCTACCGCGCCTCTCCTGCTCATCCTTGGCATCGACACACTCATGGACATGGGAAGAACGCTGATGAACGTGGTAGGGAATTGCATGGCATCGGCAATTGTTGCCCGGTCCGAGGGGGTCTTAGGAAGCATATCTCAGGGCACGAACCAATCGGTTTTTGGAGCTTAGCAAGATCGGCTTCCGATCTCCAGGCTCCCAGTGCCGAAAAAACTAATTGACAATATGGTGATATGTGATATACCAGAGAGCATGAACCTAAACACACTCATCGCGGACTCCGAATTGGTGTTGCGTGGCGTGTGTTCCCTCCTTTGTCGATGTCGCTAACGACAGTCGGCCCACACGAAGAAATTTGCGATTAGCGGACTGCGTGGAATCCTGTTCCATTAGCATGCGTGTTCTTGCGTGCGATGAGGCGCCAGTGTCTGTTCGCGTCCGTTCCTGAAGTACATGCCGTGCGATGAGCGTGCGTCTGCACACTCGTCCGCGGGATACGTGTACCTATACATGCAGGATAGCTTCAGCCACCATTCATAGGAATTTATAAGGAGCCATGATGCTTACTACTCGAAGGCAGATACTCGCGCCATCTTTCCGTTTACTTTCCTTCCTGATCTGGACATTACTGCTTGCGATGCCGCTGGGGTTGCTGGCGCAAACATCGCAAGTCGCGGGCAACGTTCAAGATCCTCAACATGCCGCGATCGGGAGCGCCCTGCTGACTCTCACCAACGCCAATTCAGGCGACAAGAGCGAGACCACGACGAGTTCCGAAGGAGTTTATGCTTTTCCGCTGCTGGTTCCAGGCCATTATAACCTGAAGGTCGAGAAGAGCGGATTCGAGATTCAGAACAAGACGGACATCGTTGTCCAGACTGGTTCGAGCAGTGTTGTGAATGTGATCTTGAAGGTTGGCAGCGACACGCAGGTTGTCGAAGTGAGCGCGGGGCCGGAGCTTCTCCAAAGCGATTCCTCGGCCGTGACGAGCATTATTGAAACGCAGACCGTCACCGATATGCCGCTGATCGGCCGCAGCACAGCGCAGTTACAAAGACTGAGCGGATTTGTGGTGCCGATCGGCGGTGGCTCGAGTGCGTCGTATGAAATTGCTGGTGGCCGCGGAAACAATGCCATCTACCTGGTGGACGGCGGCAGCCTTACGAACGGCACCTGGGGAACGCACACCATCGACATCGATCCTCCGGCCGAATCGGTGCAGGAATTTCAGCTCTCATTGAGCGATTACTCTGCAAACCTTGGCCGTACCGGTGGAGGTGTGATTCAATTTACGACCAAGTCGGGTACGAACCAGTTCCATGCGGTTGGATATGAGTATTATCGCAGCGAAAATTTGCAGGCGACGCCGCTGTTCACCACCGTGCGCCCCCCGTTGGACTACAACCTCTTTGGAGGCAGTCTGGGTGGCCCGATCCTCAAAAACCGCACCCACTTTTATGCCCTTTACCAAGGTGCGCTTCAGACCACTTCATCCACGCAGACATTGAGTGTTCCAAGCACGGCCGAAGCAGGCGGCGACTTTTCGGCATTATTGGGAAAGTTCGTGGTTATCGACCCTAACACCGGCAAGCAGGCGGTCGGCGACGATGGAACCCTGAATAAACTACCCTCCGCGGAACTGGATCCCATAGGCGCCAAGATAGCCGCCTTCTATCCAACTCCGAATGTCACCGGCGCGGCCCTCAATACAAGTAACTATTCGGTAAATCAGCCCAGCCATTCCAAGACTGAATACTATGTAACGCGAATTGACCACGATTTCAGCGAGCGCGACCGCGCCTTCATTCGCTTGCTGGGGGAGCAATCGTATTCGCGGACTCCAGGCATCTTTCCAACGGATGGGACCAGCCCGAGCGGAAGTCATTCACGGTTTTACGAGGACAACATCAACATAGGCTGGTACCACAACTTCACTTCTCATCTGATCAACGAAGTTCGCTACGATTACGACATAAGTGGAGCAAACAGCTTCGGCAACGGAGCGCAGACCAACATAGATTCCCAGATCGGTCTCACCGGTGTGAATACGCAATATTTTCCCTCGGTTTCAGTGAGTGGTTTGTCGGGCGTGGGAAGCAGCAATCTGCGCTTCCAAAACCCCATCTATCTGATTCAATATACAGACAACTTGAGTTATCTCCGTGGCAAGCACCAGTTCAGGACTGGAGTTGAAGTCTTCTACGCGGGGGATCACGACCTGTACAAGCCCACGGCAGGCGGTTCTTTCAGCTTTACCGCCAACGGCGTGAATTCAGGGAACGCCGCAGTGGGAAGCTTGGTAAATCTTCTTCTGGGCCGCGTGGCTTCGGCTTCGATTGCCGAGGCGGAACCGCTGCACCCGGTGGCAACCAGTTGGGCAGCATACTTGCAGGACGATTGGCGCATTACGACGCGGCTCACCTTCAATCTGGGCCTGCGCTGGGATACCGATTCGCCACGGCATGAAATCAATAACCGCCAGAACTCCTTCAATGCCACGGCCATCAATCCTGTCTCAAACACGCCCGGCATTATCACCTTCTCCGGAATCAACGGAGTGAGCAAGTATGCCAACCAGTGGGATCTTCACGAGTTTGGCCCGCGTCTTGGATTTGCCTATTCTGCTCACCGGGACACGGTAGTGCACGGCGGATTCGCGATTCTATACCCCGACGAGTATGACTCTACGGCTCCTGTCTCCGCCTACACAGGTTTTTCGAATGCACTGTCACTCAGCTCGGCCAACCCATCGGCGGGCACCCCGGCGTTTTTGTTGAAGAACAACGCAACCAGCGGATTGGGACAGGCAGCCTACCCCACAGCAGCGCAACTCACGCCGGGCTATGGCGCTGTAACGGTGGGAAGCAGTGTGGTGACGGCTCCCCAGTATTATGGGCAGAATCGAATTACCGGCTATTTCTACGAGACAAGTCTAGGCGTACAGCAGCAGTTGGGGGCAAACTGGGTATTCGATATTGGATATCTTGGGACCTTCGGCCACCACCTGGCGGATGCCAACAATAGCGGCGTGAACATCAACCAGGTAACGCCTGCCAACCTGGCGCTGCTTGCGGCTAACTCCAGCCTGAGTCCGCAGTCCTATCGGCCATTTCCTCAATTCGGAAATGTCTCGCTCCTGGCCGCGGACTTTGGCAATTCCAGTTATCACGGCGTTAATTTCGGTCTGAAGAGACAGTACTCCGGAGGCCTCCAGGTACAGGTGAACTATACGTTCTCGAAGTTGATCGACAACGCGACGGCGCAGGGCAACCTGGCGGGCTTGGCAAGTCCGGACGTCAACTATTGGGATCCAAAATCGTGGAGGGGACTCGGCGACAACGACGTTCGCCATCGCATTATCGGCGACGTGCTCTACCAGTTGCCGATCGGAAGCGGAAAGCTGCTGGATTTGAAGAAGCCGTTTCTGAACAATGCGGTTGGAGGGTGGAAAGTAGGCAGCATCGTTGAATGGCGCACAGGAACGCCGTTGGGAGTCGTGGACACGACGAATAACACCAACAGCTTCTCCGGGGGCGTCAGGCCCAACTTGACCGGCAACCCCAACGACCTTGGTAATTCTCGCAGCCGCAGCGCCAAGATCGCCGAGTGGTTCGACATCTCAGCCTTCGGCCAGAATTCCGCATATACCTTCGGCAACGCGCCGCGAACCTTTGGAACCGGTCCTCAAAACTTCCAAGCCGACGCATCGCTGTTGAAGAACTTCTCGACTTGGGCGCACTCGTCCGTGCAATTCCGTGCCGAAGCTCTGAATGTTCTCAATCACGCGAATCTCGGCAATCCTGGCACAAGCTACGGCAGCACCACATTCGGCAAAATCAGTTCGCTGCAGGGCGGGACGACCTCTCGCGTACTGCAGTTTGCCGTTCGCATCGCGTACTAGATGCATCTGTCCATGGCAGAAGCTGGCGGCCTGCTCAAAGCAGGCCGCCAGCAGGTCTTTGCTCCCGCCTTCACTCCAACCGAACGAGAACCTTTGAGGAGCCTATTGCATGGTTACGAAACGTAGCATCTATCGCAGCACGGTCTTTTTCAGCGCGTTATTGACGCTATCCGGTTACGCTCTCGCGCAGAGTTCCAAGACGCCGATACAGGTTACAGCCGACCTATCGGAGGCTTCGCGCAAGCTGTTTCATGCGGAGTACGATTTTCCGGTGACCGCGGGTCCGCTCACCTTGACCGGCGCCAAATGGATCCCGGGCACACACGGTCCCAATGGACCCATCGACAACATTACCGGGATCGTCTTCACCGCGAATGGACAGACTCTTCCATGGCGGCGCGACGATGTGGACCTATACCAATTCCACGTCACCATCCCCAAGGGAGTTACCACGCTTCATGCGCATATTGACGCCTTGATCGCTGGGCGCGTTTCGCAACACCTGGCGGTGCTGGAATGGGAGGAGTTGCTGCTGTATCCGGCGAATACTCCCGTGGCCGGCATCCCGATTCAGCCTTCGGTGATTGTTCCCGCCGGCTGGGGGATCGGCACAGCGCTGACTCCGCTGGATGCCGCATCGTATCCCACACCATCTGCCGGCGCAGTGACGCATTTTGCGGCTATCAACGTTGAGCAACTGGAAGACACGCCTATTCTCACGGGCCAGTACTTTCACGAATTTGCTCTGGCTCCGGAGATCTCGCCGAAGCATTATATCGACGTTGCCTCCGACGCTCCCGAGGACTCGAACCTTCGTCCCGGCCTGCTGAACGGACTCTCCAACCTGGTTCGTGAAGCGGATGCTCTGTACCGCTCCCATCACTACAATCAGTACCATTTTCTGCTTACACTTTCCGACGTCACAGGTGGAGGTGGTCTGGAGCACGGGCAATCTTCCGATAACGGAGCCGGGGAGAAGACCTTTTCCGACGAGGGGCATCAATTGGCGACGACGGGGTTGCTTCCCCACGAATTCAGCCACTCGTGGAACGGCAAGTACCGGCGCCCGGTGGGGCTCTATCAGCCTGATTTCGCCACGCCCGAGCAGGGAGCTTTGCTCTGGGTCTATGAGGGCATGACACGGTATCTCGGGAACATGGTTCTTACCACGCGGTCGAAACTGCGGACGCAGGCGCAGTTCCGCGACTATATCGCGCTGTCGGCGGCGACTTTGGACAATCAATCCGGGCGCGAATGGCGTCCCACGGTGGATACGGCGGTGGGCACCAGCCTGTTGCGCGGAGGCGGCGCCGGCGGCTCGGGGTGGGCGAACTGGAGACGCGGGTCGGATTATTACCAGGAAGGCGAACTCCTGTGGCTCGATGTCGATACGCTCATCCGCACCCAGACGAACGATCGCAAATCTCTCGATGACTTCGAACGCATCTTTGTGGGCAAGGGTGGCAACACGGGACCGCTCATCGTTCCCTATACCTTCGACGAACTGGTCCAGGACCTGAACGAAGTTACACCCTATGACTGGGCGAAATTCCTCCACGATCGCGTAGATACAATCAATCCCCGCGCCGATGTCGCAGGAATCGAACGGGCTGGATACAAACTCGTTTACACAGACAGGCCAAATGAATCTGAAAGAATTCTGTCTGCAAACGCTGGCCGTCGCGTAGGCCGTGGCGCAGGGGGCTCCGGTGGCGTCGAAGTGTGGTATTCCATCGGCCTTCGCGTCGACGGTGAAGGAAGCATCGGCGATGTCCGCTGGGGCGGTCCCGCCGACAAGGCACGCCTCTCGCCCGGTCAGAAGATCCTTGCGATCAATGGTCAGGTTTTCTCCGGCCCTCTGCTTCGAACCGCGATCCGGGACGCGAAAGGCAAGTCCGATCCTATCCACCTGATCCTTGAGTCCCAGGACGTCATTTCGACCGCCGACATCGACTATCACGACGGCGAGCGCTATCCCTCACTGGTGCGCATTGAAGGAACGCCGGATCTTCTCGAGGAAATTACCAAACCGCTTGCGCCTTCGCCAGTGAAGAGTGGAGTTCAGCAATAACTGCGAGGCATCGTTTCCGATTGTTTCCAAGAACCGCTGAAGAACGCCGAGTTATACAAGACCGAGCCAATGATTTGCCCTCACCGGCGCAAGACGACGTTCTTTCTGGATCTTTTGTTATTTCTCTTTTCCGCCGGAGGCTTCTCGCAGCCTCCGGTGGGCACACTACGCCCCTTGCGGGGCTAGCCGTTGGTTGATCTTCGCCAGCCGCTTGCGATGATGGTAGAGATTAACCATGGCGAAGCCTGCGCATAGTCACTCGTGATTCTTCTTCAAGCGCCGGGTCGGTCAGAGGGATTTCACCTCCAGCTGCCCACAGATCCGTGCGTGAGTCTCTCGATTCATACGGCTCGTCACAGCCATTCATTTGCCTCTTTCGAGATCAAATCTTTTCCGGAAGTAGGAGCTCATCCTGGTATCCCAGTTGGCCAAGCCCTCCATCAAGCTGCGTCATCCCCTTCGCTCTCCACCCATTTCAGGCGTTTCAACGCTACTACGGGATAATCCGTCCTCTTCAAATACATTGCTACTGTTCCTTTTCGTGGGTTCCACTTATAGATATTATTGCGCAGCAGGTATTTTCAGGTGCACGGAGCTGACAAGGCGGGATGTGTGGTACTGCAATGGAAATTGAGATGGAGCGAAGTGGATTCAGCCTCTTGGAAGTCGCGCCGGCGGTAGGTTCTCTCTCAACGCATGTAGTCGAAATCGTAGCGGTCAAGGCACTCTGGAACAATTCAGAACTACAACTTTCAACAGCATGGGCGCAACGTATTCAATCAAAAGCAGTTAAATTCGTGCGATTTCAACAGACTTCAGTAAGCAGCAAAAACTGGTTCGGGACCAGATTCCCTACCTGAAATACCTCCTGTGAAATCAATAGGTTACGAGAAGGGGGCTGTTGAAGGTTGTTGGTCTGTGAGGCTTTGGCTGCTACAAATTCGGCTACATTGAGATTATTTCGACGAACGTCTTCCGCCATCCTATTGAAAATATGGCAAATTCCCTCAGTTCGGAACCAAGTAGAACACCTGGGATTGGACCAGGGGGCTTAGCGAACTCCTGATGCGCTCGTGGTCTCCAAAGGGGCCGACCACAGGGGCCAGCCCGGAACAAAATGGGCGTTGTTGGCGCAGAGCAAAATGCAGTGAACGGCGTTTGAACTAAGTCGCTGGCGCGACGGACGCTGCGGCGTTGGGCGTCCCCCAGCTTTGTAGGCCGTGTAAAGCTTGGGTCACAAGGAGGCTTTTGTGACCCATCTTCGACAGATGATGCTG
>Ga0224531_1000490_pt1 | contig 19561 bp, 16 predicted proteins | sample CBST100metaG_FD_179876 | JGI IMG/M metagenome (GOLD analysis project Ga0224531, IMG submission 179876) | Peat soil microbial communities from Stordalen Mire, Sweden - C.B.S.T100 | ecosystem: Environmental > Terrestrial > Soil > Wetlands > Peat | place: Sweden: Norrbotten County, Stordalen Mire...
ACCAGGGATGGCCGCTACTCGAACGAGTTCATCTCCAACTATCTCGACGTGTATGTCAAGGACGCGCTCAAGCGCATTCCGGGAGTCGGCGATGTAAGCATCATGGGCGAGCGCAAGTACGCCATGCGTCTCTGGCTTGATCCGGTTCGGCTGGCCGCACACGGACTGACGGCGACCGACGTGGTCAGCGCTCTGTCGGAACAGAACATCGAGATTCCCGCCGGCCAGCTTGGCCAGCCACCCGCGGACCAGAAGCAGGCCTTCCAGGTGCCAGTGCGCGTCGTGGGCCGGCTCACCGATCCCGGCGAGTTTGACAAGATCATCGTCAAAAACAATGCCAACGGCCTGGTCATGGTTAAGGATGTGGGCCGCTCGGTGGTGGGCGCCGAGGATTACAGCACGGCACTGAAATACAACGGACGTGATGCGGTCGGCATCGGCGTGCAGCAACTCTCGAACGCCAACGCCCTCGACGTGGACAGCAAGGCCAAGGCCGCGCTCGCGGAACTCTCCAAAAACTTTCCGCCAGGGCTGGAATACGCCATCGCCTTCGACTCCACGACCGTAGTCGGCGACTCGATCCGCGAAGTGCTGGTGACCCTGACTGAAGCCATCCTGATCGTGATCGGGGTCATCTTCCTGTTCCTGCTGGATTGGCGCGCAACCATCATTCCCGCCGTCACCATCCCGGTTTCGCTGATCGGCACCTTCGCCTTCATCAAAGTATTTGGCTTCTCCGTCAATACGCTGACGCTCTTCGGCATAACGTTGGCCACGGGGTTGGTGGTGGATGACGCCATCGTGGTCATTGAAAACGTGCAGCGCCATATTGCCATGGAACACTCCAATCCCCACGAAGCCACATCGCGGGCCATGGGCGAAGTCACCAGCGCCGTCATCGCCACTTCGCTGGTGCTGATCGCCGTGTTTGTGCCGGTCTCGTTCTTCCCCGGTACCACCGGCATTCTCTACCGGCAGTTCTCGCTGACCATCGCTTGTTCCATCGCCATCTCGGCCTTCAACGCGCTCACGCTCTCGCCCGCTCTATCGGCCATGTTCCTGCGCGGCGAGGCGGACCGGCCTCATCAGTTGGACTTTCTGCATAGCCGCACGGTCTCGCGCATCTTTGCCAAATTCATCCATGAAGCCGATGCTTCAATCGACTGGATGGCCAGCACGTATGCCAAGTCCATCCACGAGGTTCTGAAACTGCGCTACCTTATGCTGGCGCTTTTCCTGGTTGGCCTGGGCGCCACCGTCTGGATTTACCAGAAGGTTCCCACCGGCTTCATTCCCCAGGAAGATCAAGGCTTCATGATGGGAGTAGTGCAGGCGCCTCCGGGTTCTTCGCTGGCCTATACCACTTCGCTGATGCAGCGCGCGGGGGCCATTATTGCGCAGAATCCCGACGTGCGCGGCTCTTTCGATATCGTGGGCTTCAGCTTCGGGGGCAGTGCCTCGAACGCGGGCCTCATGTTCGTGAGTCTCAAACCCTCGACGGAACGGCGCGGCAAAGGCCACTCCGCAGCGGAAATTGTGGCGGATCTCTCGCCCAAGCTGGGCCGGCTGGCCATAGCGCCCAACGGCGGCATTGTGGCCATCATGCAACCTCCCGCTGTTTCGGGAGTTGGCAGCTACGGCGGCTTCCAATTCATGCTTCAGGATCAGGGGAACAATAAGCTCTCCGATCTGGACCATGTAGCTCACCAGATTGTCTCCGCCAGCCGCCAGCGCAAGGATATGACTGGTCTGCTGACTACCTTCTCCGCCAACGACCCGCAGGTGCTGGTGACCATTGATCGCGAAAAGGCCAAGGCGATGAGCGTTCCCTTCCCTCAGATCACCACCACGCTGGGCGTCTTTATGGGATCGGAGTACGTCAACGACTTCGACTACAATAACCGCACCTATCGCGTCTACGTTCAGGCCGACCAGCCCTTCCGCATGACCGCCAGCGCTTTGCACAACTTTTATGTGCGCTCGGACTCAGGCCAGATGATTCCCCTGGACAATCTGGCAACGGTGACGGAAAGTTCCGGTCCGCCGGTCATCAACCACTACAACCTCTTCCGCTCGGTCGAAATCGATGGTTCACCCGCGCCGGGCTATAGCACTGGACAAGGAATCGCCAGCATGGAGCAATTGGCCAAACAGACCATGATGCCCGGCATGACTTATCAGTGGACCGGCTTGACGCTGGATGAAATCGAGTCCAGCGGCAAGGCGATTCTCATCTTCGGTCTGGGAATTCTGGTCATCTATCTGACTCTTTCGGCTCTTTACGAGAGCTTCGCGCTACCATTCATCATTCTGCTGGCAGTGCCCATGGCCGTGCTCGGTGCGCTGGGCCTGGTGGCTGCGCGCGGAATGACGAACGACGTCTACTGCCAGATCGGCCTGGTCATGCTCATCGGCCTCGCGGCGAAGAACTCGATTCTGATCGTCGAGTTTGCCGAGCAGTTGCGCCGCAAGGGCCGCACCATCAGCGAGGCCGCCATCGAGGCTGCGGAGTTGCGCCTGCGGCCGATTCTGATGACATCCTTCGCCTTCATCCTCGGCATTCTCCCACTGGCCTTCGCCACTGGCGCAGGCGCGCTGGGCCGCCGTTCCGTGGGAACGACGATTGTCGGCGGTATGTTGCTTTCTACCGTCCTCAACCTGTTCTTTATCCCTGTGCTCTATGTGATTCTGAGCAGGCTGCTCCGGCGTGGCGACGTCAATCCTCCGCAGCCCACTGAGGCGTAACATCTCATTTACTGCTTCTGGCCCCAACCTTTCGCCTTGTTCCTGGCGAAAGGTTGGGAAACCAGAATGACTTCTAGCTCACTGCTTGTCGCGGTGCGCGATCACATAATCTTTGATGCGGCTGTAGACCTGGCTGGTCACCACGCCGCGCTCCACCAAATCCTGCTTGGTGTGGTAGGGACGGAAGCGAACAATGCGCCCGGCCCAACTACGCGTCATGCCGGGAACCTTCAGCAACTCATCAAGGCTGGCGTGATTGATGTCAGTGCGTTCCTCCGGCGGAGGAGCCGTAGCGGATGTCCTGGGCACACCACGGGAGTCTCGATCCTGATACTGCGCCGCCCCTGCCAGGCAAACACCCAGCATCGCAATCGCTATCACGGTGAATCGCGTTCCTCTTCGCACGGCTCCATTCTCCGCTCTGCCGCGCCCCGGCCGCAAGCCGGCAACGAGAACAGCGCGTTTTCGATCTGGATGCGAACCGGCGCAATGGCTGCATCAAGCAAATAGAGAAATTCGTATTTCGTTCGCCAAATGCACAACCGCCAGAACTCAGGCCGTGCGTCTGAAGGAACCCCCATCTTCGTCGATTGAAGCGCCAAAACCTAATTAACCTGCAACAATTGATTCATGGCAATACTCCCCGTTGCTCCCATTCCTGGCGGAGGCGTTCGCAAACGCCTCTTTGACCGGGCCAGTCTCATCTTTCTTTTCGCAATGGTTGCTCTGCTGGTCCTGTGCCTGATCTTTTCATGGACCACGCGCGACGCCATGGCGAATCTTCCCTTCCTTGCGCGGAATGGCAATACCCTCGGACTTGTTCGCGGCCCGAAGACTCTCGTCGATCTGCGCCCCTGGCAAACGGCCGAGGCTCTGGCGCCACTAGCAATTACCGCCGAGGAGAAAGAGTACGCGCGCGAAGCCGAACGCCTGGCCGATCACGAAGTGGATCAGGCCTTTGCTTCGGCGTTGCGCCAGGCCAGCGTGCAGGCGCGGCATCGCAGCCTTACGGGCGAAGCGTTGGCGCTCGCGCAGAAGGTTGAACAGCTTGAACAACTCGTCAAGCAGGACCAGGCGCTGGTCAAGAGTCTAACTCCCGCATCCGCTTCCCCTGTCAGTTCACCGAAAGAGGCAGCGCAGCCAACGGACGGCGATGATGATCTGGATGTTGCCAAAGCCCAGCTCGGGCTTGATTCCGACCAACTGGACGATGTGCAGCAGGATCTGAATCGCGCATCTGGCGATAACCGCGCTCAGATTCAGAGCGAACTGGCCGCGCATGAAGCGTTGATGCTCAAGTTCAACGCCGAGGCGCACGGTGAGGGCCAGGTGGCGGTTCTTTCCATCCGGCGGCACGGCACGCTGGCAACCAGATTGAAGGCGTGGAAGAGTCAGTTTGATCGCTATCGATTGATCCAGCAGGCCATGCAGCAGGCGCAAGCCGATACCGCCTGCCTTGCGACCGAGCACAACGCTCTTGAAGCCAAGGCCAACGCCAGCGCAGCCACGCCCGGCGAAGCGACGGACCGCGCATCGAGAATGGCAGGCATCATCGAGCGGAGCGAGCAGCGCCAGATTCTCACCATCTGCAACGACCGCATTCAAACCGAGCAGCAACTCAGCGCTACTTACGGCAAGTGGTCTGCACAGGTGCTTCTGCAACATCGCATTCTGATGCACATGGTGTTGCAGTCGCTGGCGCTGATCTTTTTCATCATCATCTGCATCTTGCTCTCTGATGTTCTGGTGCGGCGATTGATAGACAATTCAGCGCGCGACCAGAGGCAGATGCGAACTCTGCGCTCCGTCCTGCAGTTAGGCATCCAGGTCGTTGGAGGCCTGCTCATTTTGCTGGTCATCTTCGGTTGGCCACAGCAAATATCCACGCTCCTTGGCTTAGTCACCGCTGGACTCACGATCGCAATGCAGGATTTCATTCTCGCGTTTTTCGGTTGGTTCGTCCTCATGGGGAAAAACGGCATCCGCATCGGCGATTGGGTTGAGATCGACGGCGTGGACGGTGAGGTTACGGAAATCGGCCTAATGAGAACCACCCTGCTTGAAACTGGAAATTTGGCGGAAAGAGGGCATCCAACCGGCCGCTGCATCACCTTCCTCAATAGTTTCGCGATTCGCGGAAAGTACTTCAACTTCTCCACCACCGGGCAGTGGATGTGGGATGAGATCACCGTCAGCATCCCCGCATCCGGCGGCACACAGGAGATGGTCGAGCGCATTCATAAGGCGGTGGAGGAGGAAACGAAAAAGAGCGCCGGCGTGGCGGAGCATGAGTGGAAGCGCGGTGCGCGCGGCGATGGCCTGAGCCGGTTCAGCGCGGAGCCGGTGGTGAATCTGCGTCCGTCCGCCTCGGGTATTGACCTGCACGTGCGCTATGTTACTCGCGCTTCCGAGCGGTTCATGGTGCGCAACCGCTTGTATCAACACGTGATCGATTTGCTGTATAAGGAGAATCCTCCAGCACCGGCAGTTGAGACGCACAGCGTTGAGAACGTATAGCGGCCATGGCTGGCTGCTTTGCAGGAAGCTGCGATTGACATTGCACCGTATTTTCTTTTATCGTTGAATCAATGCAGAGCCACCGCCACCTCGGCCACCACCATCATCATGGAACATCCATGTCGGCGGACTGTTATGGCCTGATCTAAACGGCCAGAGAGACAAGAAGAGCAAAATCCCAAGCCCGCCGGCGACCCAACCGGCGGGCTTTTTCGCGTCCCCACAAAAAACCAATTAGAACCAAGGAAAAACAATGAGCAATACGAGCCCCACAATCGATTTCAACAAGATGGATGGCCTTGCGCCCGGCATCGTGCAGGATGCGCGCACCGGCGAAGTGTTGATGCTGGGATTTCTCAATCCCGCCAGCTACGCAAAAACCCTTGAAACCGGCTTCGTCACTTTCTGGAGCCGCACCCGCCAAAAACTGTGGATGAAGGGCGAAACCAGCGGCAATCGCCTGCGCGTCGTCTCCGCCGCAACTGACTGCGACAACGACACGCTGCTCTTTCGCGTCGTGGTTGAGGGCGACGGACTTGTATGCCATGAGGGAACGGTTAGTTGCTTCACCAAACCCCTACCCCTGGCCGGCGCCAACCAGCAACCTGATACGAAGAAGGAGATAACTCGTGGCTAACATACTAAGACTCGGCATTCCCAAGGGAAGTTTGCAGGATGCTACCATTGCGCTTTTCAAGCGCGCCGGCTGGCGCATCTACCCCGATGGCCGCTCGTACTTCCCATCGATCGACGACCCTGATATCGAGTGCACGATGGTCCGCGCGCAGGAGATGGCGCGCTACGTCGATCACGGTGTCCTCGACGCCGGCCTTACCGGCATTGACTGGGTCGTCGAGAGCGGCCTTGACGTCACCAGCATCACCACGCTCACCTACGCCAAGCAGAGCCGCCGCAAGGTGCGCTGGGTGCTGGCCGTCCCTGATGGCAGCGGTTTCGAGAAGGCCGAAGACCTTGAAGGCAAGATCGTCGCCACCGAATTGGTCGAAGTCAGCAAGCGCTACTTCGCCACCAAAGGCGTCAATGTCAAGGTCGAATTCAGTTGGGGCGCGACGGAAGTCAAGCCGCCCATGCTGGCCGATGCCATTGTGGAAGTAACTGAGACAGGCAGTTCGCTCAAGGCCAACCACCTCAAGATTATCGACACGATCATGGAGAGCGAGACTCATTTGATCGCCGGCCAGAGTGCTCTCGCCGACCCGTGGAAGCATGAAAAGATCAATCAGATCGCTCTCATGCTGCGCGGCGCCATCGACGCGCAATCGCAAGTTGGCCTCATGCTCAACGTGCAGCGCGGAGACCTGGATGCCGTTCTTGCCGTGCTGCCCGCGCTCAACTCGCCCACCATCTCCCAGCTCAGCAACTCCGACTGGGTTGCAGTCAATACCATCGTCGAAGAACGCGTAGCCCGCGATGTGATTCCCCGGCTCAAGGCAGCCAAAGCAACAGGCATCGTCGAGTATCCGCTCAATAAAGTCGTGCTTTAACGGATTACTTCACAAAGCGGAAGATAGAGGCCCTGAAATGGAATCGAAAGAATCAAGGAAGGAAGCCATAAGAGAATTCAAGGAGCGAAAACCGCTCCTTGGTGCTTATGCCGTGCGATGCACCTCAACTGGACGAGTCTGGGTAGGTGCATCCCGTAACTTGGATGCTACGAAAAACGGATGCTGGTTTTGCCTGCGCAATGGTTCACATCTGGAAAAGTCACTCCAGGCTGAATGGGACGTTCAGGGTGAGTCTACTTTTCAGTACGAGATTCTCAGCGAACTCGACAAGGACGTACATCCATTGGAAGTTGAGGACCTGCTCAAAGAAACGAAGAAAAACTGGATTGCTCGATTGGGCGCACAACCACTCAGATAATCCGTCATACCGCACTGGTCGCACGATCGAGTAAGCAGGAGAAATGTTATGAAGATCATCCGAACAAAAGGACGCGGCGCACAGCAAACGGCGGAACTTCTTGCCACGCTCGAAGTTCGCGGCGGCGTGGCGCTCGATGCTGTGTTACCCGCCGTCAAGCGCATTGTCGCCGACGTGCGCAAGCATGGCGATCGCGCTCTGTTGCGTTACGCCGTCCAATTCGACGGTCTGGCCGGCGTCGTCGCCTTGCGTGTCACGCCGGACGAGATGGCCGCTGAGTGGAAGGTCATCGATCCCGCGTTGCGCATGGCTCTCATGACTGCCGCTGATCAGATTCGCGCCTTTGCGGTTTCCCAATTGCCCGCCTCGTGGAGCGAATCTCCCATTCCCGGCCTCCTCACCGGCCAGCTTGTTCGTCCACTCGGATCGGTGGGCTGCTATGTTCCCAGCGGCCGTCATCCCCTGCCTTCCACGTTGCTCATGACCGCGATTCCAGCGCAGGTAGCAGGCGTCAAGCGCATCGCGGTGGTTTCTCCCAAGCCCGCGCCGGAGACTCTTGCCGCCGCGCATTTGCTTGGTATCACGGAGTTCTATCGCCTCGGCGGCGCGCACGCCGTCGCCGCACTGGCCTACGGAACCACGGCCATCCCGCGCGTCGATAAGATCGTCGGCCCCGGCAATCTCTATGTCACCGCAGCCAAGCGTCTCGTGGCTTTTGACTGCGCCATCGATATGCTCGCCGGTCCCACGGAGATTGTCGTCACCAGCGAACGCGGCAACGCGAATGAGATTGCCTCCGATCTGGTCGCCCAGGCCGAGCACGATCCCGAAGCGCAGGCCATCCTCATCACCACGCGCACAGACTTGGCGAAAGAGGTTGTCCAAAAAGCAAAAGCTCGGAGCGCTAACAATCCCGTTGCGCGCCAGGCCCTTGATCGCAACGGGGTGGTCATCGTCACCTCCACCGTGGATGAAGCGCGCGCGATCACAAATCGCCTCGCCCCCGAGCACCTCACCGTAGATGCCGCAGGCGATCTCGATTGGGTTCAAAACGCCGGTTCGGTCTTCGTGGGCCGTTGGTCCGCGCAGCCCATGGGCGACTACATCTCCGGACCCAATCACACGCTGCCCACCGGCGGCATGGCGCGGGTGCGCGGTGGCTTGAGCGTCAACGACTTCGTCAAGCTCATCACCGTGCAGCAGTATTCGGCGCAAGCCATGCGCGCGCTGGGTCCACAGGCAGCCTTGCTGGCCGAGGCCGAGGGCCTCACCGGCCACGCCGAAGCTATTCGCACGCGATTACAGAAGAGGAGACCTCGTGACTGAAACCGCAACAACACTCTACCCCGCGCCGCGCGCGCGCATCCAGGCCATGAAGGAGTATCACCCTCCGCTCGGCTGCCGCGATGCATTGCGCCTGGACTTCAACGAGAACACCTTAGCTTGCTCGCCCAAAGTACTCGAAGTGCTGGGCCACATCTCTGCTGGCGACCTCACGCGCTATCCCGAGCGCGCGCCGGTCGAAGCCATCGTTGCCGCGCAACTCGGCCTTGCCGCCGAGCAGGTTGCGCTCACCAACGGCGTGGATGAAGCCATTCACGTACTCTTTGAGACATTTCTCGAAAGCGCCGACAAACTCTTGCTGCCCGTGCCCACCTACACGATGTATGAGGTCTACTCGTCGGCAACCGATGCGCGTGTGGTTCCCGTGCTTGCCGCCGATGACTTGCAATTCCCCTTCGAGCGATTGCTCGCGGCCATCACGCCGCGTACCAAGATCATCGCCCTCGCCAATCCCAACAGCCCTTCCGGCTCAGTGGCCGCGCGCGCGCAACTCCTCGAAATAGCCCGCCGCGCACCCCACGCAGTGCTGCTGGTCGATGAAGCTTATTTCCACTTCTACGGCGAGACGGTCATCGACATGGTCGGCGCTGTTCCCAATCTCATCGTCGCACGCACCTTCTCCAAAGCCTATGGCCTTGCCGGACTGCGCCTTGGCCTGCTCGCTGGTCCCGTGGAACTGATGCGCTGGATCAAGCGCGTGCTCTCGCCTTACAGCGTGAATTCGCTGGCGCTTGCTTGCCTATTGCCCGCGCTCGAAGACACAGTCTATCTCGACTGGTACGTCGCCGAAGTGTTGGCCGCGCGCGCGGAGTTCGAGACCGCACTCGATGCCGCCGGCGTTCGCCGCTGGCCCAGCCGTGCCAACTTCATCCTCATCGAAATCGGCGCGCTGCACAAGGAGTTCACGCGCCTCATGAGCGCCGCTGGAGTCCTCGTTCGCGACCGCTCCAGCGATCCCGGCTGCGAGGGCTGCGTGCGCATCACCATCGGAACGCGCGAACAGATGCGCCAGGCCGCCGCGGCCTTCAACAGAGTTCTGGCCGCACTGAAAACCAAAGGAGGCGTTTCATGACTGCCGACCCATCCACTACAACCCCTCGCACCGCGAGTTTTGAACGCAACACCACCGAGACGCACATCGCCATCAAACTGACGATTGAAGGCAGCGGCCAATACAAAATCTCCACCGGCATTCGTTTCTTCGATCATATGCTGGAGTTGTTCGCGCGCCACGGCGCCTTCGATCTCGAACTCCACTGCGACGGCGACCTCGACGTGGATCAGCACCACACCGTCGAGGATGTGGGCATCGCGCTGGGCGAAGTCTTTGATCGCGCGCTCGGCGACAAGCGCGGCATCCTGCGCGCCGGTTACTTCCTCATGCCCATGGACGAGACTCTCGCCATCGCCGCCATCGACCTCAGCGGGCGCGCTGCTTTCGCCGTTGAAACCAAGGTGCGCACGCGCTTGGTGGGCGATCTGCAAACGGAACTGGTCACGGATTTCTTTGAGGGCTTCGCGCGCGGCGCACGCGCCAACGTCCACGTAAAGACGATGTACGGCCGCTCGAACCACCACAAGATCGAGGCCATCTTCAAGGCTTTCGCACGCGCGCTGCGTGTGGCCTGCTCGAAGGATAAGCAACTCGGCGAAATGTTGCCCTCCACGAAGGGACTGCTCTGATGCGCGTAACGGTGATTGATTACAAGGCGGGCAATTTAACTTCGGTGCTGAAGGCGCTGCGCCACCTGGGCGCGGAAGCAATCGTCACCGATGGCGATCTTGCGCCCATCGAATCCGCCGAACGCATCGTGCTGCCCGGCGTGGGCCACTTCGCCGCAACCCAACGGCTTGACGCGACCGGTCTCACGCCAGCCATCCGCGCGGCGATTGCGCGTGGCGTTCCCTTCCTCGGCATTTGCGTCGGAATGCAGTGGCTCTATGCGGGATCAAGCGAAGCGCCAGCGCAGACAGGGCTCGGCCACTTTGCCGAAAAGTGTGCTCGCTTCCCGGAAGGCCAAGAAAAAATCCCGCACGTCGGCTGGAACTCGCTTGAAGTCCGCCCCAACTCGCGCCTTCTTGCCGGCGTCGAACCGGGCGAGTACGTCTACTTCACTCACTCCTATAAGGCTCCCGTAACCGCCGACACTGCGGCCATCACGCAGTACATCGAACCTTTCGCGTCAGCCGTCGAGCGTGGCAACGTGATGGGTGTGCAGTTTCATCCGGAAAAGTCCGGCGCCACCGGTCTGAAGATTCTTGGCAATTTTCTCGCATGGGAAGGAACTGAATGATTACCAAGCGCATCATCGCCTGCCTCGACGTGCGGGACGGGCGCGTCGTCAAGGGCGTGCAGTTTGTCGACATTATTGATGCGGGCGACCCGGCTGTGCAGGCTGCGCGCCACGCTCGCGAAGGCGCGGACGAAATCGTTCTGCTCGACATTACCGCAACGCACGAGGGCCGGCAGACGCTGCTTGACACCGTGCGCCGCACTGCGCGGGAGTTATTCGTCCCTTTTTGCGTAGGCGGCGGCATTCGCTCCGCCGATGATGCCGCGCAGGTTTTTGAAGCTGGCGCGGACAAGGTCAGCGTGAACTCCGCCGCGCTTGCCAACCCCATGTTGATCGATGCCATTGGCCGCAGCTTCGGAGCGCAGGCCGTCGTCGTCGCCATTGACGCGCGACGCGACCCCGATGCCGCTGACCCGGTGCGCGACGCGCAGGTCTTCGTGCAAGGCGGACGCAAGCTGACCGGTCGCCGTGTGGTCGAGTGGGCGCGCGAGGCCGAAGATCGCGGGGCCGGCGAAATTCTGCTCACTTCAATGAACTCCGACGGAATGCGCACCGGCTTTGATTGCGAGTTGACCGCCGCGGTCAGCAAGGCTGTCGGGATTCCTGTCATCGCTTCAGGCGGCGCGGGAACTGTCGCTCATTTTGTTGATGTCTTCGGACGCGGACGGGCTGATGCGGCTCTCGCGGCCAGCATCTTTCACTTCGGTGTTTCCAGCGCGCGCGCGCTCAAACAGGAGCTGGCCAAGGCCGGCGTCTCCGTGAGGCTTCCATGTTGATTCCTTCCATCGATCTGCTGGGTGGTCAAATCGTTCAGCTTGTGCAGGGCAAGAAACTGCGCCTGGCTTTTGACGATTTTGAATACTGGATTGAAAAGTTCGCGCGCTTTCCGCTCGTGCAGTTGATTGATCTCGACGCGGCGATGCGCCAGGGCGATAATTCAAAACTCGTCGCGCAAATTGCCAAGCGGCTGCCTGTTCAGGCCGGCGGCGGCATCCACTCCATCGAGCGCGCACAACAAGTGCTCGATGCGGGCGCGAAGCGCGTCATCATCGGCTCTGCGTTTTTCTCCAAGCAAGGAACGGTCAACACCGAGTTCGCCTCCACGCTCGCTGCCGCCGTTGGCGCGGATTATATCGTGGCCGGCATCGACACCAAGAATGGCCGCATCGCCGTGAAAGGCTGGAAGGCGCAGGTCGCGCTCACTCCCGACGAGGCGATTCCGCAACTCGATCCCCACATCAGCGCATTTCTTTATACGCACGTGGACGGCGAAGGAATGATGCGGGGCTTTCCCATCGAAACGGCGGCGCGCCTGCGCAAGCTCACCCAGCGCCAACTCATCGTGGCCGGTGGCATTCGCAGCCAGCAAGAGGTGGATGCGCTGGACGCGCTAGGCGCCGATGCGGTCGTCGGCATGGCCGTCTACACCGAGTTGCTTGCGGTCTGATCTTCGCATAACTGCGTTTGCAGACCATCTTGCTTTTGCGTCATGCCGGAGGAATTCCTGCGTTTTGGTAAACTTATATCGGTTGAGGGGGTAGCAGGCAATTGCCCGCCACGCGGGCTTCGCGGAACAATGCGTAGCTCTGGTTCTTCCCCATTCGCCGCGGAGGGTTAACTTCGTGATCGAACAGTTTTTGTCTTTCCTGGTTGCCTCTCCACTGCTCACCCTCTTTCTCGTGGCCGGATTAGGATACCTGCTGGGCCAGGTAAACCTGTTTGGCTTTCGCCTCGGGGTTGCCGGCGTACTATTTGCCGGACTGTTCATTGGCGCGGTGTGCCCCCATCTGGTTGTTCCCGGCATCATGGGAACCTTCGGGCTGGTGCTTTTCGTCTATTCCATGGGCTTGCAATCCGGGCCGAGCTTCTTCGGCAATCTGCGCGCCCGTGGCGCCAGATATGCCGCGCTCTCGCTCATTGTGTTGCTCTCTGGCTTTGGGATGCTGCTGGTTTGGGCAAGGCTGCTGCATCTTTCACGCGAACAGGCCGCGGGTTTATTCACCGGAGCCGCCACCAACACTCCGGCTCTGGGCGTTGTTCTGCAAATCGCGCATAACAGCCTTCCCGCTGAAACTTACAGCATTGCCTATCCCTTTGGTGTCATTGGCGTGCTCGTTTGTTTCCATCTAGCCAAGGTATTCATCAAACCAAAAATCGAGCCAGCCGCGCGCGGTGTGCTGATCTTCGAACGCAACTTCCGAGTCAACAATCCCGAGGTTGACGGAAAAACAGTGGACGACCTGCGCGCCGAGTACGGCGAGATGGGCTTCCGCATCAGCCGCATTCAGCACGAGGGCAAGCTGATTGTCGGCTCTTATGATGCGCGGCTGAGCCTCGGTGACCAGGTGGTTGCCATCGGCAGCGACGAGGCGCTCAAGCGGGCTGAACTCCTGCTCGGTTCCGTCGCGGCCTCGCATCTCGAAATCGACCGCAGCGAAATCGACTACCGCCGGATCATCGTTTCCAATAAGCAAGTCGTGGGGCATACGGTTGAGCAACTGCTCCATGAGATGCCCGCTTCCTGCACGATCACGCGCCTGCGCCGCAGCGACGAGGACATTGTTCCCACCCTCGGCACCACCATTAACTATGGAGACCGCCTTCGTGTAGTTGCGCGCCGTGAATCCCTCCGCGAGGTTTCCCGCTATCTTGGAGACTCCATCCGCGGCACTGCGGAGATGAATTTTGCCAGTGTAGGCATCGGCTTGGTGCTGGGCGCGCTTGTCGGCATGATTCCGGTTCCTATCCCCGGTTTTGGCGCGCTCACGCTTGGCTTCGGTGGCGGCCCGCTTGTCGTCGCGCTTGTTCTAGGGCGTCTGGAGCGCACCGGCCCTTTCACCTGGACCATTCCCACCAGTGCCAATCTCACGCTGCGTCAGCTAGGCCTGCTTCTCTTCATGGCGGTCGTCGGGCTCAACTCCGGAGCCGGTTTTGTACAAACCTTCGTCAAGAACGGTCCGGCTTTCCTACTGGCCGGAGCCTGCATCACTCTGTCGATTGTGATTCCATCGCTCATTCTGGGCTACAAACTTTTTCGTGTTCCATTCGATGAACTTTTGGGTGTTGTCTCCGGCATTCACACTGAATCCGCCGCTGTCGGCTTTGCCTCGCGAATGGTTCCTTCCGAGCGGATTGAGGTCGGCTATGCCAGTGTCTACCCCATTGCCTTGATCCTCAAGGTAATCCTCGCGCAAATTATCCTCCGCATTGTAACCATTTGATGTCAAGCGTCATCAATATTGATGTGTGAGGCTTGTTTCATGCTGCGAGTTGGATACCCCGCCACCTTGGCTGCGGAGTTGTTGCGCGATTTTCCTCCGGAAGTCGAACTCATTCCTCTGCCCGGCAATCTCGACCACGAGATCGACATCGACGTCTGGATTCCCGACCCCTATCCGAAGCGGGCCATACGCATCTGGCCGCAACTGCGCGGTGTACGGCTGGTGCTGTCGCTGATGACCGGCACGGAATGGATTCCTGGCCTGGCTGGCCCGGGCGTCACCATCTGCAATGCCCAGGGCGCGCACAGCATCTCCACCGCCGAGTGGACTCTCAGCGCCATTCTGGCCACGCTGAAGTACTTCCCGCTGTATCTCGACGTGCAACGCACCGGCCAGTGGAAGCGCCGCTTTGAGGCCAGCGCCCAATACGCCCGCATCACCGGCGATGCGCGTCCACTCTATCCGTCGGTCATGCTCGAGGAACTCACCGGCAAGACCGTGCTGCTGGTGGGCTACGGCACCATCGGCAAGGAAATTGAGCGTATGCTTGCGCCCTTCCATGTCGAGCTAATTCGTGTCGCCCGCACCGCGCGCACCAAGCCGCTGGTTCATGCTGTCAGCGAACTTGACAGTCTCTTGCCGCAAGCTGAGGTCGTGGTTCTGATTCTGCCTTCCACTGCGGAATCACACCATCTGATCGGCCGCCGCCAACTCTCTCTGATGCGGCAAGGCGCGCTGCTAATCAATGCTGCGCGCGGACCCATTGTGGATACGGACGCATTGGTTGACGCTCTTCATGCCGGCCACATACGCGCCGCTCTCGACGTCACAGATCCCGAACCGCTGCCCGAAGGCCACCCGCTGTGGAGTTGCCCCAACCTGCTGCTCACGCCCCACGTGGCCGGATCGAGCCCGCAATTCGCGCCGCGTTCGTTGCGCACCGCTGCGGACGAACTACGCCGCTACATCGCCGGCGAGCCACTGCGTAACGTGGTTCAGGCCGCAATCTAGCCTTCAAAGCTAGGGCTCCATCCTTGCGACGCAGTTGTTTTTGTCGCAAAGGTGGGAACACTCGAACCCTATACCAGCTTCCGCCCAGCCATAATTCAATTGCCGGTTGCCCCAGCTCTCGCTTCTGAAACTTGCGGAGCGCGCCGCCAGTCCCGCAGTCCCAGCGCGGCCAAAGCTACCAGCAACACATAGAGCGCCGCGGTCGGTCGAAGGCCCTTGTAGATATATTCCCCGATGTACACCAGGTCCACCGCAATCCACAGCCACCAATTCGCAGTGTGCTTGCGCGTCTGCCACCAACTGGCCACCAGGCTGTAACTCATCAGCGTCGCATCCAGACGTGGCAGCGCCGCGCCGGTCCGCTCCATCAGCAACCCCAGCAGCACAGCGCCCACAGAGCCCGCGGCAAGGCCCGTAATCCAGCCTCGTACATCGAGCCGAACCACCCGCACTTCACCCTCTTCGCGCACTCCGCGCCACCAATACCACCACCCATAAAGTGTGAATGCCAGAAAGAAGAGCTGCAACAGCGAATCTGAATAAAGCCGGACTCGATAAAAAACAATCAGGTAAAGCACGTCGGAGACTAGCACGACCGGCCAGCAGAGTAGGTTGCGGCGCGTCGTGAGCCAGATTCCCACCACGGTGGTAAGAACGCCCGCATCCTCCATCCAGTTCGCGGCCAGGTAGTTCGCAATGGTTGCCCAGTTCATCCTTGTGTAACTCCCTGCGGTTGGCGCTCGCGCTTCCCGGCCCACCTGCGCAGCGCATTCAGCAGCTTCTGTCCGCCCGCGCCGCGGTACCACCGCGCATGGCCCGCCAGATAGCCCTCCGAGCAAACCCGCGCGTTCTCCTTGGAATGCAACACGCTCAGAAAATAATCCGCCTCTGTCAGCGCAAACTCCGCGTGGCAAAGCGCCGCCATCGGCGCCAGCGCCGCGGCTTCTTCCTCCGTCAGCGGGTGCACTGATTCATAGCCATCCAGCAGCGCCCCCAAATGATCCAAATGCACAGGCGCGTCGTCTCTGCCTTCTTGCCCTTCGTGCAATTCAAGCCACTCCACAATGCTGCGCTCGATGGCCTGTGCCAGGTCATGCACGGCGTTGGTGCGGTCGGCAAGCCCGAAGTCGATCACCGCCACCGCCCGCGCGTCATTGCTTGCATCGCTCCACAAAAGGTTTGAAGCGTGCAAATCGTTATGCGTCCACAACGGCTCTAGTGCCGGCAACAGCGGCCTCAGCTCCTCATGAAACGGCGCCAGCAGCTCCAGCGCTTCGGCGCAGTCTTCGCGTGTAATCGCATTTTCGGCCAGCGCGGGCCGCGCCGCCAGGTAGCGTTCCATCCCCGCCGTCGCATCATCTGCGGCAAAAATCGTTAAGCCCGCCACCAGAGGTTGCGCCTTGCGCCGAGGCGCGTCGAAGCCCCGCGAAGCCTGATGCAGCCGCGCCAGCATCTTTCCCGCCGAGCGCGCGTGTTCCGCCGAGCGAAACGGCGTCCACGAGAGCACGTCTTCGTAAAGGTCCACGCCCTCTGGCACTTCATGCACTTCGTAGATCCACGGGCCGCTTCCAATGACGGTCTCCCCCGAAGAATTCGCGAAGACGCGGGGTACCGGTGCGCCGTGCATCCGCAAATACTGCATGAAGCGGTGCTCTTCGAGCAGCCCTTCCCGGTCGCGCACCGCACCGGATTGGCGCTTGATGAACACCCGCCTGTTGTCCGTCGCCACCACGCTCGCTGCCGAAAACGGCCGCGGACTTACCGATAGAATTTGGATCGGCTCACCGCATCCAGGGAATTCAGCAAGCAGAGCGCGCACTTCGTCCAACGTGAGCGGCGGCCAGTCAGCTTCCACCAGCGTACCGTCCAATCCGTGCGTCCTTGCCGTCGTGCTCATCGTTCGTGTACCTTCTGCTTTCATCCGTAGACCTAGAAAGTGTAGTGCGCAGAGAGCCGCACGGTCGTTGGCGCGCCCAGCCACAGAAAAGTATCGCCGTAGTTCGCGCCGGTATCTTTCCAGTAGCGTTTGTTGGTGATGTTGTCGGCATAAAGCCGCAGCGCCACGCGCCCATACTCGCCGCCCGGCGTGTAGCGCGCGCCCAGATTGAAGAGATTGTAACCGGAAACACTCACCGCATCGTCGCGCGTAGCCTCCTTGCGCCCGGTGTAGCTCCAGCCGGGCATCAGACGCAGGTTGCGCACGTGAGGCAAAGCAAGATCGGCAAACAAAGCCGTGTGCAGATGAGGCACGTTAAGCACTTGCTTATTGTCGAAAGCCGGTGTGCCCGTGTCATCGGAAATCGCGCGGATGGCCGCCGCCGAAGCCGTTAGCCGCAGCCAGCTCGCCGCCCGTCCTTCCGCATTCACTTCGACGCCATCGTGGGTCTCGCGGCCCTCTGAGAGAAAGCAGAGCGGGGTGCTGGCCGTAGTCGTCGTACCCAGACAATTCGCGCCCACGCCTAAGTCTTTCGGATAAAAGAATGGCGCGCGCATACGAAATAGAGCTGCTGTCAGAAGGGTATTCTGTTTCGGTTCATACTTTGCTCCCACTTCGGCCTGCCGCGTATAGAACGGGCTCATGTAGTACCCGCCCGCCCACGATGGCGCTTGCGGACCCAGCGAAAGCAGCACACTGTAATTTCCATACAGCGTCAAATTCTCCACCGGGTTATAACTGGCCGCGTACTGCGGCAGCCAGCTTTTTTGGTCCGTCGTGCCTGCTTTTCCGAAGTTGTGGTCGCGTACGGAGTTGTAGCGCCCAGATGCCAGCAGCTGCACATGGCCAGGAAGATAAATGCGGTCTTGCAACACGGCGGCCGCCTGATGATTGTCTTCGTTGAGCGTGCGTGGACCGGCCGACTGATGCGGGCTTTCGATGGGAAACGCCACGTTCGCTTGATAGATGTTTTCCGAGCCCAGGTAGGCATATACCGAACCATTCTGCATCGTCGCGGGCGAGCCGTCCGGAGGTGCTCCCGGCTGCTGGAAACTGCGCAGAAAGGCCACGCCTCCTGCCGTTAGATCGTGCGTGATAGCTCCGGTCTTTACCTGTCCGGTGACCATCGCCTCGGCTTCCGCGTCGATGCGCAGTTCGCCTGGATTGCGATAATCGTAGACTGCATAATCACCGCCCTCAGTAATCCCAGGGACAGCGGGGCAGAAAAAATATGCAGGTGCATCCGGTGCGCCGAGGCAATCAACATTGCCTTGCTCGTCAAATGGGGCTCCATACGCATAGATCACGTTGTCATCGATCAGCGAATGGCTGTAACTAGCCACCGCAAAAGTACGCCAACCGCGCGGCAAATCGTAGTCCAGCCGCACGCCGGTATTGAATGTATCGAAGGTGTTGGGCTTGACCCAGGATTGTTCGCCGAGCATGGTCGATGGATAAACGCGGTCAATATCGGGCAAAATGGTGCCGCCGAGTAACTGGTAGCCGCTGCTGTCGCGCTGCACCTTATGCTGATATTCGAAGTCGCCCTTCAGAATTGCTCGTGGACTGAACTTCCAATCCGCCGCACCCGCCCCCATCGCGCGCCAGCCATTGGTATCGTTCACATAACTCATGATCTTTTCGCCGGCCAGATTCACGCGCGCGCCCACCTGCTTTTGGCTTCCGAAGAGTCGGCCCAGATCGACCGCTCCATAAGTGCTTCCGCGGTGGTCGGTAGCCAGATCGACGGCCTTGATGGTCGCCGGCCGCTTGGTCACGTAGTCAATCAGTCCGCCAGCCGAGGCCACGCCGCTTTCCACTCCGGCAATGCCCTTGAGAAATTCGACGCGCTCCTTGTTTTCCAGAGGCACATCCTGTTCGCCGGCGATGGTCATGCCGTTAATCTCCAGGCCCGTGGCCAGATCGATGGGAAAACCACGAATCTCGAAGTCGCCGTAGTAGCCCACTGGCGCGTAATCCTCACCGACGGAAGCGTCGTTCTTCACCACGTCAGAGAGCACACGCGAGCCCTGGTCGGTGAGCAGTTCGCGGGTCACCACCGTTGCCGAAAGCGGCGTCTGCTCCAGCGGCACTCCGTCCAGATTGCCCACCGTTACAGCCTCGGGAAGATACTCGTCGGGAGCCTGGCCATGCACCACCACCGTGGTGGTCACGCGCGGAATCTTTTGCGCGGTCGCGGCGGGCTTCGGCGCGGCGGGCTGTTCTGTTGTGCCAGCCGTGGCAGGTGCGGTGCTTTGTGTCATTGCTCCTGGAACCGCGGCCAGGCAGAAAAACAGCAATCCTATTGCACAGAAAACACGGCGCGCATGGTCCCGAAAACAAGCGGCCGCATGGCCGGAAAACAAGCCTGAAATTTGAAGCGTGAACGATTGAGATGCGATGCGGTCCGGGCCGCCGGCAGCAAAACTGGGCATAGACTCCTCTTGTTTCCAAATCACTGAAACAGGAGAACTCACGCTGAAATTCGAGGAGGGGGCCGTTCGGCTACGAAAGCTTCCCACGCCGGTATTATCCGGATCGGGTTCTAGGGTATTTCTCAGCCCCACCTCGTGGAGCACCCCTGTTTCAATAATTTGATTTAAACACTC